>OFFE01001370.1_pt1 | contig 17730 bp, 13 predicted proteins | sample 1521371 | NCBI WGS metagenome assembly OFFE01 (sample SAMEA3504131, study PRJEB24116) | mouse gut metagenome | biome: mouse gut; feature: mouse-associated habitat; material: faeces | place: Denmark | collected 2011 | reverse complement strand
CGCCGTCCAGCTGCACCATGGGGCGCAGCTCGGGGGGGATGACGGGCAGCACGTCGATGACCATCCACTCCGGCTTGTTGCCGGAAAGGCGGAATGCCTCCACCACCTCCAGGCGCTTTAGGAGCTTTGCCCGCTTCTGGCCGGCAGCCTTTTCCAGCTCCGCCTTAATCTCGGCAGAAAGGGCCTCCACGTCCAGCTCGGCCAGCAGCTCCTGGATGGCCTCGGCCCCCATGCCGGCCCGGAACTCGTCCTCGTAGGCCTCCCGCATTTCGGCGTACTCCCGCTCGGTAAGGAGGCTGTATTTCTTCAGGCTGGTGATGCCGGGGTCGATGACAATATAGGAGGCGAAGTACAGCACCTTTTCCAACAGGCGGGGGGAAAGGTTTAAAAGCAGCCCCATCCGGGAAGAGGTGCCTTTAAAATACCAGATGTGGGAAACGGGGGCGGCCAGATCGATGTGGCCCATCCGCTCCCGGCGGACCTTGGAGCGGGTCACCTCCACGCCGCACCGCTCGCAGACCTTGCCCTTAAAGCGGATGCGCTTATACTTGCCGCAGTAGCACTCCCAGTCCTTGGTGGGTCCGAAGATCCGCTCGCAGAACAGGCCGTCCCGTTCCGGCTTGAGGGTGCGGTAATTGATGGTCTCCGGCTTTTTTACCTCGCCGTAGGACCAGCCCCGGATGCTCTCCGGGGAGGCCAGACCGATCTTGATGGATTCGAATACGTTAAATTCCAAAGCGCAGCCCCTCCTCTTATAGTTCCAGGTCGAACCCGGCGTCGTCATCGTCCGCGGTCATGGATTCTACAGCGTCCATGTCCTCATCGGAGAAAAGCTCTTCCTCGTCCGGGTTTTCGATGGCAAAGCCGTCGTCCAGCTCGGAGCTTACTTCCACGCTGCTCTCCTCAAAGACCTGGGAATCGGCAGGGGCCAGACCCATGTTGTCGTCCTCGTCAAAGTTCTGCTTCAGGTCGATTTCCCCGCCGTCCTTATCCAGCACCCGCACGTCCAGGGCCAGGGACTGGAGCTCCTTAATGAGCACCTTGAAGGATTCCGGCACCCCAGGGGTGGGGACGTTGAGGCCCTTGACGATGGATTCAAAGGTCTTGACACGGCCCACCGTGTCGTCCGATTTGACGGTGAGGATCTCCTGGAGGGTGTAGGCGGCGCCGTAAGCCTCCAGGGCCCACACCTCCATTTCGCCGAAGCGCTGGCCGCCAAACTGGGCTTTACCGCCCAGGGGCTGCTGGGTCACCAGGCTGTAGGGGCCGGTGGAGCGGGCGTGGATCTTGTCGTCCACCAGGTGGTGGAGCTTCAGGAAGTACATATACCCCACGGTGACGCGGTTATCAAAGGCCTCGCCGGTGCGCCCGTCGTACAGCACCGTCTTGCCGTCCTCCGGCAGCCCCGCCTCGGTGAGGCAGGCCCGGATATCCTCTTCGTTGGCCCCATCGAAGACCGGGGTCATCACCTTCCAGCCCAGCTCGGCGGCGGCCCGGCCCAAATGGACCTCCAGCACCTGGCCGATGTTCATACGGGAGGGAACGCCCAGGGGGTTCAGGACAATGTCCAGGGGGCGGCCGTCCGGCAGGTAGGGCATATCCTCCTGGGGCAGCACGCGGGAAACGACGCCCTTGTTGCCGTGGCGTCCCGCCATTTTATCCCCCACGCTGATCTTCCGCTTCTGGGCGATGTAGCAGCGGACCACCTCGTTAACCCCGGCGGAAAGCTCGTCGCTGTTTTCGCTGGTAAAGACCTTCACGTCCACAATGATGCCGTATTCGCCGTGGGGCACCTTCAGGGAGGTGTCCCGGACCTCGCGGGCCTTTTCGCCAAAGATGGCACGGAGGAGGCGTTCCTCGGCGTTGAGCTCGGTCTCCCCCTTGGGGGTCACCTTGCCCACCAGGATATCCCCGGCGTGAACCTCGGCCCCCACCCGGATGATGCCCCGCTCGTCCAGCTCCCGCAGCATATCCTCCCCCACGTTGGGGATGTCGCGGGTAATCTCCTCCGGCCCCAGCTTGGTGTCCCGGGCCTCAATCTCGTATTCCTCGATGTGGATGGAGGTGTAAACGTCGTTGCGCACCATCTTTTCGTTGATGAGCACCGCGTCCTCGTAGTTGTAGCCCTCCCAGGTCATAAAGCCGATGAGGGCGTTTTTGCCCAGGGCGATCTCCCCGTTCTGGGTGGCGGCGCCGTCGGCCAGGACGTCCCCCACTTTCACCCGCTCCCCCTTGGCGACGATGGGCCGCTGGTTGATGCAGGTGCCCTGGTTGGAGCGCAGGAACTTGATGATGTTGTAGGTGACTAGCTCGCCATCATCGGTGCGCAGGTCCACATGGGTGGCGTCCACCTTTTCCACCGTGCCGGCGTGCTTACTGACCACCACCACGCCGGAATCCACGGCGGCCTTGTACTCCATGCCGGTGCCCACAATGGGGGCTTCGGTGCGCAGCAGGGGCACCGCCTGGCGCTGCATGTTGGCCCCCATAAGGGCCCGGTTGGCGTCGTCGTTTTCCAGGAAGGGGATCATGGCGGTGGCTACCGAAACCACCATCTTGGGGCTGACGTCCATGTAGTCCACCCGCTCCCGGTCCACCTCCGCCACCGTATCCCGGTAGCGGACGCTGACCTTGCGGCGGGCAAAGTGGCCCTCTTCGTCCAGGGGCTCGTTGGCCTGGGCGACGATGAACTCGTCCTCCAGGTCGGCGGTCATATACTCCACCTCGTCCAGCACCCGGCCGGTGGCCTTGTCCACCCGGCGATAGGGGGCCTCGATGAAGCCATATTCGTTGATTTTGGCGAAGGAGGCCAGGTAGGAGATAAGGCCGATGTTGGGGCCTTCCGGGGTCTCGATGGGGCACATCCGCCCGTAGTGGCTGTAGTGGACGTCCCGGACCTCGAACCCGGCCCGGTCACGGGAAAGACCGCCGGGACCCAGGGCGGAAAGACGGCGCTTGTGGGTCAGCTCCGCCAGGGGGTTGGTCTGGTCCATGAACTGGCTGAGGGGGGAGGAGCCGAAGAACTCCTTGATGGAGGCCACCACCGGCCGGATGTTGATGAGGGCCTGGGGGGTGATGGCTTCGCTGTCCTGGGCCTGGGTGGTCATCCGCTCCCGGATGACCCGCTCCATCCGGGCAAAGCCGATGCGGAACTGGTTCTGGAGAAGCTCCCCCACGCTGCGGATGCGGCGGTTGCCCAGGTGGTCGATGTCGTCGGTGACGCCGATCTCATGGTGGAGGCAGCACATGTAGTTGATGGAAGCGAAGATATCAAACTTGCGGATATACTTCGGGATCAGCTCGTCGATGCGGGCGGCGATGGCGGCTTTCTTCTCTTCGTCGCTGTCGCAGCTTTCCAAAATCTCCCGCAGGACGGGGAAATAGACCTTTTCGTTGACCCCCAGCTCCCGGCAGTCAAAGGAGACAAAGTTCCCAATGTCCACCATGGAGTTGGAGAAGATCTTCAGCTCGCCCCCGTCCTCCAGCTGGACCCAGGCGGTGTCCACCCCCAAGCCCTCCAGCCTGCGGGCCTTCTCCCGGCCGATGACCTCCCCGGCCTCGGCCAGAATCTCCCCGGTGAGGGGGTCGGCCACAGGGCGGGCCAGGGTGCGCCCGTTGAGGCGGGCGGAAATGGCCAGCTTTTTGTTGTATTTATACCGCCCCACCCTGGAAAGGTCGTACCGCCGGGGGTCAAAGAGGAGCTGCACCAGGTGCTTGACGGCGGAATCCATGGTGGGGGGCTCGCCGGGGCGCAGCTTGCGGTAGACCTCCAGAATGGCCTCGTCGCCGGTCATCTCCTGGTCCTTGGCGGCGATGGTCTTTTCCATGTAGTCCTCCCGGCCGAAGATTTCAAAGATCTCGGCGTCGGTGCCCATAAAGGGGGTGAGGGCGTTGGCCACGTCGGCGGAAAGCTCCTCCGGGGTCACGTCGTCCCGCACCCGCAGCAGAGCCCGGAGGAAGGTGGTGATGGGGAGCTTGCGGTTTTTGTCGATGCGCACGCTGAAAACGTCGCTGGAATCGCTGTCATACTCCAGCCAGGCGCCCCGGTTGGGGATGACGGTGGCTTCAAACAGCTTTTTGCCGGCGGCGTCGTAGTGGCTGTCAAAGTAAACCCCAGGGCTGCGGACCAGCTGGGAGACGATGACCCGCTCCGCCCCGTTGATGATGAAGGTGCCGGCCTCGGTCATCAGGGGGAAATCCCCCATGTAGATGTCCTGCTCCTTCACCTCGCCGGTCTCCTTATTCAGGAGGCTGGCCCGCACCCGCATGGGGGCGGCATAGGTGGCGTCCCGCTCCTTGCATTCCGCGATGGTATACTTCGGCTTGTCGTCCAGCCGGTAGCCGATGAAGTCCAGCACCAGATTGCCCTGGTAATCGGTGATGGATGAAATGTCCCGAAAAACCGCTTTCAGTCCCTCGTCGAGGAACCACTGGTACGAGTTCTTCTGCACCTCGATGAGGTTGGGCATTCCCAGCACCTCGTTGATGCGGGCAAAGCTCATACGGGTAGTCTTACCCTGCTGGACAGGCTTCACATTTACCATCCGCTTAATCACTCCGTTCCATCTTTAGGGCCGGGAGGGGGGGAGGGGGATAGGCCGTCCTTTTTCGACAGCATCCGCCGGCTCCCTCCTGCCAGCCTTGTTTCCACCATAATCCTTGCCCCGGTTGACAGCCATTTTCTTTGGTTATCTTTGCCAAAAAAGGCTGTTAAATCTCGGCGCTTTCGCACATCCGTAGGTACAGACAGGGCGCAATTAGGCATTGTGATACAGTATTACATTATAGGTTATCCCCACCGGCCTTGTCAAGGAATTTTTGCAAAAAAATTAAGAAATTTTTGGCGATTTTGGGGATTGACTTTCCGGGGGAGAGAGCCCCCCTTTTTCTGGTTATTTTTGGAAGGAAGGGGCGGGGCTATACGCCTCCCCTTTATTTGACAAGCGCCCCGCCAGCGTTTACAATAGATTCATATTTAAGCGGACACAGATGAGGGAGGCAGCGAACGATGGCAAAGGCATCCATCCTTTTTTCCAACGGCCGGGAGATGGGGCGCATCCAGGAGGGGAAACCTGTCCCCCTCCCCAGCCAGCGGTACGAGCGCTACTGCCAGGCGGAGCGGGAGATAGAGCGCCAGCACCAATGGAAAAAGAACAGCGAATCCAGGGGCGCCCTCTCCTTCCCGGAGGGCTTCTTCACCCAGATGGGCTATCCCCAGCTGGAAAACCGCGGCCCCGTCCCCCGCGTGGGAGGGATGGCCCTTTTGGGGGGCACCCTCTATTACACCCTCCATGTGGGCGGGGTGGGCGGGCTTTACACCAAGGACCCCGCCGCCCCGGAAAAGCCGGAGGGGGTCATCGTCCACCGCCAGGGGATGCTTACCCATGGCCTTTCCTGGAACGGGGCCTCCTTCGCCGTGACGGTGGAGGACGGGCCCTGGCGGCACCTGGGCTTTTTGACCCTGCCCAGGGGGGAGCTGACGGTGGTCACCGAGGGGGAGACGGTGGAGGAGGGCCCCTCCTGGAGCCGGGACCTCCAGCAGGTGTGGTTTTCCTCCGCCGGGTGCGGCCGGGACGCCGCCGGAGCCTCCACCGGCCTGGGCCCCGCCGCCATCTGCCGCCTGGACGCCAACACCATGGAGCTTACCGAGGTCTACTGCTCCCCGGAGCATAAGTGCCTCTCCCCCAAAGAGGGGGCGGACGGCAGCCTCTACTTCCTGCGGCGCCCCCTCCGGGAGGAGAAGGAAAGTCATCCCATCCGGGACGCCGTCCTGGCCCCCGGCAAGGTGATGAAGGCGGTGGGGGGATGGCTGGACCTCTTTACCCAGCGGTACGCCGGGGAGACCCTGCGCTCCGGCGGGGACGCCAAGGCCAAGCAGAAATCCCCGGAGGAGCTGCTGATTGAGGGGAACCTCATCAACGTCCAGCGCACCCTGGAGGAAAACCAAAGCCGGGGCGAAAAGTTCCCCGGCCTCATCCCCCGCAGCTGGGAGCTGGTGCGTCTGGCCCCCGGCAGCAGGGAACCGGAGACGGTGAAAAGGGGCGTTTTGACCTACGCCCTCCTGCCCGGCGGCGGACTGGCCCTCTCCAACGGCCGCCATCTCTTCTCCCTGGCCCCTGGCGGCGGGGAAGAGCTGCTGGCGGAGGTCCCTATGGTAAGTATGCTGGAGGCCGGCTGGTAAAGGGCGGACGCAGGAACAGCGCTCCTTTGCCCCGCTCCCTTTATCTTCCTGCGAAAGCCCGATTCACCCCATGGTGATTTCCGCCGTCTTTCCCCCCACCAACCGGATGAGGGCTTCTGGAGCCACCTCCACCTGCACGCCGATGCGCCCGCCGCTTACCACCACCGCGGGGAGGCTTTCCACCCGGCGGTCGAAGACGGTGGGATAGAGCTTTTTCATCCCCACCGGGCTGCACCCGCCCCGGATATAGCCGGTAACCTTGTTGATTTCATCCACCCGGATCATCGCCACCGATTTTTCCCCCACCGCCTTGGCGGCCTTTTTCAGGTCCAGCTCCAGCTCCACCGGCAGCACAAAAACAAAGTATCCGCCGCTGCCGCCTTTGGTCACCAGGGTTTTATAGACCCGCTGGGGGTCGATGCCCACTTTAGCGGCCACGCTGGGTCCGTCAATTTTCCCGTCCTGGTGGTCGTAGGTATGGACGGTGTAGGGGATTTTCCCCCGTTCCAGCATTCGCATGGCGTTGGTTTTGGCTTCTGCCATAGCAAAACAGCCTCCTTTTGTTTTTATGACTTTTATTATAGCACAAAACCGCCCGGCGTGCCGCCGGTGTCTCGCCCTACCCGGCCTTCGGCCTTACCTTTTTCAGAAATCCTGGCGAATGCCTGGAGACCAAAGCTGTTTTATGCTATACTATAGAAGAATGGACCTTGCAAATGAAAGGGGGCGATAACAATGCCCTTATATTTCCTTTATCTCCTGGCTGGTGCCGCTCTGGCCGTAGGCTCCGAAAAGATAGACGCCCTTACCGGCCGCCGTCCCTGGGTCCGCAAGCTCATCACCCGGCTGGCCCCCCTTTTGGTGCTCATTGGTATGGCGCAAGGGGCTGTGGAGCTGATGCTGCGCTGAATCTTTCATTTGCTGCACCATCGAACCAAATCAGATATATAATTTTAGGGAGGGATGTTTATGAGTATCCAATTCACAGTGCCCCTGACCAAACTGATTAGCGCAATGAAGCTGGAAGTGGCCTATATGCCCCCAAAAGAGGAGGAAATTTTAATCTCCTCGGCGGACATCAACCGTCCGGGCCTTCAGCTGGCAGGCTTCTTTGATTACTTTGATAACCAGCGGGTGCAGCTTATCGGCAAAAGCGAGCTGGCCTATCTCTCCCAGCTGACCCCGGAACAGGAAGAGCAGGTGATGGAACAGTTCATGGCCGCAAAGCCGGTGGCGGTGATTCAGACCCGTGGAAACCTGCCCTCTCCCATTGCGATGGAGAAGGCGAAAAAATACGGGGTTCCGTTGTTCACTACCCCCGCCACCACCACCAGCTTTTCCGCCAGCCTCACCGCCTTTCTAAATGTGGAGCTGGCCCCCCGCATCACCCGCCACGGGGTGCTGGTGGAGGTCTACGGAGAGGGGGTTCTTCTCCTGGGGGACAGCGGCGTGGGCAAGAGCGAGGCCGCCATTGAGCTGGTAAAGCGGGGCCACCGCCTGATTGCCGACGACGCGGTGGAGATTCGCCGGGTATCGGATAAAACCCTGGTGGGTTCTTCCCCCGCCAATATCCGCCACTTTTTGGAGCTGCGGGGCATCGGTATCATCAATGTCCGGCGCATCTTCGGCATCGGCGCTGTAAAGGTCACCGGGCGCATCGATATGTTGATGAATCTGGAGATTTGGAGCCAGACCAAGATTTACGACCGCATGGGGATGGAGGAGGAGACCACCGACATCCTGGGGCTTTCCATCCCCTCCATCACCATCCCGGTGAAGCCGGGGCGGAACCTGGCTATGATTATTGAGGTAGCCGCCATGAACAACCGCCAGAAAAAGCTGGGGTACAACGCGGCTCACGAGCTGCTGGCCCGCCTGGGCATGGCGGAGGACATTCCCAGGGTGCAGCATCCCCCCGTCACCGATTACGAGGAGTTTTATTACTGACCGATTGACAGCAGGAGGGAAGAAAATGAAACCACTATTTGACAGCGCCAACGAATATCTGCGGCAAAGCGGCTGGAAGGACCTTGCAGTCCTGAAGCTCTGCCTGTTTTCCATCGGCCTGCTGATTGGGATGCAGGTGCCGGAGCGGGGGAAGAGGGGAGTAAGGATTACCGCCAGTGTTTTGTTTACCATCACCTATATCCTCTCCATGGGAAAATATCTGGCCGTCCTCGCCGGTGGAAGACACAAAAAGGCTTTGGATGATATTGCATAGGAAAGGTCGTCGCAGCTATGAAGATTGCGGGAGATACCCACACCCATACCCTCCTTTGCCAGCACGCCTACAGCACCCTGCTGGAGAATATCCAGGCCGCGGCGGCGGCAGGACACCGCTTTTTGGCCACCACGGAGCACGGTCCCGCCATGCCGGGAGCCCCCCATGACTGGTACTTTGAAAATCTCCGCAAGGCGGTGCCCAGGGAGCTTTTGGGGGTGGTGGTCATCAAGGGGTGCGAGGCAAACATCATGGACCAGGCCGGTACCCTGGATGTGCCGGAGGCGGGGCTTAAAAAGCTGGATTTGGTGATTGCGTCCATGCACCGGGTCACCTTCCCCCAGGGCACCACCCCGGAGGAGCGCACCGCCGCCTGGCGTGGGGTGGCGAAAAATCCCCGTGTGGATATTATTGGCCACCTGGGGGACCCCCGCTTTAAGTCGGATTACGAGGCGGCGGTTCGGGCCTTCCGGGAAGGGGGCCAGGCGGTGGAGCTAAACGCATCCTCCTCCAAAAGCCGCCCCGGCTCGGAGGAAAACTGCTGCCGCATCGCCGCCCTCTGCAAGGAGCTGGGGGTGCCGGTGGTCCTTTCCAGCGACGCCCACTTCTGCGCCTCCATCGGGGAGGTGGAGCCTGCCGCCGCCATCGCCCAAAAAGCGGGCATCCCGGAGGAGCAGATACTAAACCTAAGCTATCGCCGCTTCCGAGATTGGCTGGCCGCCCGGCACGGCATTCAGGCCCTGCCGGAAGAATGAGGGAGGGAATACCATGACATCGCTTTGGAACACCGCCCTGGGGGACACAGGCGTTCCCTTTCAGATGGGGGAGCCTCTGTCCCGGCACACCACCTTCCGCATCGGGGGAGCGGCGGAGTATTACGCCTCCCCCAAAAGCATCCCGGAGCTGGAGCGGCTTTTGGCCGCCTGCCGGACGCAGGGGATTCCCTATTTCATCCTGGGGAAGGGCTCCAATCTCCTGGTGGGGGACCGGGGGATTCCCGGCCTCACCATCGCCATGGAGGGCCTTTCCGCCATCACGGTGGAGGGGGAGAGGGTAACAGCCCAGGGAGGCGCCTCCCTGATGGCGGTATGCGCCGCGGCCCGTCAGGCGGGGCTTGCCGGGCTGGAATTTGCCTATGGCATCCCCGGACAGGTGGGGGGCGGCGTCTATATGAACGCCGGCGCCTACGGCGGGGAGCTAAGGGATGTTCTTACTCAGGTGGAGTTTTTGGACGAGGGGGGGAAGCGCCATACCCTCCCGGTGGAGAAACTGGAAATGGGCTACCGCCACAGCTTCTTCACCGGAAAAAACTGCGTTATTCTCTCGGCCTGCTTTTGCCTGGAAAAGGACCCGGAGGGGCCGGAAGCGGTGGGGGCGCGGATGGAGGAAATCTACCGCCGCCGCAGAGAGAAGCAGCCCCTGGAATGGCCCAGCGCCGGAAGCACCTTCAAGCGGCCGGAGGGGGCCTACGCCGCCGCCCTCATCGACCAGTGCGGATTAAAGGGACTCCGGGTGGGAGGGGCCCAGGTGAGCGAAAAGCACGCCGGTTTTGTCATCAACGCCGGGGGAGCCACCTGCGCCGACGTCCTGGCCCTTATTGGGGAGGTGCAGCGGATCGTAAAGGAAAAGACCGGCTTTATCCTGGAGCCGGAGGTCCGGGTCACCGGGGAGAACTGAACGAAAGGGGAGAATCCCCATGTCCTATACCCAGAGGGCCAAGGGCGAAATCATGGAAAACCGGGCCCTGCGCACCCGTTTTAAGAACCCCCACGGCTACGGCCTGCTTCTTTTCGGCCGCACCTATGGGGTGGGGAGCATTAGCCTTGCCACCCAGCAGCGGGAGGTGGCCCGGTACTACGCCTCCCTCCTCACCAGGGCGGTGCCCCTTGCCGGTACCATCACCACCAGGGAGGAAGCGGCGGGGGGACAGGCGGCCTTCCAGGTCCGGGTGGACGCTGCCGCCGACCGCCGCAGCCTTTTGAACCACTACGCTATGCTTTACCCGGAGGGTATCACCTACGAGCTGCTGGGGGGGGACGAGGGGACCGCCGCTTTTGTCAGCGGGGCCTTTCTCAGCTGCGGCAGCCTTGCCGACCCGGAAAAGAAGTATCACCTGGAGTTTGCCCCGCCCCGGCCGGAGACGGCGGCCATACTTACCGGCATCCTGGGGGAGGTGGGCTTTTTGCCCAAGACCTCGGAGCGCCGGGGGAAGACCATCATCTACACCCACGACAGCGGCCAAATTGAGGATCTGCTGACCTTCATCAGCTGCCCCCTAATGAGCCTTGCGGTGATGAATGTAAAAATTCTCAAGGACCGCCGCAACGCCGCCAACCGTGCCGCCAACTGCGATAACGCCAACATCGACAAGGTGGTGGGGGCGGCGGAGAGCCAGATACGGGACATCCGGGCTTTGATGGGGAAACAGGGCCTCACCGCCCTGCCGGAGGAGCTGCGTGAGCTGGCCGCCCTGCGGCTGGAAAACCCGGAGGCTTCCCTCCGGGAGCTGGGGGCGAGGCTGGGGCTTTCCCGCTCCGGGGTGAACCACCGGCTGAAAAGAATATCCGAGCTTGCAAAGGAAAGGAGCCCAAAATGATAAACCGCAGCCTTGCCATTCTGCTGTCCCTGCTACTGCTGACCGCCTGCGCCGCAGGGGGACAGGCCCCCGTTCCGGAGACTTCCAGGGCGCCGGAAAGCCCTTCCTCGGTGTCGGAGCCCGCGCCGGAGGTGTCCTCCTCGGAGCCTTCATCTGCGCCGGAGGAATCCTCCCAGCCGGAGAAGGAGCCGGTGCCTGCCCCGGAGCCCCCAGAGGGAATGAATCCGGATGTGGGGGGAGGGGGTCCCCAGGAAAATCCGGATACCTCCACCATGGACCCTGCCGCCCCGGATTTTGGGGACAAAACCTACAGTGATGTCTTTGAACAGCGGGCGGAGCCGTTGCGGAAGGCCCTGCTTCCCGCCCTGGAGGCCATCGAGGAGGACTACAGCTATTTTAGTGTCTTGGTAGCGGACGGGAGCCTGGATGTAGTGCTGGAAATTGGCGTTATCCATGAGGAGAAGGTGGACCAGTTCCTGGCGGATTGGACTGGTCCCTCCTGGGACCAGGTGGAAAAGAAACCGGGCCGCTGGCCGGTGGCGGCACAGAAGGACTTTGCCGCCCAGGCGGCGAAGCTGGACCTGGGGCCGGGGGTGAACATCCGCACCCAGACGGCGGTGGGCTCGCCGGAGGTGGTATCGGTCAATGTTTGGCTGGATGACGCCTATGCCTCCCAGGAGGAGGTAAACCGCTGGGCCCAGCTGCCCCAGGCGGTGAAGGAGCTGGCCGAGAAGATGGGTGCCCCGAAGGATGCCATTGAATATATGGGGCCCCGGTACACCGCCCCCGGCAATAATCCCGATACCTGACCCAACAAACAGAGAAAGTGGTGACATCATGACCGATTTTGTCCATCTCCACGTCCACACCGAGTACAGCCTGCTGGACGGGGCCTGTAAGATAAACGAGCTGGTGGCCCAGGCCAAGGAGCTGGGACAGGAGGCGGTGGCCATCACCGACCACGGGGTGATGTACGGGGCTATCGACTTTTACAAGGCCGCCAAAAAAGCGGGGATAAAGCCCATCATTGGCTGCGAGGTCTACGTGGCCCCCAGGGGCCGGGGGGATAAGGACCCCGCAAAAGACAAGCGTCCCTACCACCTGGTGCTCCTTTGTAAAAACAATACCGGCTACCAGAACCTGGCTTGGCTGGTTTCCCGCGGGTTCACCGAGGGGTTCTACTTTAAGCCCCGCATCGACCGGGAACTGATTCCCGGCCACACCGAAGGGCTTATCTGCCTTTCCGCCTGCCTGGCGGGGGAGGTGCCCCGCGCCCTCACCGTGGGGGAGTACGAGAAGGCAAGGGAGGCTGCCACCTGGTATCGGGACCAATTTGGGGCGGAGAACTACTTCATTGAGGTGCAGAACCACGGCATCGAGGACCAGGTGCGCATCCTGCCCCAGCTGGTGAAGCTCTCGGAGGAGCTGGGGGTGGGACTTGTGGCCACCAACGATTCCCACTACCTAAAAAAGGAGGACCACCAGCTCCAGCACCTCCTTATCTGCATCCAGACCGGCCACACCGTGGACGAGGAGATGGCCCTGGAGTTCCCCACCGAGGAGTTTTATCTGAAGTCCGGGGACGAGATGGCGGCGGTCTTCCCAAAGCTCCCCTCTGCCATCCAGAACACGGTGGAGATTGCAAAGCGCTGCCAGGTGGAATTTGAGTTCGGAAAGACCAAGCTCCCCCGGTTTGAAGCGCCAAATGGCGAAGACAACGTGGACTACTTCTTCCGCCTATGCCGGGAGGGGTTTATCCGCCGCTACGGCGAAAACGCCCCCCAGGAGGTCCGGGAACGGCTGGAGTACGAGCTTTCGGTGATTCACAAGATGGGGTACGTGAACTACTACCTCATCGTCTACGATTTCATCAATTACGCCCGCAGCGTGGGCATCCCGGTGGGGCCGGGCCGGGGCTCCGGCGCTGGGTCCATCGCCGCCTACTGCATCGGCATCACCGGCATCGATCCCATCCGGTTTGGCCTCCTCTTCGAGCGCTTCCTAAACCCGGAGCGGGTAAGTATGCCGGACTTCGATATCGACTTCTGCGGCGTCCGCCGCCAGGAGGTCATCGACTACGTGGTGCAAAAGTACGGGGCGGACCATGTGGCCCAGATTGTCACCTTTGGCACCATGGCGGCCCGCGGGGCCATCCGGGACGTGGGCCGTGCGTTGGGGATTCCCTATCCCCAGGTGGACCAGGCGGCGAAGATGGTCCCCATGGAGCTGCACATCACCCTGAAAAAGGCCATTGAAGGCTCCAAGGAGCTGCGGGATTTGATGGAGGTGGAGCCCAAAATCCGGCAGCTGGTGGAGCTGGCCCAGCAGGTGGAAGGGATGCCCCGCCACGCCGGCACCCATGCCGCCGGGGTGGTCATCACCCATGACACGGTGGAAAGCTATGTCCCCCTGGCGAAAAATGATGAAGCTGTGGTGACCCAGTACACCATGACCACCCTGGAGGAGCTGGGCCTTTTGAAGATGGACTTTTTGGGCCTGCGAAACCTCACCGTCATTGACGACACGGAAAAGATGCTCCGGCGGGAGGACCCAGGCTTCTCCATCGAGGAGATACCTCTGGACGACCCAAAGGTGTTCCAGATGCTCTCCGCCGGGGAGACCAGCGGGGTGTTCCAGCTGGAATCCGGAGGGATGCGCCGGGTTATTACCCAGCTTCAGCCTTCCTCCTTCGAGGATATTATCGCCGTCATCTCCCTCTACCGCCCCGGCCCCATGGAGTCTATCCCCAAGTATATTGACTGCCGCCATCACCCGGAGCACGTTACCTACCTCACCGAAAAGCTCCGCCCCATTCTGGAGGTTACCTACGGCTGCATCGTCTACCAGGAGCAGGTGATGCAGATTTGCCGGGAGCTGGGGGGCTACAGCTACGGCCAGGCCGATTTGGTCCGCCGGGCCATGAGTAAGAAAAAGGCCGACGTGATGGCGAAGGAGCGCACCCACTTTTTGGAGGGGTGCCGGAAGAACGGGGTGGAGGAGGCCGCCGCCAACCAGATTTTTGGGGAGATGGAGACCTTTGCCGCCTACGCCTTCAACAAATCCCACGCCGCCGCCTACGCCCTGGTGGCCTACCAAACCGCCTACCTGAAATGTCACCATCCCAAGGAGTACATGGCGGCCCTGCTTACCAGTATTCTGGACAACACCAACAAGGTCATCGAGTATATCGAGGAGTGCGGCCGTTTGGGGATTCAGGTGCTGCCCCCCCGCATCAACGAAAGCGGGGAAGGCTTCACCGCCACCCCGGAGGGGATTCGCTTTGGCCTGCTGGCGGTGAAAAACCTGGGCGCCGGGGTTATTCGGGAGATGATTGCAGAGCGGGAGAAGGACGGGCCCTTTACGAGCTTTTTGGACTTTTACCGCCGGACCTACAGCGGGGAAATGAATAAGCGGAGCCTGGAAAGCCTTATTAAAAGCGGGGCTTTGGACGGCCTGGGGGCCAACCGCCGCCAAATGCTGGAGGGCTACCCCAAGGTGGGGGAGGTGCTGGCGGCCAGGGACCGGTGGAGGAGCACCGGCCAAATCAGTCTCTTTGGGGACGAGCCGGACGAGGAAGAGTTATCCCTCCCCCTGGTGGAGGAGGACGAGCCCTCCGTCCTGCTGGCGGGGGAGAAGGAGGTTACCGGCCTCTATATCTCCGGCCATCCTATGTCCCATTACGAGGCCCTTTACCCCAAATACGGCGCGGTTAAGCTCATCCGCCTCACCGACCCGGAGGTGAACCAAAGCTACGACAACGCGTCGGTCTTCGTCATGGGGATGATTACCGCCAAGCGGCTGAAGCTCACCAAGGGGGGGGAGAACATGGCCTTCCTCACCCTGGAGGACATGACGGGGGCCATGGAGGTGCTGGTCTTCCCCAGAGTCTACGCTGTCCACGCCGCCCGCCTTATAGCAGGCAGCCCGGTGTTCCTTCGGGGGCGGGTATCCCTGCGGGAAGAGGAGGACGCAAAACTGATTTTGGAGGACGCCATGACCCTTCCGGAGCGGGCGGCGGGCCCCATGGAGGAGCGCCTGGCCTCTTCCGGCGGCTACGAGGGCCGTGGACGGGGCCAGCGGGGGGCTTCCACCCCGGCCCCCAGCAGCAAAGCGGGGGTGTACCTCCGGGTGCCCTCCATGGACGATGCCATCACCGACCGGGCGCGGCTCCTGCTCCAGATTTTTGATGGAAGTTACCCGGTCTATTTCAAGGCGGAGGACACCGGCAAGATGCTGCGGGCTCCCCGAAGCCTTTGGTGCGACCCCAACCAGGTTCTTTTGCGGGAGTTGGGGGTGACCTTGGGTAGCGAGAATGTAAAAAAACTGGACTAGGGACCAATTTCTTTGTCAAAAACGTTCCTTTACTTCCCAGGAATATGGGGGTAAAATTAAAAGCAAGAAACCGCATCCATCTTCCATCCATGCAAAAAACAGGAGGAATAGTTATGAGTGAGTATAAAACCATCGGCGTCCTCACCAGCGGCGGCGACGCCCCTGGTATGAATGCCGCAGTCCGCGCCGTGGTGCGGGCGGCGATTAACAAGGGCCACCGGATGATGGGCATCCGCCGGGGCTATGAGGGCCTTCTTAACGGAGAGATTGAAGAGATGAAGCTGCGCAGCGTCAGCGAGATCATCCATCGGGGCGGTACCGTCCTCTACACCGCCCGTTGCGAGGAGTTCAAGACAGAGGAGGGCCTCCGGAAGGGGGTGGAGATGTGCCACAAAATGGGCATTGACGGCCTGGTGGTCATCGGCGGCGACGGCTCCTTTAAGGGGGCCAGGAACCTCTCCAACGCCGGCATTCCCTGCATTGGCATTCCCGGCACCATTGATAACGACATCGCCTCCACCGAGTATACCATCGGTTTTGATACCGCTGTCAACACCGTTGTGGAAAGCGTAGACCGCCTGCGGGATACCTCCCAATCCCACGAGCGATGCTCGGTGGTGGAGGTGATGGGCCGCCGGGCGGGGCACATCGCCATCTATGCCGGTATTTCCTGCGGCGCCATCGCCACGCTGATTCCGGAGCGTCCCCACGACCTGGACCGGGACGTGGTCTCCCGGATGCGGGCCACCCTCAAGACTGGCAAGCACCACTTTATTGTCATTGTGGCAGAAGGGGTGGGGAACACCCAGGAAATCTGCAACTACATCCAGGAGAAGACCGGTATTGAAACCCGTCTCACCGTCCTGGGCCATGTCCAGCGGGGCGGCACCCCCACCGCCAAGGAGCGGGTCCACGCCAGCGTCATGGGTGTGCGGGCGGTGGAGCTTTTGGAGCAGGGCAAGGGCAACCGGGTGGTAGGCATCCAAAACAACCGCATTGTGGACTACGACATCAACGAGGCCCTGGACATGGTGAAGGACATCGACGAGTACCTCTATAAGGTGGCCTACGAGATTTCCATCTAAGAGCCTGTTCCTAAGAACCTGTTCAGCATCTTTTTGTAACTTGTATGGCGGTTCTTATTCCGCCATGCTTTGCCAAATTTTTTGAAATCCAACGAAACAATTCAAAGGCTCCCTCTATTTTGCAGGGGGCTTTTGAATTGTAGGGGCGATATAGAAGTTTTTTCACTGCGCGTTTTGCAAAGGAAGGGCAGGAGGATGGCTATGGATTATATGACGGCAAAAGAAGCTGCCGGCCTTTGGGGAATATCGCAGCGCCAAGTAGCGATTCTCTGCGGAGAAGGCCGCATACCAAATGCCCAAATGATAAACCATGTGTGGCATATTCCAAAAGATGCGGTAAAACCGAATGCCGGAAGAAGCCCTAGGGATCTGAAAGAGCGGAAAGTGAAGCCCTTTTTAAAATGGGCAGGGGGCAAAGGGCAGCTTCTGGAGGAAATAAGAAAATGTTATCCTTCGGAACTTGGCGGCGCCATATATAAATATGCGGAACCATTTGTTGGCGGGGGCGCGGTTCTTTTTGATGTGCTAAGTAATTATGATGTTGATAAAATATATATTAGCGATTCCAATGCGGAGCTTATAAATGTTTATATTACCTTGCGCGATTCTGTAGACGGGCTTGTTTCGTTGTTAAAAGGGTATGAATTAGAGTATTTGCCCTTTGATAAGGAACAACGGAAAGCTGTTTATTATGAAAAACGCTCCCGTTTTAACAAGCTAAAAAAGTTGGGAATACATAATTTAGAATTAGCGGCGCTGTTTATATTTCTTAACCGAACCTGCTTCAATGGTTTGTACCGTGTGAATTCAAAGGGTGAATTTAATGTGCCAATTGGCGCTTATAGGTTCCCTGCTATTTGCGATGAGGATAATCTCCGAAGAGTATCCAAGGCGCTAAAAGGCGCAATCATTCAGTGTGCGGATTATAAGGATTCCCAAAGTTTTATAGATGAGTGCACCTTTGCCTACTTTGACCCGCCCTATCGCCCGCTGTCTTTAACCGCAAGTTTTACCGCCTATACAGAGAGCCATTTTGATGATGCTTCTCAAGCGGAGCTGGCCCTGTTTATTAAAAAACTGGCGGCTGCCGGGGTTTATGTAGTGGCTAGCAATTCGGACCCGAAGAACACAAACGCCGAGGACGATTTTTTTGATAATTTATATGCCGGAATGGAAATAAGCCGGATTTATGCTTCACGCATGATAAATAGCAATGCAGGGGCCCGTGGCAAAATAAGCGAATTGCTTATTTGCAGTGGAGGGACAAGGGGCGAAGAGAAATTTTGATGATTTGATCAGAAAATTCATAAAGATA
>OFFE01001368.1_pt1 | contig 17738 bp, 17 predicted proteins | sample 1521371 | NCBI WGS metagenome assembly OFFE01 (sample SAMEA3504131, study PRJEB24116) | mouse gut metagenome | biome: mouse gut; feature: mouse-associated habitat; material: faeces | place: Denmark | collected 2011 | reverse complement strand
GCTGTAAGCGGGAGGCCGTACACTAGTCTTAGTGTACGGCCTCTGGATTTTGTGCCTCCGGATTTTGCTTTATTGAAGCTGCCCTTCTATGCACCTTATGAATTTCTTCCTGTTAAAAATCAGGAAGCGGTATGTCTTCCCGTCCATCGTTTCGATTACTGTCGTAGGGAGAAAGAGCCCCCATCTTGCCGCGAGAACCGACTTGATGTTCCCATAGGGAATCCACAGATTCCTGTACTCGTCCGCTATCGTGAGCTTCTGGCAGCGGAAGCGAAATCCATCGTCATCAAGATATGCTCCTCCGCCTTGGATGCCATATATACATGCGCTTGCGTAGAAACTCTCCTTCATACAGATAATCTCACCACTCCATAAATCAACTATCCATTTCGCCAGATACTGGAGACTTTCTTTTTGTCCAATCCCTAAACATCAACCGAACACTTATTATTATAAAGCTTATCCTTCTATTGGTCAATGGATATAAGTGCAGTATACAATATGCCACATTTCACCAGTTGAGTCATCGACATGGACTAAGGCCGATATTCGTTGAGGTAAACAATATAACTATCGATTCCACCATAGGGGGATGAACTCGCCCTTGATTTTTGAATCTCATCATATGTCGCATCTTCTTTATCTACAAGGATGTAGAGATCCATTATCGAATCATCTGAATCATTATCCTTTCTATCGATTTCATAATGATTCAGATAGTTGTATTCTCTGGATACTCCCTCACTGGTATTGACACGAAAGAAAGAGTCTTCGTATGACAAATCAATAAGGCAAAAGTAGCTTTCTGTGCTATAATATCTCGCAATACGTACACAGCATGATTGTTTTTTTCCTGCTTTCGTCATAAAGGTTTTCCAGATATCTTCTCCTGAAATCAACTTGAAATCAACAAATACAACACAATCATCATCCACTGCATTTTCTACTTCGTATCCTTCCGTCAATTGATTGAAGCTTATATAATCAGGTAAGTCGTCTTCTGTTTTGGTCACCTTTGAACAGGCGCATAAACCTATGGTCAAAGCAAAAAGGCTTATCATCAAAAATGTTTTCCCTTTTGTAATCACAGACTCACCCCCGGTAAAATTGACTGCTTAGCATAAACGACTATCATCTGCCCTGTCCAAAGCCGGGGCGAAAGCTATCGCTAGCTTCCGCTCCGATGCTATTATAGTTACTTTTATTTAAAGCGCAGGAAGGCCAAGAGGGTCTTTGCCCTAAGGTATTACATATGAGCATATACTAAACTATCGATAAATATTATAATAGTAACCAGCATAAAACTTCACCAAATCATCGGCTGGAGCAATGTACACCCCACATGATCCTAACTTTGACTGCGTAGAACCAGTTGATGATATAACATTCGCAGAATGAGTGGAACATGTGACGTTTCCAAACCCATCATTGACACATATAGAAGCACCAACCGTTATTTTATCACCAGCAGAAAGTGATGGCGATGGTTTGTCTATGTTCTTGCCAATAAACGTAAATTCATCGCTTCCTGCAAAGACATCTGGATTACCTAACCAATACATGTTACTTGAGGATGAGTTAATCCAAGTATAGGAATGGCAGTTATATTTCTTCGTACAAGTATACACTCTACTCCAGGAAGAATGCGCTTTGTCAAAATCTTTATTAAGAGCTGAAGCTTCATCTGGTGTATAATCATTGGAATGGAACTTGTAACAACCTACAGTTTTGCCATAAAGTGTATAGGTTCCACGGGTATATACGCCTTTATTGCTACCAAATTGCACAACGGTACCCTCTGATGTAAACCCAGATGTCGCTCTGGTTTGATTTGAATCAATTTCTGCTTCACCCATCGTCAAAGAATTTCCATTTGAGAAAACTTCACTTTCGATACTTTCTGGCACTAAATACTGAGGGATTGCTCCATCCCCGATTTGAATCCAATCATATATCAGGAGAGAAGTTGCAAAATCATTGCAAATCCCTTTTTTAGCTTCAAATTTTTCGCCAATTATTTTTGAAACTTCTTGCGTCTGAGTATCCGTCAACGAATGCCTTACATACGCGAAATATGTCTGCAAAAACAGCTCCCCTATGTACCCGCTATCCGACATAGGCATTATACTAGATTCATTTAGCAATTTTCCATAATCAACATTCATTTTATCATATTTTTCCATCAATACATCCGTGATATTATCTCTTGAGAAAAACTCTGCACAGATGTTCGATGAGTCAATAAGATGCTTAATTGCCAAATCTACGTTATCGAAAGCAAGAATGTCAATCAAAAAAGGATACCCTAATACTAAATCAGCAAGCTCCTCCGTTGGGCAACTTGACAACATATCAATGGGCATATCGCATGTTTCCAATTGCTCTGAATAAGATAAACTAGCCCAGGCTGCATCGGCAGGTGTCAATGGATATTCATAAACATTAGTTTTCCATTCACTCTTTAAAGATGCTGCGCTCGCAGTAACTAAAAGCGGATTTGTCACAGAAAAAAACAATATAAAGGCTACTGCCAACGATAAAAACTGTCTTATTTGTCTTGCTTGGATTTTTTTCATATTTACCTCTCTACTTTCTTATATATTGTGCACCACAATTTTACTTTTCCTATGATTAAAGACATTCCCACAATGAAGAAAACTATCGTTATCACAGCAATCAGTTCCTCCCACTTGAATGTTACCGCTGTCGCAAATAATGTACCTTCCAGTAATAATATAATCCTCGCCCGCTTTCGGTAAACCCGATATTCCACCAGTTCTAAACGTTTATTGTCATTTTCAACAGGAGCCAACAAGAATATAATTGCGAAGAAAAACCCTGCGACCAATATGTATCCTAAATCCAACCATTCAACCTGAACGAAACAGATAACTGACACGAACAAAATTGCCGATGAATACAACAAGCATCTGCTCTTTGTCTCTGCATGATATCCCCCGGCATTCTTTCTCAAGGGGAATATCAGCAACCATAGCAAAAAACTTCCCCGCAGAAAGCCAAAGCAATATCCTATCAGCAGTGTAATAGACATCCCCAGCAGACTGCTCCCAAAGTTTTCCAAGCCATACTCCACGACTTCTACTTCTTCCGATGATATGACATTGTCCCTTAGGAGCATTCCTGCCAGTTTTTTTCCAATCCTCAAAACTTACGCAAAGCTCTGACTTTCTCGGATTCCTTGGGCTGATAACCCAAGCATGAACATGCAGTATTCGCCTCGATGCTTGCAGATTTCTTAGCGATTGTCGCAATTGCATGTTCAATTCTTTTTTTGGTTCTCTCCATTTTCATTGCGTTCAACCTCCTTTCTGAAAGCAGTTTAGCACAAAGAATCAAATCGTGCCGTTTCTTGTACTAATTTGGCTATATTCATGTAATATTTAGGAGTTCAATTTTTATCTTCTGTCAGATACAAGAGCAGAATAACACAAAATAAATCGCCATCAGGGCATACTTCCATAATCCCATTGTATTTATGCACGATTTTTCTTACATTTTCCAGACCAATACCATGTTCTTCCTTTGTCCTTTTCGTTGTAAACAGCCTTCCATAATCTTTTTCCAACTTCCCATCATAGCTATTCTGAATCTGTATTCTCAGAAATCCTTGATGCAATCCAATCTCTATATCCAATCTTTTCTCTTCTGTCTGCCTTGCCGCCTCAATGCTGTTCTCCAGCAGATTCCCCAGAATCACATTGATGTCAAAAGAATGGGCCACAGTTTTGGGAAGCTGTACTTTTACATTTACATTGCACTGTTCTTCCTTTGCCCTGTAAAGCATGTAATTCATTACACTGTCGATTTCAAAGTTTCCAGAAGCCACGAATTCATTCGGATTGACCATAAACTCCTGCATGTCATCAATATATTCTTCAATGGCTCTGTTCTCACCTTTTGCCGCCAGTATCTTCAGCTCATTCATATGGTGTTTCATATCGTGGCGCAATGCTCTTACCTTTTCTTCCCCTTGCATCATTACATCCACTTGATTTGCATACCCCTTAATCTCTTGCCGCAGTACTTCGTTCTCATATTGATGAAATAAAGTATTTGATAGCATGTTATATAAATAAAAAGTAAAAAAATTAATCAAAACAAGTCCCATGCTGACTATCACAATCCCTGTCTCCGTGCTGCTTCCTGTATAGGTTATCGCACAAATCATTCCCATACTGCATAATGGTACTAAAACAAGTGAAATATTCTGGATATTCTCTGTTTTTTGCCGGGCATTCACAATTTTTTCCGTAACCTGCTCACAGACCAGTACCAGGAACACATCTAACACCTCGTAAATCTGATTGAATCCCACACCATCCTTATAGTCTACAAATGGGAGGATAGCCACCATACTACATCCCATGTTAATTATGTAAACAGAACCGGTCACAAATAAAATCATCTTTAACGATTTCGTATATGTCAGGACAATCAGCCCAATTCCAAGCAGATTACAGGCAATATTGACCCACATCATATGAAAGGCCAAGTAAGTTGCCGTATTGACTATGAAAAAAATTCCATATGCCAACACATGCCCCATCCGGTTGCTACAAGTTCCACTTTCCCCATCCTGCAAAAATGTGTGAACAAATCTGCTGATTACATAAATCCGAAACAAGTTTGTCATAACACAAAGAATCAAATCCGTCATAATAATCTCTTTAACAGCCTTTCCCTTACCTGCTTCCGATATGCTTTGCTGATTAACAGTATCGTGTCATTATCCATCTCCACCGTTTCATAGGTGTACCGTACTACATGAGTCTTGTTTACCACATATGACTGGTGAATCGCAAAAAACTCTTTGGGCAGTTTCTTCTTCAGTTCCCTGATTCCGCCATAAAACTCTTTCTCCGCGTCCACTGTCACGATTTTTATTTTCCGTCCTTTGCTCTCAAAATATAGAATATTTTCATACGAAATAAAGTAGTAATCCCTACCGTTTTGGAATCCAAATTTTCCCGAATTCCTCTCAATCAATTTCACTGCCAGTTCCAGAGAATCTTCTATCTGCTGCATGGCGATTGGCTTGACCAGGAAGTCCATCGGTTGGGTCTTGAATAATTCTTGCGCATATGCAGAATGCCCTGAAATATAAACAATCTGCATCCCCCTGTCCTCCATCTCGTTTCGGATAAAGTCACCCACCTCTATTCCCGTCAGTTGGATTAGCTCTATGTCCAAAAACAGTATGTCCAGATGGCCTCCCTGTTCAAGATATCGGCACAGCTCTTCTCCTGCGTACCATACCTGAGTATCTATTTTCAGTTTGTTCCTCTCGGCATACTGCAATATCATTTCCTCAATTGCCGCACAAGTATTTTTTCCATCATCACATATTCCAATATTGTACATACTACACCCTCGTATTATTTCTTTTGCAAAATCATACATTATCTCTGCTTATATTTCAACCCCTTTCTTTGTTTGGCATTAGAAAACCAGCCGAGGATTTCTCCCCGGCCGTGTCATGTTTCAATCTGTATTCTTTTATTGTGTCTCACATCTCATATCCTTCACAATACGCTGGATACTTTTCTCTGACAGGAAGTATCTGCCCGCCAGTTCCGCGCATCCCGCGCCCTGCTGCCAGTCCGCGTAGATATTCCGGTTCCTGGTCAGCAGCTCCTGCCTGATGGGGGTGCCGCTGCCCCACTGCCTTCTGTTCCCGGCCTTTTTGGGGATGTAGATATTCTCCCCGTCCACGTACCGCTGGATGATTTCTATGATTTCCGCCGGCAGAATCTCTTCTGCTCTCCTATAGCCCATCGCGCCCTCCTTATTGCGTATTTTCCCACAGTCGAATCCCCGCCCGGCGAGTCCTCTCCTGCCATGAAAAGAGCACGGCTATAGCAAATTTATCTTCTCTTTTTTATAAAATTGCGATAGCCCGTGCTACGCAATATACTCAGGTCTTCCCATAGACAGATGCGCCTCCCTTCCCCGATAAAGCCCCACGGCCCTTACACGATGGCCTCTATCAATATCTTTCCGCCAACCGCGATCTCACGGACTCCAATCTGCTTCTTTCTGTTGAAATTGAAGCTGACCATATAGCCCTTATCCTTGTGATAGGCATCCAGATAATCCACAAGCTGTTCTTCACCGCGCCTGTTGTATTCTTCGCCTCTCCACACCTTCATTTCTATCACATATTGTTCCCCGCGATAGTCCACGATGATGTCCGTCCTCTTCAGCTCCCGCGTCCTTGATTCCACATAGTAATTCCCTGTCCCATTGATTATCGGCCTCAGATAGAGCAGGAAATAAAGGCCTCTCCCCTGTCGCCGTACAAATCATTGAAATGTATCGCGAAGCTCTCCAGAACCAGTCTCATGTCCAAATGGCCGTCCACGATGAACCGGTTCCTGTCCTGCAGAGAAGCCTTGTAGATTTCCAGGCCCTGCATCTCGGCCAGGGAGAGGTAATAATTATAAAGCCGCGTCTCAAAGATACGGTTGGCGATGACAGCCACGCCGCATTGGTTTCGGATGAATCCAAACATGGTAGCCGCATCCATCGCCGGGTCGTCCGCATTATATACGATGCTTCTTCCGGTGAAGAGCAGCGCGCGCAGCATCCCATTCAGGGTGGGGTATCCCGTCAGCTTGCCTGTCAGAGATTCAAAGAGCGTGTTTTTTTCCGACAGAATCACCCTCACCGCCTTCTGGAATCCATCCTCCGTCCAGGCCCTCTTCTTTACACTATTTTCCAGCGCGCCACGGCCCTGCGTCCCGCCGATTTCCTCATCCATCAGCTTACACAGCCGGGATACGAGAAACGGATATCCTGAAGTATACGCATGAATCAGATCGGCCATCCTCCCGATATCCATACCGATTCCGTAATCAGAATCATACTCCTCCAGCATCCCCGCAATATCCCCGGGTGAAAAGCTCATGTCAATCTTGAAATCCGTTGCTATATTCCAGGGACTATTTACCTTATGCTCCTCCTCGGGCCGAAGCTTCCTCCTCAGATTCTTTACATCGCACACCCCGGCCAAAATCACCGAGCGGAAAGTGGGCTGCAGCGAACGCCGGATATAGTACGCCCGCAGCTGTGCAAGGAAATCCATGAACACCTGGTTGTCCGCCGCGCTGTCCACCTCGTCAATCATCAGCACTATGGGCCGGTCAGCGGCAGCGCAGATATCGCTCAGCTCCTCGAACAGCTCCATCAATGCGAACTCGCCCCTTCCTCCCTGGGCGCATTCCTGCAGCCGGGACAAGGCTGCCTGGAACGCCTGGCTCCCTTCTTCCTTATCCCTCCTCAGAGCGCGCAGAAAGGACTTTGCGAAAGCCGCTGCAAAGGCGCTGCCACTGCGGAATTTTTCCGCGTCAAAGGTCTGGAAATCCAGCAGGACCACGCGATACACGTTCTGCAGATAGCGCTCTAGGGCCATCAGGACAGTGGTCTTCCCATATTGTCTTGCCCTGTTGACAGAAAAATACTTCCCTGCGTCCACCAGCTCCCTGATTTCCCGCAGCCTCTCGTCGAGCTTGACCATATAGTGTTCTTCCGGGATACATGCCCCTGTCACATTGAACGCTTTCGCCATCCCTTCCGCTCCTTTCCTGTCTGCTGCCGTCCCGTGCTTCCGCCTCCCTGACTCTCTGAAGTCAGTTTCCCCCGGCTCTTACTCCTTATGAAGATTCGCCTACCGGAACAGGGGCTTACAGGCCGGGTAGATTCGCTTGAACTGCTGATACCGCTCCTCGTATTTCGCCACCAATTCCGCCTCCGGTTCCACGGTCTCCACCACTTTCACCACCTTGGCGGCGATTTCCTCTACACTGGCATACTCCCCGCAGGCCACCGCCGCCAGCATGGCGCCGCCCATGGAGGGGCCCTCCTCGCTCTCCGGCACTTCCACCCTCAGGTTCAGCACATTGGCCACGATTTTCTTCCACAGGGGGCTCTTCGCGCCGCCGCCGCAGATCTTCGTGCTCTTCAGCTCAATCCCCAGGGACTTGGCCACCTCCAGGGAGTCCCGCAGGGCGAAGGCCACGCCCTCCAGCACGGCCTGGGTCATGTCCGCCCTGGTGGTGTCCATGCTCATGCCGATGAAGACAGCTCTGGCTTCCGGGTCATTGTGGGGCGAGCGCTCTCCCATGAGATAGGGCAGAAAGAACACATGGTTCTCTCCCAGCTTCTCGATGGGCTGCTGTTGGGCGGCGTAATCCTTTGTGCCGATGATCTCGTCCATCCACCACTTGTTGCAGCTAGCCGCGCTGAGCATGCAGCCCATGAGATGGTAGCTGCCGTCCGCATGGGCAAAGGAGTGCAGGGCATTGTATCTGTCCACGCCGAACTGCTTCGAGGAGATGAAGACGGTGCCGCTGGTGCCTAGGGAGATGTTGCACATATTGTCTCCCACGGTTCCGGTTCCCACCGCCGCCGCCGCGTTGTCCCCGGCCCCGGCCGCCACCTTCACGGAAGGGCTGAGGCCAAGCTGTGCCGCCACCTGGGGCAGCAGGGTACCCACGGCCTCATAGCTCTCGTAGCATTTCGCAAGCTGTCCCACCCGGATGCCGCAGATATCGCACATTTCTTCCGACCATCTGCGGTTCTTCACATCGAACAGCAGCATGCCGGACGCGTCCGACACATCCGTGCAGTGCACGCCGGTGAGCTTATAGGCGATATAGTCCTTGGGCAGCATGATTTTGGCGATCCGGGCGAAATTCTCAGGCTCCCTGTTCTTCACCCAGAGGAGCTTGGGGGCGGTAAAGCCCGCGAAAGCGATGTTGGCGGTGTACGCCGACAGCTTCTCCCTGCCGATCACATTATTCAGGTATTCCGTCTCCTCCCCTGTCCTGCCGTCATTCCAGAGGATGGCGGGACGGATGACATTATCGTCTTCGTCCAGGATCACCAGGCCGTGCATCTGGCCGCCGAAGCTGATGCCGGCAACCTGCTCCTTGTCCACGTCCTGAATCAGTTCTTCGATTCCCAGGATGGTCTGTTCATACCAGTCCTGGGGCTTCTGCTCCGACCAGCCGGGATGGGGGAAATACAGGGGGTATTCCCTGGAGACGATGTTCACGATTTTCCCCTCGCTGTCCATGAGCAGCAGCTTCACGGCTGACGTTCCTAAATCTATTCCTATATAAAACATGTAAATCCCTCCTGTCTGTCTCTTCAATATACACACAATGCACACTGCTTCTTCCCGCACTTCCAGGATATGCCGAAAACCTACTTCCTGTCATGCCGCCTACGGCGGCACAAACAATTAATGAACTGGTGCAAGTCCGTAAGAATGCCTACACTTGGCATTCTTACCGGAATGATTTAGATTTTCTTAGTCCCGCGTACTTTGCGGGCTTAGAAAATCTTCATTCCGTGCACACTTCAGTCTTCCGTAAGGCACAGGTTCCTGCCCTTCAGTCCCAGGAAGCTCCCCTCGTCCAGTCCGCCTTCCGCGTGGCCGATCAGCCATTTGTTCACGGCGGTGAGCATGGCGTCCTCGTTGGAAAGGCCCGCGCCGGACTTTGCCTCGTCCACCTTTTTATGGGCTTCTTTCAGGGGATAGTTCGTCCCTTTGGGCAGCACGATGGCTACCTGGAAGCCGCTCGCATCATCTACATGGCAGGGCGCGTAGTGCAGGGAGGTGGCATATACCTCCACCGCTGTCCCGGCGGGCACCAGGAAGGCCTCCACCTTGGACGTGTCGTATGTATGGTCTGCCTCCACGTCCGCCAGCAGCCCCAGCATCAGCACCGCGTCCGTTGCCGCCACGTTGATTTCGGAATCCCTGTGGTACTCCAGGGCGTTGAGCTTGGTATTGTGGCCGTTGCAGTAGCCGATCTGGATGGGCATCTCCCCGTAGGCCACTCTGGACAGTTCCTCCATCACGGGCAGGGCTTCCAGCGCCTCCACGGAGGGCTCGTAGGCCACATCCGCCGGAACCGGGGTCTTTTTCAGCTCCTCCACCAAATCGGTGAAATCTACATTGTCTACCACTCTGCCGTATCTCTTGAATGCCTCGTCCGTCACCTTTAAAATCTTCATCCTTCTCCTGATACCTCCTGTTATGATTTCTTTTCCTTCCGCTGTCTTCCAGCCAGTTTACCGCCTCAGCCTCAGATTCCTTTCCTGCTTTCAGATACCGTCCGCTGTCGGCCGGTTTACCGTCTCAGCCCCAGATTCCCTCCACCAGCTTCCTGGAGCTTCCCCCTCCCAGCCACACCTTCGTCCCGGGCACTCTCTTGCTGCCCGCGGGCTTGTCTCAGACTCCCGCCGCCTTCTTCCAGGCTATGGCGATGACCTCGTGGCCCGCAGCAGTGGGATGGACGCCGTCGCCGGTCCAGCGCTGCGCCGGGAATTTCTTCTGGGCCTCATCAAAAGCCTCCTGCAAATCCACGTAAGTCAGTCCGAACTCCTCCGCCAGCTTTCTCGTCACCTCCCTGCGGGCCGCCACCTCGCCGGAGAACACATCCCAGTCCGGCGTGGTGGCCGGGCCGGGCATCACGTAAGCTCCCATGAGGATGAGGCGCGTCTGCGGCAGCGCGGCAAAGGTCTCCCGCAGCAGAATCCGGTACACTTCCTCGAAAAGCGGCACGCTGACCCCGTCATGGTTCCCGAACTCATGCCACACATCGTTGACGCCAATCAGAATCGTGATCACATCCGGCTTCAGGTTCAGGCAGTCCCGCTTCCATCTGGCCAGCAGATCCACCACCCGGTTGCCGCTGATGCCGCAGTTCATCACCTCGCAGTCTCCGTCCTGAGCCATCAGGTCTGCCTCCAGCAGGCGCGGATACCCGCAGCCTGTGGCGTAGGGGTTCCCGTAGTCCCCTCTCCCGCAGTCCGTGATGGAATCTCCCTGAAATAAATATCTCATCTCATCATTCTTCCTTTCCGGTAAAGTTTAGTTACTTTCTATATTACACCATAACGCTTCTGATTTCCATGAAAATTTGCGCGATGCATGGAAAAGGTATGGAAAATAGATACAGAAGCCCGTCGACAATCATATCCGGCACTTCCTTCAGCGGAATCCCTTTCCTCTGTGCCACCCCTTATCGTCAAAAAGGCTGTGGGAATCGCAGGAGCAGTCATAGTACGCACAGAGCATCTGGGCCGCGAAGGATTTCCCGAACGGGCGGAGCCTGCTGACGCATGTCAGGTTATTTACCATGCCGATTGTCTCATTTATCAGGCGGATCAATCCTGTCTTGTCCACATATTCGCTGTTCACGATTCTCTGAAATCCACTGTTTCCCGGATTGAAATAGATTCCCATGCAATCTCCTTCCCGATGCAGAACTTGATATCACTTTATTCAATCTTATGTCTTATGCCCCCTCCAATAGATACCCCTGGCGAACTGCGCGAATACGCGTTTGACTTCCACGGCGCTTCTCTCCAAGACGCATGCCTTAAAATGGAGCTGGACGGTAGAATCATATCCGCGTCTCCAGCTTCCGGAACAGCCTCACCAGCACGAAACCGGCGATGCCGGCAAGAAGGACTTCCGCCGTGACCTGGGCGTAGGGCATCCCATAGAGAGGAAATATTTTATTCAGGATAAAGAGTGCCGGTATTTCGAACACAATCTTTCGCAGAACAGCAAATAGCAGCGCCTTGTTCCCCATGCCGGTGGCCTGGAACACCCCTACTGCCAGAAAGTCCACGCACATAAAGGGGAGCTGCAGGCACATGCCCCGCAGGAAATGGCTACCATAACCCACGATTGCTTCATTATCCATGAACATCCCCACCAACGCCCCCGCAAATACCAGATATCCCACTGAAACCACCGCCACACAGCAGATTCCCAGCTTCATGCTGTACAGGACCGTCTCCTTCATGCGCCGGTAATTCCTGCTGGCGTAGGTATAGCCCACCAGCGGAAGGATTCCCTGGAACATGCCGAAGAACAGGTTCAGGGGCACCATGTTGATCTTCTGGGCTATCCCCATGGAAGCCACCACATCGGAGCCGAAAGAGGCGGCGAAATTGTTCAGCAGGGTCATGCTGGTCACGTTCAGCAGATTCTGGATACAGGCAGGAATCCCCACCGCAAATATGCCCAGGAGGATGGTTTTATCAAAGGAAAACATCTTCGGCGATACGGACACATAGGTTTTTCCCCGCCGGACGAACAGCAGCACGAAGAAATAGCAGCAGGCCAGCGTATTGCCCAGGAAAGTGGCAAGCCCGGCTCCCGCGGCTCCCATATCCAGGCCCCAGGGCAGGATGAAGATCGGATCCAGAATCATGTTCAGGACACATCCGCTGATGGTTCCGATACTGGCATGGAAGGTAGCTCCCTCTGACCGGACCATGTACGCCATGACCACGTTCAGAATAGCCGGAACGGCTCCGCAGCAGACCGTCCACTGCATATAGGCGCCGGTGGCAGCCATGGTGCTTTCCTCCGCGCCCAGCAGGGCAAGCAGGCCAGGGCGGAACAGGATGCTCAGCAGGGAAAACATGGCAGAACAAAATACCGTACAGTAAAATCCGATTACGGAGCAGCGCTTCACCATGTCATGCTCATGCCGCCCCAGCGCACGGCTCATCATGCTGCTGGTGCCCGCTCCGAACAGGTTGTTCACAGCGTTGAAGGCCAGCATCAGCGGCGCCACCAGAGTGACGGCGGCATTCTGTAGAGAATCGTTGAGCATGCCCACAAAATAGGTGTCCGCCAGGTTATAGATGATGGTAATCAGGGAACTGATAATCGTGGGTATGATAAGCTGCCTTACCGCTGCGGGTACTGCCATCTTCTCGAAGAGCTCGGTCTTGTCCTGGTTTTTCATGGTTTCTTTATCCTCTCTGTCCTGCTTATGGCGCGATTCGGTCAATCAATCCTGTTTTGTCCACATATTCACTGTTTATGATTCTCTGAAATCCGCTGTTTCCCGGATTTATACTGCTTAACGATTTCACTTGCAATGAAACCAGACTGCATAACGCTGACTGGTTCAATCGCATGATTGCATTAGGCAGTATTCAGCGTTATGCAGTATAGACAGATTCCCATGAGGACTCTTTTCCCGTACAGGTCTTGACATCAGTGTTTTATTCAATCTTATGTCTTATACGTTGAAAAGTCAACGGCATTCACTAGCAGTATCATTATATGTCCCCGTCTTCCATTCTTTTGGATTAAGTGGTATAATATTGGCTCATAAGAGAACTGAAACTTAGAAGAAAAGGAAGGTAATTCTCATGAAAGCAATCTCAATCCGAAAAGCCTTTGCGCTTTTCCTGACCACGGCGACTATTTTCGCCACATCCTCCTGCGCTTCCTCCCAGCCCGGGGAAAGCAAAAGCCCCTCGGGAGAAAGCGCGTCCCGGCAGTCCTCCGGGGAGGAGAGCTCCGGGGACGAAAGCTCCGGGGACGAGAGCGCCCGGGAGCAGTCCTCTTCTCCCAAGAAAAATCTCCTGATGAACAACGCTTCCGCCCAGGCCCTGGTAGAGAGCTACGGCAGCTTCGCCGAGGCACATGACGCGTTCACCACCACCCTGGCCAGGCAGGAGAACGACAGCGATGCCGTCCCGGAGCCTCCGGAGGGCCTCTTCGACCTGGTCTCCTACTCCTCCAAGGTGGGCGACCTGGCGGCCTATGTGTCCAGCGACCCCGGCGACGGGGAAAAGCACCCTCTGATCATCTGGGTGGTAGGCGGCTGGGGCAATGGCATCGACGACTTCCCCTGGTGCTATCCGGCCTGGGACAATGACCAGACCGGCTCCGCCTTCTGGCAGGCGGGTGTCCTGACCATGTACCCCTCGTTCCGGGGCGGAAACAGCAATCCCGGCCATTATGAGGCCCTCTTCGGCGAGGTGGACGATATCGTCTCCGCTTACGAGTATGCCGCCTCCCTGCCCTATGTGGATCCGGACCGCATCTACCTGGGCGGCCACAGCACCGGCGCTACCAGGGCGCTTCTGGCCTCCGAGTACACGGACAAGTTCCGGGCGGTCTTCTGCTACGGCGCGGTGGACGAGGTGAAGTACCACAACAACAGCCAGTTCACCTTCGATACGGAGAATGAGGACGAGTTCACCATGCGCTCCCCCATCCACTGGCTGGACAATGTGAAAAGCCCCACCTTCCTCATCGAGGGCAGGGACGGCAATTCCGAGAATCTGGAGCGGATGCAGCAGGCTACGGACAATGAGAACATCCACGGCTATGTCATAGAAGGAGCCGACCATTTCTCCACTTTGGCCCCTCTCACCAGGCTGGCGGCGGAGAAGATCCTGGCGGACACCGGCGAATCCTGCTCCATCTCCATCACCCAGGAGGAGCTGGACGCGGCCATGGCCCGGGAGCCGGAGGTTCCTATGCCTGTGATGGCTTCCCGCACCATAGACTGGCTGGGGCTGACCCTTTCCTGTCCTTATGTGTGGGTGATCGATGATTCCGACGAGGAGGAGACGTCCCTCTATTCCCGCTATGAGGACGACAATGCCTGGGATATGTCCATGCTGTACCTCTCCGGCTTCACCCTGCAGGGCGGAGGGAGCCTGGCAGATCTGAAGGGCCAGTTGACAGAACAGGGCTATGAAGTCACGGATACCACAGTGGGCGGGCTGCCTGCCCTTGACTGCATTGGCAGCCCCCAGGATGACGATGGCAATTCTTTCTATGACCGCTATGTGCTGGTGCAGGACGGAGATGCCTTTGTCTCCCTGGACTACATAATCCACGACAGCTACATGGACGAGGCCGTGCCCCTGTTCCAGAGCATCCTTGACAGCGTGACCTTCGGAACCGCGCAATAAGCTCTGCAAAAAGCGCCGCAGACAGCGAGCATCCCACTTCTGTCTGCGGCGCCTCATGTGTTCCCCTGAGGCGGTCCCAAATCCGGCTATTCCGACAGCGACATCTTTTCCCTTATGGCAGCCGCCACATATTCCGCGATGCGCTCCGCCCATTCCCCATCCGGATGGATGTGCCCATGGTCTCTGGCGATCTCTCCGGTAAAGCCGCTCTCATAGTACGAGTCCACGAAGTTCACCCCGCAGAAGCCGCTGATCTTCCTGATGATCTCCCTCTTTGTCAGGAGCGCTTCCCGGCCTACGGCAGCCTGGTCGCTCTCAGGGGCACAGGCCTGCAGGGGAGAGGCCACGAAGATCTCTGCCCCTGGGCATCCGCGCTGCAAGGTCTCCACTGCCCAGCGCAGCGCGCTCCCCAGGCTCCTTCTGGTGAGGGCTCCGTATTCCTTTTTGCATACCTGCTCCGTGTCGTCCTCCAGGGGGACGGGGCTCTCCTCCCTCCAGTCCCTGGCTCCGTCATTGGTGGATATGGCGATGTAGATCACCCGGGGGCTGCGCCCCTTGTCCTCTGCCGCCTTCAGCAGGCGCCTCACCTGGTTGGACAATACGTTCTTCGGCGAGAATTCATTGGGCAGATCCTCCAGACAGCAGGGCGTCAATGTCTCCTCCCCGTCATGCCAGTCGGAGCCTGTGGCCCAGCCGAAGGCAAAATTGCCCAAAAGCTCCATGCCCAGCTTCCGGCACACCATGGTTCCGATTCCCGTCACCTGCTCGCTTGTGATGCTGTCCCCCAGGCAGGCATACAGCATGCGCTCTTTTCCTCTCATGTACTTCCCCTCCATTCGGGCTCCCGTACCGTCTGTCCGCTATCCCCGGAACCGGTTCAGGCAGGCATACAGCTCCTGAATCCTGGGCTTGGCCAGGCCGCAGGGCACGAAGGAGCCCGCAAAGGGCTTCCAGTTCTGCTTCTCCCAGGCATTCCAGATGGCCTCCACGGTCTGGCGCACGGTCTTCTTTCCGTCCATGACCTCCTCTAAGCCGTACCGCAGCAGATGGGCCAGGGCATTCACCTGCTCCGAATCCAGGAGCTGCTCCAGATAGCGCACATTGACTTCCTCCCTGTCCATGGAGAAGGATTCCAGGCCGAAGGATTTCGTCTTCATGTGCTCATGGCGTCCGTCTCCGCCGCGGTTGCCGCCGCGTCCTCTTCCGCCATGCCCCCTGTCCTCTCCGGAGCCATATCCTCTTCCGTCTGCGCCGTTCCCCCGGCCCTCGGAGCCTCTATACCCCCGGCCTCCTCCCGCACCGCGGGACTCTGCCACGGTAAAGCTCCCGCTCCCCGCGTCGCCTGCGCCGTATCCGATGTTCTTCGTCTCCAGCTCCCTGCCGTCCCATCCTCTCCCTCTGCCCTTCTGGGCTTTCCGGAAGGCCGGGAGCACCCTGTCGAAGGCGGGCACCGCAAATCCCGGCGCCTGCACCCTGGGCGCGGCATGCCCCTGGCACAGCCCCTTCACCCGTTCCGTGATGTCCACAGGGCGGTAGCAGTCCATCATCAGGATATGGTCCGCAATGTAGAAGAAGGCCCCGGAGCTGCCTGCCACCAGAATGGTGGATATCCCCGCTTTTTCATACAGGTCCCCTGCCCGCTCCAGGAAGGGCGTGATGGGCTCCTTGTCCCGGCTGATCACCTGCTGCATGAACTCGTCCCGCACCATGAAGTTGGTGGCGGAGGTGTCCTCGTCAATCAGGAAAAGCCTGGTGCCCGCTTCAATCCCCTCCACCACCGCAGCCGCCTGGGAGGTGGAGCCGCTGGCATCCTCGGTGGTGAATTTCTTGGTGTCCTTCTTATTGGGCAGGTCGTTGATGAACAGGGAGATGTCCACGTTCCGGATAGACCTGCCGTCCTCCGCCCGCAGCTTCAGGGCCGTATCCTCGGTGATGACGAATTCCCGTCCGTCTCCTTCTATGTGGTCGTACACTCCCATCTGGATGGCCTCCAGCAAAGTGGATTTCCCATGATAGCCGCCTCCCACGATCAGCGTGATGCCCTCCGGGATGGCCATACCGGTAATCTTCCCCCTGTGGGGCAGTTCGAAAGTCCGTTCCATGGACTGGGGGGAGGTGAAGACCACGCTGTCCGCCATGGGCAGGTCGGATATGCCGCTCTTCCTGGGCAGCACGGAGCCGTTGGCCACGAAGGCCACCAGCTTCTCCTCCCTCAGGATGCGCCGCATGGCGCTCTGATCCTCCGCCAGGTGCACCACCCGCTCCAGCTTCTTTCCGTCCAGCCTGGCATAGAACAGGCTGGACTCCACGCAGCGGGGCAGGAAGTCGAAAAGGATCTTGTCCAGCTCCCCCGCGTTGATGGTGCGCCCGAAGGCCGGGAAGCCCACATGGAACCGCACCGTCAGGCCGTCTCCCGTGATCTCGCAGGCACTGCGCTCCAGCACTGCCTGTCCGCAGCGGCTGATGGACAGCAGGCCGCTCTTCCCCGAGCCCTTGGCCTTGAAATTGTACTGTTCGAACTGCTTTCCCACCTGCCTCACCAGGAAGTCCTGCAGGGCGATGCGGGAGCAGTCTTTTGCGTAATAGGCCGCCGGGAATTTCGCCAGCCCGTGGGGGATCTCCACATGGAGGCTGGAGGGGGCGGCGAAGGGATCCCCCTGCACATGGTCGATGACCAGCGTGTACCGGTCGAATTTCCACGCGCCCGCCAGGGATTTGTAGGCCGGGTAGCTCTTATGGTCGATGGAGCGCAATAATGTCCTCAATTCATTCTGTGTCTTCATAGTCGTCCGTTCCTCTCTGATACAGATAAAAAGCGTCTCTGTTCCGCTCTCTATTCTAATATATAAAATCCGCCGCGTCAATGCTTACGGATTTGTGTTTCGCGGCTGTTTTATGCTTGACAGATATTACGGTTAGTGATATATTTATTACAGTAAACGTAATAAACATGGCAGGAGGTTCTA
>OFFE01001361.1_pt1 | contig 17817 bp, 11 predicted proteins | sample 1521371 | NCBI WGS metagenome assembly OFFE01 (sample SAMEA3504131, study PRJEB24116) | mouse gut metagenome | biome: mouse gut; feature: mouse-associated habitat; material: faeces | place: Denmark | collected 2011 | reverse complement strand
AGCGCTCGCGGGGAGCCCGTACGAGCTGGTCTGGATTGTAAAAGACGCCGCCCTGCGCCGGGACGGGTTCCCTGCGGGGGTGCGCCTGGTGGAATATCTTTCTGAGGAGGCGCTGTATGAGTATGCGACGGCTGGGATCTGGCTCTGCAATTATCATCTGATCGCCTACTTCAATCGCGGGCTGGTGAAAAAGCCGGGGCAGATCTATATCCAGATGTGGCACGGCTCTTTTGGCATCAAAAAAATTGAAAATGACTGCGGGATTCTCACCGGAAACAAAAGCTGGTATTATCTGGCACAAAAGAACGCGGCGGCTACGGATTACTGGATTTCCAACAGCGGCTTTGAGACGGAAGTATACAAAAGTGCTTTCTGGGGAGCGGGGCCGGTGCTGGAGTACGGACACCCGCGCAATGATGTGTTTTTCAGGAAGGACGCTGCGGCGCTTGCCGGGAAGGTAAGCCGGGCGCTGGGTATTTCACAGGAAGAGAGAGTATTTTTGTATGTGCCTACATTCCGCGAGCGGGGGCAGTCGTCAGTGGCGGCACTGGACGTCGGTCTGCTGCTGCGGACGCTGCGGGAGAGCCGGCTGGCGGCGTCAGGCGTTGTCAGATGCGAAAAAAAAGCGCGGGGCAAAGAGACGCTGCGGGATACGCAGGAACATTCCGGAACAGGGATTTTTCCGGAGGCGGCCGCCTGGCGAATTGTGGTCCGGTTTCACCCGCGGATGGAGCGGGCGCAGAGAGAAGCGTTTCTGCGGAAATGGCCTTCGGTTGTGGACGCGACCGCGTATCCGGATATTCAGGAACTGCTGGTGCGGGCGGACGCGGCCATGACGGATTATTCGAGCTGCCTGTTCGACTATCTTCTGAGCGGCCGTCCGGGTTTCCTGTTTGTGCCGGACCGGCGGGAATATGATGAGGAGCGCGGATTTTACTACAGTCTGGAAGAGAGTCCGTTTCCGGTTGCGGAGACGAACGGGGAGCTGGAGCAGAAGATAAGTTCCTTTGACAGACAAACGTACGCAGACCGGGTGCGGGATTTTCTCACACAAAAACGCCCGGCGGAGGACGGCCGGGCGGCGGAGCGCGTGGCGGCCCTGATCCGGCGGACGGTGGAAGGGAAGAAAGAAGGCATATGAAAAAAATTACGAAGTTGTGTAAATCATTCTGGAACCGCAGATATCTGCTGCGGGAGCTGGTGATCAAGGGGATCAGACTAAAATACAGGCGTTCTTATCTTGGGGTGGTATGGTCGCTACTGGAGCCAATACTGACGACGATTGTACTGACAATTGTGTTTGGGACGCTTTTCGGCAGGAAGGACCGGACTTTTCCGGTCTATATTCTGTGCGGTCGTCTTTTGTATTCCTTCTTTTCCCATTCGACGAAAGCGGCGTCAAAATCCATACGGGCAAATGCCGGGATGATACGCAAGGTGTATGTGCCAAAGTATCTCTATCCGCTGTCCGCTGTTCTGTATAATTATATCATATTTCTGATTTCACTGGTGGTACTGCTGCCGCTGGGAATTTACTGTGGAATACAGCCGGGGATCAGGATGTTTCTGCTGGTGATTCCGCTGGTACTGATTTTGTGTATGACATATGGTGCCGGTCTGATTCTTGCGACGATCAATGTTTTTTTCCGGGATATCGAATATATCTGGGATGTGGCACTGATGGTGATCATGTATACCTGTGCGATTTTTTATGATCCTGAGCGGCTGATGAAAAGCGGTTATGGCTGGATCCTGAAATATAATCCGCTGTACGGTGTGATTGCCAATTTCCGGCATATTATATTCGGGGACGCGCTGGAACAGGGACTGCTGCTTTACGGCCTGCTTTTCAGTGCGGCGGTGCTGCTGATCGGGAATGTTCTATTTTACAGAAAGCAGGATCAGTTTATCCTGCATATATAGGTGGCAGATATGGCAAAAAAAGCTCTGGTCGTGGACCATGTAAGCATGAAGTTTAATCTCAGCGAAGAAAAGGTGGATAGTATCAAGGAGTATATTATCCGCCTGATTCGCGGGAATTTAAAATATAACGAGTTCTGGGCGCTCCGCGATGTGAGCTTTACCCTGAACGCGGGGGACAGGCTGGGGATTCTCGGGTTAAACGGCGCGGGAAAGAGCACGCTGCTCAAAGTGATCGCGGGCGTGTTCAAGCCGACGGAGGGTGTGGTCAGGCGTTACGGAAAGGTGGTTCCTCTTCTGGAGCTTGGCGCAGGTTTTGACAAACAGTACACGGGACGGGAAAATATCTATCTGTACGGGGCGGTGCTCGGTTACAGCCGGCAGTATATTGACGAAAAATTTGAGGCGATCGTGAAGTTTTCAGGTCTGCGGAAGTTTATCGACGTGCCGATCAAGAATTATTCCTCCGGAATGAAATCAAAGCTTGGATTTGCGATCGCGACGATCGCAGAGCCGGAGATCCTGATTCTGGACGAGGTGCTCTCCGTGGGTGATGTGAAGTTCCGGAGAAAAAGTATGCGCAGAATTAAGCGCATGATGGCTGGAGGAACAACAGTTCTGTTTGTGTCGCACTCTACTGACCAGGTCCGGAAAATCTGCAATAAGGCGATGATTCTGGAGCAGGGAAAAGTGATTGCGTACGGCGATATGGAAGAGGTTGTGTCGCTCTATGAGAAAATGAACGGTGCGGATGAGAGCGACGAGGAAGTGCCTGAGACGGAAACGGGGGAGAGTATCCGGGACGGGGATTCGGAGAAGGATGCGGGCGCGGATGGAAACGGAACCGTACCGGTGACTTGCAGCGGAAACGCATCTGTAAGTGAGAGAGAAGAGGAGACAGGGGAAATATGAAGAGTCTGGTAGATCAGAATCTGCTGACAGCGGCGGTGACCGGAATCCGCTGGGAGAGAATCTATCTGTATCTGGATATCAGGGTGACATTCGCGGAGCATGTGGATACGGACAGGAAGCTTGACTTTTACGCGGTAAATGAGCTGTATGAGGCAAAAATTCATTTTAAAGCGCAAAAGATGGGGGACAATTGTTATTGTCTTAAGACGAATGTGACAAACAACGGGCAGAACCGGTGCCTTCCGGTCGGGACTTACAGTATCTATGTGTGCAGCGGGAAGGAAAAGCTGGCGGACTGTGTGGCGGACTCTGTGATTGTTCCGGCCATAGATAATTATTCGCGCAATTTTCTGTACGGTAACAGACGCAGGGTCTATACGGTCACGTTTTTTATTCAGGAAGGCGGGGACACCCTGCCGTTCCGGTTTCATGCCCTGACATCCGCAAAAAACGGAATGGAATTTCCGCGTAATCCGTCTTATTTCCGTTCCCTCCATCTGGTGGCGAACTTCCAGAAAAGTTTTCTGAGTTCCAGGGTATTTTTGCGGAGGACTTACGCATTATTCGCGCGGAAAGCCCATGACCCCGCAAGGCCGGCTGTTCTGTTTATGACGGAGCAGAGCGATGTCTTAAAGTCGAATCTGAAGGCTGTTCATGACCGGATGCTGGAAAGGGGGATGGAACAGGATTACCGGATCCTGGTATCCGCGCGGGCGGCAACGGCCGGGCCGCAGTCGAAAAAGAGCTGGATCGGGCTGACAAAGAAGATGGCGCAGAGCGATATTATCTTTCTCGACGATCACGCGCCGGTTCTGGACTGGCTGCAATTAAAGCCGGGGACGAAGGTGGTGCAGCTGTGGCATGCGGGCGCGGGATTTAAGTCTTCCGGCTACAGCCGCTGGGGGCATGAGGGATGTCCGAGTCCCGTTTCCTGCCATCGTCAGTACCGGTACGGGATAGCCGGCTCGAGGAATATCGCACCGTTTTTCTCTGAAGTCTGGGGGATTAATGATGAGCTGGTGCTTCCGACGGGCATGCCGCGCATGGACCAGTATCTCGATGAAAAGTACCGGGAGGAGAAGACAAAGGAACTTTACCAGCAATATCCGCTCTTAAAGGGCAGAAAAGTCATACTGTTTGCGCCGACTTACCGCGGTATGAATCAGTCCACGGCGTATTATCCTTATGAGCTGATCGATTTTGACCGTCTGTATGAGGAGTGCGGCGAGGAATATATCGTTCTGTTTAAAATGCACCCCTGGGTGAATAATGAGCTGGTGATAAAGAAGAAGCATGCGGACAGATTTATCGACGTGAAAAAGTATCCGGATATCAATGATCTGTTTTATATCACGGACCTGCTGATCACAGATTACTCATCCAATATTTTTGAATATTCCCTGATGAGAAAGCCAATGCTGTTTTTTGCATTTGATAAAATTCAGTATTCTTTTTCCCGCGGATTCCACCGGGACTATGAGGAATCCGCGCCGGGAAAAGTGTGCTACACCTTTGCGGAGCTGATGGACGCCCTGGCTGCAAAAGATTTTGAGGCGGAAAAGGTGGAACAGTATGTGGAACATCATTTTGACTATATCGACAGTGGTGCCGCGGACCGTGTGATCGACTGGATTGTGAAGGATGAGCTGCCAGAAGATCTGCGCAGGGAGATTGAAGCGCAGGAGGCGGATATGCTGTATATGGAGACACTTAATTTTACACCGGAGCTGATCGGTGAGAAGGTGGATTCGAGGATCCGGATGCTGGAGCGCGAGGTGGAAAAGGCGCATTCAGAGGAGGAATAGAATGGGGATGAATATCGCAGTTATTTTTGCCGGCGGCAGCGGTGTGCGGATGGGGGCCGGCGTTCCGAAGCAGTTTCTGGAGATCAACGGGAAGCCGATCATTGTTCACACGCTGCAGCTGTTTCAGTTTCACAGTATGATAGACAAAATTTATCTGTCCGTGCTTAAGGATTTTATTCCGTATATGGAGGATCTGACGGAAGAGTACCGGCTGAAAAAAGTAGCCCGGGTGCTTCCGGGAGGCGAGACGGCGCAGGATTCCATTTATAACGCGCTGAAAGTGGCTGAGGCGGAGAATCCGGAGGATTCCATTGTGCTGATTCACGATGGTGTGCGGCCGTTTGTCTCCTACGATGTGATCAGCAGGAATATTGAGGGTGTAAAACAGAATGGAAATGCGATCACCTGTACATCCTGTTATGAGACCATCCTCATCAGCGGGGACGGGAAGCAGGTGGAGGATGTGCCGTTCCGGAAAGAGACGTTTGCGGCACAGGCGCCGCAGAGCTTTTATTTAAAGGATATTATCGCGGCGCATGACGCGGTCCGCGCGCGGCCTTCCCGCTATGAGAACATGGTGGATGCCTGCACGATCATACGCAGCCAGAATATACCGGCGCATATGGTAAAGGGAAACCGTGGAAATATCAAGGTCACGACGCCGGAGGATGTCTATATGTTCCGGGCGTTGCTGCAGTATAAAGAAAATGAACAGGCATTTGGATTCGGGATCACGGACCATATCGAGGCCCGGATGAGCCGCGCCAAAGAGGCGGGACCGTGTGAAGGGTAATCCGGGGCATGGAGGGACAGATGGAGAAAATAATAGAAAGTCCGGATAATGATATTTTACAGGAGGATCTGGAGCTGCTGGCGCAGAGCGGCCTGCCGGCAGCAGAACTGAACAATTCTTCTGTGTTTGTGACAGGCGCGACCGGTCTTCTGGGCTCGCAGACCGTTAAGGCGCTTGCCTGCCTGAACCGTGTGAAGAATGCCGGAGTCAGGGTGACTGCGTTTGTGAGATCGCGTGAGAAAGCGGAAGCTGTTTTCGGGGAGCTGCTGCGCCGCGGGGACGTGGAGCTGTGCACAGGGGATGTGAGCAGGCCCATTGCGTATTCCGGCAGTGTGGATTATCTGATTCACGGCGCAAGTCCGACCAGTTCCAGATATTTTGTGACGAATCCGGTGGAGACGATCACGACAGCGCTTGACGGGACCAGACATGTGCTGGAATTTGCGCGGGAAAAGCAGGTAAAAGGTGTGGTATACCTGTCCTCCCTGGAGGTCTACGGCACGCCGTCGTCCGACAGCGGTCTGACAGGAGAGCACGATTATGGCTATCTGGATCCGCTGAGCGTACGCAGCAGCTATTCCGAGGGAAAGCGCATGGCGGAGTGCCTCTGTGTTTCTTATGCAAAACAGTACGGAGTTCCTGTGAAGATCGCGCGGCTTTCCCAGACATTTGGAGCCGGGGTAGATTACGATGACGGCCGGGTGTTTGCGGAGTTTGCGAGATGCGCGCTGGAACAGAGAGATATTGTGCTTCACACTGCGGGGAGAACGGTTCGCAGCTATTGTTATACCAGGGATGCCATAAGCGGGATTTTGTATATTCTGCTGAAAGGAGAAGCCGGGGAGGCCTATAATGTGACGAATATGGACACGGCAGTCTCCATCCGTGGGATGGCGCAGCTGGTCTGCGACACGATCGGGCAGTCGCGGATCAAAGTCGTCGTGGATATTCCGGAGGATGTGGCCTCGTTCGGGTATAATCCCGAGATGGTGATACGTCTGGACAGTACGCGGCTTGGAGGGCTTGGATGGCGGGCGGAAGTGGGACTGGAGGAGATGTACCGGAGGATGACGGCGGGTGGTTTCAGAAAATAAGCCGGATGGGAGGAACGACTGCACATGGGTGAGAAGAAAAAGGATACGTCGGAACGGCTGAAAGGATATTATGACAGGGCGCGCTGCTGGATGATCCGGCATTTCTGCCCTGTAAAGAAAAATAAAGTTGTTTTTTCACAGTTCGGGGGAAAAGGATACGGCTGCAATCCCAGGGCGATCTGTGACGAGTTTTTAAAAAGGAATGAATCGTACGATCTGGTGTGGATTCTGGGGAAAAGTATGGACCGGGAAAGAGCGGGAGTCCCGGACGGTGTGCGGACGGTGACGGGAGACGAGGTTCTGCCGGAGCTTCTGACGGCGAAGGTGTGGGTGAACAACATTCACTTTAATGTGCTGATTGAGCGCGGTCTTGTAAAGCGAAAGCAAACGATCTATCTCAACACGTTTCATGGCGGGATCACGCTGAAAAATGAGGGAAAGGACAAGCACAACTATAGCGAAACACAGGAGCTTAGTGTGAAAGAGCAGATGTACCGCCGGGACGCGGAATTTGTCGATTATATCACCAGCGGCTGTGACATGGAGAGGCACGTCCTTGAGGAATTTTTCTACGGAAACGGTGAAATAATAAAACTCGGGGATGCAAGAACAGATATTCTGGTCAACGGTTCGCCGGAGACAGAACAGAAAGTGCGGGCTTTTTACCAGATTCCGGAGGGCACCAGGCTTGCGGTTTATGCGCCCACGTTTCGCACCGATATGAAGCTGAAGTGGTATGATATGGATTATGAGGGGATTCTCGACTGTCTGGAGGCTGAGTACGGCTGTCCCTGGGTGATGCTTATACGGCTTCACCCGCGGATTGCCAGCAAGTCAAAGAAACTTGTGCCGCATACGCCGCGTTTTCTTGACGGAAGCAGATATATGGATATGCAGGAGCTGTCCGTGGCCGCTGATCTCATGATATCGGATTATTCCTCGGTGATCACGGATTTTATGCTGTCAAAAAAACCCGCGTTTATGTATGTGCCGGACCTGGATTATTATATCGAATCGCGGGGCATGTATTTTACGATGGAGGAGCTGCCGTTTCCCTATGCCAGGACCACGGAGGAGCTGGCCGGCTGTATCCGGAATTTTGACAGGGAGGATTATGTCCGCAGGGTGGATGCGTTTATCGAAAGGCTCGGTTATATTGCCGACGGAAAGTCCTCGGAGCGAATTGTGGATTTCCTGATAGAAAAAATGAAATAAGGCGGGTCGGGGAAACGGATGAAAGCTGCAGCATGGCTGTTCTTCCGGCAGGATGATGGCTGTGCCGGAATGCGGGAGGAAAAGGAGGGACACATGAAAAAAGTAATCACGTACGGAACATTTGACCTGCTCCACTACGGGCATGTGAATCTGCTGCGCAGGGCAAAAGAGCAGGGGGATTATCTGATCGTGGCGCTGTCCACGGACGAATTCAACTGGAAAGAAAAGCAGAAGGTGTGCTATTTCAATTATGAGAAAAGGAAACAGCTTCTGGAGGCGATCCGCTATGTGGATCTGGTCATTCCGGAGGAGTCCTGGGAGCAGAAGCTTTCGGATGTCCGTGAATTTAAAGTGGATATTTTTGTGATGGGAGATGACTGGGAGGGAAAGTTCGATTTTCTGAAAGAGCACTGTGAGGTGATCTATCTGCCGCGCACTCCGGAGATATCCACTACACAGATTAAGGAGAACCTGAAGAAAAAAGAATAGAAACAGACGGGGGCGGCAGATGATCTCAAAGTGCAGAAATATCTTTAACAGGCTTAAGGGAAAGGCGCCCGTGACCGGCAGAATTGTATATCTGGGAAACGGGGCGGCGGGGATTCTGCCGGATGTATTGCGGGAACATCCGCAAATCCGGTGCAGAAAGCCGGAAGCGGGAGCGCTTTCGCCTTCCCTGGAACAGGATGTGGGAGGGGCAGATGCAGATTGCAGGCTGCCCTCTCTCTTTTTTCATGAGGAAGGCGCTTTTACGGGATACCATGCCAGGGCTAAGCTGGATGGAAACTGGAAATGGTACGGAGAGGACGGAAACTGGTACAGCAGCAGTGAGCTTGCGGCGGATCCCCTCCGCAGAAAACGCCTTTTAACCCCGGACGGGGGGGGCATCAGGGACTGCTTCTGCGGGAGCGGGACTGTATATCTGGTGGCGCAGTGGCGCAGTCATAAGACCGGCGGGAATATGGACGCGGGATATCCGGTGTTTTGTCACACCCTGATGGCCCACGCGCTGGGTGGAATAGATGGAAAGTGCTATACAAATACGAGGGAGGCGCTTGAACGCTCCTATGCGGGCGGATACCGGTATTTTGAGGCGGATGTGGCGCTGACGGAGGACGGTCATCTGTGTTTAAGCCACGGCTGGGATGAAAAATCCTGCCGGACCACGGGCATGGCGTATCAGCCGGAGTTTGAGCATATGACGTGGGAGCTGTTCCGGAAGCAGAGGATCTTCGGCATGCACGTGATGGATGTGAGGGAACTGAGAGCATTCATGGAGGCGCATCCGGATACTTATTTTGAAATTGATTCACACAGGACAAACGCGGCGGAAAAGATCAGAGCCCTTCTGGAAGCATTTTCATATGATGAGGCGCTGCTTGGAAGACTTCTGATACAGGCAGAAAGCCGGAAGATTTTTAAGGAGATCGATGCAGTTTATCATTTCAGGAATTATCAGCTGATCCTTGGAAAAGAATGGCTGGAAAAGCTGGAGGAAGGGATCAGCTTTGCGCTGGAAAAAGGGATTGTGACGATTGCAATGCGGCAGGCGCTGTTTGACAGGGTAACTGTCCGGACGCTGCGGGAGGCTGGGCTTAATGTGATGGCCTATACAATAAAAGAGGACCGGAAACGAAGCCGTGAGCTTCTCGCCATGGGCGTGAATACGATCTGTACGGATTTTGTTAAACCGGAAGATATTTCAGGAAATCCGGTTGCGGCAGAGCAGATATAGTGCTACAATGAGGCGGTAACAGAGACTGATAATTCAGGAAGGGAGTAAGAGCATGAAAAGAGCAATTGCTTTTATCCTGGTCATGGGGCTGACCTTTTGCCAGGGTGCGGAATTGTGTCTGGCTTCCGGTGTGAGTACGGAAGCAGTGGGACAGGTGTCCGGGGGGACAGAAGATTCTGTTTCACAGGATATGCCGGATACGGAGACACCGGAGGATAAGGCTGGTGCAGAGAATGCCGGGGCTTTGCCTGAAGAGGAAGAGCCGGGGATGAACGAGGCGGATAACACGAATCCGGGAAGTGACGGCACGGAAGCGGCGGTAAATACAGAAATGCCGTCCGGTACAGAGTCGCCGGAGGGAACTGGGACACAGGAGAATACAGAACAGATAACACCGTCCGGGAATACGGAGAGCACGGAGACAGCGGGGACGCCGTCGGGAAGCACGGAAGCGGCGGACAGTGAGGGACCAGCGGGAACGAATCAGAATATGGCTCCCGTGCTGCCGGAGCAGGAAGCAGTCACGGCGGAGACAGAGGAAGAGCTGCCTGTTTTTGAAGAGGAAGCCAGAGTACTTATGGAAGGACAGTCCGTGATCACGGTTCAGGCGGCAAACGGGGCGGATATAGCGCAGGCGCTGGACGATGCTCTTGAGCAGGCGAGGGACACTGCGACAGCGGAAGCGCCGGTGACTGTCAGAGTGCCGGCCGGATCCTACACGCTCAGTTCCAGATCACGGATTTACAGCAATACGATACTGGATTGTACCGGTGTTACGTTTAAATATACCGGGGCGACCGGAAATATGCTGATGCTGGGGACAAACGGAAGCTATAAGGGGCAGGATAACTATAATATGAGCGAGGCCTGCAAAGGATACGGCGGGTTTGAGAATATCACAGTCAGGGGCGGCGTGTGGGAAGGCAATAAGAGCAATACCGGCACACTGATCCGTCTGGCGCACGCGACAAATGTAACGCTCGAAGGCGTATCATTGGTGGGCGGCGGCTGCGCGCATCAGATCGAGGTCGCAGCAATCGACGGTTTTTATGTGAGAAACTGTACATTCAGGGATTTTGGTGTTTCCAGAGCGGACGATCCGGACAAGCAGGAGGCGCTGCAGCTTGATATTGCCTGCAGCTCTGACGTGTTTAAGGATATTTATGAGGACGGTTCCGTGATGAAAAATGTGGAGATCACGGGATGTACTTTTGCAAACGTACCGCGCGGTGTCGGAACACATACGATGCTCCACGGCGCATATCATGAGAACATTAAGATTAACGGGAATACGTTCACCAATGTGACGGAGGAGGCAATTGTAGGCCTGAATTACTACAACTGCGAGATTAAGGATAATAAGATCACGGACTGCGGCGCAGGTATTCTTTTTCAGTTCTTTAAGTCCGCCGATAAGACAACGGGGAATACACCGTCTGTCTACACGACCATTTTTGACGGACAGACACCGTACAGCGGCACAGTGCGCCATGACGCGAATACTGTGATCAGCGGCAATAAAATTTCGACGAAGTATGCTCCGACCTGTGACGAGATCCAGGGTATCTGGGTGTACGGCGTGAATCTGACAAAGAGTTCCAAAGGCGGAGACGGAAAGACGCTTCCGAAGGGAGATTACTACATAAGCAATGTCACCGTGACCGGAAATACGATCACGACAGCGGGACACGGAATTCACCTGACCAATGCGAGAAACTGTCCGGTAAGCGGAAACAGCATCTCGGGAAGAGGCGCGGACGCAAAAGATTCCAATGCCGATAAATATGACGGTATTATGATTGCAAACGGGTCTGCCGGCGGAGAGGTGACAAACAATACCATCAGCAGCATGCCGCGAAACGGAATCTTTGTGATGGAGGAGGCCGGTGCGACGGCGGTATCCGGCAATACGATCACAGACTGTACATGGGCAGGCGTCAACGTCTTTGACAAGAGCAGTGTGGCGGGGGGAATCACCTCTAATACCATTACAGGCGCTAAGCACGGCGGTGTGATGATCAGCACGGACAGCACCACCGGCGATATCAGCGGTAACACAATCACTTCCGTCAGCGGAGAAGCGGGAATTACGGTATTTAAGAAGAGTACCACGGGCAGCATCAGCAATAACACAATTACGGATATGGGAAAAGAAGATGGCGGGAATAAGTACTGCCATGGAATCAAACTGACAACGGACGCGACCTGCGGTTCGATTTCCGACAACCGGATTCTGAAAAATACCGGCGCGTACGCAGCGGCAAACGGAATTCTTCTGTTCAGCGGTTCCGCAGCGAGTGGCTCCATTACGGGGAATACCATCGGAAAGACGGCGGATATAGCGCTCTCTGTTTCCACGAATTCAAAGGTTGGAGGAGAGATCAGCGGCAATAAGATTACCGATACGGCAAAGAGCGCAATCTTTGTGTACAAGTCCAGCAGCGTAGGCGGAGATATCAAAAACAATACGATCAGCAACGCGAAGGAGAGCGGGATCTACCTGACGGGAGACGTCAAAGTAAAGGGAAGCGTTTCTTCCAATACAATCACTTCCGTGGGCGGGAAAGGTATTTATGTGTACAACAAGTCCACAGTGAAAAATATTCAGAAGAATACGATTAAAAAGGCGAAGAGCCAGGGAATCAATCTTGCGAGCATGAAGAATAAGATTACCATTTCAGGTAATAAGATTTCCAGCGGTTCTGATATCGGAATTATTATCCAGCCGGGCAGCACAAAATATGTGGCGACGGTGAACAAAAACACGATTGCAGGCAACAACAAGACGTCAGGCATACGTATTATCAACGGAAACGTGTCGATTGCCGATAATAAGATTTCCAAAGTAAATATCGCTGTTTTCGCCAGCAAGGGTGTAAAAGGCTCCATCTACACGAACGATTACGGCAGCAAAGTGAAAGTAAAAGTCAGGGTGGAGAAAGTCGGCGATCCTGCCATGAAGCCTGTCAATGTCAAGAGAGCAAAGTCTTCCGCAAAGAAGAAAGCGACGGTGTCATGGACAAAAGTATGGGGTGTGACCGGATATGAGATTCAGTGTTCCACAAAGAAGAATTTCTCCTCCGGCATCAAGTCGGCGACAGTGAAAAAGAATACTGGTTCCGGGACGGTCACGAAGCTGACATCAGGTAAGACGTATTATGTGAGAGTCAGAAGCTACCAGAAGTGCGGCAGCGTAAATGTATACAGTGATTTCGGAAAGACAAAGACTGTAAAAGTAAAATAAGCAGGAGATAAGCGTGACGCATATAAAAACCGGCTGCCACCGCAGCCGGTTTTTTGTATCACAGGAGCGAATCAGCGTGAGTGCGGCAGGCCGCGCTCTTTTTAAATGTGAATCTGTGTGGTATGACAGGGAAAATTGAATTACGGGAGGAAAAGAGTATGAAATTCAGGCAATACCGTATACTGGCAGCGACTGTATTTTTATGTGGGGGACTGCTGATTTCAGGCAGTGTTCCGCTGGCTGCAGCGCAGAATATGGCGGAACTTCCGGTAACAACGATGGGGGACACAGAGGCAGACAAACCATCGGTGCAGACGCGGGAAAGCGCATCGTTTTGCCCGGAGGAGGAGAGCAGTCCGGAGATGATACCGGAGGGAACATCCCTCAGAATGGATGTGGCCGGGACAAATCAGGTGGTTGTGAAGGTGACGGGCAAAGATATCGCTGAGAGGGGAGCTTATCACGCAGTGCAGGAGGCCCTGGACCTTGCGCGTGCGAATGCGACGGAGGCTGCGCCGTACAGAGTTGAGATCGAGCCGGGTTCCTACACGCTGGAATACGGTCTTCACATATACAGCAATACCTATCTGTATATGCAGGGGGTAACATTTCATCTGAGTAAGGGCTCCAGTGCGAATATGCTCAAAGTAGGCGATATTGAGGATACGCAGACGGGATATTATTATAAGAATATCACGCTGGAGGGCGGCGTGTGGAATGAGAACGGAAACGGCAATACCTGTCTTAAGGCGGCTCATGTCTCAGGGTTTGCGATGCTGAACCAGACGCTGATGAATGTAAAGGACGGACACCTTGTGGAGCTTGCCGGCGCAGAAAATGTCACGATAAAAGGCTGTACCTTTAAGGATCAGACACTTAAGAGCGGCGCAAAGAGCCAGACATTTGAGGCGGTACAGATTGATATTCTGCAGAAGGAACATTTTACCGGATATCGCCTTGAGGAGCTTCCGATCCGAAATATTGTATTTGAGGGATGCACTTTTACGAATGTTCCGCGTGGAATCGGGAGCCACACGGCGGTGTTAAACAGCCAGGTGGACAATGTGAAGATCACGGGGTGCACGTTTTCTAAAATAAAAAGCGCCGCAATCCAGAGCATGAACTGGAAAAACTGTGAGATTTCCGGAAATGTGATCAAGGATGGACCGCGCGGTATTGCGATTTATTCTATCCGCGACGGCGGCACGTTTCTGGCATCGGAAATTGCGAAGGAAGGGGGGATCCCCTCCGGCACGAAGAATTCTTATGTGGAGCCGGCCGGGGATCAGAATATTGTAATCCGGGATAATACCATCACGTGCAGCGGAAAGGATCCGTATCTGGATTATGGCAATTCCGGTATTTCCGTTATGGGAATCCACTTTAAAAAAGCGACAAAGCAGGGCGACGGCAGCGGAACGATTCCGGCCGGAAATTATTTTGTCAGCGGGGCAGTGGTGTCCGGAAATAAGATCAGCACGGACGGGTTTGGCATCCGCCTTATGGACACGAAAAATTCCACGGTGGAGAACAATCAGATCCGTTTTGTGAAGAGCAGTTACAGCAAGGATATGCTTCACGGTATTCATCTGTTTGCGGAGAGCACAGGCAACCGGATTGACGGGAATGTTATTACGAAAACCGGATCAAATGGCAGCGGTATTCTGCTCAGCGAAGGATCTTCCGCGACGTCGGTCAGCCGGAACCGGATCGTTTCGCCGAAAGGGTTTGGCATCAGCGTCGATAATGCTTCCGCGGATATTGTGAACAGGAATAAAATAACCTCCCCTGCATATCACGGCATTATCGTCTATCAGAAGGGCACAGCCGGAGTCATCGGGGAAAATGTGATTACCTCTGGAAAACAGAGCGGGATTGTGATCGCCAGCCTGAAACAGAATCTTGAGATTTCAGCCAATAAGATTTCGAAGTGTAAGGAAAATCTGGTTTATGTGAATGCGGACACACAGAAATATACGGTAAATCTTGCAAAAAATACTCTTACCGGAAATGCCGGTATTTATGGTATTTTTGTGAACAGCGGCAGGGCGGATATCACGGAGAATACGGTCAGCTCCACCAAAATTCCGGTGCTTATAAACACTGGCGTGAAGGCTGTGACTGGCGGAAATGTATTTAAGAAAAATAAGACAAACTCAGTTGCAGTCGGATTTCAGCAGTATAAGAGTCTCCCGAAGCCGAAGAATGTAAAAGCGGCGAAGTCGGGGAAGAACGCTGCCCGCGTCAGCTGGCAGAAAGTTTCCGGGGCGGCCGGGTATATTGTTTACCGCTCCACATCGAAGGCCGGCGTATATTCGGTGTGCGGTACGGTATCAGGGGCCTCAAAGACCAGCTACACGGACAGGAAGCTGAAAACCGGGAAGACTTATTATTACAAAGTGGCGGCTTTCAAAAGATCGTCCGATAAAAAAGTGCAGGTCGGCGGTGCTGTCAGCGCGGCGATAACCTGCAGGTTATAAATTATAAAAGAGAAACGGGGCCGGCTCCTTAAGACCGGGTTAAGAAAAGGTATCTGTGTTACAGATACCTTTTTCTGTATGTGATTCCTGTTTTGCCATGGATGCCGCTCAGGCATTTTCTTTCCACGCCTTCAGTATGATCTGCTCCGCATCCGCAGCTTCCCGGTCCGTGAGCTGCGGCGTATCCTGCAGCGCATATTTCAGGTTCAGATTATCATATTTGGCTTTCCCGAGCGTATGATACGGCAGAACCTCAAGCTTTTCCACGTTGGAAAGCGTGCCAAGGAATGTTCCGAGTGCGGTCAGGGATGGTTTGTCGTACGTGATCCCGGGGACGACGACATGGCGTATCCAGACCGGTATTTTTTGCGTGTCGAGGTATCTGGCAAATGCCAGGATATTCCGGTTGCCGGAACCGGTCAGCTTCCGGTGGGCCTCTTCGCCGGTGTGTTTGATATCCAGCATCACGAGATCTGTCACGGCGAGAAGCCGGTCTGTCTGCCCCAGCTGCTCCGGCCTGTCGTCAAAGAGGATCCCCGATGTGTCGAGGCAGGTGTGGATGCCGCGCTGCTTTGCCAGTGTGAACAGCTCTGTCAGGAAGGGGAGCTGGAGCATGGGCTCCCCGCCGGATGCCGTGAGGCCCCCGCTGCGGTAAAATGCCTGATTCCGCGTAAGACGGGCGATGATTTCCATTGCGGTTACAGAATGTCCTGCTGCAGAAGACCAGGTGTCCGGATTGTGACAGTAGAGGCAGCGCAGGGGGCAGCCCTGGAAAAATACGACGAAGCGCACGCCCGGGCCGTCCACGGTGCCAAATGTTTCAATCGAATGGATGTTTCCCGTCATGCTCTGCCGCTCCTTTCCGGATATGAGTGTGGAACGTCCGGGCGATGACTTCATCCTGCTGTTCTTTTGTCAGTTTGATAAAGTTTACCGCATAGCCGGACACGCGGATGGTCAGCTGGGGGTACTGCTCCGGGTGCTTCTGGGCGTCGAGCAGCGTGTCTGTATTTAACACATTGACATTTAAGTGGTGACCGCCCGCAAGGATGTAGCCGTCCAGCAGGGATGCGAGGTTCCTTTCCCGTTCCGCCCGGTCTTTGCCCAGGGCCTCGGGAACGATGGTGAAGGTGTTGGAGATTCCGTCCTGGGCGTCCATAAACGGGAGCTTTGCCACCGAGGCCAGCGAGGCGATGGCTCCATGGGAATCCCGCCCGTGCATCGGATTGGCGCCCGGCGCAAATGCCTCCCCGCGTTTCCGTCCGTCCGGTGTTGCGCCGGTGTTCTTTCCGTAAGATACATTGGAGGTGATGGTCAGGATCGATGTGGTCTGAACACCGCCGCGGTAGGTGTGATTTCCTTTAATGTAGCTGATAAATGTGTGGAGTACCTCTTTTGCGATTTCGTCCACGCGGTCGTCGTCGTTTCCGAATTTCGGGAAGTCTCCCTCCACCTCAAAATCTACGGCAATCCCGTTTTCATCGCGTATGGGCTTTACCTTCGCGTCCCGGATGGCGGACAGGGAGTCCGCGACGACGGACATGCCCGCGATGCCTGTCGCAAACCAGCGTTTTACCTGTTTGTCGTGGAGCGCCATCTGAATTTTCTCGTAGCAGTATTTATCATGCATGTAATGGATAATGTTTAAGGCATTGACGTAGACGGATGCCAGCCATTTCATCATGTCCTTATATTTTTCCCACACTTCGTTATAGTCCAGATATCCGGCGGTGATGGGGCGGTATTTCGGACCGACCTGCTCCCCCGTGATCTCGTCCACGCCGCCGTTGATCGCGTAGAGCAGGCATTTTGCGAGGTTTGCCCGCGCGCCGAAAAACTGCATTTCTTTTCCGATGCGCATGGAAGAGACACAGCATGCGATTCCGTAATCATCCCCGTGCACGACGCGCATAATGTCGTCATTTTCGTACTGGATTGCGGAATGGCGGATGGAAGTGGCAGCGCAGAACTGTCTGAAATGTGCGGGGAGCTTTTCCGACCAGAGAACTGTCATGTTCGGTTCTGGCGCGGCGCCTATATTGTTGAGCGTGTGCAGGTAGCGGTAGGACATTTTTGTCACCATGTGCCGTCCGTCCACGCCGATTCCGGCGATGGATTCGGTGACCCAGGTCGGATCGCCTGCGAATATCTGATTGTAATCCGGCGTGCGCGCAAATTTGACACAGCGCAGTTTCATCACAAACTGATCGATTATTTCCTGAATTTCGGACTCGGTAAATGTGCCCTCGCGGAGGTCGCGCTCCGCGTAAATATCCAGAAAGGTGGAAGTGCGCCCCAGGCTCATCGCGGCGCCGTTTTGTTCTTTGACCGCGGCGAGGTATGCAAAATAAACCGCCTGCACGGCTTCCCGGATATTTGATGCGGGCTCTGAGATATCGCAGCCGTATATTTCCGCAAGCTTTCTGAGCATTTTCAGCGCCCGGATCTGCTCGGACAGCTCTTCGCGCTCACGGATCACGTCAGAGTACATGATGGTCCGGGTGGAATTCAGCTGCTCTTCCTTGTCTGCGATCAGCCGGTTGACGCCATAGAGCGCGGGCCGCCTGGAATCGCCGATGATGCGTCCGCGCCCGTAAGCGTCCGGGAGGCCCGTGATAA
>OFFE01001346.1_pt1 | contig 17978 bp, 13 predicted proteins | sample 1521371 | NCBI WGS metagenome assembly OFFE01 (sample SAMEA3504131, study PRJEB24116) | mouse gut metagenome | biome: mouse gut; feature: mouse-associated habitat; material: faeces | place: Denmark | collected 2011 | reverse complement strand
GCTCCGGCGAGGGGGCGGCGGAGGCGTCCGCCAGGGGCTCGGAGGGGGCGCTGGCGCTGAAGGTCACGGTGATGGCGTACACGTGCTCATACCCGTGCTTGGCGTACTCCCGGGGCATGCCGAAATAACCCACATCGTAGGAGCGGATCTCATTCTTGGTGGTGGCGATCTGGACGGCCAGGGGGATCTCCTCGTCCAGTCCGATTTTGACGTCCCCGGTGAGGGTGGAGGTGGCGAAGGTCAAGGGGGCCGCGCCGTCCGCCGCCTCCATGGTGAACTCGCTGCTCAGGAGCCCCGCGCTGTCCTTGCACGCCATGCGCACCCCTTCGGTCATCTTCCCGAAGGTCAGGGCAATGCGGCCCGCGCCGTCCGAGGCCTCCCGGACGCTGTGGTTCACGCACTCCCATTCCCCGTCCGACAGCTCATAGGCCCGCAGCCGGACGGATTTGGCCCCCTCCACCTGGAAGTCGAAGATGTGGTAGGACTCCATGCCCAGCGCCAGCAGGTCGGCCAGGGCCTGCTCCTCCCCGCTGAGCTGGGCGGGGGCGATGGTCATGGCCCCGCCCTTGTTTTTGTCTTTATCCCCGTTCGCGCCGCACCCCGCCAGGGCCAGGGCCAGCGCCGCCGCCAGCAGCAGGGCGAGATACCGTTTTGTCCGCATGGGGCCGCACCTCCAACCGAAAAAATTATGTCGAACCAAAGGGTATTATAGCACAATCCCGCCCCCCTGTCCAGCGCCGCCGGGCCCGGCCCGCCGGGGCGGGAAAAGTTTTCGTTGTCACCGGCGGCGGTTTATGGTATGATATCTCAATAAACGCCCGCCGTCCGGCGGCTTGCTTGGGAGGGAACGCCGTGAACATCCACGAATCTGCGGAAAACTACCTGGAGGCCATCCTGGCCCTGGGGGAAAAGGGCCCCGTGCGCTCCATCGACGTGGCCCAGCACCTGGGCTTCTCCAAGCCCAGCGTCAGCCGGGCCATGAGCCTGCTGCGGGAGGGGGGCTTCGTGGTCATGGACGCAGGGGGCTTCCTCACCCTCACCGACGACGGGCTGGAGATCGCAGGGCGCATCTACGAGCGGCACCTGCTGCTCACCCGCTGGCTCATCCACCTGGGCGTGCCGGAGGATGTGGCCGCGCGGGACGCCTGCCTGGTGGAACACGACCTGAGCGTGGAGTCCTTCGACGCGCTGCGGGCGCACATCAACAGGGACATGGGGATTGAATAGGGACAGCAGGACCGCCGCTTTCAGCGGCGGTTCTGTATTTCCCCGCAGAGGCTTTCGTTAAAAATCCCCCGCACCTCCTCCACCCGGTCCGTCTGGCCCAGCGCCCACATCAGCTTGGTCACCGCCGCCTCAGTGGTCATGTCCCAGCCCTGGATCACCCCCTGGGCCAGCGCCCGCTGCCCCGCCTGGTAGAGGGAGAAATCGCTGCTCTCGTAGAGGCACTGGGAGCACACCACCACCGCCATCCCCGCCTGGGCGGCGGCGTGGAGCTTTTCAATCAGGTTCCGGCGGATAAAGTGCAGCCCCCCCGCCCCGAACGCCTCGATGACCACCCCCCGGTAGTGCATCCGCAGCAGCATGTCGAAGATCTCCGGGTCCAGCCCCGGGGTGAGCTTGATGAGGAACACCTGCTGGCACAGCTCGTCCCGCAGCACGCAGGGGCCGGGCGCGCGGGGGATGGCCTCCTCCCGGATGGTGAGGCCGGAGCCGTTGACCACCGCCACCGCCGGCCAGTTCACGCTGTCGAAGGCGGCGAAGTCGGTGGTGTGGGTCTTGACCGCCCGGCAGCCCAGCATCACCCGCCGGTCGAAGGCCAGAAACACCCCCGGACAGCCGGAGGCCGCCATGGCGAAGGCGGTGCGCAGGTTGTCCAGCCCGTCGGTGAGGGGGTGCTCGATGGGCAGCTGGGCCCCGGTGAGCACCACCGGGACGGGGATGCCCCGCACCATGAAGGACAGCACCGAGGCGGTGTAGGCCATGGTGTCGGTGCCGTGGGAGATGACGATGCCGTCAAAGCCCTCCCTGGCCTCAAAAACATGGCGGGCGATGAGCCGCCACTCCTCGGGCTGGATGTTGGACGAGTCCAGGTGGAGGATGTCCCGGACGGTGAGGTCGTAGCTGTCCCCCAGCGCCCCCAGGCTGCGGGCCAGGGCCTCCCCGTCCAGGCCGGGGGCCAGCCCCTCGTCGGTGAGCCGGGAGGCGATGGTGCCCCCGGTGGTGAGCAGTAAGACGCGCTTCATGAAACGCCCTCCTTCTACAAAAGCAGCCCCAGTATACCCCAACAAAATCCACTTTGCAAGTATTGTCATATGGCGGGGACAATAGTATACTGGGAACACAAACCAAAAGGGAGGCAGACGCCATGAGATACGACCTGCTTATTGTGGGCGGCGGCCCTGCGGGGCTCACCGCCGCCATCCACGCCCGGGCGCGGGACAAATCCGCCCTGGTCATCACCAACGAGCCCACCGCCTCCCCCCTGTGCAAAGCGCCCGCCATGGCCAACTACCCCGGCCTGCCCGGCGTCACGGGGCTGGAGCTGGTGGAGCGGCTGGCCGCCCAGGCAAAGAGCCTGGGGGCGGAGTTTATGCCGGGCCGGGCCCTGTCCGTCATGCCCCTGGGGGACACGGTGATGGTGTCGGTGGAAAACGACGCCGTGGAGGGCTCGGCGGTCATCCTGGCCCCCGGGGTGTCCCGGGCCGCCCCCCTCCCCGGGGAGGAGGCGCTGCTGGGCCGGGGGGTGAGCTACTGCGCCACCTGCGACGGCATGTTCTACCGGGGCAAATCCGTCGTCTGCGCGGGGGACGCCCCCAATTTCGGCGAGGAGGCGGAGTTCCTGCGCTCCATCGGCTGCGAGGTTGCCGTCAAGCGGCTGGCGGGGCTGTCCATCCTGGGGGAGGACCGGGTGACGGGGGTGCGGGACGCCGCCGGGGAGCTCACCCCCTGCCAGGGCGTGTTCCTGCTGCGCGCCTCCATCGCCCCCGCCCGGCTGGCGCCGGGGCTGGAGCTGGAAGGCGGCTATATCAAGGTGGACGCCCACATGGCCACCAACCTGCCGGGGGTATACGCCGCCGGGGACTGCACCGGCCAGCCCCTCCAGCTGGCCAAGGCGGTGGGCCAGGGGCAGATCGCCGCCCACTTCAGCCTGGAGCGCGGGGGCGCGCCGTCATGAGCCTCCGCTTCGCCGTGTGCGACGACGACCAGGATTACGCCCGGTACATCGAGGGGCTGGCGGCGGACTGGGCCAAGGCCGCGGGGACGGCGCTGGAGATTGAGCGCTTCCCCTCCGCCCAGGCGTTTTTGTTCCGCTACGAGGAGCGGCGGGACTTCGACGTGCTGCTGCTGGACATCGAGATGGACGGCATGGACGGGGTGGAGCTGGCCAAGGCAGTGCGCCGGGACAACGACGACATCCAGATCGTCTTTGTCACCGGCTACGCCGACTACATCGCCGAGGGCTACGAGGTGTCCGCCCTGCACTACCTGACAAAGCCGGTGGACGAGGGCAAGCTCTTCCAGGTGCTCACCCGGGCGGTGGGGCGGCTGCGCCGCAACGAGCCCGCCCTCACCCTGGAGCTGCCGGGGGAGACGGTGCGCCTTCCCCTGGGCAAGATCCGCTACCTGGAGGTGGCCCACAACTATGTCACCGTCCACGCCGGCCGGGACTACGCCGTAAAGCGCCCCCTGGGCGAGCTGGAACAGGAGCTGGACGGGCGGTTTTTCCGGGCGGGCCGCTCCTTTATCCTCAACCTGGCCTTTGTGCGCCGGGCCTCCCGGACGGAGGCGGAGCTCACCACCGGCGAGCGCGTCCCCCTGCCCAGGGGGCAGTACGAAAAGCTGAACCGGGCCATTATTGAACGCATGTAAGGGGGGAGCCGCCATGGGACTGCTGTCCGGGCTTATCGACAGGCGCATCGCCGCCTACCAGCGGGAGCTGATCGAGATCCACTACGCCGAGGTGGAGAACATGTACCGCCAGATGCGGGGCTGGCGGCACGACTACCGCAGCCACATCCAGGTGATGAAGGCCCACGCCGCCCAGGGGGAGTGGGAGGCGCTGCGCGCCTACCTGGACCAGCTGGAGGACGACCTGTCCACGGTGGACACGGTGGTCAAGACGGGTAACCCCATGGCGGACGCCATCCTCAACAGCAAGATTTCCCTGGCCCGCTCCAGGCACATCCAGGTGCGCTCGGACGCCAGCGTCCCGGTGGCGCTGGACATCTCGGAGCTGGACTTGTGCGTCATCCTGGGCAACCTCTTCGACAACGCCATCGAGGCCAGCCTGGCCCTGCCCGAGGAGGAGCGGCTTATCCGGGTGTATATCGACCGGAAGGGGGAGCAGCTCTACATCTCCTTCACCAACTTCACCGCCTCGGGCAAGCGGGAGAAGCGGGAGGGCCGCTTCCGCTCCACCAAGGGGGAGGGCCACGGCTTCGGCCTTGTGCGCATCGACGCCATCGTGGAGCGGCTGGGCGGCTGGCTCAGCCGCAACAGCGAGGAGGGCGCGTTCACCACGGAAATCCTTCTGCCCGTGGGGGACGGCGCGCAATTCAGCCCCCAGAAATGACGGTTCAGCCCCCGGTTCACACGGCCGGGGGCTTTTGTGCTACCATACGCCTTGAGGTGAGAGACATGGAAAACCCAAAGACCCATCAGCAAAAGCCCGCCTACGGCATGGCGTCCAACTGCGCGTTCATGGTCCGCCGGGCCTGGCGGGACGCGAAAAGCGTGCTGGTCGTCTGCGTGGGGCTCATCATCTGCGCCGTGGCCGCCAGCCTGCTGGAGCTGTTCGTCACCCCCATGATCCTGGCCGCGGTGGAGCGGGGGGCGTCCCCCGGGGAGCTGGCCGCCCTCATCGCCCGGTTCGCCCTGGGGCTGGCGCTGGTCCACTCCCTCTGGGCGTATCTCAGGGCCAACACCCTCTTCGGCCGGGTCCAGGTGCGGCGCACCCTGTCCGTTGAGCACAACCTCCTGGAGTGCCGCACCGCCTACCCCCATATTGAGGACCCGGACTACCTCCAGCGCCTGGCAAAATCCGGCCGGACCCTCTCCACCAACCGCGACGCGTCGGAGGCGGTGTGGGATACCATGACCGGCCTTGTCACCAACCTGGTGAGCTTCGCCATCTACCTGCTGCTGCTCTCCCGGGCGGAGCCGGGCATCGCCCTGCTCACCGCCGCCCTGGCCGCGGTTGGCTACTTCGCCGGGGAGCGCATCCGCTCCTGGCGCTACCTCCACCGGGAGGAGGAGGGCAGGCTGCACCGCATGTCCGACCGCATCGTGTACCAGAGCCAGAGCCCCGAGCTGGCCAAGGACGTGCGCATCTTCGGCCTGGGCCCCTGGCTGCTCCAGCTCTACGACAAGTACACCCAGCTGTTTTTCGACTTCTGCGCCAAGGCCCAGCGGCGCTACCTCTGGGCCGACCTGCTGGACGTGGGGCTGGCCCTGGCGCGCAACGGCGCGGCCTACGGCTGGCTCATCGCCCTGGCCCTCCGGGGGGAGCTGTCCCCCGCCCGGTTCGTGCTGTACTTTTCCGCCGTGGGCGGCTTCGCCCAGTGGGTGACGGGCATTTTTCAAAACCTTGGCACCCTCCACCGGCAGAGCCTGGAGCTGTCCACCCTGCGGGAGTTTATGGCCGCGCCGGAGCCCTTCCGCTTTGAGGACGGCGCGCCCCTGGACGTCAAGCCCGGCCACCTGTACGCCATCGAGCTGCGGGACGTGTCCTACCGCTACCCCGGCGCGGACCACGACGCGCTGTCCCACGTGAACCTTGCCATCCGCCCCGGGGAAAAGCTGGCGGTGGTGGGCAAAAACGGCGCGGGCAAGACCACCCTCATCAAGCTCATGTGCGGCCTGCTGGACCCCACCCAGGGGTCGGTGCTGCTGGACGGGGAGGACATCCGGCAGTATAACCGCCGGGACTACTACAGGCTGTTCTCCGCCGTGTTCCAGCAGTTCGCCCCCCTCCCCGGCACGGTGGCGGAAAACGTGGCCCAGGGGGAGGACGTGGAGCTTGCGCGCATGTGGGACTGCCTGGACAAAGCGGGTGTGGCGGAAGCGGTGCGCGAGCTGCCCCAGGGGGAGAACACCCACCTGGGCCGCCAGCTCTACCTGGACGGGGTGGAGCTGTCCGGCGGGCAGATGCAGAAGCTGATGCTGGCCAGGGCGCTGTACAAAAACGGCCCCATCGTGGTGCTGGACGAGCCCACCGCCGCCCTGGACCCCATCGCCGAGAGCAAGCTCTATCAAAAATATCACGAGCTGACCCAAAATTCCACCAGCGTGTATATCTCCCACCGGCTGGCCTCCACCCGGTTCTGCGACCGGGTGCTGCTGGTGGAGGACGGCGGCATCGCCGAGGAGGGCACCCACGACTCCCTGCTGGAGCGGGGCGGGCGGTACGCCTACCTGTTCGACATCCAGCGCAAATACTACGCGGACAGCGCGGACCTGAAAGGGGTGGCAGACCATGAGTGAGAACAAAAGCCGCATGACCCTCAGGGAGGCGTTCGCCGCCACCCGCCGGGGCTATTCCATCCTGTGGAAGGCCATGCCCGCGTTCTTCCCCGTCTCGCTGGCCCAAAACGCCCTCACCGCCCTGTCCCCCTATGTCCCGCTGTACTTCACCGCCCGGCTGGTGAACGCGGTGGCCGGGGGCGGGGGCGGCGGGGAGGGGTGGCCCCTGCTGGCCGCCCTGCTGCTGTCCACGGCGCTGATGGGCGCGGCCCAGGCCGCCGCCAGCTGCCGGGCCCAGGTTATTGACAATGCCTACGCCTTCCCCGCCCGCTACCGCCTGCACGTGGACAAGATGCTGAGCATGGACTTCCAGGACGCGGACGACCCCAAGACCCTCGCCCTGCTCAACCAGATCATGGAGGACGAGAATTGGGCCAGCTGGGGGCTTTGGAAGCTGAAGGACGCCTTCAGCCGCCTGGTGGAGGCCGCGCTGCGCATCCTGGGGGCGCTGGCGCTGTCGGTGAGCCTGTTCACCCTGCCCGTGCCCCAGGGCAGCCCCCTGGCCGTGCTCAACAGCCCCTGGTGCCTTCTGGCCATGCTGGCGCTGATGGCGGGGGCGGTGGGGCTGTCCTCCCTGTGCTACAGCCGGGGGCAGGCCTTCTGGGCCGCCGTAGACGGCTCCCTCTCCAACCGGGCCTTCAACGCCCTGACCGCCCACGCCCAGTTCCATCGCGCCGCCTCCGCCGACATCCGCGTCTACGCCCAGGACAAATTTCTCCGCCAGAAGCAGGACGACCCCGTCCTGGACGGCTTCGGCCCCCGCTCCTTCATCGGCCGGGCCAGCTTCGGCCCCCGGGGGCTGTTCATGGCCGCCTCGGAGGGGGTGGTGCGGGTCTATTCCGGGCTGGTATACCTCTTCGTGGGGCTCAAGGCCCTGGGGGGCGCCTTCGGGGTGGGCTCCATCGCCCAGTACGTGGGGGCGCTGGCGGGGCTGTCCAAGGGGGCGGCAGACCTGCTGTCCGTGCTGTCCGACCTGCGGGAGAACGCGGACTTCCTCCTGCCCGTCTTCCAGCTGCTGGACATGCCCAACCGCATGTACCAGGGCAGCCTGACCACCGAAAAGCGCGCCGACCGCAACTATGAGATCGAATTCCGGGACGTGGGCTTCCAGTACCCCAACACCGACGCCTGGGCCCTGCGCCACGTGTCCATGAAGTTCAAGGTGGGCGGGCGGCTGGCGGTGGTGGGGGAGAACGGCTCGGGCAAGACCACCTTCATCAAGCTGCTGTGCCGGCTCTACGACCCCACCGAGGGGGTGATCCTCCTCAACGGCATCGACATACGCAAGTACCGCTACGGCGACTACCTGGCCCTGTTCTCCGTGGTGTTCCAGGACTTCAGGCTCCTCTCCCAGCCCCTGGGCAAGAACGTGGCCGCGTCGGAGGAGTACGACCGGGCCCGGGCGGAGGAGTGCCTGAAAAAGGCGGGCTTCGGGGAGCGGCTGGCCTCCCTGCCCCAGGGGCTGGACACCTTCCTCTACCGGGACTTCGACGACAGCGGGGTGGAGATCTCGGGGGGCGAGGCCCAGAAGATCGCCCTGGCCCGGGTGCTGTACCAGGACGCGCCGTTTATTGTGCTGGACGAGCCCACCGCCGCCCTGGACCCGGAGGCGGAGGCGGAGGTGTACACCAAGTTCAACGACATCGTGGAGGACAAAACCGCCGTGTATATCTCCCACCGGCTGTCCTCCTGCCGCTTCTGCGACGAGATCGCCGTGTTCGACGGCGGGCGGGTGGTCCAGCAGGGCGTCCACGACGAGCTGGTGGAGGCCCAGGGCAAGTACCGCGCCCTCTGGGAGGCCCAGGCCCAGTACTACCAAAAGCGCCGCCTGGCCCGGGAGGCGGACCTGGAATAAAAAACGCGCCGGGAAGGGTCCCTTCCCGGCACATTTTTTTGCGTCTTTTTTGGTGCAAAATGGCCGCGGGTGTGATATAATAGCCGAAATTGACGCTCGCCCCGGGCGAGCCCACCGAAAGGAGCGAACCCCTATGTCAAAGCCTGTCACCTTTGCCATCTGCGGCTGCGGGGCCCGGGGGCTGGAGGCCTACGCCCCCTACCAGCTCACCCACCCGGAGGAGATGAAAGTCGTCGCCGGGGCGGACGTGCGCCCCGAGCGGCTGGAGCTGCTGCGAAAGCGCTTCGGCGTGCCCGCCGGGATGTGCTTCCCCTCCGACGAGGCGCTGCTGGCCCAGCCGAAGCTGGCCGACGTGATGATCGTGTCCACCCAGGACCGGCAGCATGTCTCCGCCGCCCTGAAGGCCCTGGACAAGGGCTACCACATCCTGCTGGAAAAGCCCATCTCCCCCGATCTGGGGCAGTGCCGCGCCCTCCAGGAAAAGGCCAGGGAGGCCGGGCGGGCGGTGGTGGTGTGCCACGTGCTGCGCTACACCAAATTTTACGCCGTCCTGGAGGACCTGCTCCGCCGGGGGGAGATCGGCAAAATCGAGACCATCGACGCCATCGAGCACGTGGCCTACTGGCACCAGGCCCACAGCTTCGTGCGGGGCAACTGGCGCAATGACCACGAGACCAGCCCCATGATCCTGCAAAAGAGCTGCCACGACATGGACATACTGCGCTGGCTGGCCGGCGCGCCCTGCCTCAAGGTGCAGAGCTTCGGCTCCCTGGACTACTTCAAGGCGGAAAACGCCCCGGAGGGGGCGGCCCCGCGCTGCCTGGACGGCTGCGCCTGCAAGGACGCGTGCCCCTACGACGCGGAGAAGATCTACGTCACCGACCCCCGCACCGGCATTCGGGGCCGGGGCAAGGGCTGGCCCTGCGCCGTGCTGGCCGGCGAGCCGGACGAGGAGAAGATCTACGCCGCCCTGCGCACGGGGCCCTACGGCCGGTGCGTGTTCCACTGCGACAACAACGTGGTGGACCACCAGACGGTGAACCTGGAGTTCGAGGACAACATCCACGCCACCTTCACCATGACCGCCTTCACCCAGGACTGCCGCCGCACCATCAAGGTCACCGGCACCCTGGGGGAGATCGAGGGGGATATGGCCAAAAACGCCCTCACCCTGCGCCGGTTCGGAAGGCCGGAGGAGACCTTCGACCTCAGCGAGGAGGGCGGGCAGTTCTCCGGCCACGGCGGCGGCGACTTCGGGCTGATGGCCAGCTTCTGCAAGCTTATCGCCCGGGGGGGCGGCGCGGGGCTCACCGGGGTGGACGCCTCGGTGGAGAGCCACGTGATGGCCCTGGCCGCCGAGGCCTCCCGGCTGGACGGCGGGCGGACCATCGCCCTGGCCGACTTTTAAGGAAAGGGGCGCAGGGCCCGATGAAGCTCATCGTCCGCTCTATGGGCCGCTACAAGGGGGCGGTGGCCCTGTGCATGTCCGTCAAGCTGCTGGCCACCCTCAGCGAGCTGATGCTGCCCTACATCCTGGAGCATATCATCGACGGCGTGGCCCCCCGGGGCAGCCTGCCCCAGGCGGTTTTCTGGGGGCTTTTGATGTTCGCCGCCGCCCTGGCGTGCCGCCAGCTCAACGTGGCGGCCAACCGCCGGGGGGTGCGCAACGCCCACAACGTGAGCTACGACATCCGCCAGGAGCTGTTTCAAAAAACCGCCAACCTGTCCGGCGCCCAGTTCGACTCCTTCGGCCTGCCCTCCCTCATCAGCCGCATGACCAGCGACAGCTATAACGTCCAGTCCGCCGTCCAGCAGCTCCAGACCCTGTGCGTCCGGGCCCCCATGCTGCTCGCCGGCGGGGTGGCCGTCACCCTGGTGATGGACGCCTCCCTGGCCCTGGTGCTGGCGGCCATGCTGCCGGTGCTGCTGCTGGTGGTGCTGGCCGTGTCCGCCAAGGGCCTGCCCATGTACCGCCGGGTGCAGCAGAAGCTGGACGGGGTGGTGCGCGTCATGCGGGAGAACATCACCGGCATCCGGGTGGTGAAGGCCCTGTCCAAAACGGAGTACGAAAAGCGCCGCTTCGCCCGGGCCAACGACGCCATGGCGGACAGCGACATCGCCGCAGGCACCGTTATGGCCATCCCCTCCCCCTTCATGCAGCTGTGCCTCAACGGGGGGCTCACCCTGGTGGTGTTCATCGGCGCGGGGCGGGTGGACGGCGGCACCCTGGAGCCGGGGGTGATTTTGGCCTTCCTCACCTATTTCAACATGATCGCCATGGGGGTGATGGGCCTGTCCCGCATCTTCATGACCATGAGCCGGGCCATGGCCAGCGCCGACCGCATCGACCAGGTGCTCCAGACCCGGCCCGGCCAGCAGGTCCTCCCCCCCGGCCGGGCCAAAACCCCCGCCGGGCCGGGCTTCCTCCGCTTTGAGCACGTGGACTTCAGCTACGGCGAGGGGGACGGCTCCACCGCCGGCTTTGCCGGGGAGGAGCGGGAAAAGGCACTGTCCGACATCAGCTTCTCCCTGGAGCGGGGGGAGAGCCTGGGCATCATCGGCCCCACCGGCTGCGGCAAGTCCACCATCGTGTCCCTGCTCATGCGGTTTTACGACGCCGACGGGGGCGGGGTGTTCGTGGACGGCCGGGACGTGCGCACCTATGAGAGGGACGCGCTGCGACGCAAATTCGGCGTTTGCTTCCAGAACGACATGGTGTTCCAGGACACCCTGCGCGCCAACGCGGACTTTGGCCGGGGGGTGGGGGAGGCCGCCCTGCGCGCCGCCGTGGAGGACGCCCAGGCGGCGGAGTACATCGACGCGCTGGACGAGGGGCTGGATTACCGCGCCGACATCAAGGGGGCCAACCTGTCCGGCGGACAGAAGCAGCGGCTGCTGGTGGCCCGCGCCCTGGCGGGCAAGCCGGAGATCCTGATCCTGGACGACAGCTCCTCCGCCCTGGACTACAAGACGGACGCGGCCATGCGCCGGGCAATCGCCCAAAACCACCAGGATTCCACCCTCATCATGGTGGCCCAGCGGGTGAGCTCGGTCATGGGCATGACCCGCATCCTGGTGATGGACAACGGCCGCTGCGTGGGCTATGGCGCCCACCAGGAGCTGATGGACACCTGCCCCGCCTACCGGGAGACCTACCGGCTGCAAATGGGAGAAATGACATAGACAGGAGGGAACGCCTATGCCCGGACCGGGAGACCGGGGCGGCAAAAAGGAAAAACCCCGGGACGCACGCGGCGCCGCCCGCCGCGTGCTGCGCTACCTCATGGACTACCGCTGGCTGGTGGCGCTGTTTTTGGCGTGCGCCCTGCTGAGCAACCTGGGCAACCTGATGGGCCCCCGCTTCGCCGGCAAGGCCATCGGCCTGGCCGAGGCGGGCTACCGGCTGGGCCCCGGCCATGTGGACATGGAGGGGGTGGGGCGGTACGCCCTGCTCATGCTGGCCTGCTACGGGGTGGGGAGCGTGACGGGCTTCCTGGTGAACATCGGCATGATGCGGGTGGGCCGCCGGGTGGCCCGGCAGCTGCGCCAGGATGTGTTCGACAAGCTGATGGCGCTGCCCGTGGGCTACTTCGACCGCCACCAGGCCGGGGACATCATCAGCCGGGTGAGCTACGACGTGGACGTGGTGTGCACCTGCCTGTCCACCGACGTGATCCAGATTCTCACCAGCACCGTCACCGTGGCGGGCAGCTTCGCCATGATGTGCGCCATCTCCCCGCCCCTGGTGCTGTGCATGGCGGCCACCATCCCCGCCTCCATCCTGTACACCCGGCGCATGGGGAAAAAGACCCGGCCCCTCTACGCCCGGCGCTCCGCCGCCTACGGCGAAATGAACGGCTTTGCCGAGGAGATGTTCACCGGCCAGCGCACCATCCTGGCCTACGCCCAGGAGGACCGGGTGTGCCGGGACTTCAGCCGCATCAACCGCGCCGCCGCCGAGGCCTACCGGGACGCGGACGGCATGGGCATGACCATGGGCCCCACCGTGGGCATGATCTCCAACTTCGGCCTGGCCGCCATCGGGCTGGGCGGCTCCATCCTGTACATGCTGGGGGTGGTGGGGCTGGAGCAGATCTCCTCCTTCGTGCTCTACTCCCGCAAGTTCTCCGGCCCCATCAACGAGATCTCCAACATCGTCAACGAGATTTTCTCCGCCCTGGCCGCCGCCGAGCGGGTGTTCCGGCTGCTGGACGAGCCCGGGGAGGCCGGGGCCCTATACGGCGGGCAGGCGCTGGAGGGCTGCCGGGGGGATGTGCGGGCGGACGGGGTGAGCTTCGGCTACGTCCCGGGCCGCACGGTGCTCCACGACCTGAGCTTCCACGCCGAGCCCGGCCGGACGGTGGCCATCGTGGGCCCCACCGGGGCGGGCAAAACCACCATCATCAACCTGCTCATGCGGTTCTACGACCCGGACAAGGGCTGCATCTATGTGGACGGCACCGAAAACCGCGCCTACGCCATGGACTCCCTGCGTCGGGGGTACGCCATGGTCCTCCAGGACACCTGGGTGTTCCGGGGCACCATCTTCGACAACATCGCCTACGGCAAGGAGGACGCGACGATGGACGAGGTAGTGGCCGCAGCCAAGGCCGCCCGCATCCACAATACCATCATGCGCCTGCCCCAGGGCTACCACACCGTCATCACCGAGGACGGCGGCAACATCTCCAAGGGGCAGAAGCAGCTGCTCACCATCGCCCGGGCCATGCTGTACGGCACCAATATGCTCATTCTGGACGAGGCCACCTCCAATGTGGACACCAACACCGAACGCCAGGTGCAAAAGGCCATCCGCTCGCTGATGGCGGGCAAGACCTGCTTTGTCATCGCCCACCGGCTGTCCACCATCCAGAACGCCGACCATATCCTGGTGGTGGACCACGGGGACGTGGTGGAGCAGGGCACCCACCAATCCCTTATGCTGCAAAAGGGGGTTTACTACCAGCTGTACGCCAGCCAGTTTGGATGAGCCGCCACAGAAAAAGAAAGGGGCGTTAAAATGGAACTCAGCATGTATAACGTAAAGTTCGGGGATTGCTTTTTATTGGACGAACCTGCCGCAGGCGAGGCGCTTTTGGTGGATTTCGGCAGCGACACTCCAGATCGTCTGACTTCCGTGTCCAACGATATTGTTTCGCGCTGCGGCGGGCGGGAGCTGTCCGTGCTGCTCACCCACTTCCACCAGGATCATATCAACGGGTTCTGGCGAACGCACCTGCCCGATCAAGTAAACGTCCGAACCGTGTACCTTCCAAACATTATAGCCATGCGGCAGACCGCAACCCGGCTGGATTTTTTGCAGCTGGAGGTGCTGCGCGACCTCCTGTCCTCCGTAGTCCTGGAGCAAAAGTCCGTCGAAGTTACCCTATACACCCTGCTGGATGCACTGGTCAAGGCCGGAAGCCGGGCCGTCTTCCTCCAGCGCGGGAGTACCTTTGATTTCGCATCGACGAAGTTCCAGGTGCTGTGGCCGGATTTCAGCGTGCTGAATATTCACCCCCGTGTGGAGCAGGGCTTTATCTCTCTGCTGAAAGAGCTGAGACTTCTGGGAGACTTTGAGCATTTTTCGGATGAGGAAAGCGGGCGCGTCTATATCGAACCCGTAGAGCGCTTCCTTAACCGGCTCACCCACGCCTACGCCCTGCTGGCGGAGGGCGGCGCGGAGCTGGCTCGTCAGGCCCTCCCCACGCTGGAGGAGAGCCTGGAAGAAATGGAACAGAACATTCAAGAGCGCGTGGGCGTCCCCTCCGATGCGCTGCTGGCCAGGCTGCGGAATCGGATGGCCGCCGCCAAGCATCAGGGCAACCGGCTGAGCATCGTGTTCCAGGACAAGGCCAGGGACGGCGTGTCCCGCCTGCTCATGACCGGCGACGCCACCGCCTCCGACCTGCGGCGGATTATCAATGGCAATGTGCAGAACTTCAAGGAGTTTTATTTCAGCCAGAGCTACATCGCCATCAAGGCGCCCCACCACGGCACGGACACCCATTTTCTGCCCGACCTGCCCCCCTGCCGGACTATTTTAATCAGCAATGGAAAGCCCGACCCCCGGCACTTCAGATGGGGAAAAATTTCCTACCTGTACGGCGGCTTTTACCACAGCCACAGGGGCTGTAAAATTCGGTGCACCAGCCCCCGGTGCCAGCTTATTGATATGGAAGGGAACGACTGCGTTTGCGAGGGGTTTCCCATCTGCACCATCCCAGGCCTCTTATGCATAAACATTTCCCTTTCATAGTCCTCTTTAAAACGCGGCCCAAAATGGCCCCCGCCCGTCAGGGGCTGTGCCAACCGCCCCGGCGCGGGTTCTGCCCGCCGGGACATTGGCGCGGCCCCTGTTTTTTCCCTTTTTATGGTTGACAAGTGTAGTCCTTTATGCTATAGTAGGCTTACAACAGTAAACCAACCGCGGCGGGCATCCGCCCGCCGGAAAAAGGAGGCGGAACCATGGAAGAAAAACGCGGCCCCCTCTCCCCCAGCGAGTGGCGGGTGATGGAGTGCCTGTGGGCCGGGCCCAAGACTTTGATGGAGCTGGTGCGGGCCCTGCGCGGCAGCGCAGGCTGGGCCAAGAGCACCGTCACTACCATGGTGCGGCGTATGGAGGAAAAGGGCCTGGTGGGCTATGAGACGAAGGGGCGGGCCAAGGTGTTCCGGGCGCTGCTGACCCGGGAGGACGCCGCCGCCGCGGAGACCGACTCCCTGCTGGAGCGGGCCTTCCACGGCAGCGTGGGGCTGCTGGTCAGCTCGCTGGCCGACCGCAGCTCCCTGACCCGCGCGGACATCGACGAGCTGTACGCCATTTTGGACCGGGCGGAGGAGGACGCAAAATGAAGGCTGTTTTGATTACATCGTCCATCCTTATCCTGGCGGTGGCCGCCCTGCGGCCCCTGCTGCGGGGGCGGATCGACCCCCGGATCCAGTACGCTTTGTGGCTCGCCGTCGCCCTGCGGCTGCTCCTGCCGGTGAACCTGTTCACCAGCGCCTACAGCGCCCTGGCCCTGCTGGACCGTGCGGAGCGGCCCGCCCAGGTGGCCCGGGCCATCGGGCAGGCCAGCGTCCCCGTGCCCGCCATGTCCTATGAGAACGCCTATATCCTGGCCCTTGAGGAGTACCAGCAGACCCAGCCCCTCACCACCAGCTTCACCGACCTGGACCGGGTGGAGGCCCGCGCCCGGGAGCTGGCGGGGCGCAGCCCTACCCTGGGCGAGCTGGCGGAGCAATACGCCCGGCCCGTGTGGCTGGGGGGCGCGGCCCTCATGGCCGGGTGGTTTGTGCTGGTGAACGCCCGGCTGGGGCGCAGGCTGCGGGGCGCGAAGCGGCTGGACGGGGTAGACTGCCTTCTGCCGGTGTACGTGTCGGACGCGCTGCCCTCGCCCTGCCTGCGCGGGGCGGCGCGGCCCAAAATCTACGTCACCCCCGCCGCCCTGGAGTCCCCGGGCCGGCTGCGCCACGTGCTGGCCCATGAGCTGGCCCACCGCCGCCATCTCGACCACTGGTGGGCCCTGCTGCGGTGCGCGCTGCTGTGCGTGTACTGGTTCGACCCGCTGGTGTGGTGGGCGGCGGCGCTGTCAAGGCAGGACTGCGAGCTGGCCTGCGACGCGGGGGCCATCCGCGCCCTGGGGGAGGGGGAACGCATCCCCTACGGCCGCACCCTGGTGGGCATGATCGCCGCGGGGCGCACCTCCCTGCTCCAGACCGCCACCACCATGACCGGCGGCAAACGGAAGGTGCGGGAGCGGGTGCGCCTCATCGCCCGCAGGCCCAAGACCGTGATCGCCCTGGCGCTGGCGGCGGCGCTGATTTTGGGGCTGGCGGCGGGGTGCGCCTTCGCGGGCGCGCCGGAGCAGTCCCCCGCGCCGGAGGGGGCAAAGACCCTGGAAAACCTCCAGGAACGGCTGCTGGATGTGCCGGAGGAATTGCGGGACAGCGTAGAGGCCCAGTCGGAAAACGACTCTCTGGTTACATATTATTTCAAAAAGCCCGGTAAAGAGCTGGACAGGGCACAGTATCTGCTCATCGTGAACCAATTCTCCCAGGAGCGTTTCGACCAGCTCGACGGCTCTTATCCCAGTGGCGGAAGCTGGATTGCTGCCACTGGCGGCGGGCAGTATTATGTGTTTTATCGAAACACCAGCATAGAGTATGACCTGGAGGACGAGGAGGCTTTCAACGCCGCCCAGCGGGCCATCAGCGACTACGCCCAGAAAATCCTGCTGGATACCGAGGGGGTAGAGCCCTACGCCCCCTCCGCTCAGCCCCCGGATGCCCTGCAGGAACGGCTGCTGGATGTGCCCGAGGCGTGGCGGGATAAGGTGAGCGCCTCCCCGGCCCTGGGCGGCGAGGCGGGCTGTCTGGCCTCCTACGCGCTCAGCGACCCCAAGTGGGCGGACCTGTGGGGCGGCTGGCTGCTGAACCTGTACCGAATGGACGAGGCCGGGATTCGGGGAAAGCTGGACAGCGGGGAATGGCCCGCCGTGGACATCTTCGCCCGGAGCGGCGATCAGTATTACGCCCTGACCTGGCCCAGCGACGGGCGGTATCAGGACGGCGGCGACCTCAGCGGCGAGTTCTGGGCCGCCGTCAACGCCATGCGGGACCACGTGAAGGCCGCGGTGCTGGCCGCCGGGGGGGCGGAGCCCTTCGACCCCTACGCCGCCCCGCCCTACTTCTTCTCCAGCACGCCGACGCCCCCCCTCCCCCAGGAGGCCGTCCAGGCGGTGGCGGACCGCCTGCTGGCCGCGCCACGCCTGGAGCTCTCCCTGGCCCCCGCGGGGACCAGCCGGGTCTACGCCTATTCCGTTGACAACCATCCCCAGTCCGGCCAGCCCGCCGCCCATTACCTCGCGAACATGGTCGGCGATTTCACCTGGGAGGACGCGCCCTACTCCACCTCGGAGGGGGCCGACGCCCTGCGCCTGGAGGCCTCGGACGGCTCCGCCTCCCTGTTCCTGTCGGAAGGGTCCTATCTGGTGCTGGACGGGGACGGAAACTGCTGGAAAGCCACCTACAGGAGCGACAACTACCTGTTCCCCGGCCGCGGCGAAAGCGTCACCCCCTACGACTACCTGCGCAGGCTGGTGTTTGACAGCGCGGAGCTGTACGCCCTGCGTTCCACCGCCGTCCCCGACCGGGGGCAGAGCCACGAGGACGTGGTGCGGGAGTGGGCGGAGGGCTGGGAGGGCGCCAAGACCAAAACCGCCCCCGGAAGCCCGTACGCCTGCACCTATGTGCGGATTGAGAACGTAAGGGCCGATATGCCGGAATTCGAGGACGGGCCCGACTTTACCGCCCAGGAGGCGCTGGAATCCTTCTGTGAGAACCGGAACCTGGACGCGGAGGAGTTCGGCAGAACCTGGTTCGGCTTCCGCTACGACACCGTGTTCGTCCCCGTGGACCAGAGCGAGGACGGCTGGCTCTGGGCGGGCAATACCCGGTATTACGAGGGCGGCGACGCCCCGGAAGGCGCGCTGATTTACAGCCACGTGGGCTATATCTGGCGCACCGACGAGGGCTGGACGTGCACCGGCGTGGGCACCGGCTGGTGAGACAAAGAAAACGCGGCCCCTCCCGTGCGGGA
>OFFE01001345.1_pt1 | contig 17987 bp, 13 predicted proteins | sample 1521371 | NCBI WGS metagenome assembly OFFE01 (sample SAMEA3504131, study PRJEB24116) | mouse gut metagenome | biome: mouse gut; feature: mouse-associated habitat; material: faeces | place: Denmark | collected 2011 | reverse complement strand
CAATCAGCAGCGCCACAGTCAAAATCACCATGAATTCCTCGTATGTACTCATAATGCTCACCTCTTTCCATCAGGATCTCGGAATGGGTGAGAGCACGTCCCCCGGCTGCCCGGAGAAGCACATTACAGCATGTCCCTCAGGCCGGCTCCTCCAGTTTTCTCTGGAATTTTGCTGCTCCGGAAAGAAGATCAGCGTATTCAGCCACTTTGCAGCGTCCGTCCTCATTCAGTGGCTCGTACGTTTTTTGGCACCACTCAACATACTTTCTGATGTGTGCGATCAGACGTTCATGGGACTTGTCCGTTCCCGTGCATTCAATGATTATGAGAGGGTTTCCGGCTTCATCTTTTATCATGAAATCACATTGGGGCTCTTTGGCGGCTTTCGGAACAGTTCCCTTGGAACCGCCCCTGTCCTCCCACGACGAACCGTCTGTTGTGGGAGCCTTTCCCGTTGAGAATTCATCCAGGAACCGGAGCGCGGTCCGATATATTTCATTTTCCGCGAAAAGATATGCTGCCGATACCTGGAAGTAATCGGCTATTTTGCGGATCATTTCCATGCTCGGCTCACGCTTTCCGTTTTCCCAGTTGAAAATAGCGTTCTGGGTTACCTGAAGCTCCCTCGCAAGTGCCGTCTGGGTCAGGCCTCGCTCCATCCTTAAGTTCTTTAGTTCATCCGCAAAACAGGACATCATATAGGCCTCCTTGATAATAGCAAAAAGGTGTGAAGATTGATTGGATTATAGCATAATGGAATGCGCAGCGCAATAGTAAATTTATTTTTCTTGTATTGGCAGCCGCATTGTTGTATGATAAAGTATCAAAACCCACAGGGACGGGCAGGAGGTACGGATATGAAGATAGGAGAGATCGACAGGAATCTGGCAGTGCAGTCAAAGCTGGAAATCAGTGGGCTGAAATACCGAAGCGCGCTGGAGGAGCCCTTTGAAATCTATGGGCTGTACCGGCCGAAGGAGACAGGGCAGTACAGGCGCATGCCCGCGGAAGTGGCGGAGCGCGTGAGCGAAGGCGTCGCGGGCCTGAGCAGCCATACGGCGGGAGGGCGCATCCGCTTCTGGACGGACTCACCCTATGTGGCGGTGAAGGCAAAGCTTACGGGCCAGTGCTTTATGTCTCATATGCCCCTTACCGGCTCCCACGGGCTGGATTTATATGTCTATGACGGCACCGCGGATATCTTTCAGGGAACTTTTGTACCGCCCTTTGACTCCCCGGAGGACTATGAATCCGTGGTATATGTCCGGAACAGAGGGATGAACGAAATTACGATACATCTCCCGCTGTACAGCGGTATATCGGAATTGTATATCGGGCTGGACGAACATGCCGAAGTGGGGCAAGGGAGGAGATATTGCCCGGTGGAGCCTGTGCTGTACTATGGCTCCTCGATCACCCAGGGAGGCTGTGCCAGCAGGCCCGGCAATCATTATCCGGCGGCGATCGCCAGGGCGTACAATGTGGACTTCCTCTGCCTGGGCTTCTCCGGCGGTGCAAAGGGGGAGGCGGAGATGGCGGACTATCTGGCGGGGCTTCCGGCCAGCGTGTTCGTCTGCGATTACGACCACAACGCGCCGGATGCGGAGCATCTGGAGGGCACGCATGCTGCCCTGTACAGGCGCTATCGGAAGTCGAATCCGCAGACCCCCATCGTCTTCGTGTCGAAGCCGGATATCCGGCCGGACGACAGCGGAGATGTCCGGCGCAGGGATGTGGTGTACCAAACCTATATCGAGGCTTTGAGGGGCGGGGACGAGAGGGTTTATTTCCTGGACGGCTTCCACCTTTTTGCGGGAGACAGGCGGTATGACTGTACGGTGGACGGATGCCACCCCAACGATGCGGGGTTCTTCCGGATGGCCGAGGCGATCGGGGAGCTGGTGCGGCATTGTCTGGCCCTGTGACAGCGTCCGGGGACATTTTGGACGGCAGACGGAATGGCATCCGGCAGGAGGAAATGAGGGACGGGGAGGGACATGATGGGATATGACTGCCTGATCATAGACGATGAGAAGCTGCTTGCGGACAGCACCGCGGAGTATTTCAACCTTTTCGGCGTCAGCACCGCAGTGGCGTACAGCGCAGGGGACTGCCGCAGATTTTTTGAGACCGATACAGCAAAGCTTCTGCTGCTGGACATCAACCTGAAGGACGGCAGCGGCTTCGCCCTGTGCAGGGAGCTGCGGGAGAGGACGGAGATTCCGATCCTCTTCATCTCCGCCCGCAGCAGCGATGACGACAAAATCATGGCGCTGCATATCGGCGGGGACGACTATATCCAGAAGCCCTACTCCCTGGGCGTGCTGCTGGCCAAGGTGCAGGCGGTGCTGAAGCGCTACGGCAGACAGGAGGAGCTCTCCGACCGGGAAAAGCAGGGATACCGCTGCGGCAGGCTGGAAATCGATTTCGGGGCCAGGAAGCTGCTGGTGGAGGGAAAGCCTGTGAAGCTCACTGCCCTGGAGTTTCGGCTGCTGTCCTATCTGGTGCAGAATGAGGACAGGGTGGTGACGAAGCAGGAGCTGTTCGAAAAAGTCTGGGAGGATAAGTTCACTGGAGACGGCACGCTCAACGTCCATATCAGGAAGCTGCGGGAGGCCATTGAGCCAGACCCCGGGAATCCGGAGCACATCCTCACTGTCTGGGGGGAGGGGTATCGGTTCTGCGGATCGTCGCAGAAGGTTTGATGCATGGATCGGCGCTGTTATACTGCATAACGCTGAATACTGCCTAATGCAATCAAGCGATTGAACCAGTCAGCGTTATGCAGTCTGGTTTCACGGCAAGTGAAATCGTTAAGCAGTATAAGATGGCGCTGCCGCCACATGGGGCATCTCAGGAAGAAGGGAAATGAAAAAACGTTATTTTATAATCGCTCAGATAACTGTCCTCGCAGTGGAGGCGGTTCTGCTTCTATGCTTCGCGCTGTGGGACGCGGACAGCGCCCAGGACGCGGTGGCGGTGAACGAGGTGCTGCAGTCCGTGGAGTCCGGATGGGGCAGATTGGAGAGCCACGAGAGGCGGACAGGGCTTAACTATGTGGTGCTGGACGGGACAGGAGAAGTTCTGTTCCGGACAGATACGGACTTAAGCGAAAGCGTCAACAGGGCAGTCGCCCACAGGGACACGATTCTGGACATAGAAAACGCAGGCCTCGTGGTGGGAAAGCTCATTGTATTCAATGACAGCGCCGAAATCCTGGAATCCGGAAAACGCGCCATGCTTCTGGCTGTCCTGGCCGTGATGCTGGCGCAGTGGGGCATCTGCATAGCATATGGGATGTATCTGGACCGAGCTGTGATCAGGCCTTTCCGGCAGCTGAAGGATTTCGCCCGCAGGGTGGCTGGGGGCAATCTGGACATCCCTCTGGAGATGGACAGGGGGAACCTGTTCGGGGCCTTTACGGAGAGCTTCGACATCATGCGGGAGGAGCTGAAAAAGGCCAGACTGGCCGAGGCGAAAGCCAATGCCGAGAAAAAGGAGCTGGTGGCCAAGCTCTCCCACGACATCAGGACGCCGGTGGCCAGCATCAAGGCGGCCTCCGAGGTAGGGGCGGCCCTGGCGCAGAGCGGCAGAATCAGAGAGAATTACGGCCAGATCATCCGCAAGGCAGACCAGATAGACGCGCTGGTGAACAATCTCTTCACGGCAGCTCTGGAGGAGCTGGAGCGGCTTGCAGTGAACCCTGTGGACATGGAGAGCGGGGAACTGGCGGCGATGCTTAAGAGCGCGGATTATTTCGGCTGGGCACAGATACCGCCCATTCCCGAGTGCCTGCTGCATGGGGACAGGCTCCGCCTCCAGCAGGTGTTCGACAATATCTTCGCCAATGCCTATAAATATGGAAGGAACGCATGTCAGGGAGAAGGGGGATTCCAAGGACAGTCCGCACAGGGTTCCCCTTGGGGCGGGAAAATCAATGTGACCATGCGGCGGGAGGGCCAGTGCCTCGCCGTCTGCATCGAAGACTGCGGCGGAGGCGTGGACGAGGAGGAGCTGCCCCTCCTGAAGGAGAAATTCAGGCGCGGGAGCAATGCCGGGAACAAGGAGGGCGCAGGCCTGGGCCTGTATATCTCCGATTATTTCCTGAGGGAGATGGGAGGGGAGCTGCTGGTGGAGAACGGAGAGAAGGGCCTGCGGGTGACGGTGGTCATCCGGCAGAGCGGTATATGACCGCAGGGAAGCTGCTATACTGCAGACCGTCAGGATTTACAGTAGTGTCTCCGGGAAAGTGCTTGGCTGGCGGTCTGCAGTTGGGCTGCACTGCAGATTTATACTGCCTAACGATTTCACTTGCCGTGAAACCAGACTGCATAACGCTGACTGGTTCAATCGCATGATTACATTAGGCAGTATTCAGCGTTATGCAGTATAACCGGTGTGCAGCATATTTGCTATACGGATATTCTGAATCGCCGCTGCTTCATTCCTCAAATTCTTTAAAATCAATCCACAAATCCTCATAGATGTTGACATTTATGCTGTCCTGGAAAGTATAGGATACGACTCTGAACCTTTCCTGTTCCAGAAAATATACATAAACAGATTTCTCCATAGGGTCTACAATCCAATACTCCCTTACCCCGGCATCCGCATAGAGATTCAATTTGCGGATATAGTCATAGCTGGCGGTGCTGGGGGAAATGATTTCTATGATCCAGTCGGGCGCTCCGGTACATCCCCGGTCAGTCAGCTTGTTCGGGTCGCAGATTACGCTTATGTCCGGTTCGACTATAAATTTGTCGTCGTTTGCGAACAGCTTGACAGCAAAAGGGGCGGGGTAGACTTTGCAGTTCCCTTTTTTTGAGCGGATGTAAAGGTTGATTTCAGTGTTCATAAAATTGAGTACTTCCTGGTGGATTCTGCTGGGTGCAGCCATATAATAAAACTGTCCGTCAATCAACTCTGCCCGCACATCCTCCGACAGACTATAATAGTCCTCTTCCGTATAGGTCTTTAACTGTGCCGATGCCATAATCCCGATTCCTTTCTGGATGGTGTTATGTGGTTCCGTACATCATACTTATCATACCATTTTCACGGCGGAAAGGAAAGAAGAACCATGACAGATTTAAGACATATTTAAGGATTCAGTAAAGACATTTAAGGTTTAAAATAGGAAAATAGAATCCATAAAAGCCGCAAACATGAGAAACAGACAAATGCGGCGAAGAAACGGAGGGTATGGATTCATGAAGAAAATCCTGCTGGAGACAGAGGGCCTGAGCAAATCCTTTTCAAGCGGAGGAGCCCTGCAGCATGTACTGAAGAACATAGACTTAAAGCTCTACGAGGGAGACTTCACCGTCATCATGGGGGCCAGCGGTGCCGGGAAGTCCACGCTTTTGTACGCCCTGTCAGGGATGGATACGCCCAGCTTAGGCACCATCCGGTTCGGGGAGGAGGTCATATCCGACTACAGCTCTGACAGGCTTGCGGTGTTCAGGCGGGACTCCTGCGGCTTCGTGTTCCAGCAGATTTACTTGATAGACGGCATGAGCGTCATGGACAACGTGCTGGCGGCAGGGCTTCTGGTGAGTCGGGACAAAAAGGCATTGCTCCAGCGGGCAGAGGAACTGTTCCAGGCAGTGGACATCCCGCAGTCCGCCTGGAAGAAGTTCCCCACCCAGCTCTCGGGAGGCGAAGCCCAGCGGGTGGGCATCGTCCGGGCCCTGATCAATTCGCCCCGAATCCTTTTCGCGGATGAGCCCACCGGCGCGCTGAACTCCAAGACCGGCCTGGACGTATTGGATACCCTGAGCCGCTTCAATGAAAAGGGGCAGAGTGTGGTCATGGTGACCCACGATATGCGCTCTGCCAGGCGGGGCAACCGCATCCTGTACCTGAAGGACGGCAGCATCCTGGGGGAGTGCGATTTGGGCAGATACGTATCCGGCGACAGGGCGCGGCATGAGAAGCTGTCCTCTTTCCTGGAAGAGATGGGCTGGTAGGGGGTGAGGGATATGAGAAAAAGTTTACTGTTAGCGGCATCCAACCTGCGCAGGGCAAAGGGGCAGACCATTGCCATCATCGCGCTGATTTTGCTGGCATCCGCCATGATGAACCTGGGGCTGATGCTGTCGCTGGACTATAAGCGCAATTTCGACCGCTGCCATGACAGGCTCCATGACGGCCATGTGACCCTGGCCATAGACGGCAGAAGGGAGGAGCTCCTGGACTTCCTGACGCGGACGCTGGAAGAAGACGGAGACGTAACGGAGTTTTCCTGCGAGGACGCGCTGTCCATGGTAGGCAGCTTTGCCTACAACGGGGGCGAGGTCAACACAGAGTTCGTGATACTGGAAAGGGAGACGGCATTAAGCCGTCCGGTGGGCAGGATGGAGATTGTGGAGGAGGGAGCGGGGAAGAGTGGCGTCTATCTGCCCATGCTCTATGGAGCTGACGGGAAGATAGACCTCGGCGATACCATGGACATCAACATCGGCAGCCATGTGATGCAGTATCAGGTCTGCGGGTTCCTAAACAGCGCCATGGCAGGCTCCCACAACTGCAGCATGAGCGCCCTGTTGCTTACGGCGGACAAATATGAGGAGCTGGAGGAGTCCGGCTACGCGCCGGCATCCACCCTTGTCTCGGTGCGGATCCGGGATAAGGAGCAGAGCGAGGATTTCGAGGCCGCGCTGAAAAACAAGGTCTCTGCCGCTTATCCAACGAGCCGGCTGCTGAGCAATTCCTATGAAATGGTTTCCGCCTCCCGGTATATTTCCCAGATGATATGCTCCAGCGTGGTAAACGCCATGGCATTTTTCGTGGCATTGATTGCGATGGTGGTGATTTCCTCCAATGTCATCAACTATATCCAGGAGAACATGAAGAATCTGGGGGCCATGAAGGCCATCGGCTACAGGAGCGGCCAGATTGTGGCAGGGTTACTGGTACAGTTCCTGGGGGTGGCGGTGGCGACTGCGGCAGCGGGCATTGGCCTTTCTTACTGCCTGTTCCCATCGGTGAACCGGATGATGATTGCCCAGACAGGGATTCCCTACAGGATGCGGTTCCAGCCTCTGCCCTGCGTGATGACATTCGCTGCCTGCGGGGGAGCCGTGGCCCTGTCCGTGTGGCTTTCCTCCCGCAGGATACGAAAGATTGAGCCCATCGTGGCCCTGCGGCAGGGTGTCCTGACCCATAGCTTCAAGCGCAATCATGTGGAGCTGGAGGGGACGCGGGCACCGCTGCAGCTGGCCCTTGCGCTGAAGACCTGCCTTTCCGGGATGAAGCAGAATGTCACAGTGGGCATCACCATGCTGGTGCTTTCGCTGGTGGTGGTGTTCTCGGTGCTGATGGTGGAGAACGTCATCGTGGACATGACGCCCTTTATCAACCTGATTGTAGGGGAGACGGCGGATGCCTGCGTAAATGTGAACCCCGGGGCGGATGCGGCGCTTTTGCAGGCGGCGGAGGAAGACGGAAGCGTAGAAAAGATTTATCTGTACAGTTCCACGGAGGTGTGCCATGTGGGAGGCAGCGCCCTGATGGCTACCATGGCGGAGGACTTCTCCCAGGTGAACAACCAGGATGTATGCTATCAGGGGCGGTTTCCTCTGTATGACAACGAGGTGGCCATCGGGGCCAAGTATGCCAAAGAGCAGGAGTTAAGGATTGGGGACGAGATTGCCCTGACGGCGGAGGGGAAGGAGGTGGATTACCTGATTTGCGGCTTCACCCAGATTTCCAATAACCTGGGCAAGGACTGCCTGTTGACCCGGGAGGGCTTTGAGCGCATGGGGGCGTTCAACAACATGAGCTACTATGTCAACCTGATACCCGGGGCGGACAACAAGGCTTTCCGCGAGAGGATGGAGGAGCGGCTGGGCAGCGATTTGAACATGACCATCGATATAGCGTCCGTGATAGAGGGCTCGGCCGGGGTCTATGTGTCCCTGATGGCCGTCATCGTGGTGGGAATCCTGGTGCTCGGCGTGGCTGTCATCGCATTCGTGCTCTATCTGCTGGTGAGGCTTTCTCTTGGCAGAAGGAAACGTGAATATGGCATCCTGAAGGCCCTTGGCTTTACCACAGGGCAGCTCGTCCTCCAGACTGCGGCCAGCTTCCTGCCGGCGGTGCTGCTTTCCACCGTGATAGGGATTGCGGTGAGCGCTGCAATCATCAACCCGGTGGTGGCGCTGTTCCTGGGCGGGATCGGCATCGTGAAGTGCACGTTTACCGTTCCGCTGGGATGGACTATCCTTTCGGGGGCGGGGCTGGTGCTCACAGCCTTTGGGCTGGCGTGTCTGTTGTCTCTGCGGATTCGGAAGATTGCGCCCGTGGCTCTGCTGGCGGGGGAATGAAATTAGAAATAAATAATGCTTGCAAACCTCCCTCTAATGTGTTAGAGTAGAAATATACTCTAATGGGTTAGAGGGAGGTGTTCTATTATGGAGATACCGAAGGTTTTTGAGAGCGAATATCGTTTCTGTCTGATTCTATGGGAGCATGAGCCGGTGCGCAGCAGCGACCTGGTGCGGCTGTGCAGGGAGCAGCTGGGGTGGAAGCCTACCACCACCTATACGGTGATCAAGAGGCTGTCGGAGCGGGGCGTGCTGAAGAATGAGGACAGCGTGGTCACGGCGCTGGTCAGCAAGGAGCAGGTGCAGGAAGCGGAGATCGACGAGCTGGTGGAGAAGAAGTTCGGCGGCTCCCTGCCGGCGTTCGTGGCGGCTTTCACAAGGCATGGGAAAATGACAGAGAAGGAGATTGACCAGGTACAGCGGATGATAGACCGCTTCCGAAAGGGGGATGGGCAATGAGGGATGTTTTTTGGGAAGTATTGAGCAGGAGCATAACAGCGGGATGGCTGGTGCTGGCAGTGGCGGCCTTGCGGCTGATTCTGAAGAGAGCGCCCAGGAGAGTGAGCGTGCTGCTCTGGGGCATGGTAGCCCTGCGGCTGCTGTGCCCGGTCTCCATCGAGAGCAGGTTCAGCCTGGTTCCCCAGGTTCAGGCCTTGACCCAGCGGCTGCTGGCGGAGGCGGGATTGGATCAATATGCCGGGACGGCCCTTTCGCCGGGAAATGTGTCTGGAAATCTGTCAGGAGACATGCCTGGAACCGTGCCTGGCATTGTGCCGGGAGACGCGGCCGGCACTGCGCCTGGAAAGGCGGCAGGGGAGGCCGGAGCGCCTGAGCCCGGAGCGGAGGACGAGCCGTTTGGAATCGGGATGCTGTCCACAGACAGCAGGTTGCCCAGTGGCGGGCCTCTCCTGTTTGGAAAATGGAATATCATAGATGTTTTACCGATTGTATGGATGATTGGCGCAGTGTCCATGGGTCTGTATGCGCTGCTCGCCTATCTGCGGCTGCGGAAGCTGGTGAGCACGGCGGTGGTCATGCGGGACAATATCTTTCAGAGCGAAGCAGTGGACTCCCCCTTCGTGCTGGGGGTGGTTCGGCCCAGAATCTACATTCCTTTCCGGATAGAGGGGAGGAATCTGGTGCATGTGGTGATGCATGAGCAGGTGCATATCCTCAGAAGGGACTACTGGTGGAAGCCCCTGGGCTTCGTAGTGCTGTCCGTGTACTGGTTCCACCCGCTGATGTGGCTGGCCTATATATTGCTGTGCCGGGACATCGAGCTGGCCTGTGACGAGCAGGCGATCAAGGAGCTGGACGACGGGCAGCGGGCGGACTATTCCCAGGCGCTGCTGGACTGCAGCGTCAGCCGCCGGGGCCTCGCGGTCTGTCCGCTGGCATTCGGGGAGACGGGGGTGAAGACGAGGGTGAAGTCGGTGCTCGGCTATCGGAAGCCGGGGTTCTGGATCCTGGCGCTGGCGGTTGCGGCCTGCATTGTGGTTGCGGTGTGCTTCCTCACCGACCCAGCCCGGGATTCGGGCAGCCGGGCCGCCCTTGCCTGGGCCAGGGGGTTTTCTGCGACGGAGGTGGAAGCGGCGGATCTGGTCGTCCTTCCCAGGTCTCCCGGCAAAGAGTTCAAGCACCTGTCGCAAAGGGAGATTGTGGCCATGACGGGCCTGTTCAGCCGGTGCGACGGCGAGTACCTGGAAGAGGAGGTGTACGTGGAGGGCGGCAGCATTTTCTTCTATTTCGCCATGAAGGACGGCACTGTGCACCAGATAGGCAATCTGGGGAATACCTATCTGGTCATCGATGGGAAGTATTATAAGGCGGATTACGAATGGCTGGCTTCCTGGGAGGATGCTTTCCCGGAGGGGGACCAGGCGCTGCCGGAGGGATATCTCGAACAGCCCCAGCCGGGGCAGCCCCAGCGGGGGCAGCCAGAGGCAGGGCAGGCCGCGGAGAACCGACAGTGGGATGCCTCCTGGGCCGCTTTTGGCGCAGGGATGCCTGAGGATACCCCGCCTCTGGAGTTCAGCCTGGCCGCGGGCTTCACATCCTGGGGGAATGACCTGACTTTGCATCCGGACGGTTCTTTTGAGGGAATTTATTATATGGACAAGGATTTCGCGGAGAGCTTAGCTTCCTATGCCATGCCTCTGGCGCAGCCGGATTATGAGGCAGGGGTGGACGAGGAATATCCCAGGGGGACACGCTATTACTGCAAATTCAATGGAAAATTTGACGAAATAACGAAGATAAACGAATATTCCTATTCCATGCGTCTGGCAGAGCTCCATTATGAGACGGAGGTGGGCAGGGAATGGATCGAGGATGGGACTCGCTATATCGGTGCGGAACCAGTGGGCCTGAAAGGAGAGACGTTCATGTTCTACCTGCCGGATACACCTATAGCAGAGTTGGATGAAACTTACGGATCCAAACCGCCGAATTTCTGGTCGTGGACCATGGGGCTGGTTGAGGAAATGTCCTGCTATGGAATCTACAATCTGGAGACAGGGCATGCATTCTTCACTTCCGAGACGGAACAGTCCCAGTTGGGACAGGAAGGGCCTGTGCAGCCGGAGCCGGGCCAGGTGGACACTGTGGTCTATAAGGACGCCGATTTGGATCGGGACGGGGAGGCGGAAATCATCCGCGTCCGGGAGCTTACGGAGGGAAAGTCCTATATCCTGGAAGTGCTGAAACAGGACGGCACGGTACTGTGGAGCGAGGAGGCCGGGACGGCCCATACGGGATGGAACACCATTTTGCTGTGCCAGAGCGGCGGGGAAGATTACCTTATCCGCTATCACCCCAATCTTTCTCAGGGGATGGGCAGCTACACCTGCGAGCAATTTACCCTGGAGGGTGGTCAGGAGGCCCGGGAAAATTTCTGGGAGGCGGACTTCGAACTGGCTTCCGCCCTGCAGACCACCGGAAAGATGCGGGCCTTTGCGGAGGCCGCCAATGAATTTCTCAAAAACGGCACAGTGCTTTTGAGCACCTGGGAGGGGGAGCTGGTGATAGGCCCCAGGCCGGCATCGGAACTACAGACATTGTATCCCGTCAGGTTCGGCCAGGAGGATGGGGAGGGCTATCCGGCAGAGGATGTCTGGGCTGCTTTCGACACAGGGCTGCCTGAGGACACGCCGCCATTAAAATTCATCATGGCCACCGGCGCCAGCTCCATGTATACTAACTTGACCTTGCATCCGGACGGCTCTTTCGAGGGTGCCTATTGGAACAGCGAGAACATCGCGGCGGAAGAATATCCCCGGGGGACGGTGTATTACTGTGAATTCAGCGGAAGGTTTGACGAAATAACGAAGATGGATGAATATTCCTATTCCATGCGGCTGGCAGAGCTGAACTGCGGGACGGAACGGGACAAAGTGTGGATTCAGGATGAAATCCGCTATATCGGTTCGGAACCCTTTGGCGTGGAGCAGGGGGAGGCTTTCCGCTTCTATCTGCCTGGCGTGCCCCTGGCGGAGCTGGACGAGGACTTTGCAAAATGGTCGCCGGATTACTACCTGTGGAGGGAAGACTCTATTGGACGGGACGAATCTATTGACAGGATGGATGTCTACGGAATCTACAATGTGGAGGGCGGCTACGGATTCTTCACTTCCTGGCTGGATTAAGGTTGCGCCGCGCGGACGTCACCAGGCTCCTGGCCAACCGGGTGAACCATCCCACGGAAAACATGCACTGGCTCTTCGCGGCATCTCTCTTCGAGACGATGCTGTTCGGGGAGATATGATTAGTATAAAAGAATCGTTGCGGGTCTTGTATTCGGCTCGCCAAGGGCAGACACCAGGTGCCTTTGGCGGGCTTTTTACAGAAATCCTTTTATCGGAAATGCATCTGCCGCCAAAAATTATATTTGACAAGTCCTCTCATCTGTATTATGATAATAGTGTCAATATTTTTCTGTGAAGAGTGCCAATCGCACGTTCAGGCAGTTTCTGCCGGATTTATTCACATGTAGTGGCAGGGACGGCCTATGGGTCATGTATGTCCTCTGCCGAATCATTTTTATAAAGAGAGGATACCATATGAACCGAAGAATGGAATTCGTTCCACGAAGAAAACGGCTATTCCGGCTGCCGCTGCGGCGGTTCGTCGCCAACCGTAACGTAAAGGACAGGCTCTTCTGCTACATCTTCGAGCGGGACAGGGAGGCTTTGCTGCAGCTGTACAACGCGCTGAACCGCACGGACTACCGCGATGCCCAGGCGCTGCAGATTGTCACCCTGGACAATGTGGTCTACATGTCCATGAAGAACGATATGGCTTTTCTTCTGGCCGGAGCCCTGAACCTGTACGAGCACCAGAGTACGTTCTGCCCTAATCTCCCGCTGCGCTTCCTGCGCTATATCGCCGCGGAATATGAGAGCTTGGTGGCAAGGACGAAAGCCAGCGTCTATGGGCAGACGTTGATTCCGCTTCCCGCGCCCCAGTGCGTGGTGTTCTATAACGGGGACGATGCGATGCCCGATGAGCAGTACCTACAGTTGACGGATGCTTTTCCAGAGGTGCCGGGAGCCGGATCCTCGCCCTGCCTGGAGCTGACAGTCCGGATGCTGAACATTATACTGCATAACGCTGAATGCTGCCTAATGTAATCATGCGAATGAACCAGTCAGCGTTATGCAGTCTGGTTTCACGGCAAGTGAAATCGTTAAGCAGTATAATTATGGACATAACAGTCAGCTGACTGCGGGCTGTAGGCGTCTGGATGAATATTCTCGTTTTGTGGCTTGCATCAAGGCATACCGCCAGGATGGCGGTTCTGTGAATCAGGCTATTGAAGATGCTGTAACATACTGTATTGACCATGACATCATGGAGGATATTTTAGTGCCCTTTCGGGCGGAGGTGACGAAAATGCTATTGACTGAGTACAATGAGAAGAAACACATGAGGATGTTCCGGAAAGAGGCCCGCGAGGAAGGATTGAAGGAAGGCCGGGAAGAAGGCCTGAAAGAAGGCCGGAATCACCTGATTAAGACCATGCTTCAAAACGGAGCGTCTCCTGAGCATCTCTCGGAAATAACAGGTCTGCCGCTTTCGGAGATCAACGTTATATCACAGAATGAAGAGAACCGGTTCGATTTGCTCCAAGAGGCAAGGGGCAAAAGGAAGAGGCGTTAGATAACAGAGCATCCTCCCGGGAAAAGAGGGCATTGGATTCATGCTGATGAATCTGGGGCGGGAGTCATATTCCTTTTTGCCTCCAGGCGCGTTGTCCGCCTGGGAATGAGGAGATATTGCAGCGCCAGCAGCTGAGAGATTTACGATTATTCGAAATATTTGCTTATTGGGACAAACTATGACATAATGGTGTCATAGTTTGTTTGCTATACTGGGGGATAGAAAGGAGAACAGATGAAGATTGTATGAGACTTTTTGGTGTGGGGTGATTCTTTCCTTTGGAAACAAGGCCAGGATCATCGAGCCGTAGGAGATAAAGGGGCGCATTCTAAAGACCTGCAAAGAAATACAGACGGAATATGAGTCAGGAGGACGGTAAAATGGGAGAAATCAGAAGATATGACGTGAATGAGGAGTGGGCACATTCGGGAATCGTTCAGGCGGGGGACTATTGTTTTATCAATTACTGCGTCCGCAATATAGGCGGCACGGTCGAGGAGCAGATCGAGGGTGCCTTTGATGAAATGGAAGAGCGGTTGGCCTTGGTGGGACTGAACCTGGAAAATGTGGTGCAGATGAATTGTCTGTTCAAGAATATCTGGGATATCCCGGTCATGGAAAGGGTGGTCAAGAGAAGATTCCATGGCAAATATCCCGCGCGCAAGTCCATTCAGACTGAATTCGCCGACCCGGGGAAGCTGTTCTTCCAGGTGGACGCAGTAGCCTATTCAGCTTCTCCAGGGTGAAAGCTGTTTAGGGGAGGGGCATAACGGATATGAGAAGCATCAGGTAGTGTATCTCCAATTATTCGCATGTGGAATTTTCTGCTCCTCCAAACCGCGCCTGCGTCCAGTCACCCCGCAGAGGATTCCTCCTCCCCGCCAGGACGGGTCAGCAGCCGGATCCAGCGGAAGCTGTTGCCGTACACGGCAGCCGGGATGCACTTCAGGTACTGATCCGCGTTCAGCACCAGCAGCACCACCACCGGAGAAGCGTTCCAGAGGAAAGCGCTGGCAAAGGACAGTGGGATGACGATGCCCCAAATGACAATCAAATCCATGACCATCACGTACCGCGTGTCCCCGCCGCCGCAGATGACGCCGGTATTCATGCACATCTGGTAGGACATTACCACCAGCACAGTGGACTCGATCAGGATAAAGGCGTTGGCCAGCTCCCTGGTCTGGGGCTCCAGCGAATAAAGCCCCAGGAGGGGGATGCGGATAAAGAACAGCGCCGCACCTAACAGGATGCCGATACCGAGGAACAGCGCCTGGAACGTCCTGGTGTATTCCCGGATTTTGGCCAGGTTCCCTGTGCCCACAGTCTTCCCCGTCAGCACGGCGGCAGCGGAGGAGGCTCCCACGGACGTCACCTTCAAGAACAGGAAGATGGTGGAGGAGATGGAGTGGGCCGCGATGGCGCTGGAGGACATATGCCCCAGGATGACGGTCTGCAGGGCCGTGTTGCAGCCCCAGAGGAACCCGGTGGCCACCACCGGGAGGCTGACGCGCACGTAGTCTTTCGCCAGCACCGAGTCGATGCGAATCAAATCCCGAACGCGCACCCGCAGCCGCCTATCCTTGCACAGCACATAGAAAGCCACAATCAGGCATTCCACGATGCGGGCGGTGAGCGTGCCGATGGCAGCGCCCCGGACGCCCATCTCCGGAAAGCCGAAACGCCCATTTATCAGGGTGTAGTTGATGGAGCAGTTCAAAAACAGCGCCACGATGGACACGTATAGAGCGATGTTCACTTTTTCAACCACCCGCATGCCTCCCAGCAGAATCGTGGTCACGGCGAAGAACAGATAGCTGAACCGGACGATTGCCAGGTAATCCATGCCCTGCCTGACGATAGCCTCGTCATTGGTGAAGATGCCCACCGCTCCATGGGGGAAGAGGCTGACCAGGGCGAAGAGGAGCGCGGTGATGGCCAAAGCGGCCCAGAAGGCGACTGCCATCAGCCTGCGGACAGGCTCCGCCTTCTTCTGGCCCCAGTACTGGCTGGCCAGCACCACCATGCCGTTGCTGATGCCAAAGACCAATTGCTGGAGGATGAACTGGATTTGGTTCACCGCCGCCACCCCGGAGAGGGCCGTCTCCGAGTAGCCTCCCAGCATCACGTTGTCCGCCAGGTTCACGCTGAGCACCACGGCCTGCTGGAGCATAAGGGCGCTCATCAATCTGAGAAAGGATCTGTAAAAGTCTTTGTCTCTGGTCAGTAGCATGGCTGAGACTCCTGTTTCTATGTTTAAATTTTTCAATCATCAGGCTCTGATTTCCCGCAGAGCCGTCAGAGCTGTTTCCCGGTAATCATCCCAGCCCGAAAGCCAGTCCGATCAGCCTTACGATAAATGCCGCGACCCACGCAATGGCGCACTGTCCTGCGACCACCCCCACAGCCCATCTCCAGCCCATTTCCCGCTTGATGGCGGCGATGGCGGCCACGCAGGGAGTGTAGAGGAGACAGAACACCAACAGGCTTGCGGCGGCCAGGGGCGTGAGGATGGCGAACAGCCTCTCGGCCGTCCCGAACAGCACGTTCAAGGTAGAGACCACGCTCTCCTTGGCCATGAACCCCGTGATCAAAGCCGTGGACATCCGCCAGTCCCCGAAGCCCAGGGGCTTCAAGGCAGGCGCGATGACACCCGCTGCCGCGGCCAGCATGCTGTCCTGGGAGTCCGCCACGATGTTCAGGTGGAAGTCAAAGGTCTGCAGGAACCAGATGACGATGGTGGCCACGAAGATGACGGTGAAGGCCCTCTGGAGGAAATCCTTTGCCTTGTCCCAGAGCAGCCGCCCTACGTTCTTCGCCCCGGGGAGCCGGTAATTGGGCAGCTCCATGACGAAGGGCACGGCCTCCCCCTTGAAAGCCGTCCCTTTCATCAGAAAAGCCATCAGGATCCCCATCACGATGCCCAGCACGTACAGCCCGATCATCACCAGGGCCCCCCGCCCCGGAAAGAAGGCCGCCGCAAAGAAGCCGTAGATGGGGAGCTTGGCCGAGCAGCTCATGAAAGGCGTCAGCAGGATGGTCATCTTCCGGTCCCGCTCCGAGGGCAGCGTCCTGGTGGCCATCACTCCCGGCACCGTGCAGCCGAAACCGATCAGCATGGGCACGATGCTGCGGCCTGACAGGCCGATTTTGCGCAGAAGCTTGTCCATCACAAAGGCCACCCTGGCGATGTAGCCGCTGTCCTCCAGCAGGGACAGGAAGAGGAACAGGATCACGATAATGGGCAGAAAGCTCAACACGCTGCCCACGCCGCCCACAATGCCGTCTATAATCAGCGACTGGAGCACCTCGTTCACATTGGCCGCTTTCAGGGCGGAATCCGTGATTCCCGCCAGGGCATCCACCCCCATGGCCATCAGCTCCTGGAGCCAGGCTCCTATCACGTTGAAGGTCAGCCAGAACACGATGCCCATGATGCCGATGAAAGCAGGGATGGCAGTGTACTTTCCCGTCAATATCTTATCGATTTTTGCGCTTCTGACATGTTCCCTGCTCTCCCGGGGCTTTACCACGGTGGCGCTGCAGACCTCCCGGATGAAGGAGAAGCGCATGTCGGCAATAGCGGCGGCCCTGTCCATACCGCTTTCCGTCTCCATCTGGCAGATGATATGCTCCAGCATCTCCTTTTCGTTCTGATCCAGCCCCAGGGCCTCCAGGATGCGGGGGTCTCCCTCGGTGAGCTTGCCAGCGGCGAAGCGCACGGGGATGTCGGCCCGCCTGGCGTGATCCTCGATCAGGTGCATGATGGCGTGGAGGCATCTGTGCACGGCCCCGCCGTTCTGGTCTTCCTTGCAGAAATCAATCCTGCCGGGGCGCTCCTGGTACTTCGCCACATGGAGGGCATGGTTCACCAGCTCGTCTATGCCCTCGTTCTTCGCCGCGGAGATGGGCACCACGGGGATGCCCAGCATGTCCTCCATCTCGTTGATCTGGATGGAGCCGCCGTTGCCCCTGACCTCGTCCATCATGTTCAGGGCCAGCACCATGGGAATGTCCAGCTCCATCAGCTGCATGGTCAGATAGAGGTTCCTTTCTATATTAGAGGCGTCCACGATATTGATGATGCCCTTGGGATGTTCCCGCATGATGAACTGCCTGGTGACGATCTCCTCGCTGGAGTAGGGCGACATGGAATAGATGCCCGGCAGGTCTGTGATCAGGGTGTTGCTGTGGCCTTTGATGGAGCCGTCTTTCCGGTCCACCGTGACGCCGGGGAAATTGCCCACATGCTGGTTGGAGCCCGTGAGCTGGTTGAAGAGGGTGGTCTTGCCGCAGTTCTGGTTCCCGGCCAGGGCAAAGGTCAGCTGCTCATCGTCCGGCAGGGGATTCTCCGTGGCTTTCACATGGTACTTGCCGCCCTCGCCCAGGCCCGGGTGCTCGATCCGCTTCCGCTCCGCCTGGGAATCCGGCGCAGGCGCTTTTGGAGCATCGTCCCGGACATTTTCAATCGTGATCTTCTCGGCATCGGCCACCCGCAGGGTC
>OFFE01001341.1_pt1 | contig 18002 bp, 19 predicted proteins | sample 1521371 | NCBI WGS metagenome assembly OFFE01 (sample SAMEA3504131, study PRJEB24116) | mouse gut metagenome | biome: mouse gut; feature: mouse-associated habitat; material: faeces | place: Denmark | collected 2011 | reverse complement strand
AACTTTGTGGCCTGTCTGGTTATGAAGCCAGACAGGCCTTTTTTCGACAGGCTGAGCCGTCAGGTTTCATACCTGACGGCTTTCTGTATAAGATGAAAGATAAATAAAAATGCGTAACTCAATAATGGTAAGCAATATTCAGACATTTCGGCAGATCATATCAGGGATCAATTATTAGCAGCCCCGATCTGAACAGGGCGGCGATGGCTTTCCCTTTCAGAATTAGGGTTGCTGATGCTCCGCTTTCCAAATTCTTTGTCAAAATGTCAGAATGGGCAGCTATCCATAACGGATAGCTGCCCGATAAATCAGAACCTGTATCAATGTTTTGTTTTGTTCTGCCGCTTTAGTAAATCCTTTTTTGTTTCTTCGTGCTGCTTGCAGAAAAGCTCCGGCATTTCATTGAGGCCAAAGTATTGGAGATCAACGGTTTCAAGATTATCACATTTCAACTCCCCGCCGATCATTTCCAATTCGTAAACAATGCATATGCTATGCGACTTATCGCCGTTAGGATACTCCATGTCGCAGTCCGTATAGATACCAATTAAGCCTGACACCTTCACATCAAGCCCGGTTTCCTCTTTCACTTCTCTGACAGCAGCCATCTCAGGTGTTTCCCCAATTTCGATTGCCCCACCAGGAAATCCCCACTTTTTACTATCTCCACGACGTTGGAGCAAAACTTTTCCGCCTGCATCAAAAACACATCCGCCCGCAAAAACCAGAATGATTTTTTCGTGGCCTATTTTACTTCTTATCCATCTGATATAGTCGTTTGACTTCATACTGATCATCTCACTTTTTATCCTGTATTATAGAAACCCGCCGGCAAATTCCTGATTGTTGTGCTGAATATTAACACAGGCATCCAGCAAAGTCAAGATGGGTTGGTGAAACTGCCGGAGTTCTATCCCGGCAACTATTTTATCTTGAATGGGACGCGGCGGTTTTCCTCTTGTTTTTTCCGGTATATGATGGTAAAATGAGAATCAGCTTGAAAAAGGAGTTTTCCCATGCGAATCTTGGGCATTGATCCCGGCGTTGCCACAATTGGGTTCGGGCTGATCGAGGCGGACAGGGCCAACGTGCGGCTGCTGCAATATGGGGTCATCACCACTCCAGCGAAACTGCCCCTCTCCAACCGGCTCTTTCAGATCTCTCAGGATATGTCCCAGCTCCTCGACCAGTTCAAGCCCCAGGAGATGGCGGTGGAGGAGCTGTTTTTTTCCAGGAACATCACCACCGGCATCGCCGTGGCCCATGGGCGGGGTGTGATCCTTTTGGAGGCGGAGCGGGCAGGAGTGCCTGCCTATGAATATACCCCCATGCAGGTCAAACAGGCGGTGGCGGGCTATGGCGGAGCAGAGAAGCGGCAGGTGATGCTGATGACCCAGCGGCTGCTGAAAATGAAAAATATTCCGCGTCCGGACGACGCGGCTGACGCGCTGGCCATCGCCATTTGCCATGGACGCAGCGCCACCAGCCTGTTGAATATGGAGAGAAAGTTTGACCCGGCGCGGTATGACACCAGATAATTGTCTGGCCGGAAAAATATTTGTTTGTCCCCCAGCTGCGAATAAAGATTATTATTGCAGACGATTAACGAAGACCCGGAGGAACCCTTTTGGTGCGTGCGCTGCAAACTGGTATGGTTTTGGATGCTTGCGCCAGCGGCATTTTCCGGGCGGGAGTTGGTATGTATTATTATATTTCAGGGCAGGTGGCCCATGTGGAGCCCTATCTGGCGGTGATCGACTGCGGCGGGGGGGGGTACGCCTGCCGCCCCACATCCTATACCTTGTCACAGATCAAGAAGGGGGACAAGGCCAAGCTCTTCACTTACCTCAGCGTCCGGGAGGATGCGATGGATTTATATGGATTTTTCAGTCAGGAAGAATTGAAGCTGTTCCAGCAACTCATCTCCGTTTCCGGCGTGGGTCCCAAGGCGGCGCTGGCGATTCTGTCGGCCAGCTCGCCCGCCAATCTGGCCATGAGCATCATCACAGGGGACGAGAAGGCATTGACCAGAGCGCCCGGCGTAGGGAAGAAGATTGCCCAGCGGGTGATTCTGGAGCTGAAGGACAAGCTGGCGAAGGGACAGACCGTCTCCGGCTCCGGCGAGAGCGTGGCCGGACCCGCTGTTACCATCATTCCGCAGAACAAGCTGTCTGAGGCATCCGCTGCTCTGGCGGTGCTGGGCTATTCGCAGGCGGAGATCAATACGGCGCTCAGAGGGGTGGACATTGACAGCCAGCCCCTGGAGCAGATCATCCGGCTGGCCCTGAAAAATATGATGAAGGGATAATGCATGAGTATTGATTTCTCCCACAACGAGCCTTTTGTGGAGGAGGAGCCGCTGGTAACGACCTCTCTGACAAGGGAGGATGAGAGCGAATATTCGCTTAGACCGCAGCGGCTGAAGGAGTATATCGGACAGGAGAAGGCCAAGGGAAACCTGGAGGTTTTCATCCAGGCGGCCAAAATGCGCTCGGAGCCCCTGGACCACGTGCTGCTCCACGGACCCCCGGGATTGGGGAAAACCACCCTCTCCGGCATCATTGCCAACGAAATGGGGGTTAATGTCCGCATCACCTCCGGTCCGGCCATTGAGAAGGCAGGGGACCTGGCGGCGCTGCTGACCAATCTGAATGAAAATGACATCCTTTTCGTGGATGAAATTCATCGGCTCAACCGCTCGGTGGAGGAGGTCTTGTACCCTGCCATGGAGGATTTTGCAATAGATATCATCATCGGAAAGGGGCCCTCCGCCAACTCCATCCGGTTGGATCTGCCGAAGTTTACCTTGATCGGAGCCACCACCAGGGCGGGTCAGCTGTCCGCGCCCCTGAGAGACCGGTTCGGAGTGACGCTCCGCCTGGAGCTGTACACGCCGGAGGAGCTGGCGCTGATTGTCACCCGGTCCGCCGGGATTCTGGACGCACCCATCGAGCGGGACGGGGCCATGGAAATCGCCCGGCGCAGCCGGGGGACGCCACGGATCGCCAACCGGATGCTCCGGCGGGTCAGGGATTTTGCCCAGGTGGTAGGGAACGGCGTGATTACCAAGGAACTGTCGGACAAGGCGCTGACGGCGCTGGAGGTGGATTACCTGGGGTTGGACAATATTGACCGGCGGATGCTCAGGGCTGTTATCGAGTACTACGGCGGCGGGCCGGTGGGGTTGGAGACGCTGGCGGCCACCATCAATGAGGAAGCGGTAACGCTGGAGGATGTATACGAGCCGTATCTGATGCAGATCGGGTTCCTGACCCGGACGCCCAGGGGGCGCTGCGTCACGGCAAAGGCGTACCAGCATCTGGGCGCCGCCGTCCCCGGCGGCGGGCCGGGGATGGATCAGCTGACATTTTGAGCGGAGTGGGGGAGAGCCGGAGATCTGCACAGATCAGAGGCAGACTGCAGGCTCTGCCGGGGGCTTCTTGGAGCTGGTCGGACTGGCCGGGTGAACGCTGCCGGCAAAGCTTGAGACGAGGTGCGTCCCGCGCTTCACAATATTCATTGAAGCTGGTCCGGTCATGGTATTTTGCAAGAAGACGCAGCAAGATGCCGCAATACAGAACTTGCGTCAATTCATACATTTTGCGTGTTCCAAAAGTGGCGCAGCCACTTTTGAAAGGAAGAGGAGCGGGGAGGGTTCAGTACTTTTTCCGTGGGCCGGCCTGCGGACGGCTTGGCGCTGAAAGCGCCGCTTTGCGGTGCTTCACGGATTTACACGCCGCCGGAAAAGGGATCGATATTTATTTTTGCCTCCGGCGAAGACTCCAGCGGAGGGCTTTTTGACAGTCTGCATATATTATAGTATACTCCTTTCAAGGGTACTATGCTGACGCGCCTTTTGGGGTGCTGACAACACCTTTGGAAGTGATTGCGAAAAAATCCCGGAGCAGAGAATATGTTGAGATATAAGATCAATATATTAGAAAACAGAGGATTCCAGCTATCGCTTACGGAAGGAAAAAATATTGCCGGAAACGGCGCTTCAAAAAATGAGAAGCGGAAATACTTCTGTCAACCTGCCGGGTTTGGAACCTGATTTGCCAAATTTTCCGCAGCCGGTCTGGGATCTGGCGGAATGGGCGGAGGATGAACAGCCGTAATTTATTCAGTTGGCAAGGTGCGCTGCAACAGCCTTTTTGGCAGCCCGGCTGCGCTGATCCGGTACCTGATCGGGCGTCGACTTTCTTCAGGGCCCGCGCCTCGGAGGTGGTCTTCCCTCATATTGGGGGAAACAGAGGGGAAAGTTGCCGGGTAATGGGCAACCGCGTAAAAATATTTTGCGGTTCCTACGAAAGAAAAGGATCCCGTCCGGAGAGGCGGACGGGGCAGAACAGACCATTCGCGCCCCAGGGCGTGAAGAGAGGAAGGAATCAAATGGGTAAGCTTTTTGGAACCGACGGTATCCGGGGCGTCGTAGGGGAAAACCTGACGGCGGAGCTGGCCTACCGGGTGGGGCAGGCGGTAGCCGTGACCCTCTGCGAGGAAAAGGGGCGGCCGCCCCTGATCACCATCGGCATGGATACGCGCATCTCCTCCGACATGCTGGAAGGGGCGCTGATTGCGGGCATCACCTCCGTGGGCGGCGGCGTGATGCCCCTGGGCACTATTCCCACTCCGGCGGTGGCCTATCTGACCATAAAGGTGGGCGCGGACGCAGGCGTGGTGATCTCCGCCAGCCACAATCCCTTCGAGCACAACGGCATCAAGGTGTTCAACAGCCAGGGCTACAAACTCTCCGACGCGCTGGAGGACCGGGTGGAGGAAAAAATCCTCTCCGGCGAGCCCATGCCCATCAAAAAGGGCGGGGAAATCGGCAAGCGCATTCATGGAATGAAAAATCTGAAATATGAATATATCAAACATCTGGCGGGGACGGTTCAGGATGATCTTGGGGGGCTCCGGGTGCTGGTGGACTGCGCCAACGGCGCGGCGGCGGCGACGGCCCCCGACCTCTTTGCCGGATTCGCCATCGAGGCGGATTTCATTCACCGCAAGCCCAACGGGGTGAATATCAATCTGAAGTGCGGCTCGACGCATCTCAAAAGTCTGGCGGCTATGGTCACGGCCGGCGAGTACGACCTCGGCATTGCCTTTGACGGCGATGCGGACCGCTGCCTGATGATCGACGAGAAGGGCAGCGTTGTGGACGGCGACAAGACCATGGCCGTATGCGGAAAATACATGAAGGATCAGGGACTGCTGACCGGCCGGGCCATTGTGGGAACGGTGATGAGCAACCTGGGGCTGCATGAGTTCTGCAACAGAAACAATATTCGCCTGATCTGTACGCCGGTAGGGGACCGGAACGTACTGGAGAAGATGCTGGAGTCCGGCTACCGCATCGGCGGGGAGCAGTCGGGGCATACCATCTTCACCGATTACGCCACCACCGGCGACGGTCAGCTGACGGCATTGCAGTTTTTGCAGATTCTCAAGCGCAGCGGCGAGACAGCCTCGGCGCTGGCCTCCATCTGTCCCAGCTATCCCCAGACCCTGGTGAATGTGGAGCTCCCCAACCAGCCGGGGCTGAAGGAGAAAATCATGTCCTCCCAGGCGCTCAGAGACGCAGTGGCGAAGGAGGAGGAGGCCCTGGGCGGCGACGGCCGGGTGCTGGTCCGTCCGTCCGGTACGGAGCCTCTGATCCGGGTCATGGTGGAGGCCAAGACCGCCGGGGAGGCCGGCGGATGCGCCGGACGGCTGGCGGATTTGGTGAATGCGCTAAAAATTTGAGGAAATGGTTTACAAATTTTTAATATTTGCTTGACAAACCCACAGGAGAATAGGTATAATAAAGATGTCGATCACGGAAGCCCAATTAGACGCATACGCGGTCCTGCCGGACGAGGAATTGTCCGCCCTGGCGAAACAGGGGGATCGGGATGCGGAGGAAACGCTGGTCAAGCGGTACACCCGCCTGGTCAGGCAGCTGGCCCGGCCCTTTTATCTGGCAGGGGGGGACAGCGACGATTTGATACAGGAGGGCATGATCGGCCTGATGTGCGGCGTCCGGGAGTATGACGCAGACCGTCCTGCCGGGTTTCGCACGTTTGCAGAAATATGTATCCGCAACCGGCTGTATTCCGCTGTCCGGGCCGCTGCCCGGGATAAGCATACGCCGCTCAATCAGTCGGTTCCTCTTGAAATACCCTTCTTTGACGGTCAAGGCTCCATATACGGCGGGATGGCGGGGGAGGATCCCCAGGATTTGCTCATCGGCCGGGAGGGAGTCCAGGACACCCTGAGCCATGTGCGCAAACAGTTGTCCGAGTTCGAGGCGAAGATTTTGGGGTACTATTTAGACGGCATGACCATCCGGGAAATGGCCAAAGCGGTTTCACGGTCCCCCAAGTCGGTGGACAACGCCGTGCAGCGCATCCGGCGCAAGGCAGCGCGGCACCTTGATTCTGGCGGTATCAGCAAAGGCTGAGCGCAATATATTTTTTTCTATTCAAAGAGAGGGTAAAATCATGTACGAAGACAAGACCTTAGTTTGCAAGGAGTGCGGTCAGGAGTTCGTTTTCACCGCCGGCGAGCAGGAGTTCTACGCCGAGCGCGGTTTCCAGAACGAGCCCCAGCGCTGCAAGACCTGCCGCGACGCTCGCAAGAACGCCGCCCGCGGTCCCCGCGAGTACTTCACCGCCACCTGCGCCAACTGCGGCGGCGAGGCCCGTGTGCCCTTCGAGCCCAAGAGCGACCGTCCGGTCTATTGCAGCGACTGCTTCGCCAAGATGCGTGAGCAGGGCTGATTAAATTGCTGATTGCGAAGCGCTCCCCCCAGGGGGAGCGCTTCCTCTGTTTATCCCGAGGATTACATCGGGGGGCGCGTGGTGAGCACCCCTGCCTGTGCGCTGGGATTTCCGGAATGCTGCGCCGCCGGAGGTCCCTCTTTTTTTCTCATCCCCCCTTGACAAATTGCCGCATATGCTATATAGTTAATTACACAAGTAATTAACCACTTGACCGATCAAGGAAGGAGGAGCGGTTTTTGAATGAGCGCCTGACAGAGCAGAAGTCCATCTACCTCCAGATCAGCGAGATGATCGAGACGGACATACTGCGGGGGATCCTTCTGGAGGAGGAGCAGGTCCCCAGCACCAACGAGCTGGCCAAGCTCTACACCATCAATCCGGCCACGGCGGCCAAGGGGGTGGGGCTGCTGGTGGACGAGGGCATTCTCTACAAGCGGCGGGGGATTGGCATGTTCGTGTCCAGCGGGGCCAGGGAGCGGATCCTGGCCAAGCGGAAGGCCGCCTTCGCGGAGAACCATCTGGCCCCGCTGCTGGCGGAGGCCAGGAGCCTGGGCATATCCCGGGAGGAACTACTGAACATGATAGGAGAGAGAAGCATATGAGCCTCATTTGTAAGGATATTGTGAAGACCTACTCCGGCAGGGACGTGCTTCAGGACGTGAGCCTGGAGCTTCAGCCTGGGAAGATCTACGGCCTCATCGGCCGCAACGGCGCGGGGAAGACCACCCTGCTGTCCATCCTCACCGCCCAGAACCCGGCCACCCGGGGCGAGATCTCCCTGGACGGCCAGGGGGTGTGGGAGAACCGGAGGAGCCTGGAGAAGCTGTGCTTTTCCCGGGAGCTGAACGCCAACGCGGAGAGCGGTCTGGCGTCCATGAAGGCCAAGGAGTACCTGCGCATCGCCGCCACCTATTACGAGAGCTGGGACAGGGACATGGAGGCCCGGCTGGTGTCGCTCTTTGAGCTGAACGTGAAGAAGAAGCTGGGGAAGATGAGCAAGGGGATGCTGTCCATGATAACCATCATTGTGGCCCTGTGCTCCAAGGCCCCCTACACCTTCCTGGACGAGCCGGTGGCGGGGCTGGACGTGGTGGCCCGGGAGCAGTTCTACAAGCTGCTGCTGGAGGAGTACGCCGCCTCGGGGCGCACCTTCGTCATCTCCACCCACATCATCGAGGAGGCGGCGGACATCCTGGAGGAGGTCATCATTCTCCACCAGGGGAGGGTCCTCCTGGAGGGTGATACCCAGACCTTTGTGGACAGCGCCCGCCACGTCAGCGGCAAGGCGGAGGAGGTGGACGCGGCCACGGCGGGCCTGGAGGTCCACCACGCGGAGACCGTGGGCCGCAGCAAGGGCGTGACCGTGTTCCTGAAGCCCGGCCAGAGCGTGGACGAGAGCCGGGATGTGTCCGTGCAGCCGGTGAACCTCCAGCGGGCCTTTGTGGCCCTGTGTGGGGAGGAGGAGACCAGACAGTGAGACGGAATCTGCGCTTCTGGACCCGGTACGCCTGTGAGAGCGCGGTGGTGGAGCTGGCGCTGACAGCTGTATTCACGCTGATCGTCGTATTTGGCGCGGACGGGCTGGATTTCAAGGCCTTGGCCTCGGTGGGGCCCTACTTCTTCTGCTTTGCCGCTATTTTCACCATAATGATGATTAACACCGGGAGCCAGAGCCTGTATGTGCCCCTGCTGCTGGCCATGGGGGAGACCCGGCGGAACGTGCTGCTGGGATTCCACTACTACCGGGCGCTGATTATCACCGTGACCATAGCGCTGTGCGGCCTGGTGTGGCTGCTGGCGCCGGGGGAGGTGTCCTCCATCGGCCTGCGGAGCATCCCCACCATCCTGTGCCTGCTGATTGCGTCCTCCGCTCTGGGGAGCATCATAGGGACCCTGCTGGTGAAGTGGAGATGGGTGGGCACCATCTTCATCGTGCTCCTCTTCGGCCTGGCAGGGGGGACCATGGGGTTCACCGGCGTAGCCATGGGCGATGTCCTGGCCGAGACCAACACCGCAGCCCTGGCGGCCTATTTGGAGCGGCTGCCCTGGTGGCTGGCGATGACGGCCCTGGCGGCGTTTGGGCTGGATGTGGCGTTCCAGTGGCTGCTGCTGCAGCGGCAGGAAGTGAAGCTGTGAGGAGGGACGGGGAATGAAATTTTTTGTGAGGCATCTGCGGGCCGCCCGCGGCGATATTCTGGTGATGCTGGCTATACAGGGGAGCGTGTTCCTCTTTGGAGTGCTCATGGTGCTGGGAATCAATGCCTTTCTCAATGAGGACCGGGACTACGCCGCCATTGGGTCCATGATGGCCCTGCTGGGCGGGGTGCTGGGCGGCGGGATTGCGGGGGGCTATGGCGCGTCGGTGCGCTACCGGATGGCGGTGTCCATGGGCCGCACCCGCACCTCCTATATACTCTCGGATCCGGTGGTCACGGCCCTCCACAGCCTGCTGGGCATAGGGACGGCCTGGGCGCTCAACCGGCTGGAGCTGTGGCTGTACGGCCTGCTGTACCCGGGCTGGGAGCTAACCCTGGACGTGTTCAGCTATTTTGAGTGGTACTATGTCCCCATCCTTGCATCGGTGGTGTGCGTAATCAACTTCTGCCTGGGAGCCCTACAGCTGCGGTTCGGGCCCAAGGGGTTTGCGGCCGTCTGGTTTCCCCTGTGCTTCGGCCCCATGATCGTGTCCAACAGCATTGCGGCGGTTAAAAACGGCAGCAACAGCCTGCTGGCCCAGATCGGCAGGGGGATCCTGTTCCTGTCCGGACTCCTGCGGCCCGGGGCGTGGTGCGCCGTGGGCGCGGCGGTTCTGCTGGCGCTGGTGGCCCTGAGCGCGGTGTGCTACCGCCGGGCGGAGGTGCGGATGTAGTAAGTGTTCGGACAGCAAAATCCGGCCCTGGGACGTCTCCCGGGACCGGATTTTTCATGTTCATCATTTCAGCCGTTTCTCGGCGGTGCCGTAGACCGCATCGCCATCCCGTATTGCGATGACGATGATCTCCATGGTGGTCTCAGTCCGGATCAACCGGTAGACGATCCGCAGACCAGCGGCTTTGAGCTTGATCTTCATCAAGCCGGCCAATCCTCCCCTCAGGGGCTTGCCGTATCCGCCCTCCGACTGGGGCAGAGGATTGAGGGAGACCTTTTTGATGGCCTTCAAAACCTCTGCTTGCTGGGAGTTATCCAACGCGCCCAGGTCTTTCTGGGCTTCTGCACGAAATTTTACACGCCACGGTGCTGGCATGAAAACTCCTCCTTTTGTTTGGATCAGTCGAGCTCCACCTGCTCAAACCCCTCCAGTTGCTCCTCTGAGATGCCGAGCGAGCCCAGCACCTCGGAAAAGTCAGCGGTGTCTTCGTTATGATCCAAGCGCTTGATCGATTCCACGATCAAGGAATAGTCTTCCAGCTGTTCAAGCATTTCCTCATACTGCTTAGGGTCCATCAGCACGCAAGCGGGTGTGTTATTTTTCAGTACAATTTTTGTGCCGCTCCTGGACACTTCGTCAAAAATCCTGCTTGCTTCGCCCTTGTTAAATCGAGTGATAGGAACGAGACTGTCCATCAAATTTTTGAACATATACTCGTTGACCATGTAACATTCTCCTTTTAGCATCGCAGACCTATCCCTTGCCTCCCTCAAAGTTCTATATTGGCCGCGGCGTTCCTATGTCGTCAGTATATGCGCCCTGCCTTTAGATATGCGGGCGCGGGGGTGAGCAGAGAGCTCTAATAAGAGCTTACAATAAAACGCTAAATTTGTCAATGATTTTATTAATGATATTTTTCGCTTTTTTATCGAGATATGCAAAAACCGGCCGCCCACTTCGGAAATTCTCCGAAGGGGGCGGCGCTGTGAAGAGAGAGGAGAGGGACTATTTCAGCTCCTGAATGCTCATGACGGCCCGGTGCTCGATGGGCTTCCACTCCACCTTGCCCAGCAGGGCCATGATGGTGATGGGCACGTAGGTGGTCATATAGATGGGGAAGGTGATGGTATAGAGAATCTTCTTCCACGCGCTGGCGCGGATGTGCCGCCACTGGGTCAGTGTGGTCAGGGCACCGGCCAGGAACAGCAGCAGGTAGGGTACCGCGAAGGAGGCCAGGGTGGCCATCAGCATGGGCAGCACCGGCCCGCCGCTGAGGATCTCTACCACAGTCAGCGCTGCGCCGAACACCACGCCCAGCACCGCCAGCACGATGGCCGGAGGGATGGAGAGAAGCAGGTCCATGCAGCTCAGGGCGTTTTTTCCCAAGAGGCCCGCCGTCAGCCGGCCGCCCTCCTTGAGAAACACCATCAGGTTCCCCCGCACCCAGCGCATCCGCTGGCGGCAGGACTGGACAAGGCTGGTGGGCTGCTCGTCAAAGAGCTCCGCCTCGCCGCAATAGCCGATCCGGTGGCCCTGGAGGATGCTGCTGACGGTGAACTCCGTGTCCTCGCTGAGGGAGTGGAAGGGCCAGCCGTTGCCCTGGAGCATCACCTCGCGGCTGAAGAGGTATCCGGTGCCGGAGACCACCGCGCTCAGACCCAGCTGGGTCCGGGGGGCGTTGAGGAAGGCGGCGTCCCGCAGGAACCAAAGGCCGTAGCCAGCGGAGATCCAGTTGTCGCCGAAATTTTTGGAGTTCCGGTAGCTGGTAACGATCTGGCAGTCCGGGGAGAAGGTCTCGTTCATCCGGGAGACGTAGTCCGGGGCCAGGAGGTTGTCGGCGTCAAAGACAAAGTAGCCGTCAAAGTAGTCGTCCCCCCAGGTATCCCGGATCTGGGTCAGGAGGTAGTTGAGGGCGTAGCCCTTGCCCACGTGGACCCGGTCCGTGCGCTCGTAGACCACGGCCCCGGCCTCCCGTGCCGCCCGGGCGGTGCCGTCGGTGCAGTTGTCCGCCACCACGAAAGCGACGAGGCTGTCCGCAGGGTAGTCCTGGCGGCGGATGCTGTCCAGCAGGTGGCCGATCACCGCCTCCTCGTTTCGGGCGGAGATGAGCACCGCGTAGCGGCGGATGGAGCCCTCCGCCTTGGCCCGCTTCCTGCGCAGAAGAGCGACAGGGACATAGAGAAGCTGGTAGGAGTAGCACAGAAGGAAGAGGATGCCGATGATCCGGTTGATGCTGCGCAAAATAATCAAAGCGCTCATGTTTCGCTCCTTTCCCGCGCCCGGCAGATGGCGCGATAGGCCAGCAGACCCAAGCTGCTGATAACAATAGTGATGCCAAAGACCAGGGCGGCAAAGGCGTAGTTTCCCATACCAAGCGCGTCGCCGCCGATGGTGGAGGTGACAATGGAGGGGATGGGGGCCACGGCGCTGATGATGAGCCAGCTGCGCAGGGGGAGCTTTGTCAGGCCCACGATATAGCACAGCAGGTCCTTGGGCGTACCCGGCAGGAAGAAGAGGAAGAAGACCCAGAGGGTAAGCCGCCGCTCATTCTGGAGAAAGCGGAGGGACTGGAGCTTATCCAGGGGGAAGAAGACCTCAATGGCCCTGGTTCCGAACCGGCGCACCAGCAGGAACACCGCCAGCCTCCCCACGAAGGCCCCCAGCAGACACCAGAGGGTGCCCTCCAGTGCGCCGAAGGCGTAGCCCGCCACGATCTCCAGGGGCTCGCCGGGGATGACGGCCACCACGATCTGGAGGACGATCATGCCCATAAAGAGCAGGGGACCCCAGGGGCCCTGCTGGTCCACCCAGCCCCGGAACCTCTCCGGCTCCCGTGCGAACTGGATCAGGGGCCTGCCGGCGAACCAGCACGCCAGGACCGAAAGCACCAGAAACAGGACAATGCCCGTGCCCGCGATCCATCTCTTTTGTCTCAGCGTCAGTGACCGATTCTGCTCCCGCATACCGGACCTCCTCTCCCATCGGGTGTGGCTCTATTGTAGCGCGATTGGGATTAAAATGAAAGCAGGGAAATGTATAAGAATTTATTAAGAAGATTCTGCCGGGAAATTCGTGGGCCCCATGGGAGGATACCCGCTGGGGAGCAGGAAAATACTCCTGAAAAAGCAGGACGCGGCGCGGAGTTTTTTGCTCCGCGCCGCGTCTTATGTGTTCCGTCCTCAGAGGACGATCTTTTGAGAGCAGGTGATGGCCATGGACCCGGGCCCGATGTGGCAGGATACGCTCAGGGACAGCCGATCCATGTGGATGCTGTGGCCGGGGAAGCGCTCCTGGATCTCCTGCTTCCAGGTCTGGGCCTCCTCGTCGCTGCACGTGTAGGCGGCCCCCAGGTGGACCTCCTTGCCGGCGAAGCGCTCCGTCAGATCCCGCTCCATGGCGTCCAGCATGATCTTCTTGGCGGACTTCCAGCCCCGGGCCTTGGCGAAGGCATCCAGCTTCTCCCCCTGGATCTGGAGCACGGGCTTGATACCCAGCACCGTGCCGATGGCCGCGCCGGCGGCGGTGACCCTGCCGCCCTTTTTCAGGTACTTCAGCGTGTCCACAGTGATGTAGATGCTGGCCTCCAGCCGCTGGGCCATGAGCACGTCGTGGATCCGCCGGGCGTCCAGACCGTGGCGGGCCAGCTCCAGAGCGTCCAGCACCGACTGGCGCTGGGTGATGGAGATGCGCTGGTTGTCCACCACAAAGACCTTGTCCCGGTAGTCCGCAGCCAGCATCATGGCGGTCTCGCAGGAGTTGGAGAGGCCGCTGGACATGGGGATGTAGACGATCTGGTCATAGCTGTCCAGCAGCTCGTCCCACAGTCCGGTCACGTCCCCGGGGGCGGGCTGGGAGGTGGAGATGTCGGCGTCCTCGGCCAGACGGCGGTAGAAGGCCTCCTGGGTGAGGGTGACATCCTCGAAAAAGAGCTCCTCATTGATGTAGAATGGCATGGGGAGCACGCGCACGCCCAGTTCTCTGGCCGCGGCCTGCGTGATCCCGCTGTTGCTGTCGGTGACAATGGCTATATTTCCCATGTGTGCAATCCCTTCTGTGTAGATATAGATATGTCCACGGGCGGCTTGCCGCCCGGCCGGATTTCCCTACCAATCTATACCATAGGAGCGGGCCCCTTGTCAAGGGGAATCCGGGGGGACGGCAGCGGGGAGGGGAATCTACCGGGGCTCCAGGGCGGTGTGGAGCCGGTCCGTGATGGCCCCCTGGAACAGGGGGGTTGAGTGGCCGTGGAGGGTCTCCAGGCCGGCGGCGGCCAGACGGGGGTCCAGCTGGCCGGACATGAAGAGGTCCATGTCGAGAATGAACTTTACCTCCGGGTCCTGGGGGGCGTTGGGCAAGTTCTTCTTGACCATGCCGGGGCCGGCGTGGACCTTGGCGCCGCAGCTGCCGTCCAGGCTCAGCTCCACGTCCACGGAGCACTTGCGGGCCCGGCTCTCCTCCACGTCCTCCTCCGCCAGAACGCCCAGGTAGGGGGCGGCGATAAGCTCCCGCCAGGGCTCGTCGGTCAGCTCCAGAGCCGCGCGGGAGAAGATGTTCATGTACCGCAGGCCGATGCGCTCAAAGTAGGCGGGCTGGTAGATGCGGATAAACTGGGCCAGGGGCAGGTCAAAGTGCTTGCCAAAGCGCTCCCAGCCGGGATAGGCGATGGTGCTCAGGGAGATGAAGTAATTGGTGAGATTCAGCTTCCACAGGCCATCGGCGGAGATAAAGCTGTGATTGACCACGGGTTTGGACTGCTCCAGCTTGGCGTTGGGCGTACCCAGGCCGGTGATCTTGGGGGCGGGCCGGTCCTCCTTGACAGCGTAGCGGGGGAGGAGGGAGCGGACGGCCTCCTGAAAGTCCACGGGCTCCCGCGCACCGATGGACAGGATAGGGGGGAAGCGGAACTGGCAGATGACCTCCGCCAGCTGGGCCTTTTCGTAGTGAACGCGGGGGTGATCGGAATACAGCATGGAGCAGCCCTCCTTATATCGTTGCATTTTCTCCTCATTGTACCGCCTGCGGGCGAAAAAGTCAAATCAATCGTAAAAAGCGCCCTCCGATCATCGGAGGGCGCATATGCGTTACGTATAAAAGGCGTGACAGCCGATGGAGCCGAAGTATGCCCGGTTCTGCCGGATCCACAATCCCTTGGAGAGACTGGGATTGAAGAAGTACAGGCAGCCGCCAACCACGTTGGTGCCATTGAGGGCCAGCCGTGCGGCCAGCACGCTCTGGGCCGTGGGCTCATCGTAGATGGTCCGGTTGGTCACGGGCTCGAACTGCACGGCGTTTTTGCGGTCAAAGATCACGTCGCGGATGGTGTCCGGAAACACATCCGACACCACCCGGTTGAGGATCACGTTGCCCACCGCCACCTGCCCCAGCAGGGACTCCCCCTTGCTCTCCGCGCTGATGATGCGGCTGAGCCAGTAGAGATCGTCCTCCGTGTAGGCCGGGGCCTGTCCTGAGTGGACGGCCACGGGGCTGCTCCAGTCCACGAACTCCACCCGGGCCCCCAGCAGGTCCGCCAGGGACCGCAGAGGCACGTATGTACTGCCGGAGTGGACCAGGGTGTCGGCGCTGATATCATAGAGGTAGCCGTCGGCCAGCACGTGGCTGCGCTGGACGGGCACGGTCAGAGAGAAGAGCTCCGTCTCCGCCCAGGCGGCGCGCTGATGGGCGTCCCAGGCCGTCTCCCAGCCGCCCAGGGCCTCCAGAAGGGGGGCCAGGGGAACATAGGTGACGCCGTCCTCAGCAAAGCTCTCGCCGGGCAGAGGCTCGCCGTCCACCGTGACGGTGAGGGCCCGGGCGGACTGGCCCAGGGTGAGAAGGGCCAGGGCCAGACAAATCAGGGACTTTCATTTCATAGGGGAATCGCTCCTTTCCTGTTTGTGGGGACCATATGGCTCCCGGCAAACAGTATAAGGGACGCTTCGGCCAAAAGGCAAGGTGTAAATTCTGGAAGAGATCCTATTTCAGAGCGGCCATCACGTCAAAGTCCAGCCCCTGGTCCTGGTAGCTGGGGATGAGACCCAGCCGCCACACGGACACGTTTTTCACCCCGAACATCTGGGCCAGAGAGACCTTTTCGCCCACGCTCCGGCCGTTCTCATACCAGAGAAAGACGTGCTGTCCCTCCGGGGTGGCGTAGCGCAGGTAGGGGTTGTGGTAGGTCTCGGACCAGCCCCGCTCCGCGCCGCCCAGCATGCGGGTGCGGATGGTCTCCGCCGCAGGGTAGAGGGGCGTCTCGGAAATCAGCAGACCCTGCTCATCAGTCTCCCAGGCGATGGAGGCGCAGCTGATGGCCAGAACCAGCTTGTCCGGGTCCTGTACGCCCTTGTCCGGGTCCAGGGCCGTGCGCAGGGAGTAGTAGACGGAGGAGATGGGGGTCAGGGCCGTGTTCTGGTAGTAGGTGGAGCGAAGGAAGCCGGAGAGGTCCTTGGCATGGTAGTCGTGGGCCATCAGAATGACCTTGTCCGCCAGTTCTCCAATGGCCCGGCAGTCGTAGCCGTCATAGTACACGCCGTCGGCGGTGGCGGGCATCACGGCCACGTAGAGCGTCAGATTCCGGGCCTCCAGAGCCGCGTCCAGGGCGGTGAGAAACTGGGTGAAGCTCTCCCGCTGGGGGGCGCGGAGCCCCTCAAAGTCAATGGTCACGCCCTGGTAGGGGTTGGCGTCCAGGCCGTCATAGGGCCGGCCCACCTCCGCCATGATCGCCTCCACCGCCTGGGCGCGGCCCTCGGGTCTGGAGAGCAGGTCCGTAAGTCCGGAGGCGGTATCCATATATACGCTCAGATGGAGCCTGACCCCGGCGCTCTGGAGCTCCTGAATGGCGGAGGCATAGCCCTCGGGGACGCGGAACTCGTTGCCGCCCTGGGCGGTGGTGTTGAGCGAGGCCCCGCCATCGGCGGTCCAGGTCATCCGGCTCCAGCCCAGGCTGACCGCGTCAAAGGATTTGGCCAGCTGGATCTGGCTGTAGGAGGAGATGGCGTAGAAAGCGTGGGTCCACTCCGTGGAGGAGTGGAGCTTGTCGTAGACCCGCACCAGCATGGCCGCAGCCTGCTCCCGGGTGGCGGAGCTGTCCGGGGAGAAGGAGGCGGGGGCGCTGCCGTTGATGATGCCAAGGTCATAGGCCACGGCGATGTACCCCCGGTCTGCGGACACGTCGGAGAAGGGGAGGGGGTAGGCGTTCTGGGCCAGATGGTCATATCCCAGGGCCCGCACCAGCATGACCGCCATCTCCCGGCGGGTGATGGCCTCGTCCGGGCGGAAGGCGCCGCCGGCGTCCACCGCGCCGGCGGCAGCGGCGGCGTTGACGGCCTCCCGGGCCCAGTGGCCGGAGAGATCGGAGAAGGCGTCCGGCGCTGGGGTCTCCCAGCCGAGCATCCGGGTGAGGACAGTGACGAACTGGGCCCGGCTCATGGTTTTGCCCACGCCGAAGTGGTCCGCATCCATGCCGTCCATGAGGCCGTAGCCGCAGGCGGCGGTGACCGCCTCCCTGGCCCAGCCGGAGGGGGGCAGGTCGGAGAAGGCCCCGTGGGCCGTGGCGGTGAGCAGGAGGGAGATCAGGACGGGGAGGATGTATCTCAGCTTTTTCATGGCGCACTCCTTTTTTGTATTTTCACTGACCAGTATAGGCGCACTGTCGAAGCGTGTCAAGAGAGGGGGCGAAATCTCTACTGGAAGGGCCGCTCGCCCGCAAGCCCCTGAAATCCTCCGGCGGTATGTTAGAACCTGTATTCACAACCGTTGTACGCCGTCTGGCCGGCTTTTTCCCGCTATACTTCGCCGATTTCCCCTGCAATTCGTCAGGATTGCAGGGGAAATCTCCTTGTCTGACGTGAAAAATCCTCGTCCATCCGGCATCCCCCGGTTATGAAGACAGGTTCTTATTTCCAGGCGACACGGGGTGGATTGCGGGGGGCGGTGCGGTGGAATCGCAGGTCCGTGCGGCCGACGATGAGGCAGCCGTCCAGCTTCCGCTTCTCCGTGATGCCGAAATAGGCCCGCAGGTCCGGATCTCCGTCAATGGCCCGCACGGCGAAGCCGCAGTAGAGAGCCCCCAGACCCAGGGCGTGGGCCATCAGCTCCATGTTGGCGAGAGCCAGCGCACCGTCTATGGGGGGCTCGGAGGTGACTGCGATCATCTGGGTGCCGCCGTAGAACAGAGTGTCCGGCTCCTCCGGATGGGCCAGATAGCTCTCGTACCGGCGCAGCAGCAGCTTGCGGCCCCCCTCCCGGGCCAGGCGGGCGAAGCTCTTCCAGATCCGGGGCCGCAGGGTCTCAAACTCCTGGTCCAGCACCGTGAAGCCCACGCTCTGGCTGTTGGAGCTGGTGGGGGCGCAGCGGCCTGCGTCCAGCAGCAG
>OFFE01001339.1_pt1 | contig 18029 bp, 17 predicted proteins | sample 1521371 | NCBI WGS metagenome assembly OFFE01 (sample SAMEA3504131, study PRJEB24116) | mouse gut metagenome | biome: mouse gut; feature: mouse-associated habitat; material: faeces | place: Denmark | collected 2011 | reverse complement strand
GGAAAGATATCGCTAATAAGCATGATATCAGTACCTACTTTGCCGATGTAGGTGCACCTAACCAACGAGCGTTAAATGAACAGACAAATGGATTACTTAGGAAAGACGGACTAGGAAAAGATATGTATCTCAGTGATCTCCCCACTGACTATGTCCAACAAGTAGCCAGTTATAGGAACAATATTCCACGTAAAAGTTTAAACTATAAAACCCCACTAGAAGTATTCATAAAGTATACGAATGAGCAAATAGTTTTTTTCTAACTTGATTTGACAATTCAGGTTATTTAAAAAAGTTTTCAAAAAGTGTTGCATTTTGATCCTAAACAGGGTATTATAATTAAGTCGGATGCGTTAAGTCATCTGATATGAGATATGGAATACGGAAGGGTAGCGAAGTCTGGCTAAACGCGGCGGACTGTAAATCCGCTCCTTCGGGTTCGGTGGTTCGAATCCACTCCCTTCCATTTTTCATGATAGGGATATAGTTTAAAGGTAGAACTACGGTCTCCAAAACCGTCGGTGTGGGTTCAATTCCTACTATCCCTGCCATGATGGCGATAGTGGCGAAGTGGTTAACGCACCGGATTGTGGCTCCGGCACGCGTGGGTTCGATTCCCACCTATCGCCCTTTGATTGGGGTATAGCCAAGCGGTAAGGCAAGGGACTTTGACTCCCTCATGCGCTGGTTCGAATCCAGCTACCCCAGTTAAGGATTTGTTCCTTGGAGATGGCGGTATAGCCAAGTGGTAAGGCAGAGGTCTGCAAAACCTTTATCACCGGTTCAAATCCGGTTACCGCCTTTGTCGTTTATAAAGGCAATCTAATTAAAATGCCGGTGTGGCGGAATTGGCAGACGCGCTGGACTCAAAATCCAGTGTCCGTTGAGGACGTATCGGTTCGACCCCGATCACCGGTATTTCTTGGGACTAGGTAGTTATACCTAGTCTTTTTTTGTACCTAAAAAAGCTTTTGCAAATATTTAAGCATTTTACCTTGAATAAGTGCAATCTTGTGTTAGAATAAGAACGTTACAACTCACTCATTCCCGATAGGATTCACTATCTAGTGAAGATGCCTTGTAACCACAAAATTGAAATGGGGGAATTCAAAGTGTCAGAAAGACATTTATTTACATCAGAATCAGTCTCAGAAGGACATCCAGATAAAATTGCAGATCAAATCAGTGATGCGATCTTAGATGCGTTGCTGGAAAAAGATCCCAATGCACGTGTAGCAGCAGAAACAACTGTTACCACAGGTTTAGTAGTTGTTGTCGGTGAAATTTCGACTAATAAGTATGTCGATATTCAAAAAGTAGTACGCGATACGATCAAAGAGATCGGTTATACTAATGGCAAATATGGTTTTGACGGCGATAATTGTGCCGTTTTGACGGCGATCGATGAACAATCAGCTGATATCGCTTTAGGTGTTGATAACTCATTGGAAACAAAAGAAGGTCAAGCAGATCCGCTCGATCAGATCGGTGCGGGGGATCAAGGTTTGATGTTTGGGTATGCGATCAATGAAACACCTGAATTGATGCCATTGCCGATCGCGTTGAGCCATCGCTTGATGCGTAGGATCGCCCAAGTGCGTAAGTCAGGTGACCTTGCCTATTTAGGACCTGATGCTAAGGCACAAGTTACCGTTGAATATGCTGATGATGGCAAACCGTTACGTGTTGATACAGTTGTTTTATCAACGCAACATGCGGCCGAAATCGGGTTGGAACAAATTAGACAAGATATTTTAGAAAAAGTTATCCAGACAGAGATCCCAGCTGAATTACTTGATGAGAAAACAAAATATTTCATCAATCCGACTGGACGCTTCGTTATCGGTGGTCCACAAGGTGATGCTGGTCTGACCGGACGAAAGATCATCGTTGATACTTATGGTGGTTTTGCTCATCATGGTGGTGGTGCTTTCTCTGGGAAAGATGCTACTAAAGTGGATCGTTCAGCTAGCTATGCTGCGCGTTACATTGCTAAAAATATCGTAGCTGCAGGAATCGCATCTCAAGTTGAGGTCCAGATCGCATATGCTATTGGAGTTGCGCAACCGGTATCGATCGCAGTCGATACATTTGGAAGTTCAAAAGTAAGTAATCAAGCATTAGTGGCAGCTATCCGCAAGATTTTTGATCTGCGTCCAGCGGGGATCATTGAAATGCTCGATCTTCGTCGCCCTATCTATAAGCAAACAGCCGCTTATGGTCATTTTGGACGGACTGATGTTGAGTTGCCTTGGGAGAAAACAGATAAGGTTGCTGAATTGAAGGCGGAATTGAATTTAGATTAAAAGTTAGAACTATTTTGAGCGCTAGTTGATATGAACTAGTGCTCTTTTTTGAGAGAAGACTTTGGGAAACCTAAGAAAATATTGTTCATCATTAAAATATAAGTTATAATTTAAATGTAAAAGCTAGAACTGATGGATTGCCGTCTGAAGCAAAGAAAAATGAAGTTATCATATATAGGGTAGAATTACCTTTTAGTAGTGCCAAGAAATAGTTTGCAAATAAATATGTTAGTGAAGTCCGTACTTTGATATACAATAAGATAGTAAAGAGGTCAAGATAGTCTTTGGAGAAAAGAGCGTGGATAGCATTAATGATTTTATTGCCGAAAGTAAACGAATATGGTGATTATTATGGATGACAAATTAAATATTATTTATAATGTTATTGGGTATATCATATGTGATATTTTTTTATTTTGGTATTTACCAACTGACACTTGGTATAATATTATGATCAACATTGTAATTATGATACTGGTGATGTTTGGTGTATGGGGATTATTAACAATATTAGGAAATAAAACTTTCAGATCATAATTAGCCCCGACTTTGACATCTTTATAAAATTCAACTTTTATAAGGGTAGACGTATTAGCTACTTTATAACGATCCATAAATAAGGCCACTCAATAACTGGGTGGCTTATTTTACATTGATCGGAGTGAAAAAGCTAGCATGAATCAGCGATAGAGGATATAATCAAAGTAAGATCTTAATTTGAGCAATTATTATAAATATTAGGAGGGTCGAATTTTGAAGAGTAGAAAAGAACGTCTTGAGAATAAAAAACAACAGCTGTTATCTGAGAATATAAAGTCTGTCAAAAAAGCTACGACGTATATTGGAACGACTGTTTTGATGGGAACAGCTGGTTTAGTGTTGAGTAAAGTTAAGGCGCAAGCTGATACAGTTCAGATCGATCAAAATACATCATCTAATAACAATAATGAAAATACTAGTGCAAATTCCAACAATATAAATGACCAAAATCAAGTTTCGACGCAAACTGCGCAAACTCAGACACAAGCTCAAGCTGCATCTTCTAGCCAAGAACAAAGTCAAGTTGCTTCAGCTAGTCAAGCGGTACCTAGTTCTGCCGCTGCACCAACAGTCAATGTCTCACGCACTTACCCAGGGAATGTACAAACATTTTTGAATAATATCGCTGGCCCGGCACAACAAGTTGCACAGCAACGCGGACTATATGCATCTTTGATGATCGCACAAGCTGCCCTTGAAAGCGGATGGGGTGGGAGTTATTTATCGACTTCAGCTTATAATCTGTTCGGGGTCAAGTGGTCAGGCTCGGGAGCATATATTGAGTTACCAACACAGGAATTTTATAATGGCTCCTACCATACGATCTATGATAAATTTCAACGTTACTCAAGCTATGCAGAATCTTTGAATGGCTATGCCAATGTGATCACAACACGTTTTCCTAAATCTACGCGAGCTAACTCGGCTAATTATGCAATTGCAGCGCAAAATCTGCGTTATGGGGTATATGGAACATATGCGACAGCGCCAGACTATGCGGATAAATTGATCCGGGTGATCCAAACCTATAATTTAACAGCTTATGATGTTGGAGGCACATCAGTTGATACGAATCAAACGCCAACAAATAACAATAATAATGTAGATCAAACCCAAACAAGTGGCAATGGGACTTACACTGTTAAAGCCGGCGATTCACTATATCGGATCGCTAAAAATCACAACATAAGCTTACAAGAGTTGAAGAGTTTGAATAACTTAAATAGCGATCTGATCTTTGCAGGTCAAGTTCTAAAAGTCTCAGGCCAAGTGTCTTCGAGTCAGCCAAGTACGAATACGAATACATCTCAAAATTCCAATCAGACCCAAACAAATGGTAATGGGACATATACGGTCAAAGCGGGTGATTCGCTATATCGTATCGCAGTCAACCACAACATGAGCTTACAAGAGTTGAAAAATTTGAATAACTTGAGCAGCAACTTGATCATGCCCGGTCAGGTCTTAAAAGTCTCAGGCCAAGTGTCTTCGAGTCAACCAAGTACAAATACGAATACATCTCAAAATTCCAATCAGACCCAAACAAATGGTAATGGTACTTACACTGTCAAAGCGGGTGATTCACTATATCGTATCGCAGTCAATCACAACATGAGCTTACAAGAGTTGAAAAATTTGAATAACTTGAGTAGCAACTTGATCATGCCTGGTCAAGTCTTAAAAGTCTCAGGTCAAGTGTCTTCGAGTCAATCAAGTACGAACACATCTCAAAGTTCAAATCAACCTCAAGCAAGTGTGAATGGGACATATACGGTCAAAGCCGGCGATTCGTTATGGGCGATCGCTAATTCACATAAAATGACGTTAAATGACTTAAAACGGGTCAATAACTTATCCAGTGATCTGATCTATGTTGGACAAACGCTTAAAGTAACTAAGGGCGCAGTTACAACGGCTAATAAGCCAAACACCCAAAGTAATACAAACAAAACATATACAGTCAAAGCCGGGGACTCGCTTTGGCGGATCGCTTCCAACAATGGTACAACGGTAAATCAATTGAAAGCCTTGAATAATTTGACTTCAGACATGATCTATGTTGGGCAAAATTTGAAATTAAAATAATTTTCTCTTGAATTAGTCGAGCGGTTTTGCTAAGATGAAGTAAATATTTGAACGCAGATAAGGAGTATTAGGAAGAACTAAGCTATTTTCAGAGAGTATACGGTTGCTGTGAGTATACAAGTTGGTTCTTCTGAACTCGCCTTTGAGTTTTTCGCCGAAGTTAGTAAGTGAAAACGGTCCTTCCCGTTACGAAGTTAAGTGTCAACTTAGTGTTGGAATATGGGTGGTACCGCGGTTTTTCGTCCTATATGGAGTTTATAACTCTATATAGGACTTTTTTATTTTCTAGAAAGGAACTATGAATAGATGAGCTATAATCATAAAGAGATCGAAAAAAAATGGCAACGTTATTGGGATGAACATAAGACGTTCAAGACAACTGAGGATAAGGATAAAAAGAATTACTATGCTTTAGATATGTTTCCTTACCCATCTGGACAAGGGCTCCATGTAGGCCATCCAGAAGGATATACGGCGACTGATATCATTTCACGTATGAAACGGATGCAAGGCTATAATGTTTTACATCCGATGGGGTGGGATGCCTTTGGATTACCAGCAGAACAATATGCGTTGAATACTGGTAATTCGCCACGTGAATTTACTAAAAAAAATATTAACAATTTTAGACGTCAGATCAAATCATTAGGTCTTTCATACGATTGGGATCGCGAAGTAAACACGACCGATTCGGCTTATTACAAATGGACACAATGGATCTTTGAACAACTTTACAAGCGTGGGCTAGCTTATGAAGCTGAGATCCCAGTTAACTGGAGCCCAGATCTAGGGACTGTAGTGGCTAATGAAGAAGTTATCGATGGTAAGACTGAACGAGGGGGCTTCCCTGTTATTCGTAAGCCAATGCGTCAATGGGTCTTAAAGATCACCGCCTATGCAGACCGTTTGATCGATGATCTGGAAGATCTTGATTGGCCTGAAGCGATCAAAGAACAACAACGTAACTGGATCGGCCGCTCAGTTGGTGCCACGATCGATTTCAAAGTTGATGGTCAAGATGAACAATTAGAAGTATTTACTACACGTCCGGATACTTTATTTGGTGCTTCAGCGATCACGATCGCACCGGAACATGAACTTGTAGCTAGCTTAACGACACCAGAACAAAAAGAAGTTGTTGAAGCTTATGTTGAAGAGATCTCACATAAGTCTGATCTTGAAAGAACAGACCTAGCTAAAGATAAAACAGGGGTCTTTACCGGAAGTTATGCGATCAATCCAGTAAACGGTGAAAAATTACCGATTTGGTTGGCTGACTATGTTTTAGCTTCTTATGGTACTGGAGCAGTTATGGTTTCGGCTGCCCATGATCCACGTGATTGGGAATTTGCAAAGAAATATGATTTGCCGATCATCCCAGTCATTGCTGGGGGCGATGTTGAAAAAGAAGTTTACACCGGTGAGGGTGAATATATCAATTCCGATTTCTTGAATGGTTTAACTAAAGAAGAAGCGATCGAGACGATGATCAACTGGTTAAAAGAACACGGTGTGGGTGATAAAAAAGTAAATTACCGCTTACGTGATTGGACTTTCTCACGCCAACGCTACTGGGGCGAACCGATCCCTGTGATCCACTGGGAAGATGGCGAAACGACGTTAGTTCCAGAAGATGAATTACCGCTTCTTTTACCTAAGTCAAATGATATCAAGCCTTCAGGTACAGGTGAAAGTCCATTAGCTAACCTTGAAGATTGGGTCAATGTGGTCGATGAAAATGGGCGTAAAGGGAAACGTGAAACGAATACGATGCCACAATGGGCTGGAAGTTCATGGTACTTCTTGCGTTATATCGATCCACACAACAATGAGTTGATCGCTGATCCTGAAAAATTAAAGGCTTGGTTACCAGTAGATCTTTACGTTGGTGGGGCTGAGCATGCGGTCTTACACTTATTGTATGCCCGTTTCTGGCACAAATTCTTATATGATCTAGGTGTTGTGCCAACTAAAGAACCATTCCAAAAATTGGTCAACCAAGGGATGATCTTAGGAAATAACCATGAAAAAATGTCTAAATCTAAGGGCAATGTGGTCAACCCAGATGACATCGTTGAGCAATACGGAGCTGATACATTACGTCTATACGAAATGTTTATGGGACCACTTGATGCTTCGATCGCTTGGAGCGAAGATGGTTTGAATGGGGCTAATAAGTTCATCAACCGTGTTTGGAACTTGTTGATCGATGAAAATGGTCAATTACGTGACCGAATCACAACGATCAACGAAGGTAATTTAGACTTGATCTACAATCAAACAGTCAAGAAAGTTACCGAAGACTATGAAAAATTGCATTTCAATACTGCAATTTCACAATTGATGGTCTTAGTCAATGAATTCTACAAGGCTGATTCCTTACCACTAGAATATGTTGAAGGTTTAGTCAAATTGATCTCGCCGATCACACCACATATGGCTGAAGAACTTTGGACTTTATTAGGGAATGTTGGTAGCATCGCCTATGCTAAATGGCCAACGTATGATGAAAGTAAATTAGTCGAAGATACAGTCGAGATCGTTGTCCAAGTTAACGGTAAGATCAAGCAACATCTGCATGTTTCACGGACTGCTTCAAAAGAAGAGTTAGAAGAACTTGCTTTGAATGACGAAAAGATCAAGACTGAGCTTGAAGGTAAGACGATCCGTCGGGTGATCGCAGTGCCAGGTAAATTAGTCAATGTAGTTGCTAACTAATAGTAAATAAAGAAATGAGATCTAAGTGGGGATCTCATTTCTTTATTTTTTAACGGCCGAAGATCAAAATTTGTTTGATTTTTAGAAAGAAATTTGCGAAATCAAAGTAAATTGGATAGAATAGAACGTAAATGTATTTATAAAAAGGAACATTAATGTCTCAGAAAGGATTTTAATAGCATGAAAAACGAACTATCTCGTGCATTGACGCACCGCCATGTACAGATGATCGCGATCGGCGGTGCCATAGGAACTGGGCTTTTCTTAGGGTCTGGGAGCGCGATCCAAAAAGCGGGTCCAGCGATCATTCTCGCTTACCTGATCGCCGGGATCTTTTGCTTTTTAATGATGCGTGCGATCGGTGAATTGATCTTGTCTGATACCTCTAAAGCATCGTTTATTGAATTTGTACGCCAATATCTCGGTGAAAAGTGGGAATTTGTAGTTGGCTGGACCTATTGGCTATGTTGGGAAAGCTTAGCTATGGCCGATCTGACCGCTAGTGGTATCTACATCCGCTACTGGTTCCCCAATATTCCACAATGGTTGACAGCTTTAGCGATCATTTTGATCTTGTTAGCCTTTAATTTACTGAGTGTGGGAGTTTTTGGTGAATTAGAAGCTTGGTTTTCTAGCATCAAGGTTTTAGCGATCATGGCTTTGATCGCGACTGGTTTGATCTTATTATTGACTTCAGCTAATGTTGGTGGTCATCAAGTACAATTGAGTAATTTAGTTGACTATGGTGGCCTTTTTCCAAAGGGATTTTCCGGGTTATTAGCTGCTTTTCCGATGGTCATCTTTGCCTTTACAGGGATCGAAATGGTCGGTTTGACTTCGGGTGAAACGGCTGATCCTAAAAAAGATCTTCCACGGGCGATCAACACATTACCGATGCGGATCGGGCTATTTTATGTGGGCTCGATGTTTGTCTTGATGTGCATCTATCCTTGGAATGAGATCGCCACGACTTCAAGTCCATTTGTCCAGGTCTTCTCTGGGATCGGGATCAAAATGGCTGCAGCTGTGATCAATTTTGTGGTCCTGACTGCGGCGTTATCGGCATGTAATAGTGCGATCTTTAGTACGAGTCGAACGCTGTTTGTTTTAGCAAATAGTGGACAAGCGCCAAAGAAGATGGCTAAGATCAGTAATCGCAGTGTGCCAGTTGGTTCTTTAGTCTTTTCTTCGTCAGTCCTCTTTATTATCGTGATCTTGAACTATATTTTACCAAGTAGTATCTTTGAGATCATTTCAGGGGTGGCTACGGTCAGCTTTATCTTTGTTTGGATCATTTTAGTTTGGTGTCACTATAAGTATCGTCAACAAAATAAAACCGCTAAAAGCATTTTTCCGATGCCGCTTTATCCCTGGACTAATTTTTTAACGATCATCTTTTTTGTGATCGTCTTAGGGTTATTGGCAACGAGTAAAAGTACTTTGATCTCGATCATTTTTGCGCTGATCTGGTTTAGTTTATTGTTCATACTTTCGGGAAAACTTAAAACTACTAAAGAAAATAATTGAGCAAAAACGCCTTAGAGTTTGTACTCTGAGGTGTTTTTGAGTTGAAAATCTTTTTTAGTATTATATTTTTTGCTAGAATCTATACTGAAACAGTAGAAAGGAATATATGCTATGAAAGAACAAACGATGAAAGAAAAAATGCTTCGTGGTTCGGCGTGGATGACAGCTGGGAGTATCATTTCCCGCATCTTAGGTGCGCTCTACATCATTCCTTGGTATAGCTGGTTTGGAAGTGACAAGTTACAGGCCAATGCTTTATATACAAAGGGGTATACTGTTTATAGTATTTTTTTGATGATCGCGATATCGGGTATCCCTTCAGCTGTTGCTAAACAAGTTGCACATTATAATTCTAAAAATGAATATGGCGTTTCAAAAAGATTGTTCAAAACCAGTTTAATGGCTTTGTTTATTTTAGGGGCAGTTTGTACCCTTGTTTTTTGGCTGATCGCTCCTTTTATCTCGCAAGGCGACCCAAGAATGGTCTCGATCTATCGTTCCTTAGCCTTAGCTTTATTGGTCATTCCAGCAATGAGCCTTTTGCGCGGATATTTTCAGGGCTTTCAGGATATGGCACCGTCGGCTTTATCGCAATTGATCGAACAATTTTTACGAATAATCTATATGTTATTAGCGACCTATATCACGATCAAAGTTATGGGGCTGCCATTTGAAGTTGGAGTTTGGCAGTCGACTTTTGCGGCTTTTATCGGTGCTGTAGGTGGGACTTTATTGTTAGTGGGATATTATCTCAAGCATAAAAAAAGATTGGATGAACTAGTATCTCAGAGTAACGATCAGCTCGAAATAACAAATAAGACTTTATTAAAAGAGGTCTTATATCAAGCTTTACCTTTTATCTTTATTGCCTGTGCGATGTCGATGTTTAATTTGGTCGACCAGTTTACCTTCCCTGTGATCATGCAACAAGCAGGTGCGTATAGTATGACTCAGATCAATGCCTTATACGCTTTATTTGCGGGAAATGCCAATAAGTTGATCATGATCGTGGTGGCATTATCGACCGCGATGGCAACGACCGCGATCCCACTTTTAAGTGAAGCTGTTGCTAGACGCGATAGTGCTTTGATGAAAAAGCAACTATTAGAATCCTTAGAGTTGTTATTCTTTGTAATGTTACCAGCCGTCTTTGGGATGGCTGCAGTCAGTCGCCCGCTTTACTTAGTATTTTACGGTTATGAAGCAACGGGGATCTTTGTTTTAGCGATCTCGGCGTATGTAGCGTTAGCAATGGGACTATTTAACGTTTTAGGCTCACTATTGCAAGGGATCTATGAAAATAAACAAGCTATCAAATATACTACCTTGGGACTAGGTGTGAAATTAGTCCTTCAATATCCGTTGACTCTTTGGCTAGGTGTTTTTGGACCACTTTTAGCGACCGGGATCGCGATGAGTTGGGCCAGTTATTTAATGTTGCGCTTTTTATATTTGAAGTATAATTTGCCAACAGGCCAGTTACAAGTTAATGTCAATAAGATGTTCATAGTAGCATTACTGATGTTTGGCGTGACTTTACTGTTTGTCAGTGGTTATTATATGGTATTTCCCGGGAATAGTCGCTTGTCGGCTTTGGTCGGGCTGAGCTTAGCCGCTGGGATCGGGGGTTATCTGTATTTATTGGCTTGTTTTAAACTCGGCCTATTACAACGGATCTTAGGCATAAAAGTGACAAGTAAATTACAAAAGATATTTAGGTGGAAATAAGATGAGATTAGATAAGTATTTAGCGACTGTGGGCTTGGGAACACGCTCAGAGGTAAAAAAATTGTTACGTAAAAAAAGCGTCAGTGTTGACGGTGAAGTCATCACTGACGGAAAATTTCAACTTGATCCGGCTATTTCCCAGGTTATGGTGGGACAAAAAGTACTGATATATCAAAATTATTATTACTATATGCTAAACAAACCTAAAGGGGTAGTTTCAGCGACAACAGATAAGGTCGAGAGAACAGTTTTAGATCTGTTGGTCGAACCTGCAAGTAACCAAAAACTTTTCCCAGTGGGGCGTTTAGACAAAGATACGACGGGCTTGTTGCTTTTGACAAATGATGGGGCCTTGAGTCATGAATTGTTGAGCCCCAAAAAACACGTGGCAAAAACTTATGTCGCCCAGATCGCGGGAATAGTGACGCCAACAACTTGTGAGATTTTTGCTAGTTCGATGACGTTAAAAAATGGCGAAAAAACTAAACCCGCCAAGTTGAAGATCTTGACGGTTGATGAAGCACATGAGCGATCTGTGATCGAGATCACGATCACAGAAGGCAAATATCATCAAGTGAAGCGGATGTTTGCTGCGGTAGGGATGAAAGTTTTAGAACTAAAACGTCTTCAAATGGGGAGTTTAAAACTTGATCCCAAGCTAAAACGAGGAGATTACCGTCCCTTAAGCAAGCAGGAATTAGCTAAATTGCGCCATGAAAGTTTGTAAATGTTCAATGATATCGGTCGGTAAAACAACATATTTACTTTGGGAGAGGTCACTTGCAACGGCGCTGTGCAAATAAACGGCGGCATCTAAAACATCAGCTGGAGCTAATGTTTTGAATTGTCCCATAAAAGCAGCGATGATCCCAGTCAAAGTATCGCCCATACCACCAGTTGCCATGTAGGGACCACCAATAGGCAAGCGACTGAGCGTATTATTAAGATGATAGATCTCAGTGTGATACTTTTTTAAAACAATATGAGCAGCTAGTTTTTGTTGGGCGCTTTGATTGGCTTGAGGTAGTTGCTCTGTAAGCGCTAGTCCAGATAAACGAGCCCATTCGACTTGGTGTGGGGTGTAGATCACCTGACATGTCGGACGTAAGGGCTCGTTTTGTTGTGCAAGGAGCGTGATCGCGGACCCATCGATGATCAGGGTCGTAGTTGGATCGACTGCTGTTAAAGTTATTTTTAATATCTGTTTTGCAAGTTTATCTAGACCTAGGCCAGGTCCAATGACGATCGTATCAGCTTGCTTGATAGCTTGGGTCAAAGCCTCAAAGTCGCTATGATCGACGACCATTGCTTCAGGTAAGCGCGCATGAAGTGCAAAAAAATTTGAACTATCTGTAGCACAGGTGACAAGACCAGCGCCGGCATGGACTGCAGCGCTAGCAGACATGATCACAGCGCCACCCATATTTTTGTTACCACCGATGATCAAGATCTTACCGAAATTTCCTTTGTGACTTTGTTTAGGCCGCGGCTTAATCACTTGTTTTAGACAAGCTACGGTCAGATTTTTCATAGTTTCCATTGGATCTCACTCCGATCGCTCAAGGTATTCTATGTCCAAGGTAAGTCATTTTATTATATTTTTCAACTGATAAGATAAGTGTTAAGGTGGAAGTTGGTAGAATTTATGCTAAAATAGGGGAGAGATCGAATCTAAATAAGAGGTGGATTTTTATGACAATCGATTGGAAAGAAGAAGCCGCTAAACGCAAAGACGATATGTTGGCGGACTTAAAGACCATGCTTCGGATCGAAAGCGTACGTGATGAAGCAAAAGGAACTCCTGAAGCTCCACTTGGACCAGGTCCTAAGGAAGCTTTAGACAAATTTTTAGAAATTGGTCAACGTGATGGCTTTGAAACACTTGAATTAGATGGCTTAGCTGGACACATTGAATATGGTGATGGTCCTGAAACATTAGGGATGTTAGCTCACGTAGATGTTATGCCAGCTGGCAACGGTTGGAATACAGATCCATTTGAACCTGTTGAAAAAGATGGACGTTTATACGCACGTGGGGCTTCAGATGATAAAGGACCAAGTATGGCGGCATATTACGGCTTAAAGATCGTTAAAGAACTTGGTTTACCAGTTTCAAAAAAAGTACGTTTTATCTTAGGGACTGATGAAGAAAGTCAATGGCGCGGTATGACCCACTACTTTGAAAAAATGCCACAACCTGATTTTGGCTTTTCACCAGATGCCTTTTTCCCGATCATCAACGGTGAAAAAGGTAATGTTAGCTTTGTTGCTGATTTTGCTGGAACCAATGGTGGTAAAGTTGAATTAGTTAGCTTTGAAGCTGGCTTGCGTGAAAACATGGTGCCACGTGATGCGGAAGTTTACTTGAAAGCTCAAGATACTAAAGCTATTTTGAGTGCTTTTGATGAATTTGTAGCTAAAAATCCTATTACAGGGACAGCTTACTTGAAAGAAGGTAAGGTCTACTTGCATATTATCGGTAAAGCTGCCCATGCGCAAGAACCACGTAATGGTCAAAATGCCGCTACTTACATGGCGACCTTCTTACAACAATTTGATTTTGGAGGTGCGGCGGCCAACTTTATCAAGTTCACGGCTGATTACTTGCATCAAGATTCGCGGATGAAAGCTTTTGGTGTTGCTTATACCGATGAGATCATGGGGGATCTAACGATGAACTCTGGGATCTACAGTTTTGAAGCGGGCAAAGGTGGCCAGATCACCCTTAATTTCCGTTTCCCTAAAGGTACAGATGAAAAAGATATCGAAGCTGGTTTGAAAAAAGCTGCTCAACCATTAGATATCGAAGTAAAGCGTAGTGGCAAATTACAAGTGCCACATTACGTTTCCCCAGAAGATCCATTGGTCAAGACTTTACTTAACGTTTACCAAGAACAAACAGGTGAACCAGCTGAAAGTAAAGTTGTCGGTGGTGGCACATATGGTCGTTTGATGGAACGTGGGGTCGCTTTTGGCGCAATGTTCCCAGGTGTACCTGATACGATGCACCAAGCAAACGAATTTATGCCGATCGATGATCTGGTGAAGGCAGCAGCGATCTATGCGCAATCGATCTATGAGTTGATCAAATAAGAATAGTTTTTGGAAAGACTGTCGGATGGCAGTCTTTTTTTGATAATTTCAAAAAAAGAGCGTAAAATGTAGTTAGAGTAACATTAGCCTAGCGGAGTAAGTAACAGTTAGAAAGTTCAAAATGTGAAGCTGGGATTACTTGAGATAAGGGCCGCGGGTCATGTTTGCGGTGATTATAGAAAGGAAAAACTATATTTCTTTCGCAAGTATAAATGATGTACTTGTTTGCATTTTATATAGCAGGGATTTAAGATGAAGAAAGGTTTTTTAGAAAAGAATTCAGCCCAAAGTGATGAAAAAACAACACTGTTTAAAGTTTTAAGTCGGCGTGAAGATCTTTTTTTGCGAGTTGATAACAGCTTGTTGCCTAAATTAGACGATGATGCTAAGTTAAAAAAGATGCTTGATACTTTATTACGCAAGCGCTCTAAAGCCAATCGGCGCGAGATCATAAATATCACTCAGCATAATTACCGAATCTTTCTTTAATGATCAATGAGGTGAAGCAATTGTTTTTAACTACAGGTGAAGTCAAGCAAGCTTACACGATCAAAGGGATCGTACATGCGACTGTCAAAAAAACTTTAACAGCAGAACAACTTGATGAGGTTGATAATTTCGATGAACTCTATCGCCAAGTTCAAGATATTTTGATCGAACGCGCAGTCGCTAAAGACGGTGACGGGATCATTGGGGTCAGTTTTGAACCGCAGATCGTTCGGGTTTCAGTTGGACCTAAATATTTGATGTTACATGGTTACGGAACTGTGATCAGTTTAAACTAGGTTGCTTGACTATTTGGTGTTTTAGTGTAAAATAATAGAAGTTGATGCCACTATGGCGGAATTGGCAGACGCGCAACGTTCAGGTCGTTGTTTGGTTTATCCAAGTACAGGTTCGACTCCTGCTAGTGGCATAGAACTTAGTGATAATACTGGGATTTTGAGCGATAGTGTCTTAGATAGAAAGTGGATAGTTCTATCTGGGGCACTTTTTTAGCTTGCATGTGTCGCTCAGGACAACTAACGGAAAAAATGCTATAATCTAAGTATAGCTAAACATTTAAATAACCAGTTGGGAGTGGAGAATTATGGAATTGATCAAGCAAGAATACCGCAACATTTTAGTACCAGTTGATGGTTCCAAAACGGCTGAAAAAGCTTTAGAGCGTGCAACTGAGATCGCGTTACGAAATAAAGCACACTTAGATATTTTAAATGTGATCGATCTCAAACAATTTTCCGTTAGCTTTGGTGGGATGGTCGATGCTAATGGCGATGCGGTCTACCAAACATTTGAAGATGTTGAAGGCTATTTGAGTACCTTAGTTGAACGTGTAAAAAAACAAGGGCTAGAAGATGTAACGGCTCATGCACGTTTTGGTTCACCACGAGCTGTGATCGCGCGTGAATTCCCAGATGATCATGAAAATGATCTCATTATCATGGGGCCAACTGGCTTAAATCCAGTCGAGCGGTTATTAGTTGGTGCGGTAACTGATTATGTTACTCGTGCTGCTAAGTGTGATGTTATCATTGCACGTTAAGAATTAATCTATTTTCAGAGAAAGGTCAAGGATGCAAATCAATACTATTTCACTTGTGATCTATACTGCACTGATCGTTTTATCAGCATATAATTTACGCTTAGCTTGGCGTTTGTCTAAGTTACAGACTTCAGCTTTGTTGCGTCGGCCAGAGGATATTTTGCCCGATGAAAGTGCGCGTTTACAAGCGATCGATCAAGACAAGAAGAAATGGAATATTTTAGGGCGAATCTTTTTTTGGGTAGCATTGTTAGTTGCTTTTGTCGGTGAGATGGAGGAATTAGCGTTCTTTCTCAGTTTATATTCTATTTGCAATATTATTGTATTGCGTGGAAATATCGCGACCCTAAATATTTTAGTAGCTAAATAATAAGTTTGTATGTGAGGCGGAAAAAATCAAACGATACAGTATGATATTATTAGACGGACTAGCGGCTGTGATCGTCTTATTGGCGTTATGTCGGTTAGTTTCTGATCAAGCGTGGCGGTCAGTATTGTATTACTATACGATCAGTAATTATTTGATGTTATTTCCATATAATCGGCGTCAACAATTACTAACTAAGCAAAGTAAAGCAGTCGTTGAAGCAAACCGACCGTTACGTCGTTTAAAACCTAAGACAAAACGTCAAGTCGATAGTGAACTTTTAACTAATTTAGTAAAATCATTTTCGAAAATTTGTTTAGAGATAATTATAGCTCCATACTATTTTATGAGCTATTACTTTAAGACTGAAAAATAGTGGCTTCGATGAGTGAAGTCACTATTTTTTTAGGCTCTATTAAATTGATTTACTATTAATGACTGGTTGAAAAAAGGATCGAAACGGAAAAAATGCTGAGGGGAATTTGGAATGGATATGAAAATATGATGAAATTTATTTAATCTTTCGTATTGACTAATCTCCAAATGCTTTGCTATAATCTGTTTATTCTAATGTAAACTTTCAGAAAAAATTTATATAGGAGGATTTTCTATGGATAAACTGTGGAAAAAGATGACGCATAAAAAAGATCCAAAAGAGTATCAAAAAAAGGATGCTCATCTACTTCAAGTTTTAGGCGTTAAGGACTTTTTAGCGTTAGGTGTAGGAACGATCGTATCGACCTCGATTTTCACACTTCCAGGGATCGTGGCAGCGCAACATGCGGGTCCTGCTGTGGTTTTATCATTCTTAGCAGCAGCGGTCGTTGCAGGGCTAGTTGCCTTTGCATATGCTGAAATGTCTTCTGCCTTACCATTTGCTGGTTCAGCTTACTCTTGGATAAACGTTGTCTTTGGTGAAGGCTTTGGCTGGATCGCCGGTTGGGCTTTACTAGCTGAATACTTTATTGCTGTTGCCTTTGTTGCTTCAGGACTTTCAGCTAATTTGCAAGGTCTTTTGGAACCACTAGGCTTTAAGTTACCAGTGCAGTTATCAGCAGCTTTTGGAACAAATGGTGGTGTAGTTGATATTTTGGCGATTTTAGTGGTCGTCTTAGTTGCTATTCTACTTTCACGCGGAACATCTGGTGCTGCGGCTGTTGAAAATTTATTGGTTATTTTGAAAGTAGCTGCGATCTTAATTTTCATTGCCGTTGGTGCAACTGCTATCAAAACAGCTAACTATCATCCATTTATTCCAGCTCATAAAGTCAATGCCGATGGGACTTCATTTGGTGGTTGGCAAGGGATCTATGCTGGTATTTCATCGATCTTTTTATCATATATCGGTTTTGATTCGATCGCAGCGAATGCGGCTGAAGCTAAGAATCCATCTAAAACGATGCCACGCGGGATCTTGGGGTCCTTGTTGATCGCAGTTGTTTTATTCTCAGGTGTTTCTTTAGTCTTGGTCGGGATGTTCCATTATTCAAACTATGCTGGTAATGCTGAACCAGTTGGTTGGGCTTTACGGCATGCGGGTTATCCGATCGTTGCGACAGTTGTCCAAGCGATCGCCGTGATCGGAATGTTTACTGCCTTGATCGGGATGACTTTAGCTGGTTCACGTCTGCTCTATTCATTTGGGCGTGATGGCTTGTTACCTAAGTGGTTAGGTGAGTTAAACAAGAACAATTTACCAAATCATGCCTTGGGCTTATTGTCTGGCGTTGCGATCGTTTTAGGGGCGTTCTTCCCATTTGCTTTCTTATCGCAATTGATCTCAGCTGGGACATTGATCGCCTTTATGTTTGTGACGATCGGGATCTACCGCTTACGTCCACGTGAAGGTAAAGATTTACCAGTACCAGGCTTTAAGATGCCGCTTTATCCGGTCTTGCCAGCATTAGCATTTTTAGGTGCTTTGTTTGTCTTCTTAGGTTTGGATCATATGGCAAAACTTGTTACCGGGATCTGGTTTGTGCTGGGACTTTTAATTTATATTATCTACGGGATGAATAATGTAGAAGAACAAAAATAGATAAGAAAAAAATGCGTGAGAAACTTTGAAGTGAACCCATAAAGTTGGACACTCTATTTAGACTATATTTCTTAAGGCAAG
>OFFE01001337.1_pt1 | contig 18034 bp, 15 predicted proteins | sample 1521371 | NCBI WGS metagenome assembly OFFE01 (sample SAMEA3504131, study PRJEB24116) | mouse gut metagenome | biome: mouse gut; feature: mouse-associated habitat; material: faeces | place: Denmark | collected 2011 | reverse complement strand
ATAATATTCCAAAGAAACCTAAATTACTTTTCAGCCATTTATAAGCTGGTAATACCCGTTCACTTCTTGAACTAGTCAAAAATGAAATCAAATCTCGCTGCACATAGAAATGCTGCCATCGTTTTAAAATCAATAGTATTTTATCCCCATAAGCCGCAAGGATAAAAAGAAGCCCTACCATGACTGCTGCCATGACTAATAACTTTTTTGACCTATCTGTCCGCTTTTGTTCCCTCTTCAAAAAATATAGAACCGTTATTACTACGGTCAAAATGTAGTTGCTCTTTAACCCCAGTAGCAAATTGCATATCAGCAGAGCCATTACTGCCACAACATTCATAAACTCGATTTTCTTTGACAGTTCATATATAGAGAACAAGTATAAAATAATCAATATGTAGCCAATATCATTTTGGGCGTAATATAAGCCTTTATACCCTGTAGCATTTTCATAAGTATGAAAGCCCATCCCAGCTAAATAAGGAATAAAAATAGTGATTGGAACCCAATACCTCCACTTTAAGAATAGGCCTCTCGTCAAATTGTTTCTTACCACTCCTGCCCTTACACAAGACTCAATCGCTGTAATAATCAACAGAGGGAGAACCAGACGAACTAATAGATTTAAATACTGACCCATATTTCTGCTGTTCAGCGATAACGATAAGATAAGCAACCCCAAGAATAAAGCATAAAAAATCGCAATCCGCTTTCTCACTTTATATGCAATCAAGGCTAATGCGCACCCTAACATGACCATCAAGCGATATATGATACCAAGCGAGATTCCCCCTTTATTCCCTCCATTGTTGAGCAATCCATTAAACGAATCTATGATAGGTAAAATCAATAACAAAATCCACAGCAAATATGTCCCTTTTATCTTTGTCAACATGCTCAAACATACCTTCCCATTTACTTCACTCATTTCACTTTATCAGAGAAAAAGCTGTTTTCGGTGCCCAACGATATATATACAGCATAACCTTTTTCTTTAACCTCAATCCGCCTGAACATTTTAGTTCTCTAAATAGCTGTCCATATATTTCTTCAGTCTTGCTTCCCCCATACTGTTTACCCATTGCCATCTTCAAAAATGCACATGACACAAAAAAGTGATATTTTATGATAATGTCATACTTTCCATTGTATTTATCCGAAAAAAAGGCCAGCCTTTTTTCATGCGCGTCCAATATATCCAGTCTCTTCGTATTGAATGCAGAATTAGTAATGCTTCCCTTTCTTTGTACATATATATAAGACTGCCTATCCATATAAACATATTTAGAGCACAGGTCAACCACGAAAGGCACAATGAATTCATCTTCATGCAATTTACCATACGGAAATCGAATGCTTTTAAAAAGATTAGTTCTATACAATTTACCCCAAGCCATAATTCTGGATTTGTAGTCCAAAATATTTGTTACCGCCTGCTCATGGTCAAAGCTTTTTCTTAATTCTGTCTCTTTCCTCTTCCCACTCCGCTTTGGACTATCCTCATCCTCATACAATACGCCGCATTCCACTATATCCGCTTCTTCCTTTATTGCAACCTCTAGCATCCCTTCGACCATGTCGCTGCGTATATAATCATCGGAGTCAATAAAAAGCAAATACTCGCCTTTGCAAATATCTATTCCAGCATTTCTCGCATCTGACAGTCCGCCGTTTTCCTTATGTACCACATGGATGCGTTCATCTATCTCCTCGTAATAATCACAGATTTGTGATGAGCCGTCCTCTGATCCGTCGTCAACCAAAATGATTTCCATCTTTTTGTAGGACTGGGAAAGAATACTTTCCACGCATCTTCTCAGATACTTTTCAACATTGTAAATCGGTACTATTATACTCACCAAGGAATCATTCGCCAAAACCTATTTTCCTCCCTGATATATGCTCTCTTTCCATTCCTCTACAATCAGCTTTTGATAGAGTTCTTTTAGTTTGTACATCACATGTTCCGTCGAATACTCTTTCATGGCCTTTTTGTACGCCGCTTCTCCAAATGACTTCAAAATATCCCTATCATTGAACAAGGCCATCCTCTCAGCAATGCTTTCAGCGTTTCCTGATTCAGCAATGTATCCATCTATCCCCTCCGAAATCAGTTCTTTAGAATATCCATTGCTTCCACATATGACTGGTAACTGATGGGCCATTGCTTCCAATAGGACAATTCCAAACGATTCATACATAGACGGCAATACCAGTACATCCGATAAATTGAGTATTTCTTCTTTTTTCTCTCCTGTAGCCCATCCATATATGATTACATCATCCTGTAGCTTTAATTGCTCAATCAATGTCTTGCACCTATCGATTTCGCCATTTCCGCCTATCCGCAGGCAAAAATCTATTTTTCTGTCTTTCAGGATTTTCACTGCCCTCAATAATTCAAATGTACCTTTTCTCTCCCCTACATATCCTAAAAAAGCAATGTTAAGTTTACCGGAATCAAGATATTCCCTGTCCAGATGTTTTCTGGATGGGACACAATTCGGAATCACATATATTTTATTATCTTCAACAATATTTTCCCAATATTTTTTCCATCCAGGCGTCAGGGCAACGACAGCCGCACATCTCTCCATTGCAAGGCAGAATATCTTCCTTTGCATCCTTTTTATAGATGCATACCAAGCTTCCAGTTCACTCCCATGGGAATGCAATATCACAGGAATCCGGAAGAGGCGACTGACAAAAATCAATACGATTGCCCTATGGCAACTCCCCTTTTCCGACATATGAAGATGTGCTAGCTTTACTTCCCGCTTTATGATTAGCCCAATATATCTGGCTATACCTCTGAAGAAACATTTCCCTTTATTCGTACTGGATGCCGTTACTATATGCATTTGCTCAAATTCCTTCAAATAAGGGCTCTCCAGATATCCTTCTATAACGGAAAGCATTCCTCCGGGCATATCTTTTCCTGGTCCAATCTGGCATATCAGGCTCTTTTTAGTCCCCATGTCCACCTCTGCATTTTATCTTTCGAGCCGGTACCCCCCCGACAATCGTTAATGGAGGGATATCCCTTGTGACAACCGCCCCTGCCGCGATGACTGCTCCGTGTCCAATTTGCACATTATTGAGCACTGTACATCCATAGCCAATCCAAACATCATCTTCTATCGTTATGCATCCTGATGTCGTCCCCTGTAGATTCATTGGGGTATTTGTATCCTCTATATTGTGATCTGATGCAATAAAAGCGCATCTGGGCGCTATCATCACATGGTTCCCAATCTTCAGCTTCCCTTGGATATGCGCAAAATCGCCGATTCCTGAACTGTCTCCCATCTCCACATTAGAGGAAAACGAAATCTTCCTGCCAATGTCAACGTCTCTTCCACAACTCACAAACATGAGTCTTGCGCAAAACTGGCGTATCCGACTGGAAATCGGCCATCTATATCCACATTGATAATGTGGGAGCTGTCCACCTATAAAGACATATATCAAATACCCCAATAAAGCTTTTGCTTTCCGCATCCCATGCTGCACCTTCCTAACATCCTTCTATAATATCCGCAATCCTCTTACATGCATGCCCATCTCCATAAGGGTTGCTTGCATTGCCCATTTTTAAATATTCTTCCGAATCTTCAAGCAGCTGTTTAAAATTCCGGTATATGCCCTCTTCCTCTGTCCCTACCAATCGCAGAGTCCCAGCCGCAATGCCCTCCGGCCGCTCCGTAGAGTCCCGCATGACTAGCACTGGTTTGCCTAGGCTCGGCGCTTCCTCCTGAATACCTCCCGAATCTGTCAGAATCAAATAGCTGTGGTTGATGAAATTATGGAAGTCGAAAACATCAAGTGGTTCAATAATATGTACCCTGTCTTCTTTCCCGAACACAGTCTCCGCCATCTCCCTGACTGCCGGATTCATATGGATAGGATAGACCGCCTTTACGTCTGGATTCTCCTGCATCACCTTACGGATTGCCCTAAACATATTCCGCATAGGCTCGCCTATGTTTTCTCTGCGGTGGGCTGTAATCAGAATCAGCCGACTGTTCCCGACCCACTCTAATTCTGGATGCGAATAATTTGTACTTATCGTAGTCTTAAGGGCATCGATTGCTGTGTTCCCTGTCACATAAATGCTTTCTGGCTTTTTCCCTTCTTTCAGCAGATTCCCTTTTGCTGTTTCAGTAGGCGCAAAATGATATTGAGCGATTATAGAAATCGCCTGTCTGTTAAATTCCTCAGGATATGGAGCCAGGATATCATATGTACGTAGCCCGGCCTCCACATGACCAACCGGTATCTGCATATAGAAACATGCCAGTGCAGCAACAAAAGCTGTAGATGTGTCTCCATGTACAAGAACCATATCTGGCTTTTCTTCTTCCAGGACTCCCCTAATCCCATTCAATATATCTGTCGTCACCTGAAACAATGTCTGGCGCTCCCGCATAATCGATAAATCATGTTCAGGCACAACATTGAATACTTCCAATACCTGATCTAACATCTGACGGTGCTGTCCAGTAACACAGACTGTTGTCCAAATGCCTTTCCGCTTCTTCAATTCATTTATAAGCGGACACATTTTAATTGCCTCAGGTCGTGTACCAAATACAAGCATTACTTTTTTCATTGGACATACTTCGACTTTCTGCTAAATTTTTCTTTTATGATTGAAATGGTGAAAATCCAGTTGCCCACAAAATACCTTTTAAAGAGCCTTCTAGGCTCCTGAATCATACGATAGAACCATTCCATGTTCATCTTCTGTATCCAAAGCGGAGCTCTGGATATCTTCCCAGATATGACATCAAAACTTCCGCCTACCCCCATAAACACACATGTGTTCCCATCATCTTGAAGATATTCAACCAGATATTCTTTCAATGGAGATGTCATGCCCACAAAAACGATGTCTGGAGCAGCATTTTTCAATTCAACGGAAATCTGCGGCCATTCTGTTTCAGCAAAATAGCCGTCATGTACCCCGACAATATTCAGTTTGGGATATTCCTCATGCAATACCTCGGCCGTCTTTTCTACAATCTCCAATCTCGCTCCAAGCAGATAAATGCTATAACCTTTTCTTTCACTTAACGCGACAAGGCGTTGCATCAAGTCAATTCCAGCTATCCGCTCTGGAAGCGGATTGTTCAGAAATCTGCTAGCCATGACCACTGATGCTCCATCTGCATTTATCACTCCGCAGCTGTTAACAATCTGCCGTAATTTTTCGTTCTTATTCAGCTCATTTATCTTATCTGCATTGACCCCTATCAGATGTAACGGAATCTTCCTGTCAATATATTGTTCCACCAAACTTACTGTCTGCTGTGCATTAAGCACATCGATTGTTGTGTTCAAGATGGTTATTCTTGGATTCGTTCCTAGTATCTGTTCCTGTTGCGCTGTTTTATGATTCCCTCCTGGCTCTACGTCTTCTCCTCCAAGGTACATATGCCTTTTACTCCTCCCTGCATGCCAGGCAAATAGGCCCATAAACCCCCCATCCCTTATGATAGACCAGCCCATCTGCCCCCTTCACCATATACCGCACCGTACTCGCGCAATGCGCCCTGCACTCCCTGTAAAACCTCTCCGGCAGCCCCACGTAACTCTGCAGCTGCTCCAGCACATACCCGCACTTCTGGTACAGATACCCGTTCCCATACCTCTCCAGGCACTGGAGCAGTCTGTCCGCGTCCAGCCCCGGCAGCCTCATGATGCACTCCACCACGTCCTCCAGCCCGGCCTCCCCCGAGAAGCTGTGTAGGCTGTCCACCACCGTCTGCTCCAGGCCGGCCACAAGGCTTCCGCCCACCCATGACTTATCGGCCCCGGCCTTCGGATGCACCCTGCGGTAGAACACCCCGTTATACCGGAAGTCCGTGAACCGCGTCCCCGTGGCCACGAAGACCTCGTTCCCCACCCTCGGCGCATACCCCCACGCCTCGAAAGCGCTGCCCAAGGCGATGTACGCATCCGGGAACAGCCTGCTGCCGATCTGGTACCGGTTCAGCATAGGCTCCCCCGTCTCCACGTCCATCACCGTGTACAGGTTGCGGTGTATCCTGTCGATGTAGCCCTTCCTCTGGTAGTCGTTCACCAGATAGGCCACCGCCGACCGCTCCCCCACCATGTCCGTGACATCCTGTAGGGTGAAGCACCCCAGCTCCCGCATCCGCTCATAATACTTGGCTCCGGAAGGCCGCTCCTGCCTTCCGGTGTATGGCCCGGCTACAGGGAGCCGCTCCCGCTTGCTACAGCATCTCGTTCCGGTCGTCTCTGGCATTTCCCACTCCATATCCGCTGCCTCGCCCTGTTCCCAGGCAAGGCAGCCAAATCATCACGTCAGTCCCTGCAAACGGCTTATGGCACTTGCCGTAGATATCGCATAGTTCGCCTAACTGGCATGTAAGGCGAACTTTTCGGTCCTCTTTCAGTCCACGAGCCTCCCTTCGAAAAGCGGCGCAAAAATCAGGGCCAACTGCCAAATATGGTAATTCAGCCAAAATCCCTCTGCGAAACATATGAAAAATCAGGGAAAAAATAATCGAAATTAGCAAATATTGACAAAAATAAATTTAGACTTGCACTACCCACACATTGGGTATAAAATGATAGAAACGATAAAAAAGTTCGCCTTACATGCCAGTAAGGCGAACTTTTTCATTATTTATAACGACTTTCCACGGTCAACTCACCTTATTCGAAAGCCACCGTCTGCTCCAGGTACTCCGTCTTGACTACAATGTAGGGGTAAGAGGGCTGGGGGTTCTCCTTCTCGGAGGGGTCCGGCCCCAGCAGGCCCGTATCGATTACAATTTCATCGTCAGTCAGGTACAGTTCATCCACCGCGATGCTGTAGCCCCCGGTCTCCTGTTCCCCGTATCCCACGCATATGTACAGATTCGCGTTGTCCGTGTAGGTAATCTGGAAGGGAGCCGACTTTTTCTCCTCCAGAATGGGCAGGAGCTGCTCCGGTATCATCTCCTGGCTGAGCACAGTGAAATCCAGGTCACGGAGCTTGATCTTCTCCTGGCTCGTCAGCGTACAGCCGGAAACAAACAGCATGCAGGCAATCAGCAGTATGCACAATCCTGTCTTCTTCAATGATAGACCTCACAAACTTTTTTCTATTTTCTTCTATTTTATGTACAGCCGTGGATTTCTATGCTAGAATAGAGAGGATCTCTTATCATCTACAGGAAAGGCTGATATTATGATACGACTCGTTTTAGTGGCACTCTTTTTGCTCCTGTTCTTGGTACTGTCCATCCCCATGCTGGCGGTGGAATGGCTGACGGGAAAGCGCAATCCGGCCCGCAAAGACAGAATCGCCAAGGCATTGGTGGGCTGGGGCTTCCGCTGCATCGCCTGGCTGGCGGGCACCAGGCTCATCGTCAGGGGGAAGGAGAACATCCCCTCAGACAGCGCCGCCCTCTTCGTGGGAAACCATCGCAGCTATTTCGACATCGTGCTCACGTATTCCCATTTCCCCGGGATCACGGGCTATGTGGCAAAAAAGGAGATGCTGCGCTATCCTCTGCTGAACAGTTGGATGCGGAACATCCACTGCCTGTTCCTGGACAGGGACAACATCAAAGAGGGCCTGAAGACCATATTGGCAGGTGTGGAGGAGGTAAAGCGGGGCGTGTCCCTGTGCATCTTCCCGGAGGGGACCCGCAACAAGGTGAACGATACCTTCCTGCCCTTCCGGGAGGGAAGCTTCAAGATAGCGGAGAAAGGCGGCGTACCGGTGGTGCCCATGGTCATCGTGAACGCGGCCGATGTCTTTGAAGACCATCTGCCCTGGATCAGGCGCACCACCGTAATCCTTGAGTTCCAGCCCGCCATCTATATGAAGGACATGGATCGAAACGAAAAAAAGAACATAGGCGCGCATGTCAGCGGCCTCATTTCAAAGCGGTACTTTGAGCTGAAGGGAGAGTATTTCCCGGCGCTCTCCGCGAAGCAGTGATGGTCTTCGCCGGAAGAGGCAGCTCTACAAGGAAACTGGTCACCTCATCCTCGCTGGCGGCCGTGATGCTGCCGTCGTGGAGGGTCACAATCTCCTTTGCGATGGCCAGCCCCAGCCCGGCCCCGCCGGTGTTGGTGGCCCGGGCGTCGTCCAACCGGAAGAATTTCTCGAAGATGGCCTCCAGCTTGTGCGGAGGAATCGTCCTGCCCCGGTTAGACACCTCTATCCTCACAAAGTCCCCCACTGTCCGGCATTCCACTGCGATGGCCGTGCCGGGGTAGCTGTAGGCGATGGCGTTCTTCAGGATATTGTTGAACACCCTGGCCAGCTTCTCCCCGTCCGCATAGAGGGTCAGGGGGCCGCCCGAGGCGTCCGGCTCCACCTCCAGGCGGATGGTATTCCCATGGTCGCTTAAGAGCGGGTAGAACTCGTCCGTCATCTGTTCCAGCATGAAGGACAGGTTCACGGTCTCCTTCTCCAGGGCGATCGTCTGGAGGTTGTAGCGGGTAATCTCGAAGAATTCGTTAATCAGCTTCTCCAGCCGCAGGGCCTTGTCCAGAGTGATGTGGACATATTTCGCCCTCTGGGAGGCGGGCATGTCCGGGGCTTCGTCCATCAGGCTCAAGTATCCGATGACAGAAGTCAATGGTGTCTTCAAATCATGGGCGAGGTAGGTGATCAGGTCGTTCTTCCGGCTGGCCTCCTCCCGCAGCATCTGCTCCTTGCGCTGCATGTCGGCCTTGATTTCCACAATCCGCACGGAAATCTCCTCATAGCCCTGGGGGAACACCTCCAGCGCCTCCCTGTCGTGGCGCATGTAATCTTCTATCATCCGGCCCGCGCTGCGCATGGCCGCTTTCACCTGCCTGGAGGCATACAGGATGGACACTGTCCGCACCAGCACCACCACCGCAGCCACCAGGATAAGCAGCCCGGTAAAGAGCTTCCTCTTCAGGTTCCACCAGTTCACGGTCTGGATATAATAGCCGTCCACGGCAGCGTCCCCCAGGGGGATCCACTCTGTGTAGATGAAGTTCCGTTCAATCCATTCCCTCATGACCCCATTGAGGATCCGATCCAAAAATTGATACAGGATCATGCAGAGAACAAGGCCTCCCGCAAGGATGGAGCAAGTGGCCAGAAAACGTTTCAGCTTATGACTAGCCCTCAATTTTGTATCCGCACCCCCAGACCGTCTTGATGTATTTCGGATGTTCGAAGGAATCTCCCATCTTTTCCCGCAGATGCCTTATGTGCACCGTGATGGTATTGTTGTTCTTGGTGTAATACTCGTCCTCCCAGATGAGGTGGAACAGCTCCTCGGCGCTGACCACCTGGCCCTTCCGCTGGCACAGGATACGGAGGATGGAGAACTCCGTGGGAGTCAGGTTCAGAAGCTTCTCGTTCAGGAAACATTCATGGGTCTTCACGTTCAGGGAAAGGCCGGATATCTCCAGGACGTCATCCTGCTGCAGGCCCGTGTTGTACCGTTTGTACCGGCGCAGCTGGGCCTTCACCCGTGCCACCAGCTCCAACGGCAGGAAGGGCTTGGTCATGTAGTCGTCCGCGCCCATGGTGAGGCCCGTAATCTTGTCCGTCTCCTCCCCCTTGGCTGTCAGCATGATGATGGGGTAGTTGTGGCGCTCCCTGATCCTGCGGCAGATGTCCAGGCCGCTTGCACCCGGCAGCATGATGTCCAGGATGGCCAGGTCCAGCCGCTCCTTTTCCACGATGTCCATGGCCTGTGTCCCGTCATAGCATTTGACCGCCCGGTAGCCCTCGTTCTCCAGGTACAGGGCCACCAGGTCGGCAATCTCCTTCTCGTCGTCCGCCACTAATATGACTTCGCTCATCGGTTACCTCTTTTCCGTCTTTTCTCGTCCATGGCCGCTAAGGCAGGCGTGGACGCTGCTCTGCCTCTGACGCAAAAAGAAACGCCCAAGGCTATTCTACAACAATATCTCTGAATTTGGATTAAGATTTTCCTAATATTGACTGGGCGCCCGGTTCCGCGGCGGCTCAGTCCAGTTCCTGCAGATACGCCAGGATGTCCGCAAAGCCGCAGTCGTGGGAGGCCTTGATCAGTATGGTGCCGCCCTCCGGGAACAGCTCTTCCCTCTCCGCAGCCAAAGCCCGGAGCAACGCGTTCCTGTCTGGATAGTGCAGGACGTGGCGGGGGGATGGGGCCAGGGGATGCGCGGACGCGGTGGCTTCCGGATTCGGCACACCGGACAAGCTCGCCTCCAGATTCGGCACATCGGACGCGCTGGCTTCCGGGCACAATACACCAGACAAGCGTTCTTCCGCACACGATACACCGGACAAGCGCACCTCCCCATCCGGCACACCAGACAAGCCCGCCTTCGGACCCGGCGCCGCAGACAAACCCGCCTCCGCATCCGGCATACCCGACAAGCCCGCCTCCGGACCCGGCACACCAGACAGCCCCCCGCAGGCTGCCTCATACATATACCGGGACTCCTCGCCCACGCAGTAGATACAGTCAATCCCCGCCTCCGCGGCGTAGCTTCCTATCTCCGCGTGATAGGCATGGGAGTTCTCCCCCAGGTTCAGCATATCGCCCAGAATCGCCACCTTCCGGGTATCCGCCATGGCCAGCAGGTCGATCGCCGCTTTCACGGAGGCCGGGTTGGCATTGTAGCAGTCGTCGATGATGGTATAATGGGGAGTGCTGATGATATTGGTGCGCCCGCTGACGGAGGCCACCTTGCCTATCCCTGCGGCAATCTGGCCGTCGCTCAGGCCGAACAGCCCTGCCACGCAGGCCGCGGCCGCGGCGTTCAGCACCATATGTCTGCCGGGCTGGGGGACATGCACGGCAAGCCTGCGATACCCGGGCCAATCGCCCTCCAGCGCCGCCGCAACAATCTCCGCGCAGTCCATGTCCGGCATCCCATCCTGTTCCCTGTCCTCCCGGGCAGGCCCTGCCGGAGCCATCACCAGCGTGGCGTCGCTGCCCCAAAGCCCCTTCCCCCGGATGTCCACAGCCGCCACCTCCTGGACCGGGCTGCTGCCCAGGCCGAAGAAATGGGGCTTATGCCCTTCGATCTCCCTCAGGGCGTTCAGCTTGTCGTCCTCGCCGTTTAAGCAGATTTCTCCATCTACGGCCATGTAGTCGAAAATTTCCGATTTGGCCCGGAGAATCCCGTCCCTGTCCTTTAGGTTATTCAGATGGCTCTGGCCGATATTAGTCATCACGCAGACGTCCGGCCGGGCCATCTTGCTCAGGCGGTGCATCTCCCCGAAGTCGCTGATGCCCATCTCCACCACGGCCAGCTCATGCTCCCCGCGGATGCGCAGCAGCGTCAGGGGCACGCCGATCTCATTGTTGAAATTGCCCTCCGTCTTCAGGACACTGTACTTTTCCGCCAGCACGGCCGCGATGAACTCCTTGGTGCTGGTCTTGCCCACGCTGCCGGTGATGCCTATGACTTTAACGGAAAGCTTCTTCCTGTAGGCTTCGGCGATGTCCTTTAAGGCCTGCAGCGTGTCCTCCACCAGGACGTAACAGCCCCAGGTCCCAGCCGGGTCTGCCGGGGCTTCTGCCCCTGTCCGGGATGCCCCTTCCAGCTGTGCCGCCTCCAAAGCTTCTCCGGAAGGCCGGGATGCCCCCTCGCCTCCCGCTTCCGCCACTTCCTCCGGCCTCTTCTGCGTCACCGCCAGCACCGCGCCCCTGGCGAAAGCGGCCGGGATGAAGCGGTGTCCGTCCACCCGCTCTCCTGCCGTGGCGATGAACACGCCCTGAGGCTCCACCAGACGTGAATCGATGACCACGGAACTGACACGCGTGTCACCATCCGCCTTTCCGCCCTGTACCACCAGCGTCCCGCCGCAGGCCCGGGCAATCTCCTGTATCGTCAAATCCATCATGGCTGATTTCCATCCTTTCCCTGTCCCTTTTCCGCATTCCGATCCCTCACATGGCAGGAGAATCCCTGCCCGTTTTATGTCCTGCCGGGCGGTGTAGTCCGAACCGCCCCGCCCCTTTCCCACGCTTTTGCCCCCCTGTGCGCTTCAGCCCTGCACCGTTCTCAGAATCCCTCGCGGCATAGGCCGGCACTTCTCTCTTCCCATCCGCATTCAGCCCTGCGCCGTTCTCAGAGTCCCTCGCGGCATAGACCGGCACAGTTCCCTTCCCATCCGTATTTGGCCCTGCGCCGTTCTCCGAATCCCTCGCGACATAGGCCGGCACTGCTCACTTCCCATCCGCATTCAGCCCTGTACCGTTCTCAGAATCTCCCCGCAGCATAGACCGACACTGCTCACTTCCCATCCGCATTCAGCCCTGCGCCGTTCCCAGAATCCCCTCGCGGCATAGACCGGCACAGTTCCCTTCCCATCCGCATTCAGCCCTGGGCCATTCTCAGGATTTCCTCGCAGAGCTGCCCGAAATCCATCCCCACAGCCGCCGCCTCCTGGGGCAGCAGGGAAGTGGGCGTCATCCCCGGCAGGGTATTGGCCTCCAGGCAGTAGATCTCCCCGTCCCCGCTCATGATGAAGTCCATCCTGGCATAACTCTTCAGCCGCAGTATGGCGAACACCTCCTGGGCGATCTCCTGCATCCGCAGGCTCTTCTCCTCCGGAATCTCCGCGGGGCAGGTCTCTACGGTAGTGCCCGCCTGGTATTTGTTCCTGTAGTCATAGAAGCCCTCCTTGGGGGCCATCTCTATCACAGGCAGCGCTTTCCCGTCCATGACCCCCACGGAGAACTCCCTGCCCTTGACGTACTGCTCCACGATTACCTCCCTCCCGTACCGGAAGGCCTCCGCCTTGGCCGCTTCATATTCCGAAGGGTCGTTGGCGATGCAGACGCCGATGCTGGAGCCGCCGCAGGACGTCTTGACGATTCGCGGATAAGGAACGTACTCTTTTTCGCATCCCCCCTGCTTCAGCCGTATGCCCGTGGGCGTGGGAATCCCATATGCCCGGAACAGATCCTTTGTGATGCCCTTGTCCATGGCCAGGCAGGAGCCCGTGAAATCCGCCCCTGTATAGGGGATGCCCAACAGGTCGAAGCACGCCTGGATCCTGCCGTCCTCGCCGTTGGCCCCGTGAAGCGCCAGGAACACGCAGTCCGCCTGCCCGCAGATTTCCAGCACATGGGGGCCGAAGAACCCCCTTCCGCCGCCCCGCAGCGCCTTTACCGCGTCCAGGTCAGGGCATTCCTCCCCCACCGCGCCCATCTGCGCCGCCCAGTCCGCATCCTTTTCAAATATCCCTTCCGGATCCCCCTCATACCCTAAGTACACATCCAGCAGAACCGCCTGATGCCCGTTTTTCCGGAACGCCTGGTATATCATGCCGCCAGTGCTCAGCGACACGTCCCGCTCCGAACTGATCCCTCCTGCCAAAACCACGATTTTCATATGAAGCCCTGCCCTTTCTTATACACTCCCGCCGCTCCAGTCCCACAGGCCCCTGCGAATCCGCCGCCCGGGCCTGCGCGGGATACAGCCATTCTATTGATACTTATTCCGCAGACTGCCGATACATGACAGCCGCAGCGCGGCAATTGTGCTGCCGACTTTCTCATTATACTAAGAAAGACAGCCGGAATCAACCAGAAATGCAAATACGGCCCACGCCAAAAGAGGCAGCCTGACAGACCTCTCCGTCAAACTGCCTCCTCCGCTTTGTCGGCCTCATATGCGATTTCCCCGTCGATGATGGTATACAGCGTCCGGGTGAACACTTCCATGGGATTCCCGGTGAAGACGGCAATGTCCGCATCCTTCCCCACCTCCAGGCTCCCCACCCTGTCCGCCACGCCGCAGATCAGGGCGGGATGGATGGTGATGGCCTTATACCCCTCCTCCAGCGCCAGGCCCGACTTCACCGCCAGCCCCGCGCACAGGGGCAGGGATTGGATCAATGACACCGGATGGTCCGTGGTGATGGCGGTGATGACCCCGGCCTGGTTCAGGACGCCCACGGTCTTGAAGGCCATGTTCTGCACCTCGATTTTGCTTCTGCTGGCCAGGTCGGGGCCTACGATGGCCGGAAAGCCCTCCGCCGCCAGTTCCTCCGCAATCAGATGCCCCTCGGAGCAGTGGTCCAGGGTCATCTTCAGGTTGAACTCCTTTGCGATCCGCACTGCCGTGAAGATGTCGTCCACCCGGTGCACATGGGCTTTCAGGGGAATCTCCCGCTCCAGCACCGGCATCCAGCACTCCAGCCGGAAGTCTTCCTCAAAGCCCTCCCCGCTTTCCGCCGCCTTTTTCTTCCTGTCCCTATAGGCCATGGCCTTCGTCAGCTCCTCCCGCAGCAGTCCGGCGATGGCCATCCTGGTGGAGGGGCTCTTCCCCTGGCCGGAGTAGTTGACCTTGGGGTTCTCCCCGAAGGCCACCTTCATGGCCGCAGGGGCCTTCACCACCAGGTCGTCCACCCGCCGTCCCCTGGTCTTCAGAAAGGCGAACTGGCCGCCCACCACATTGGAGCTGCCGGGGCCTATCATGGCCGAGGTGATGCCCGCCCGGACGGCGTCGTCAAAGGCGGCGTCCATGGTGTTCACCGCATCCACAGCCCGCAGCCAGGGGGTGACCGGGTCTACCGTCTCATTGCAGTCGTCCCCCTCCATGCCCTTCTTCTCCTCCGTGATGCCCATATGGCAATGGGCCTCTATCAGTCCCGGCATGATCAGGCCGTCCCTCGCCAGGATGACCCGCTCGCCGGAAGCGGGGCGCAGGGCACCGTCCCGCTTTCCGATCTCCGCAATCTTTCCGTCCAGGACCCGGATGTATCCATCCCTGATGTCTCCGTTGGACATGGTCTTAATCAATCCGCCAACAATATACACGTCAACCTCCAACCCGGGCCCATCTGCCCATGCCGTCCAAACCCAAACCTAGGCGCCCATTTCACAAGCCCGGGTTCACGCATTCTTCCCACGCTTTTACTGCAGCAGCGTCTCCGGATTCACGGGAGCGCCGTTCATGGTGAGTTTCAGGTACAGATTGCTTCCCTCCACGCTGAAATACTTGGTAGGCGACGCAATGAAGCCAATGACCTGGCCCGGCTCCACATAGCTGCCCTCCGCCACCTGTATCGCATCCAGTTGGCCGTAAGTAATCTGATAGCCGTCCCCCAGATCCACCGTAAGGGCATGCCCGATTTCCTCGTCCTCAAAAACAGCTATTACCTGTCCGTCCGCGCAGGCCGCCACCGCGGCTCCCTGCTCCGCCGCTATCATCAGGGCCGGATTGTACTTGAACTGGTCCAGCGTGGAGAAATAGACACCGCCGTCCATGCTGAAGGGAATCAGCACCTCGCCGCTCACCGGGCGCAGCAGACCCTCGCTCTCCGCAAAATGGGGCGTGGGCGCAGCTACCGCGCTGCCGTCCGTGCTGTCGGCCTCCTCCCCTGCCCCTGTATCCTCGGCGGCGCCTGCCTCCTCCTGGGGCGCATCCGGCGTGGCCGTGGCGTCAGCATCGGAATCCGCCCCCGCTTCCGGCTTCTCCATCGATACCTCAGGCTCCTGGGCAATGGTGTCCTGGCCCCCTATATCCTCCGGCATCCCCTCCGCGGCGCCGTCCGTCAGCCCCGGTATGGTCACCAGCGGTGAGCCCGCCTCCATGGGCAGATAGTCCAGGTCGTCGTCCTTTCCGGCGACTTCCTTCGTGGCATCCGTCGCTTTGTCTGCGGAATCATCCTTCTTCGTATCCGCCTTTTCTTCCACCGGCTTGTTCTGGGCAATCTCCTCGTGCTTGTCCTCCACATTGTCCTCCAGGGCCGTAAAGTCGATGGTGTAGCCGTCGCCCTGCTCCTCCGTGTTGTTGGACTTCATGTAGATCCCCGTCATGGTCAGTGCCGCCAGCACGAACACCGATGACGCAATCATGATGGTGCGCTCCTTTTTCGCATTGTTCCTTCTGTTTTTTCTCATAGCTGCCTTCCCTTCCTTCTTCTTTCAAAGCAAACTGATATTGATATCCAAATATCCCAAAATCTGTGATATTCGTTTTCTCGCTAACAGTTTGCCCTAACGGAATGGAATTATGCATGAAAAAAGACAGCTTCTCTTCCCGAAAAGCCGTCTTTCTCTCTGATTTCATATCAAATTGTCCTGTTGCCTCAGGCCTGGGCCTGGTATTTCGCCACGTCCACATGCTGCACCGTGCCCGCCGCGCCGTTCTCGTAGAGGAACACGCCGCTGTTGCGGATAGCGCCCTGGGTCTGGCCGGAACTGCCCTTTAAGGTGAAATCCGTGGAAACGTTCTGCAGACAGATAGCGCCTACGCCCTTGTCCGCCAGCCTGTAGAGCACATCGTTGCCCTCCTCGTCCTTGCACCAGATCTTCAGCTTATCCCATATGGGATCGTTCTCGTCGATCCATCCGTTTCCGTCCTCGTCGTACTTGGCCAGATCCGCAAAGCCGTTGCCGCTGGCAGTGCCGAAAAGCTCGTTGCCGTCGTTTATGACGCCGTCCCCGTTCTTGTCCAGAGCCAGATACCCGCTCCCCGCTCCCATGCCGGAGATCTCGTCCAGCTCCCCGTCCCCGTCAATGTCGAAATAAAAAGTCTGGTCGGAAAGCTCCGCTATGTCCGTGTCCAGATTAATCACAAGGGGATCACAAAATACGAACGCCGCCTGCTGCCTCCCCTGATAATACTGCTGAAATTCCCTGCTCATGTTTACATTCACATTAAAGCTGATCTCCCTGCCGTCCGCAGTGCGAACCGTCCCCACCGTAGAAAAGGACGCTTCCTCCTTCTCAATACGCAGGATATCGCTGCTGTAGCTGAGTATCCTCACATTGGGCACGCCAGGCTTCTGCTCCCCCTGCAGGGCATTGTCATAGGCCGCGCCCCCGCTTTCCTGCCCTGCGTTCTGGCTCCCGTTGGCCACGCTCTGCCTATACTCGCCCAGACTGTCCTCCGACATCCACTGGCCGAACCGCCCCCTTCTGTAGGAAAACAGAAGATTAAAAATATAACGCAGCGTGGTCTGGCGGATATCCGCTATGGTCTGGCTGGCGCTGCTCCTGATGGAGACCTTGGAGCCTCCCTGCTGCAGGCGGCTCTGCCAGTCCTGAAGCGTGGCGGACTGCCGCTGGGCCTTGTCCTCGCCCTGCCCTTCCTGATCCTTCTCCGCGCCCTCGGCATTTCCTGCGTTTCCGCCCATGGCCCCGTCCAAGATATTTCCGCCTCCCGCCGTCACCTGTCGGCTTTCCAAAGTAAAACGCCTAAATACCACTGAAGTCTCACTATACCTTCTGGAAGATCCCATCTGTACCGTTCCGGAATCTATTTTCACTCCTTTTGCCCCCCTCTATGGCCCACCCATCCTCAAAGCACACCGATCCCCCCGTCCTCCCTGACGCAGACGACACTGCCCTTCAAGAACCTTTTATGGCTTCCATCCTGTCCCCCTTGGCGCATATCCGGGCTATCCCCGGCCCCTGCTCATCAGCAGATCTGCCATCGCAGGCCTTGCGCCGCATAAAAAAACGGCATTCGGCAGGAAAATCCTTTCCCTGCAAAAATACCATCCGTGGTGTCCATATTCATACTCGGCAGCAGTCGGCCAAACTGCTTTCCTATACTATTTATATCGACAGGAAAGCCGCTTTCTTTAGCCTTCTGCTTCCAGATTTTCCCTCACTGCTCCTTATCCGGAGCGCCTCCGGGCCTGATCCCGGCTCCCACCCGAACCGCCTGCCTTTCGGCCGCCTGCTTCGCCTGAGCCACTCTGGCGGACAGCATCTGGATCAGCATCTGACTGGGAATCACGATATTCGCCCCAAAGGGATTGATGACAATGCCCAGCGCGGGGCAGGCATTTCCCTGTGCGTCCTTTCGCACCAGCATGGCTCCATAATCCTCCAGCTTCAACGCGAAGGTGGGAAAGTCAGGATTTTTCTCCTTCCATTTCTCGTATTCCCTCATATCTGTGAAGGCCATAAAGAACCTCTTTCCGTCAGGGGCGGAAAGCATGGGAAACTGCACCTTGCTGCCCGGAATGATCTGCAGCTTTCCGTCCTCGCCCTCTTGGGGGGCCGGCTCTACGATGGCCGGGCTCATAAACTCCGCCTTCATCAGCTCTCCCAGAAACATA
>OFFE01001332.1_pt1 | contig 18113 bp, 15 predicted proteins | sample 1521371 | NCBI WGS metagenome assembly OFFE01 (sample SAMEA3504131, study PRJEB24116) | mouse gut metagenome | biome: mouse gut; feature: mouse-associated habitat; material: faeces | place: Denmark | collected 2011 | reverse complement strand
CCGCTCCCTCAAGCTGAAATCATGGCAGGCTTCCCCGAAAAAGTATCTGATTGGACGGTCATTTACTTTTACCCCAAGAGCAAATTGCCCTTGGGGTACAGCGAAAAGCCTATAAATGAAATCCAATCTCTTTCGAGAAAGCCTGTTAATAATGATGCAAAAGCAAAACAATATTTCCAAATAAACCGCTGTGTCGCAAGTATAACTCCGATGGGAAAGGCTGTCAAGAGGTTGATTTTGTCGAAATCAACCTCAGTAATCTCTGATGAGGAGGGGATTGGATTTGTCATTTCTACCGAGAATATTCTGTGAAGCTAGCAGGGAGAGTCAATAAAATAACTGGTAAACTTGATGGCCTTTCTTTAGACTTGGTGTCCACCAACAAGGGCAAACTCCGTACCATATTCCCGGAGTATTTCTCTGAGGGGTAGTTGGGCATCGATAAACCGCTCTCTCTTTGCGATAAATACATCTCGGATGACTTTGAAAAATGCGCTTATTCGGTGTAATAGCCGAGGCAGCTGTTTTGTTTGTGTCTTTTTGCAAAAACTAGTTTTAATCCCTTGACAAATTTATTGTCATGGGATATTATATATACGTTTTGGAGGTGTGAATGTGGAAGAGATAATTCGTATGCAAGAAAACCTGCTTTTGATCCGCCGTACAGTTGGTTGGACAGCTGAAGAGTTTGGTGAGAAAATTGGTGTTACCCGACAGACCATCAACAATATTGAAAGTGGCCGTAATAAGCTAACCAAAACGCAGTATATAGCTATGAGAAGCATTCTCGATGCTGAAATGGCACAGTCTCCAGGTGATACAAAAATGCTCAAGGTTCTATTGGATGTTCTTGTGGATCACCCAGAGAACTACAATGATGAGAGCCGCGATGAACTTTTGATAAAAGCAAACTTGATGGCTCCTTCCATCCTTGCGGGAGCTACATCTCGTGCGGATGTTTCTAAAGAATGGATGAGGGTTGCTGGCCTGATTGTCGGTGGAGCTGCCGCCTTCGGGCCATTGGGTATTGGTGTAGGAATAGCAACCATGAATGCCTGGCTTATGAAAGCATTCGTAACAGGTAAAAAGAAACCAACGACAAGGGAGAAAAAAGATGGATAATTATGTAAAAAAGAAAAAAGACATGGTATTCCAAAGTGTAGACTCGCTCCAACAGGTCGTAAATGTGGTAAACGAAGCCGCCGCAGCTCTTAATGACTCTAAACGAACCATCAGGGAAAGCGCCATCCCAGAGGTTCTTGCTGGAGCTCTTGGAGCAGGCATTGGTGGCGTTGGCTCTTTTACGGCTCTTTACGGTTTAGGGGTGACTGGACTCTCTGCCGCCGGTATTACCTCTGGGTTAGCTACCGCCGGATCAATCGTTGGTGGTGGTATGGTAGCCGGTGTTTTCGTATTGGCAGTTCCAATTGCAGCTTTAGCAGCAGGCGGTGTCGGTGTTGCCTCATATCTTAAAAACAAACAGCTACGGCAGGAAAAGGAACGTCTGTATAAAGAGGTTCTGACCCGGCACGAGGCTGTTATCCAAGCATTGAAAGCTGAGGCTGATGCGGACAAGGAGCGCCTCGATTATTTGCAGAGTTTGAACATCCTACTCCAGCAAGCCGTCAAAGATTTGAGACACGATTTGGGTATTGCGTAATAGGAGGTTTTTATGGGAATCCAAATTAAACTGCCCAGCATAGATTTCGCCAAAGTCGGTGATGTTATTGGAAAATCGATACAGAGCGCAATGAAATTCGCTGGAAATCACAAGGTGGGGTTTCTCAGTGGTATCTCTCTTGTTGCCATTGGTGACAACATCCGAGTACGCCTGAAACACAAAAAAGATCAAAAAATATTCGAGGAGAGTTCGGCAAAACAGCAAGAGGTTACAAGGAAACACGAGGCTGAAATCAACGTGTTAAAAGCAGAAGCAGAGCATGCCCAAGAGTCCTGCAGACGAGTTAATCAGTTGGAGCAAATCGTAAAAAATATTACCGAAAGAGGGGGAAGCGTGTGAGTAAATTCAAATATTCAGAATTTGAGAAACAGATGAATTCTGTTTTGAAGCATCAGGATGAAGCTCTCACAGATATCCACTTTCCGTCCGCAGAAAAAATAGACTTAACCATAGCGAAGACGGAGGAATTGCTCCGGAGCCTTGGCTGTCAGCCAAAGGCACTCAAAGATTTGGCACCTATTCCGCAAACAGAGAAAGTGATGGTTGTTCCTACCTGGGAAGAACTGTGTGCAGAAGCGGAGCGGCACGTTGGCATGGACTGCGAACTGGAGTCAATCTTCACGGAGGAAGAACTGCGTAGTAACGAACTTGCCATCCAGCGGTTGAACGAAGAGTTTAATGTTGTCCATCGATTGGATGCATTCGATATCGGTATTGCCGCCCTTGCAGGACTGGTCGGTGCGGCTGTAGATATTTTGCTTATTGGTATTCCTAAAAAGAGTCCAACAGGATTAAGAGCTGGACCTCTTTCGGATTACATCCGAGCGTATTTTGACAAGAAATTCCCGGAAGAAGAAATGCAAAAACTTGCAAACTCAAAGGTGAGCAAGGTACCATATGATGCCCAGGATAACCGTCACACAACGATCTATGTAGAGGGCCTATCCGCATACTACCATAGACTTCTTCAGTTAGGACATGACCCGTTTCTAGGATTCGTGTTTGGTATAGCTGATATCTTAACCGGAAGAATGACAACTATCGACAAGGCCGGAAATATTGTATCTCAAGTGATGGAAAACTATGCTGACCGTACAGAAGCAGATATCTTTTCCGCTTTGGCAAAGCAGGTCATTCATTTCAAATCAGATGTAACGACCTCGATGGGACTACCCGTCCCTTTGATGAGCCTTTTTAATCTACTTCAATTCGGAAGCATCGGTGAAGAAGAACAGACAATAGCTGAAATAGTGCAGGGTATGTACTATGAAGGCTATGACTTCATACACTTCTGTTCCATGTCAATTCCGGCAATGCTTATCGAGGTCATTGTTCGCTTGGGATATGCCACAAAGCGAATAAAGGAAGGTCATTTAGTAAAAGATTCTATTCCTTTGTCCTCGAACAGAGAAAAACATCCCAAGCTGGCAACTATGTTGTTCATTGCTCACGCAGGAGCAACGGCGGCAAATGCGGGTAAGGTGTATTTCACCCGGAACCCTGTTGCCATCAATTATCCTCAATGGATAGCTTTTGCAAAATATTCGTACAGCCAACTCAAATGGGTTTTGCTCAAAAAGCCAGCCTTAAGAGATGCGTATGTGCGAGGAAAAATTTATGATGAGATTAATATAGTTCTTGCAGAAGCCAATGCAACTTTTGATAGATTTTCCGAAGAATACATCGTGGTTTTTCACTAAATGGGAAATGGTTGGCAGAAAAAACTCGACGCCTAAGGTTGAAAGGCAATAGGGAATTGTACCGCAAAGGGCGATGTACTCCCTCTATGAGAGATGGTGAAAAAACACAGTCAATGGTGGATGATACCCGCTTCCAATGAGCAACTCCGCATCCAAGCCCAAGCAGGTTGGCCGGGGGCCAAGACCCAGCCCATTAGCAACATCGTACGATGGGAGGTCGCGCCACCCCTTTCCAGCACCAGCCAGGACAAAAGGTATAGTAGTAGCACACTAAACTTTTTCCGCTTCATTCCAAAAGGTGTGTACCACGAAGGGGAAGTCTCCCCCCCTTGGATTCTGCCTCCATTTTCGGGGCGTTGGGGACCCCTGCTGTCAGATTGTAACCTGAATACCCCGCCCCGAAGATACTGACAACTTCACGCTCCTGCATCCGCAAAGCTGTGGAGCTGTTACTGCTCATCTGGAGCATATTTAGCGATATCCTCCAGATGACAATCAAAGAACGTCTTCAATTGGGATTAAAGAATTTCAGATAAAGTCGAAATGTGCCATTGTCTTCCAGCACTAGAGATGGTATTATAAAGTCGCAGATATTACGAGAGAAGGTGTAATTTCAATGAATAGGGAGTATGCAAAATATTTATTTGACCATCTTCCAATCGAGCAACGGCGAAAAATCTTGCAAAGTAAAATAAAAGGTAGCATCCCTGGATTCCGCCCTGGTAAGTTGAATTCCGCACCTTGGTTTCAGGTAAAAAGTATATTAAAAAGCAACGACCGATTTGCAACTCAGTTTTTAACGGCAGTAGAGGAGGTATATGGATGTTCACTGGAGCAATATGTTAATGAAGATCAACTCCCTGAACTGACACGAGAAAATTTTTGGGGGCTATTTGCCTGCAAATGTAAAAATCTGGATAACAGCCAAGAGTCTTGCAAGATATTAGAGGAAATGGTGCAGGAGTATGCGAAATTAGCTGCTTCTGATTTGCCGAACATCACGGAAGATTTAGAATCGTCATCTGCAGGTCCTGAGTATTTGGAACAAGGAGATTCCAAAGCTGCTGATAACCAAACATATGAGTTACCCAGCATAGTGGCTGCGGATATAGAGGAGGACTATATGCCTGAGTTTACACAGTATATTGGTTATGTTCAAGAAACAAACGGGTACTACAATTTTTGGCCGGTATGTGTTGTCTATGATGGAACAGTGGAACGATTTGATGCAGTCCAAGAGGTATTCCCCGACTTGGGAAACATCAATCTCTCCAGTACACCTTGGGATTACGTTAGAAGAAAATGCTCCAACGGTGAGATACTCGTAGTCACATTATCTCCTTCTGACTTAATTGAAAACAGAAGGCAAGACGGAACTTTTCAAAAGACAAACTATAAAGTTGATTTCAATCTGCTTGAACGCCAAGGACGAATCAAAAGATTAGCGGATATACAGATGTATCCAGTTCTTCACCCTGTGGGATCGGTTGATTTTACGAAAAAAACAATTTTAGTCAAAGAACAATATGTTGACACCAAGGATTTGTGCTTGATTGAAGAATCAAATATGCTTTATGGACCTTATCAAGTGAGTGTGAATGATGATGGTCAAACCTTGGTTAGTATCAAGCTAACAAATAATAGCATAGTGGATAGCTATTGCCCCAAGAATGGCGAAATAAGTTATATTGAGATTGATATTGATATTCCAGGATATCCTCATATTGTTACTTACAATGTTTGCCTGGATGATAACTTTATTTGTCAAGCAATTGACAAGATTACAGATCAAGATTTGCTCAAGCTGTTTCAGCGTTCTTTGTTGGGACGAAAAGATGGTGAAAAGTTACAGATTGCATCAGCCCTGGTAGATGATTATGCTGTTTCAGCATTTCATGGATTGCCCAGCGAAATTGTTGCAAACCGAGTTCAACGTGTCAAAATATTGCTAGAAGATCAGTTCAAACAAGAGGAGGTTCAAGAAGAAGTTGCTAAGTTTGTATCTGATTTATTTTGCAAATTTGGAGAGTCTGACTATTTTTCAAGTTTATTAGAAAGAATTTTGGACGATAGCAACTTGGCTCAGAAGATTCAGTCATTTGCCATCACTAAGCAGCGGCTGTCTGATATGCAGCAGCAGTACGAGGAAATTAAACGTCAGTGTGCCCAGGAACGGGAGGCATTAGATGCAGAAGCGAAAGATAGGGAAGCACAAGTTTCTGCGCTTGCTGAGAGTACAAGTGAAAAGATTCGTGAGTTAAACGCGCAAAGGGATAATCTGCTTCATGAAATAGCACAGCTCAAATGTCAAAAAGATGGGTTGGAAACGGTTATCAATCTTGATCGTGAAAGAGAGCGGCTGGAAGCCATAAATGATAATCTCCGTGATACAGGAAGAAAACTCCGTGAAAAAGGAGATGAGGCTGTTACCGCTCTTCAAGAGAAGTTGAAACAGGCCACTTCAAATGCAGTCGATACCGCCTTTGAAGGAAGAATAGCCGATCAGATTTTCCAAGCAGCAGCTGGGTGGAACCAGTGCAATCAGAATGAACTACTGAAAAAGATTGCCGACCAGTTGGTAGCTCCTACTACAACAGGTATCCTTTCTGATGAGAAGCTTGTGGAATACCTGCTCACATCAGTCAAGCGATACCGGCCTGACTACTCTAGGAATGAGATATTGAATATCTTCATTAGTGTTTCCCAAAACTTTTTAACGGTATTTTCTGGTGAACCCGGAACAGGAAAGACATCTATCTGTAATATTGTTGCCCACATACTTGGTACCTCACAGGTATCATCTCTTGTTCAGAACGGGGAAGGTGTGGAACTGAGCCGGTATGTCCCAATCTCGATTGAGCGGGGCTGGACGTCCAAGCGCGATTTTATCGGCTATTATAATCCACTGTCCCAAGCCTTTGAACAGGCAAATAAGCATCTGTATGATGGCCTGCGTTTGCTGGATGCAGAGGGGGAGCAATCCAAATATCCCTATATCGTCTTGCTGGATGAGGCCAATTTAAGCCCAATCGAATACTATTGGGCGGACTTTATGAACATCTGTGACAGTGATTCTCGCTTTGGCAAAATCACTCTTGGAAATGACATCCAGCTCAAAATACCTCCCACGCTGCGTTTTATGGCGACGATAAACAACGATGATACAACAGAACGTCTTTCCTCCAGATTGATTGATCGTGCTGCTCTAATCCGCCTGCCTGATGTTCCATATACAACAGTAGAGGATGAAGATTTGAGCGATATAAGCTTTGTAAATGTGGTTGAATGGGCAGCTCTACAAACAGTATTTGCTCCGGATACCTCGCTTGACTTGGACGCAATGCCCAATGAAATCTATAAAAGCATTTGCAATCTGTTCCGAGAAAGCATGAAGTTTTCGGTTAGCCCCAGGGCAGATCGTGCTATAAGAAGATACTGGGCAACAGCAAAGAATCTTTTTGAAAGCGAAGCTGGAAATGACACAACGATTATTGCACTGGATTATGCAGTTGCACAAAAATTGCTCCCCAAAATTAATGGTAGTGGAAAAGCATATTTAGATTTTTTAGTCAAGTTCAAAGAGTTGTGTGAAAAAAACAACCTGGAAAAAAGCAGAACAATACTGGCGAATATCATTAAGCACGGAGAGGCGTCTATGAATTATTACCAATATTTTTAACACAATTTACTGTATGTTTACCTCATTTGGGAGATAACAGCAGGTTGCTTCATGTTGGAGGAGATTTATGGATACCTGTAAATTGAAACTTATCCCAGATTATGGGAGCAGTATACAAATGGTTTTGTCTTCCGTCCCATTTGTGCCAAGTGACATGGATGAAATGATTTTGAACCGGGAGTATATTTATTCGGATCAGCCATATCACGCAGAACTAAACAACATAAGCGAAAAAATCGAAGACCTTACCTTTTTTGTAAATGATATGGAAATCGAATCAGCACAGGAAGAGAATAACGTCATTTCATTTGGAACAAATCAGCGCATCTTTACTCACAATTATGGTTTTGTCCAGATTACCCTCAATATTAAATTAGAAAACCAGACAACAAAGGTTTTGTATTCAAAGTTTATTCCAATTCTTGTTGTCAATGTGCGAAATAACCGTTCGGTGGAACGGATGGTGGAATACATCTACGCTCACCGTGAACAATTTCTTTTATGTGGTCCCCAACCATCAATGCAGAATCATGGCCTGAAAGCCGAAGGTAAAAAGGATTTGGAGTCCCAGATTCAAATTGTTCGGGACATTGTCCAGGTTTACAGCGAAACGATAGGCTATTTCCGCTTGAATGCTAAGTTCAAGCTGTCTCCTATTGGTCGTGTGGATCATTATGAAAAGGCCAGAAGTGTCTCAAACCGAATGATAAATTATATTGTGATGCATCCAGAACAACTGATGCAAACTTCGGTATCGACTGGAATACGGGCCCATAAGCAGAATTTTATTCCGAGCAAAACCTTGGTGGAAGAAAATGTAATCGATTATGACATTTATGAAAATCAGATTGTTGTAGGCTTTTTGCGGTCACTCTATATGATGGTTGGCAGCTTGACAGATGAGATTAGCGAACGAATTAAACAGTTTCCGGGCAAACAGGAAATTGAAAAGGGATATTTTCTTTCTGCAGCGTTTGCATTTTCTGCCACGAAACGGCGGCTTGAGAAGAACAAAGCACAGCTCAATCTTCTGTGCAAAAATATTAAGGAACTGTACATTCAGTACCGTGAGGTGCTACCAGTCTCTGAACAGGACGTTTTTGCGCTTCCACAGCCAAGTGCAGTCCTTATTTCAGTGCGTGCATACAGATTGGTTTATGAGCAAATCATCCGCTGGTTCCAATTTGGTATGTATGATTTCAGCGGAGAGGATTTCATACTTCCAATGCTTCGGTCGGACAAGATTTACGAGTATTATGTCCTTTTGAAGTTTTATAATTATATAATAAGCAAAGGATACAGTTTTCAGAGTGCCGCCTCCCATAGCTATAAAAACCCAGGTTTTCATTCAAGTTACGCCAATCCCTACGGTCTAAAAACGCTGAATACATTCCAGTTTAAGGACGGGGAAACATCAACAGAGCTTACATTGTATTATGAGCCAATTGTTTATAATGGAAAGAATAGCAACGTAGGGGAAAATAAAGTAGGGCTGTTTCGGAACATGTCCTATTCTTATCAAGATAGGGAGAAGGGAAGTTACTATTGCCCTGACTATGTAATAAAGATACAGCGATCCGAACATTGCCAGTATATCATCTTGGACGCAAAATTCTCAAAACGCAACACCACAAAAGAAAACTATCTGTCCAAACTTTTGTACCGATACATTATTTCGATTTCTGCAATAGACCCAGAAGACAGCCTTTTAGGCCTAGTTATCGTGAACGGAAAGTCAGATGGAACAGGGGATGTTGTCGAAGATATTTATGATCGGGCACCCGACCATCGAAAAATTCACCCCTTTGCCAAGATTTTGACACTTACGGAAACACAGGAAGAGAATTTGCAGCTGCATGAGAATTTGATAGATCAGCTTTTAAAAGGCTTCATCGCCTGATGATCAAAAAGGTAGGCTATGGAAACGGCCATATAGCACCGAGCCACAAAACCTATCAAGGCACCGGCTGCACCTCGCCTACGGCGTCCTTGACAGCCTTGTGCCACAGTGGATTAGGGCCGCCAAGGGGGGGACTGAAGCCCCTCTCTATTCTAAGCTCAATCTTGCTCTATGGGGATGACCGCTTCCTCTGTGCAATGTGTCCGTTAAGTCTGTACATCTGCGGTCACTAGATTGCACATTATCAATAAGCATGACTAAAGTGCAACAATCGTTACTGATTGCCGCACTTTAGTCATGCTCTAAACGGTATTTGGTTGTTGCCCTTGTGCGGGGTGGCCCTTGCAACGCAAGGGTTTTCCGATTTGTCCTTATTATGCCATAAGGGCATACCTTCGCCACGCTGTCCTTACAGAACGGTGTAGATGTGAAAACCCTCTCCAACACGCTGGGCCACTACAGTGCGGGCTTCACGCTGGACACCTACACCCACGCCACACAGCGGATGAGGCGGGAGGCGGCAGACACCATTGGGAACGTTATTGATCAGGCAATGTGAGCGGAAAAAATGAAGGCACTGATTTGGCCTTGGGCATGGGAGACAAAACTTGCCCAAGGCCAAACTCATCAATTCAAAAAGAACCAAAAACCAAGCAACAAAATCAACCAAAAATAGGTTGACAAAATGGATTCCATATGTTATACTTCTTGGAGAAAGGAGGAAAGGAGCTTGATCACACGTTTTGGGAAAGAACTCCGGAAGATTAGAATTGATCACGGGGAAATTTTAAAAGACATGGCAGAAAAACTCCAGGTGACTCCATCATTTCTATCTTCTGTAGAGGTGGGCAAAAAAAATGTTCCGACGGGTTGGGTTGATAAAATTACATCAATGTACAATCTCACCGCTAAGGAACGGGATTTCCTTGAAGAACTGTCCGAGGAAGCTGTCACTGGATTGAAAGTGGATTTGAGAAACTCAACACAGTCTCAGCGCCAAGCTGCACTTGTATTTGCAAGAGATTTTGGGACGCTTACTGATGACGAAGCTAATCGTATTATCAAATTGCTCAGCAAAAAGAACCGTGAGGAGGGTAGCGATGCACCATGAATTACAGAAGCGAGCCGTTATCAAGATTGGATATTCGAAGGTATGCGCTTTCTATACGTCAGGCAGTCTTACCTGAAGGGAATTTATGGTTTCCTATTGAGGAGTTTCTTGAGTGCTTATCTGAACTGCCGGGAAATGAGGATTTTTTCTTTGAGTGCGTCAAAGACAATGAGCTGCCACCAAATATACACGCAGAGTATAGCTTGGATGAGAATTGTATGCGAATTAAGGAAACAGTTTACTTGGGAGCGTGTGATGGAAATGGTCGGGATAGAATGACTTTAGCACATGAAATAGGGCATTTTCTGTTGCTTAAGCACAGCAAATTGAAACTCCAAAGGTGTTTTTCTTCCGATGTGCCATGTTACTGCGATCCGGAATGGCAGGCTAAGTGTTTTGCGGCAGAACTATTGATTCCGGCTAATCAGGTAGAAAGACTATCCCCAGAATACGTAGCAAAAAAATGCGGAGTTTCTTTACAAGCCGCAAAATATCAGTTGGGAAAACTTCCGCAAAGCAAAAAAAGCGGCCAAGCAAAAGCTTGACCGCGGACCGTTTGCAATCATCTTATTGAGGGATAAGGCGATTGCGTGACCGGCCTACAGGGGTACATGACAATATTAATGTAGCACACTTTCGCTGTCCTTGCAAGATGTTTATGATATAAAAATCTTGTGAAGGAGGTAACCATTTATGTGGATTTTCCGTACATGGACTACCACAAGGGGCGGTGAGCGCATCTATGCCAAGGATTATGGCAAAAAAGCTTTCCGTTTTTGGGTTGGTGCAGGTAAGAAAAAGTAAGCTGACCATTAGTACAAAAGACTGCCGGTGTCTATAGCGCTAATGGAGAAAAGGGGGTGGGCAATAGTCCGCCCCCTTTGTCAAATTATTTCACGTTTGGGTACAACTAATTTAAAAAACCTTTTCGCTAATTAGCTGATGCTGTAAGCAGCAGAACAAATAAATGAGTAGGAGCGGATGAGATTGTCCTGTCTGCTCCTGTCTACTTCATTGTGTTCCGCCCACCATCTGCCGGCGGCCCTCCCCCTCACCAGCCGGTGGGGTAATCAAACAAGACGAAGGTAGAACAAATAAAATACCTTCTACTGATGTTTACCCATTCCGATTCTCCGCGCGTACAATCTGCTTTCTCCCACGTCTTTTCCGTCTGCCATTTGAGAAACTCCCGCAGCAGCACCAGCTTTTGCCTGGTATCCCACGCCTCCAGTGCGGCGTAATACTCCTTACGGTCCTCCTCGTGGATGATGATGGGAGGATGCCCATGGAGCACCAGCAGATAATTCATTGCCAGCCGGCCGACTCTCCCGTTGCCGTCCGCAAAGGGGTGGATGTTCTCAAATTTGGCGTGGAAGTACGCCGCCGCGGTCAGTACGTTCTCTGGCTTCACATCCCGCAGTTCCTCCAGCAGCTCCTGCACCTCGTCCGCTGCATCCTCTGGCGCGGCTCCGACCTCATCCCAGCCCGTCACATAGTCGTGACGCTTGTACTCACCGGGCCGTTCCCCCAACTGCCAGCGCCTCACGTCATAGGTGTTTTTGGTGAGGCAAAACTGAAGCTCCTTGAGAAACGCCTCGTCCAAGGCGCGCTTCGCCTGGAACACGCATAGGAATATCTCGTAGGCTTCCTTGGCGTTGCGGATCTCAAACAGCGTCCGCAGGTCTCCGGTGTAGGCGGTCACGCCATCGTGCTCGAATATCTCCCGGGTGTCGTGATAGGTGACATTCTCGTTCTCAATTTTCCCGGAATGGTAGGCAAAGGCAATGCCAAAGGCGTTCAGCACCTCGGCCAGGTCAGCGTCCGTGGTAATATTTTTGCTCCGCCACAAATCCAATGCCCGCTCATACCCGCCCATGGTAAGCCTCCCTATGCTATCCGCTCCATTGTGTCCTTTCGGCGTATGGGTCACGGTCTGGGTCGCGCCCTGACCCAGATTTTGACCCAGACCGATTATAACTAAAAAAGTAATGAAAAGCACCTGATTTCTTGCAAAATCAGGTGCTTTCTGGTGGAGACTACAGAACTCGAATCTGTGACCTCTTGCGTGTGAAGCAAGCGCTCTACCGGCTGAGCTAAGCCTCCATATATGGTGACCCGGACGGGAATCGAACCCGTGTTACCGCCGTGAAAGGGCGGTGTCTTAGCCGCTTGACCAACGCGCCAAGGGCAGACCCCAACGGGCCATGGTAGCGGCGACTGGATTCGAACCGGTGACACTTCGGGTATGAACCGAATGCTCTGGCCAACTGAGCTACGCCGCCATACATCCGGCCAACAGACACCCGACCGGTCAGGCAGGAGTTAGTATACCCCAAAACATTCCGTTTGTCAATAGCTCCTGACATATTTTTCTGGCAACTTTTTTCTTCCCCCGGCATTTTTCTCCCTTTACACAGCGCCGCCGGAATGGTAATATGATGTGTGTAGAATTTCCCCCCAATTCCAAAACAGAAAGAGTGATCGTTATGGACCGCAGCAGCGGAATTCTCCTGCCTGTCTCTTCCCTCCCCTCCCCCTGCGGAATCGGAACGTTGGGCCGGGCGGCCTACGCCTTCGCGGATTTTCTCCATGCCGCCGGACAGAAATACTGGCAGCTTCTGCCTCTGGGCCCCACCAGCTACGGCGACAGTCCCTATCAGAGTTTTTCCACCTTTGCGGGAAATCCCTACTTCATTGACCTGGAAATGCTGGTGAACGACGGCCTGCTGGAGCAGTCTGAGCTGGAAGAAGCGGACTGGGGAGACAATCCCCGGTACGTGGACTACGGAAAAATCTTCGCATCCCGCTTCACAGTGCTGCGTCAGGCCTTCCGCAGAGGGTATTCCAGAGACCGCGAAGCGGTGGAGGCTTTCCGTCAGGAGAACCAGTGGCTGGACAACTACGCCCTCTATATGGCGGTAAAGGCCAGCTTTGGCATGAAAAGCTGGCTGGAGTGGCCGGACGAGGACATCCGGCTGAGAAAGAGCGAGGCGGTGGCGCGCTACAGCAAAGATTTGGCGGAAGATATCGCGTTTTACTCTTATCTTCAGTACCTGTTCTACCGGCAGTGGAACGCCCTTCGGGATTATATCCACTCCCTGGATATTCAGATCATCGGCGATATGCCGATCTATGTGGCCATGGACTCTGCGGACGTATGGGCGGAGCCGGAGTTCTTCCAGCTGGGCGAGGACCTGGTTCCCACCGAGGTTTCCGGCGTTCCTCCGGATTATTTCACCGCAGACGGACAGCTGTGGGGAAACCCCCTGTACGACTACAAGCGGATGAAGGCGGACGGCTATGACTGGTGGATTCGCCGGGTGGAGGGGGCGGGACGCCTCTTTGACATCATCCGGATTGACCATTTCCGGGGCTTGGAGAGCTACTGGGCGGTTCCCTACGGGGAGACCACCGCAAAGAACGGCCGCTGGCGGAAGGGTCCGGGCATGGCCCTGGTGGGCATGCTGGTCAAGCGCTTCCCTGACCTGCAATTTATTGCCGAGGATCTGGGCTTTCTTACGCCCGCTGTGCACCAGCTGCTCCGCCGCTCCAAGCTGCCCGGGATGAAGGTGCTGGAATTTGCCTTCGATACCCGGGAACCCAGCAACTACCTGCCCCACACCTATGACCGCCACTGCGTCTGCTATGTGGGCACCCATGACAACGAGACGGTCATGCAGTGGCGGGAACAGGCGGACCGCTCCAGCGTCACCATGGCCCGGAACTACCTGGGGCTCAGCGAGGCCGAGGGCTTCCACTGGGGGATGATCCGGGGCGGCATGTCCTCGGTGGCGGACACCTTTGTGGTGCAGATGCAGGACTGCCTGGGGCTGGGCGCCGAGGGCCGGATGAACACTCCCGGCACGCTGGGCGGCAACTGGCAGTGGCGCCTGCTGCCCGGCGAGGCCAGTCCCGCCCTGGCAAAGAAGATATACCTGTATACCAGACTGTACGGACGGATTTGATTTTTCCCGGCATGACGGAACGCCTGCGGCGGCGGATGGGGTTTCTCCCTCCGCCGCCGCTTTGCGTTTATTTGCTCAAGGACTCCTCCTGCAATCGATCAAACGCCGCCATGCACTCGTCCACGGTGGCGCCGCCGAGCAGCTCCCGCACAATCAGGCAGGTGTTTCCCCACTGCTCCACCTTCATCCCCGCGTTGGAGCCCAAAACAAACACATTTTCCTGGATTCTGTCGTTGAGGGGCTTCAAAGCGGGAATGCAGTCCACCTCCACATTTTGGGAGGGGGAGATCACCTTGTTGATTTCCGAATAGATCTGAAGCGCTTCGTCGGAGAGCATGACGTCCAGCGTGCGCAAGGCGTCTTCGGCGTGCTCCGCATTGGCGCCGACGGCGTAGCCCGTCATGGTTATCACCGGCATCTGCCCCCGGCTGCTGGGGAATCCGATGACCTGAAGGTTGAAGTCCGGGCTGCCATAGGCGGTTTCCGTATTGGCCGCTCCCCAGTAGGCCATGACTATCGGGGTTTTCTGTGCCAGAAAGTCCGGTCCTTCCCCATCAATGGCTTCGCTGACATAGGCCTTTTCCGCGTCGATATAGCCCAGGTCGATCATCTCCTGGAGAAACAGAAAGCCGGGACGCATATAATCGCTGTATTTGGCCTCCCCGCTGTTCAGCGCCGCGATCTCCGCCTCCGTGTTGCCGCCGTTATACAAATCCGCGTAGGCCTGGGCCAGGACAAACGTCTCCAGCCACCAGCGGTTGGCGCCCACGGGAGTCTCATAGCCGTTCTCCTGAAGCACCCTACAGCACTCCAGAAAGTCCTCCGGCGTCTCCGGCAGCGCCAGTCCGCACCGGTCAAATATATCCTGATTGATGAACAGACCGTAGGCCACCACCTCCTGGGGAATGGCCACCAGCTTTCCGTCCACCACATTGGCGGTTTTCACCACCTCCCGCAGGTTTTTCGCGCAGTCCAGCCCCGACAAATCCATCAGCAGCCCCTCCCCGCCCAGCGTCAGGATGGTATCCGGATTCAGCAGGTACATATCGTCCATATTGCTGCGGACCCGGTCAAGGGCTACGTCGTCATAGGTCTTATCCTGATAGTCCTCGGCCGTGTAGGTGTTGTAGGCCAGGGTTACGCCCAGCTGCTCCTCCGCCATGGCCACCGTGGTGTCCATGGCGTTTCTTGCGGTGCTCTCCACATCCGGCTCTGTTTTCTCCATGGGGCTGAACAGGTTCACTACCCGCTTCTCGGCTTCGTCCCATATCATCAGACTTCCATTCGGGTTCCCGGAGCTCCCGCATGATGCCAGCGCCGCCGCGGCAATTCCCGCAAGACAGGCGGCAGCCAGCCGTTTCAGTCTGGTTTTCATCCTTGCTTCCTCCTGTTTATATGCTTTGTGATCACCTTGATCAACAGCGCCACGTCAAGCGGCTTTGCCACATGGGCGTTCATCCCCGCGTCCAGCGCGGCTTTCTCGTCCTCCGCGAAGGCATTGGCCGTCATGGCGATGATGGGGATTTCCTCCGCGTCCTCCCGGGGCAGGGAACGGATCGTTCTTGTGGCGTCGTACCCGTTCATGACCGGCATCTGGACGTCCATCAGGATGGCGTCAAACTCACCGGGAGCCGCCCTCTGGAACCGCTCCACCGCAAGTTGGCCGTTTTCCACAATTTCGCAGGCCGCGCCCTCCATGTCCAGCAGCTCCACCAGAATCTCCGCGTTGATTTCGTTATCCTCCGCCGCCAGGAAGCGCAGACCGCTCAGCCCGCCTGCCTCCCCGGTCTCCGCCGGGCGCTCCTCCCCCTTTCCGGACTGGAGCTCCAGCAGCTTTTCCTGCATGGCGGATACAAAGAAGGGCTTTGTGAGAATGCCGGTGCTGCGCACCTTGAGAACCTCTTCCGTTCCCTCCGCGTCGTATTCCGCCAGAAGCAGAATGGGCGCGCCGGGCAGCTCCTCCCGCAGCTGCGCCGCCGCCTGCGCTCCTCCGGCCAGCTCCCAATCCAGCACAACAGCCTGATACGGGGCGGCAGCACTCCGTATCAGAGATACGGCTTCCTCCACGCTGGAGGCCGCGTCCACGGCAACGCCCGCCTGACTCATCAGCACGCGGATATTCTCGCAGTCTTCCGCGCTGCCGTCCGCCGCCAGAATCCGGGTGATCCCGCTCTGCTCCCAGAAGCGGACGTCCGCCTGCCCCTCCGGGATGCGGCACTCCAGCTCCACCCGAAAAAGACTGCCCTTGTTCATCTCGCTGGACACGTCGATGGTACCGCCCATCAGCTCCACGATGTTTTTGGTGATCGCCATGCCCAGACCTGTGCCCTGGACCTTGTTGGTCGTGCTGTTTTCCGCCCTGGTGAAGGCGTCAAAAATGGTCTTCAGGTACTCCGGCGTCATGCCGTACCCGTTGTCCTCCACCTCGATGCGGATATGCTCATACTGATTGGAGCGCTGCCGGAGGCCGATCAGCCGGAACCAGATGGAGCCGCCCTCCGGGGTGTATTTCACGGCGTTGGACAGAAGGTTAAGGAGAATCTGGTTGATCCGGGTCTCATCTCCCATCAGGTACTCGTGGCGGATACCCGACACCTCCACATGGAATGTCTGTCCCCTGGCTTTTGCCATAGGCTGGATGATCGCTTCCACGGAAGAGACCACGTCGTTCAGGGAAAAGCGGTCAAAGTTCAGCACAACCTTTCCGCTCTCGATTTTGGAAACATCCAGTATGTCGTTGATCAGACTGAGCAGATGCTGGCCGGAGGCCATGATTTTCTTTGTGTACTCCCGTACCTTGGCGGGGTTTTCCGCCTCCATGGAAAGCAGCGTGGTAAATCCAAGGACCGCGTTCATGGGCGTGCGGATATCGTGCGACATGTTGGAGAGGAACATGGTTTTGGAGTGGTTGGCGATCTGGGCCGCCTGAAGCGCCTCCGTCAGTTGCTTGTTGTGCAGCTCCCGCTCGGCCTCCCGCTCCTTCCGGACCCGGCGCTGCTGCCGCTGGGTGAAGTAATACAAGACGCAGCACAGCAGAAACGCCACCAGCATCAGCACGACGACAATGATAATATTTCTGTTGACGGCCTGCCCCTCCTGCTGGATGGCGTCCACCGCCACATAGCCAACCAGGTAGATCGTCCCGTCGTTCACCGCCCACATGTAATTGAGAGAATCCACGTTCCGGATATCGTGGTAAAACAGGATATTTTTCCCGTCCTCCAGGCATCGGGCCAAATTGTTTTGCAGCGTCTGGTCCTCAATGCTGTTGGCCCGGTAGAAGTCGTGAAGATTCAGGTGCCCGGCGCTGCGCATGCCCATGCCCTTGGGCTTGAGCACAAAGCGCTCGCTCCGCACGTCCATGATATACAAAACCGCCTGATTGCTGTAGAACTTTTCCGGAAGAGACTCGTCCAGCAGATCGTAGACGTATTCCACATAAAGGGAGGCAATTTCCCGTCCGTCCTTTTCCACAGGGCATTTCATGGTATAGGCCCATGTGCCCATGTGATTGAGATAGGACTGGGAAACCGGCAGGCCGTTTACGGTATCCCCTGCGGAAAAGTCCAGTCCCGTCTCGGAAAACGCTTCTCCCGTGTTGGAGACACCCTCCGTCTCTCCCGCCGGAATCAGGGAGATTTTTACCATCATCTCATTTTTCTCGTAAGCGCAGACGCATTCGGCCGGGTCGTCCGCCTTTGCAATTTCCTGGGCCATCAGAATCTGAAAATCCGCCTCGTTTCGCAGAACAGCCTCTATGGTGCACTGAATCAGATCCAGGCTTTCGCTCAGATTCTGAATCGCCGAGGCAGACATCTCCTGAGATACTTCCCGCGCAAGAGAAAATACAATGGTTCCCAAAATGCAAAAGACCAATACGATGGAGAGGAACAAGGAAATTCCTCTGTTTTTCTGCGTCGACTCTTTTTTCATCTCTGCTCTCCATTCCGCTGCTCTCTGCGGCGCTGTCTGGTAATACTCCATTATATCAGCTCCCCCGTTTTCGTGTCAATTGATCGGAGGCGCGATGCGAAAAAAATATACGGCGGGCAGGGCGGCCCCCGGCGTTTTGCCGGA
>OFFE01001330.1_pt1 | contig 18123 bp, 17 predicted proteins | sample 1521371 | NCBI WGS metagenome assembly OFFE01 (sample SAMEA3504131, study PRJEB24116) | mouse gut metagenome | biome: mouse gut; feature: mouse-associated habitat; material: faeces | place: Denmark | collected 2011 | reverse complement strand
CAATCTCTCTGCAAAGCTCCGTCAGGCGCTTTGCAGAGGCCTCCCAGGTGTATTTTTTTGCCTGTAAGTATCCTTTTTCCCTTAGCTCTTGGGCATACGCCGCATCGGACAGCACACGCCATATCCCCTCCGCGATGCTCTCCTCCTCCAGCGGGTCCACCAGCTCCGCGGCGTCCCCCGCCACCTCCGGCAGGGACGCCGCGTTGGCGCACACCACCGGACAGCCAAAGGTCATCGCCTCCAGCGGCGGGATGCCGAACCCCTCGTACAGGGAGGGGAACAGGAATGCCGACGCATTCTCATAAAGTGTGTTCTTCTCCCCGGCAGACACATAGTCGGTAAAAATCACATCTTCCTTACAGCTGATTTCCTTGACAGTCTGGAAGATTTCCTCATCCCGCCACCCACGGCCACCGGCCAGAACCAGCTGGTGGGGAATGTGGTATTTCTCTTTTAACAGCGCAAACGCCCGCAGCAGGCGAGCCAAATTCTTCCGCGGCTCAATCGTGCCCACGTACAGCAGATACGGCCTGTGAATCCCCCATTTCTGACAGCACACTCCGAAATCCGCTGTCCCGGGCTGTAGGGACGGCGCGGGGTATACCACGGAGATCCTCTCCGCCGGAACCCCCAGCAGCTCCGTGATCTCCGCTTTGGAAAATGCAGATATGGTCAGGATACGGCTGCTGCGCTCTACACTGTACTGGATATTTTTCTTAATCCTACGCAGGTTCTTTGCCGCCATGGTCTCCGGACAGCGCAGATGGGTCATGTCATGGACCACTGTCATGACATGACCGCTTACCCGGGGCGGAACTATAAAGTTGAAAAAGATGGTCAGGTCCGTCTTGCCGGGGAACAAGCCGCTGTAAGAGATGGGCGCTATGTCCCAGATACGCCGGTAGATGCCGTAGGGGAACAGCCTGTTCTCACGGACTGGCATGGTAATATCCGACAGGGCTGCTGTATTGTCATTCCTCCCCAGAAAGTTGAACAGATTGCCCCAAAACGTTAAATCCTCCGTATCCCGCAGCCGTCTGGCCAATTCGTATGTATAGCTCCCAATCCCGGCCCGGGCCCAGCAGCACGGCTGCAACTCTAATGCTACTCTCATGATCTCCCACCCTTGATCGCTTTTAGCGCAGATAGTACGCCCCAATTTCTCCAGCCACATCGGCGATATCAAAGCCGGCATTCCGCACACCGGCCACGCCCGCCAGCCGGTCAGTTGGTTCAGCCACCGCGCCCAGGAGGGCCTCCGCCCACCCCTCCGGTCCACTGCTTAAGGGGACAACACGGACAGCTTCCGTGAGACGAGCCTCCTCTGGGACGAATTCGGACATAACCACCGGCAAACCCGCCGCCTGTGCCTCTACTGCGGCAATCCCGAGGCCCTCGAATCGGCTGGGAAACGCGAACACGTCCATGGCCCAGAGGAGCTCCTCTATGGACGGGGTTGTCCCGTAAAAGACTACCTTTTCCAGAACCCCCAACCGCGCCGCCTTTTTCCGCAGCGCAAACATCTCCTCGCCATCCCCAACCAGCAGCAGACGGGCCAGCGGCTCTCTACGTAATACTGCACGGAAGGCATCCAGCAAAAAGCTCTGGTTTTTCTGGCTACAAAGGCGGCCCACGCTGCCGATGACAATGGCGCCGCTGATGTTCAGCCGCTCTCGCAGCGTCTCCCGGCTATACCGCTGAAAGGCAAATCGCTGTGTATCGATTCCATTAGGGACAAAGCGGAATCCCCTCTTTCGCAACGCCTTGGACGAAAACAGGAACTCTGCCGCAGGTGCGGAACACGCCCATAAATCCGTCGCACAGCCGCTGAAAATCATTTTTGACAGAGAATGAATAAATAGCTTGAGAGAACGCGCCGGGCTTTTCCTCAGCCCGGTATTGTGGCTGTGGGTGATAATCACAGGGATGCCGGCACGATCCGCCAGCCAGGCATATCTGAGGGACAGGCCGTGGAATAGATTTAAGTGCAGCACATCATAGTGGTGCTCCTTCACGATTTTGAGAAATTCTCTGCTGTTTCTGTATATATTCTGCGGACTCCCCGTTAGCTCGTAAACTCCTACGCCCTGCTGCCGAAGCCTCTCAGTGAATATGCTCACTTCCAGACTGGTGGCTACAATGTCAACCTCAAGGGAGGACAAGTCCAAATGGCATAAAACATTATTCAGGAAGGATTCGATCCCGCCCGAACCCCAGCGCTCACAAAAGTAGCAGACTCGTTTTTTCGCATCCTCTATCAAGCTTCCTCCCACCCAATCTCCATTTGTTCCTGCTCCAGCAGCCGGCTGTGGGCCTGTTCCACCAGGAGTGCAATGCTCTTCTTGATCCCCGCACGGGTGCTCTAGTACAGCCGCTGCAGACACCAGGGGGTGCCCTTCTCCTCTGGTGCCTTCGCCTCTGCGCACAGTTGCCGGATGATAGTGCTCACGTAGGTATGGATTATGGGGATACCGTCCTTGGTCAGGTGCTTTTTATGTTATAGTCGAAATTGTAAAGTTGTCTATATTTTGCGACTACGTAACAGCTCTGCCAATAAACATTACATAGGACTTTGAATTATCCTATCACAAACCGCAAGAGAATGCAAGCCTATTTTTCTGGGTTTATATACGATAAAACCTAACCAAACAAGCATAATAAGCAATTCGTTTATATTGTTGTACTTTTTCCTGCCCGCGAGGTTTTGAATTCATTCGCGGTTAAAAGAGGATCAACTTTTTAATTTTGTCTACTATTATGTTAAAAAAAGAGGTATTGCCATCGTTATGCCAAGACCTCAGATGCCTTTATTGCTACGGTAGGAGAGCTTCGCCGTCCGATACTTCCCGACGGCCCCCTTCCGCAGACGGCTGACCTCCATAATGGGCCGGGTCAGATAGGAAATATACTCCTGTGCGTCCGCCAGCAGGTCCGTGATACGCCGCAGTTCCTCCCAAAGAAGAAGCTATCCACCATCAGAACGATCTATGTCGAGGCCGCTCAGATCGTCGTAGTCCGTGTAGATGGAGAATTTGAGAAACTGCGAAATGTTCCGGTTCAGCGTCTACGTCTGCCGGGGACATAGCTGCCTGCCGCCAGTGAACGAGCTTCCCGATTTTTAATCCCCCGAAAATGCCGGACGGAATTGATCCGTCCGGTGTTTTTTGTTCTCCAAGCATATCCACAAACAGGTGTGATGCCTTTTGGAAATTATAAGAAGTTACAAAGTGTCGCGGGAACGTGACCAAACGTCGCTATTTTGCTGATATAATCTTTCTTATTCAGCAGGGTGGTGTAAATTGTGATATATTGTCTTCCCGAACGGCTCAAAAGGCTCCGGCAATCCATGCACCTTTCACAGGAACAGCTGGCCCGTCTGTTGGGGGTAGACCGAAGCACAATTTCCTCATATGAGAGCAGCGTGCGCCAGCCCCCGCTGGATACGCTTTCCCGGATTGCCGACGTGTTCGGCGTAAGCACGGACTACCTTTTGGGGAGAACAAATAACCTCTCCTTTGATATATTTGATCTCACCGGAGAGGATACGGCTTTGCTCTACAACATGGCCTCCAAACTAACGGAGAAGAACCGAAGGATTCGTCAATTGCAGGAACAATAAAATTAACAGCCAAGGAATTTGAAAAGGAGGTGCCTTCATGTCTTTCAACGACAGGGGAGAACAGGGAACGCCAAGACAAAGTGAAGACGGCGGCAAAGTGTTCATACCCGCCAAACCGAAAGCTCATTTCGATGACCCAGCGCAAGTCTTCAGAGTATGCGCCTACTGCCGTGTCTCTACCGGCAGCGAGGAACAGCTCTCGTCCTTTGAACTCCAGCAGGCCCATTATCGGCAGCTGGCAAAGGAGCGGCCTAACTGGGAGCTGAAGCATGTCTACGCGGACGAGGGCATCTCCGGCACGTCTCTGAAAAACCGCGCGGAATTCAACGCCATGATTGCCGCCTGTGAAAGGGGGGAATATGACCTGGTCGTGACGAAAAGCGTCTCACGCTTTGCCAGGAATCTGGTGGACTGTATCTCTCTGATTCGAAAGCTCAAGAATCTCTCTCCCCCGGTGGGTGTGTTCTTTGAAACCGACCACCTGAACACGCTGGGGAAGGATTCGGAATTGATGCTGACCTTTCTCGCCTCCATCGCCCAGGAGGAATCCATCAAAAAGCGGGAAGCCATGGTCTGGTCGCTGGCCCAGCGGTTCAAGGACCGCAAGCTGCTGACGCCCCCGCCGCTGGGCTATGACAGGCAGAGGGATGCCGCCGGGAACTATATCAAATACGCACCCCTTGTTGTCAACGAGACAGAGGCCAAAGTAGTCCGCTTTATTTTCAACGCGTATCTCCACGGCTGGTCCCAGGCGGATATCGCGGATTTTTTAACGGACATCGGCTGCCGGACAAAGACCGGGAGCGCGGACTGGAACAGCGGCTCCATTGGTTACATCCTTACAAATGAGCGGTACTGCGGCGACGTCCTGACCTGGAAGACCTTTACTTCGGACCTGTTTGAGCACAAGCGCAGGAAGAACCGGCAGGACCTGGACCAGTACCACTACATGGGCCAGCATGAGGCCATCATTTCAAGAGAGACGTTCGAAATGGCGCAGACGCTTCTCCAAAACCGTAAGCACCATATCCGCGGCGGACTGCCCAGCCTCCAGGTCATAGACGGCGGAGTTTTTCGCGGATTCGTTCCCATCAACCACCACTGGGTCAACGACGACCCCGGACTTTACTACGGCGCGTCCAATAGCGTAAAAGCGCCAGAGCGAAAAACCAGAATGCAAAAGAACGTGTTCTCCGCATTCAATCTGGAGGGATATCAGGTGGTCAGAAGCCAATTTTTGCAGACCCGCTATGAGGGCCCGGCAATGACCATATCCAGTGAGAGGATCACCTTCAATCTTTTCTGTATGAGACAGTTTGCGGATATCGGCTATATTCAATTGCTTCTCCACCCTTCCGAGCGGAAAATCGCCATCAGGCCCTGCGGCAGGGACGCGGCCCACAGCGTCAAATGGCGCTCCAATGCCGCCAAGCCGCTGTACCCGAAGGCGCTGTGTTGCCGCCACTTCGGCGCGGCGCTTTTTTGCATCATGGAGTGGGACCCGGACCTGCTTTACCGGGTCCAGGGGACCTGGATACGGCGCGGCGACGGTCAGATCATCCTGTTCAACCTGGAAAGTGCCGTATCCGTGTTGCTTGCGCCGACGGAGGAAGCCGGGAAGAAACGGATCGAACTGTTCCCGGAGCAGTGGGAACATGGCTTCGGTGAGGAATTCTATGACCATATTGTGGAAAACGAGATTTTCTACATGGCAAAAAGCGCGGTCTGGCAGGCCAACAGGCCCAGCGTCCCGGCTCCCGGTATGGCGCAGTACGGCGTTCCGACGGAAGAGAAGCTTCAAGCCATGATGGAAACACTCACAAGAGAGGTGGCTGCCGGTCATGCTGGAACGTAGTCAATTGGACGATATATTCTCGGGCGTGAAGCCGGTGGAAGACGAGGAACCGGAAGCTGTGGCGGACCTGGCCGGATATCAAGTCACCAGGGCGGAGCTTTTCTCACACACCTACGAACCGGCCATCACCATCTGGCCAACCCGGATCAAGTTCAACATGGCCTGTCTGCGGAGGTTTCCGGGCGTAACGCACATCCAAATCCTGATTCACCCGGAACAGCGGCATCTCATCATCCGTCCCTGTCTTCCCGATGCGCCGGATTCTCTGCGGTGGGCGAAAGGCGGGGGAGCAAAAGAGCTCTCCAACCGGGACATGCTGTGTAGAATTTTCGCGGGGAAGGTCTTTGATTTGATGAAATGGGATTCGGAATACCGCTATAAAATGCTGGGAAGACCGGCTGTCTATCAGGAGGAAATGTTGTTCCTGTTTAAGCTGACGGATTTTGAATTATTTATGGGAGGGAAAAAGCGGCGGTCCTATCTTCCGGGAGAATGGCGGGACTATTTCGGAACGCCCGTGGAATCTCACGAGGAGCAATATAAAATTGATCTCGCGGACGGTTATATCATAACGGACAGAGTATAGGAGGTATGAAAATGGCAGCAGTTCCTTTCAGCAATGAGATTGAGGAAATCTCCATGGACGGGTTTCAGGTGGTCAGCGGGGAGTATTTTACCCGCAGGGTCGCCTATTTTTCCCCGACATGCACGATCTGGAGCGGCGGAATTACGTTTAACAAGGTGGCCTTGACGGCCCTGAACAATTGCGAGCGGGTGCGCATTGAAATCCATCCTCAGAAGAAGAGCGTTCTGCTTGTCCCAGTGACCATAAAAGACAAGGATGGGATCCATTGGAGAAAAAATGTCAAAGACTACGCGCCCAGGCGCATGGAGTGCTCCAGGTTCTCTTCCACGCTTTACGAAATGTGGGGCTGGGATACTGGCTGTGTCTATAGGACAGCCGGGCGTATCGTGACGGTGGACAACAAGGTCATGTTGCTTTTTGATTTCAATTCTCCGGAACAGTGGAGAGGCAAAGAGAAAAAAGCGGAGAAATGAACGGCGTCCACATCTCGTTTTATCTGAAGGCAAGCCGAATACACATTTTCACAGAAACGCTCCGACTCATTGGATACCCTAAGCGGGTATGCTTTTTGATTTCTGCGGATGGACAGGCACTGTTGATGCGCGCCCATGGACGCAGGGACCTCAAATCCCACAAGGTCCCACAGGGTGTGTACGATGGCAGGCGGTCCTTTGAAATCTCCAGCTGGAAGCTGTGTGAAATTCTGGCGAATCTCCACAGCTGGGATTTGAAACGCTCTTACCGTATTCCCGGCGTACTGTTGCAGGATCGGCGTTCGGTACGGTTTTCTTTGGCAGAGGCAAAAGTGATTGGTAAAGAATCATCTTGGTGAATAGCCGCGTTTGCCTAAATCGGATTTAGTCAAACGCAGCAAATCACGTTGAGAGCACGTTATATCGTTATGCCGGGCGGAATTAATCTGCCCGGCATGTTACACGAGAGCGTTTTCATCGTAAGAGAAACGCAGACAGTAATAAAATGGCTAAAAACAATAGATTTGTCCAGGTAAAACATCGAAAATAGGGCTCCTTTACCGTGCTCTCCTCCCGGGCCACCAGCTTGTAGGAGATCAGACTTGCCATGGATGCGATCAGCGTCCCCAGCCCGCCGATATTAACGCCGATGATGAGAGGCGCAAGGTTATCCGTAAATCCGGACAGCAGGAGCGCCGCCGGGACGTTGCTGATCACTTGACTGGCGGCAGCGCCCACAAGCAATTCGTTGCCGGATACGATCCGCTGCAGGAAATTACGAAAGGCAGGCAGCCGCCCCATATTGCCGATAAAGATAAAAAATCCGACGAAAGTCAGCAGCAGGCTGTAATCCACACATGCGAAAATGGATCGGTCGATGAGGAGCAGAATAACAACCGTAATGATGGTGGTCAGACCATAAGGGACTATCCTGGCCACTGTAAGCAGATCCAGAACAAAAAGCAGAAAATACACGGTAAGCTGGGGCCCCTGGCCTAAAAGCTGAATCTCTTCCGTAAAGGAAACTGCAATCGAGGCGTTATCCTTTCTGGTCAGAACAGTGCTCCAGAGCATGATGAGAAGAAGGGAGACAAGCGCATATGGCAGCATCAGCAGGAGGAAGGACCCGAGGGAGAGTCCAGCTTTGCCGTACAGGTAAAGGTTTTGCGGGTTCCCAATGGGAGTCAGCATACTGCCCAGATTGGCGGCGATGGTCTGCAGGACCACGACCGGGACCAGCAGTCTATCTCTGGCCTCCGATCCGATCAGGCGCAGGACAATGAACGTAAAGGGGACAAAGGTAATGAGAGCTATGTCGTTGGTGACGGCCATGCTGGAGAAAAAGCAGAGCAGGACCAGGATCCATACCAACTGCCGCGCCCTTTTCACCCGGCCCAGAAGGCCCTGCGCAACCCACTGGAAGATGCCGGTCTTCTGTAGGCCGGCCATCACGCCCATCAGACAGAACAGGATGGCGAGGGTGCGAAAGTCGATGTAAGAGGGGTATTCCCCGTCCGGGTGGACAAAAAACATGGAGAGCACTGACAATGCAAGGGCGACGCAGAGTACAGTTTCTTGCTTGCAAAAACGAAGTATCTTTTCTTTCATCTGGCTTCTCCTTTGCAGGTGCTGTTCTAAAAGCAGGTACAGGTTTTCCCGAATACCAGAGCGGCCGATCACGTTGCGAAAGAGCTGATCCGGGAAACGAAGGCCACGGCTTTTACATGAGACAGCATAATCTATTTTGCGTGGAGAATCAACAAGAAGTTTCCTATTTTCCCGTTCCAAATGGTATGGAACGGGAAAAACAGGCCTTGAGTGAGCAATGTCATCTGCTTTAAGTTGAAAGGGCAGTGGTATTACACCTGTGTGATCATAGAACTGTTCTCACGCGGAGTGGTGGCGCATGGGATTTCTCAAAAGAACAGCACCCGCTTGATTACCAGCACCTTCAAAGCAGCCTGGGGTCAGCGTGAACCGGAAACGGGATTGATATTTCATAGCGATCAGGGGGCATAGTATCTGAACCCTGGATTTCATATCATTTGGCCACAGATTTTTTCGTATAATTAAGTTCCATTTGAGCCGGCGTTTAACGCAGGGCCTGATGTGGCCGGCACTTGTTATAGAACTCCATATACGCTGTAACGCAGGCTTTTAACTCCGTCTCAGAACGGTAATTTGTCCGCTACAGATCTTCTTTTTTTAGCGCGAAAAAGAAGGCTTCCGCCACCGCATTGTCATGGGAAGTGCCGGACTTTGAAAAGGATTGGGTTACCCCACGCTCCCGCAGTAGCTTCTGGAAGGAATAAGCGGCGTATCTTGTTTTTTGAGTTTTATACAGAAACTGGAAGAACTGCAAAAGGGACAGCTGGAAAAAGGGAAAATAACGTACCGCAAACCTGTTGCGGCGCAAGGGAGTGGGTGTTTGTCCCACTGGGAAAGCGGGATATTCCAAAATTTTTGTTGCAGAAAACTGATTGCGGCCAAAATAAAATCCTCCGGCGATCCCTTTTCTTTTCCCGCTGTATGCCGATATAGATAGTAAGAGGCAGCGGGAGGTGAGGACTATGGAGGAGATTAACGCAGTGGCTGCGGCGGCGAATGCGGTCTGGTCCGCAGAGCAGCCCGCGCAGCCCACAGAGACGCCTGACGGAATGCAGTCCGCCCTGGACCAGATGGACGAGGACTCCAAGACCCTGGCCGAGATGATTAAGGAGGCCCAGGAGCGCACGGACGCCCACCGGGAGGCCCTGAAGCGGATGCCCAAGGGAAACGCCCGCTACGTGGACGCGCCTCTGGAGGCCTACGCCCGTCTGGCCCGGGCCAAGACCGCCTCCCAGGTGGACGCGGCCTCCGGCTTTGCCCGCCGCCGGATCGCCCAGCTGCGGGGCACGCTGCACCTGGACAGCGAGAATGCCGCCAAGATCAAAAGCGCCATCAATCAGCTGCAAAAGGCGGTGAACCGGGGGGCGAAGAAAAAGCGGGATCTGAACCGGGAGCAGATGATTAAGCTGCGCAAGGTCCGGTCCCAGGAGGCGGAGCGCCGCAGGGACCTGGAGCTGGCCCGCCGCCGTACCCAGAGGATGATCCGAGAGGGTGGTTATATGAGAGAAGCGGATATCGCCGGCCGGCTGGCCGCGCAGCTGACGGAGACCCAGATGGAGCTGCGCAGTCAGGCCCAGAGCCTGCCCAGCGTCACGTCCCTGGAGACCGCAGTGCAGCAGTACGCCGCCGAGGCCGCCGGTGCAGGCGTGGAGGCGGCGGCTCCGGCCGCAGCCATCAGCGTGCAGGGCTGAACAATGAAAAAAAGACCGAGGGCCCCGGACTTTTGTCCGGGGCCCTCGCGTACTCTCTCAACCCGGAGGCCAGGTCATGTCTCGCCCCGCCAGCACATGGAAGTGGAGATGGGGCACGGACTGCTGGCCGGCCTGACCGATGTTGGACACCACCCGATAGCCCGGGCCGGCAAAGCCCAGCTCCTGGGAGAGCCTGGCGATAACGGCAAAGATGTGGCCCACCACAGGGGCGGTCTCCTCCGTCACCGCAGCCACGGACTGGATGTGGGCCTTGGGCACCACCAGGAAGTGGGTGGGCGCCTGGGGGTCAATGTCGTAGAAGGCATAGCACAGCTCGTCCTCATACACCTTTTTGCTGGGGATCTCCCCGGCGATGATCTTGCAGAACAGGCAGTCGCTCATATCTGGGGTCCTCCTTTACTGGTTGGGCACCACGGCCAGAAATTCCAGGGGCGCGGCGCTGTCGTTGATGAGGCTGTGGGTACGGCCCTTGGGGCAGTAGTGGCAGCTCCCGGCGCGGAGGGGCTCGTACTGGCCCTCATAGAGGACTTTTCCCGTGCCGGAGAGGATATAGATGGTCTCGCTACTGGTCTCGTGGGTGTGGAGGCCGATGGAGGAGCCGGGGTCCAGGGTCCCGCGCATGATCTTGCCCAGCTCGTCGGTCCACCGCCGGGCCCGAAGCGTCCCCTCGCCGCCTAAAAAGCCGGGGGTGACGATCTCCTCTATGGCGTCAAAGTTGATAAGCATGATAGACCTCCTGTTTGTTTGATTTTCCCGCCGCCCTCGGCGGTTTTTTCTGCTGCGGAGAAGGATTACTTCGCCTTCTCGTTGACAAAATCGTCCAGGGCCGCCAGCGCATCGTCCAGCTTGAGCAGGTCGCTGCCGCCGCCCATGGCGGAGTCCGGCTTGCCGCCGCCCTTGCCGCCGCAGATGGGGGCGATGGCCTTGATGATCTCCCCGGCCTTGACCCCCTTGGCCACCGCATCCTTGCCGCACACGGCCAGGAAGGTGATCTTTTCCACGTTGACGCTGGCCAGCAGGGCAACCACAGAGGGGTCCTTGTCCCGGAGGAAATCGCCCATCTTCCGCATGTCGTCCGCCGAGAGGCCGCTGCGGGACATGGACACCACCTTCAGCCCCTTCACCTGCTTGGCGCTCATGAGGAACTGGTCCGCCTCGTTGACAAACTCCTTGGCCTTCAGCTTCTCAATGGTCTGGCGCAGCTCCCGGATCTCCCCGGTCAGCTGGCTGGCCCGCTCCTTCAGCTCGCCGGGCTTGGCCTTCAGGGCCGCCGCCGCCTGGAAGAGCAGGTCCTGGGCCCGGTTCATCTCCGCCAGGGCCCGCCGGCCGGTGATGGCCTCAATGCGCCGCACGCCGGAGGCCACGGAGAACTCGCTCTCAATGTGGAACAGGCCCGCCTTGGCGCTGTTGTCCAGGTGGGTGCCGCCGCAGAACTCCACGGAGTAACCCTCGCCGATGTTCACCACCCGGACCACGTCGCCGTACTTCTCACTGAACAGGGCGATGGCCCCGGTCTTCCTGGCCTCCTCAATGGGCATCTCTCTGGCCTGGACCGGGTAGCCGGAGAGGACCGCGTCGTTGACCACACGGGAAACCTCCCCCAGCTCCTCGGCCGTCATGGCGGCGAAGTGGGTGAAGTCGAAGCGGAGGTAGTCCTCCTCCACCAGGGAGCCGGCCTGATGGACGTGGTCCCCCAGCACCGTGCGCAGGGCCTTGTCCAGCAGGTGGGTGGCCGTGTGAGCCCGCATGACGGCCCTGCGGCGCTCCAGGTCGATCTCCGCCGCCGCGGAAGCGCCCACCTGGAGAGCGCCGGAGACCAGCTTGCCGTAGTGCATATACTTGCCGCCCTTGTTCTTCTGCACGTCCGTCACCTGGAACAGCGCGTCCCCGGCAGTGATGGTACCGTGGTCCGCTACCTGGCCGCCCATCTCCGCGTAGAAGGGGGTCTTGTCCAGCACCACGATGCCCTCCACGCCCGGCATCATCACCTCTGCCAGCTCGTTCTCCACCACCAGGGCTACCACCCTGGCGTCCGACAGGGCGGCGGTCTCATAGCCGGCAAAGACCGTGGCCGGCACGTCCTTGCCGAACTCCACCCCGGCCCAGCCCAGATCGCCCAGGGCCTCCCGGGCCTTCCGGGCGCGGACGCGCTGCTCCTCCATGAGCGCCTGGAAGGCCTTCTGGTCCACCTGCATCTCCTGCTCCTCCACCATCTCCGCGGTGAGGTCAATGGGGAAGCCGTAGGTGTCGTAGAGCTTGAAGGCGTCCGCGCCAGAGAAGGTTTTCTCCCCCTTGGCCTTGTGGTCCTCCAGCATCTCGGTAAAGATCCTCATGCCGCCGTCGATGGTCTTGGCGAAGCTCTCCTCCTCCATGCGGATGACCCGGGTAATATAGCTCTCCTTCTCCCGCAGGTCCGGGTAGGCGGCCTCGCTCTCAGCGATCACCGTGGCGCAGACCTCATAGAGGAAGGGGCGGTCCACCCCCAGCAGCTTCCCGTGGCGGGCGGCCCGGCGGAGGAGGCGGCGGAGGACGTAGCCCCGGCCCTCGTTGGAGGGCAGCACGCCGTCGCAGATCATCATGGTGGCGGAGCGGATGTGGTCGGTGATGACCCGCAGGCTCACATCGATCTTGTGGCTCTGCTCGTATTTGGCCCCGGTGATCTCGCTCACCTTGTTGGTGATGTTCATGACGGTGTCCACGTCGAACAGGGAGGCCACCCCCTGGCAGACGCAGGCCAGCCGCTCCAGGCCCGCGCCCACGTCGATGTTCTTCTGCTTGAGCTCGGTGTAGTGGCCCTGGCCGTCGTTGTCAAACTGGGAGAAGACGTTGTTCCAGATCTCGATATATCGGTCGCACTCGCAGCCCACGGTGCAGTCCGGCCTGCCGCAGCCGTATTCGGGGCCTCTGTCGTAGTAGACCTCGGAGCAGGGGCCGCAGGGGCCGGAGCCGTGCTCCCAGAAGTTGTCGGCCTTGCCGAACTTGAAGACGCGCTCCGGGGGGATGCCCACGTCCTGGGTCCAGATGGCGAAGGCCTCGTCGTCGGCGGGGGTGGTGTCGCTTCCGCCGAAGACGGAGGGGTAGAGGCGGTCCGGCTCCAGGCCCAGCCAGTCGGGGCTGGTGAGGAACTCCCAGCACCAGGCGATGGCCTCCTTTTTGAAGTAGTCGCCGAAGGAGAAGTTGCCCATCATCTCGAAGTAGGTGCCGTGGCGGGCGGTCTTGCCGATGTTTTCGATGTCGCCGGTGCGGATGCACTTCTGGCAGGTGCAGACACGGCGGCGGGGGGGCTCCACCTCGCCGGTGAAGTAGGGCTTCATGGGGGCCATGCCGCTGTTGATGAGCAGCAGGCTGGCGTCATTCTGGGGGATAAGGGAGAAGCTGGGGAGGCGGAGATGGTCCTTGCTCTCGTAGAAGCGCAGGAACATCTCCCGGATCTCATTGAGGCCGTATGACTTGTGCATGGGAATTGATCTCCTTTTATAATTGATATGATTGGATTTCGTCAGAACGGGTGTAGGGGCGAGCATTGCTCGCCCGCAAATCCTCCGGAAATCACCGCGTTTTTGTCAGTGGAACATCCGGCGGCGCGGGAGGCGCGGTTTGTCTATCAGGGGCGCGGGGTATGACGGGACATGCGGGCGAGCAATGCTCGCCCCTACATGGGTGCGTTGGATTTGCCCGGCGTTTCCCGTATATCGGAACGGCCCAGAAGATAATCCGTGGAAACATCGAAGAAATCGGCCAGTTTCACCAGGGTCAGAGATGGAATATTGATTTCTCCGTGTTCGATTTTTTGATAATGGCGGCCAATGCAGTTGAGAAATTCCGCCATTTCGATTTGTTTCAATCCCTTCTCTTCCCGGAGTGCTTTCAAACGCTCAGAAAATGCAGGCATTTTAATTTCCATGTTATTTCTCCATCACCTCTTGACATGTCATTTAACGGCGTATATAATAGGCCAAGATGCGTTATTAGATGACGTAAAGCAAAGGAGGCACACAATGAATCGACACCTCGAGCTGATCGCTGAATTAAACGAAAACTTTAACAGTCTGGGTGAGGATCTGGTTCTGCTGGAGTCCATATTGCAGGCCGGCGGCGGCGAAACCGCCTTCCCCGGGGAATACATCGCCTCCAGCCTGCGCCGCGCGGCGGACTACGTGGACCAGCACACCCAGGCCATCCACCAGCTCACCCGCTATCTCGCCGGCAGGCCTACTGCTTCTTGACCTCCAGGCCGATCAAAGCGTAGTCCGGGTCAAAGGCCAGCCGGAACACCGCGTCCTTCCTGTCAAATTCACAGTACAGCACCGCCACGCCGTAGTCCTCCCCGCCGCTGGACTGCCCGGTGACCATGGAGCTCTCAATCTGCTTGTACACCCCCGCGCCGTCCAGCTGCCGCAGCAGCAGCGAGCGCAGGTCATCCCCGCTCACCTCCGCCGCCACGTCCGAGCGCAGCATCCCCTGGACCGTCTCATAATCCCCGGACACCAGCAGGGCCAGAACTTCCCGGCCTGCGGAGAGCAGCCGTTCCTCCTCCATGCCCTCCGGCAGCGGCGCACCCCGGCAGGCGGTGAGCAGCAGCGCCAGCCCCACGGCCAGCGCCGCCAGTTTTTTGCGCAAACAGCACTCCCCCTCTCCAGAAAAAAAGAATGACCCACGCCACCACATAGGGGCGAAGGTCTCGCGGTACCACCCTAATTATCCCGGAACGGGACATCTCGTCAGCCCGATAACGGGGGCAGGGCCGTGCGGCTCATCGCCGCCCGCTCAAAAGCGGCCGCGCCGGACGGTCTGCCGCGGGGCTCCCACCCTCCCCCGCTCGCTTGGGCTCCATGACCGGCGCTGACTTTCTCATCGCATTTGGTTATTCTGAGGGTATTATAACACACTTTCGCCCCTTGTCAATTTCCTTTTTCATATTTTGTTCAGAAGCCCTCACGTCTCCCGGGCGCTCCTGGGCGCACTGTCCAGGGCGATCCGGGCAAAATCTCCCCGCAGCAGCTCCTCCAGCCCGGCCAGCGCCTCCCGGGCCATGTCCATCTGCTCCGCACGGACCTGGAGCAGGGCCCCGTCCCCCCGCAGCCGCAGGCGGAAGTCCGTAAAGCCCCGGGCCATCAGCGCCGCCTCCCCCCGGGCCACCCGGGCCAGAAGGTCCCCGGTGATAGGGGTCCCGGCGGGGATCCGGGTGGCGAGGCAGGCGTAGGAGGGCTTGTTCCACACCGGGAGACCGGCCCTCCGGGCGGCGGCGCGGATGTCCCCCTTGGTCAGGCCGCACTCCCGCAGGGGGGAGCGGACCCCCAGCTCCTTCAGGGCCGCCATGCCCGGCCGGTCAGATGCGTCGTCGGAGGCGTTGCACCCGTCCAACACCAGGGGAAGCCCGTCCGCTCTGGCGGCCTCCAGCAGACGGGTGAACAGGGCCCGCTTGCAGTGGTAGCAGCGGTCCGGCGGGTTCGCCGCCGCCTGGGGGACGGTCAGGATGTCGAACTCGATAACCGTCAGCTCCGCGCCCAGCCGCCGGGCGGTGTCCCGGGCATCCTCCAGCTCAAAGTCCGGCTGGAAGGGCGTGCGGACAAAGTAGGCCGCCGTCCGCCGGGCCCAGGTCCGGGCCTCGTGAAGCAGCCACGCCGAATCCACGCCTCCAGAAAAGGCCACCGCCGCTGCCGGGTTCTGGATGAAAAATTCCTGCATGGTCATGTGCATTCCCCCTTTTTTCTCTATGGCTTGTTTGATAATTGGCGATATGCCCAACAGCAAGGAATTTTTTTGCCAGACAAGGCAAATTTTCGCAGGCATCCTGACGGATAGCAAGAAAATTTAACGATGTATGGCGGAAAAGGTCTGCTGTGTGGGCGTGTTGACAATTTTCAAACATGCCCTAGCTACTTCGCAAATCTTCTAGGTTAGTGTAAAGCATCGGCGGTATACCCACCATATTCTGCAGTTGATGCTCTGCATCACGCATCTCTATGCTCCTCCCACCCAATCTCCAGCTGCTCCTGCTCCAGCAAGCGGTTGTGGGCCTGCTCCACCAGTAGCGAGATATTCTCCTCGATCCCCGCCCGGGTGCTCTGGTACAGCCGCTTCAGACACCGGGGGTTCCCCTTCTCCTCCGGTACCTTCGCTACCGCGCACAGTTGTCGGATGATGGTGCTCACATAGGTACGGCTCATGGGGGTACCGTCTTTGGTCAGGAAGATGGGGCCGGAGAGATAGCCGCTGCGCTTGGCGTAGTCCAGCAGTTCCTTTTGCAATCCCTCTGGGATGCGAAGCACCTGCTTGTTCCGGCTGAAGGTGACCGTCAGCTTGCCATTTTTCACTGCCTCCACCGTTGTCTTATCCAATTCCTGCACTGTCAGACCGGTGGTGCCGAACAGCTTCACCAGTAGATACACTTTCTCGCGCCCCAAAGCCCGAGCCGTTTGCAGCAGCCGCAGATACTCCGTCCGGGTCAATTCCGGCTGTAGCTCTGTTGCCAGCTTCAGTTGGTTGGCCAGCTGATATTCACGATGACCCACAAAGTCCAGATAGGCATTGTTCACCGACAGGTAGCTGTTGATGGTGCTGGGCGCGTATCCCTCTTTTACCAGCTGCTCCCGCCAGTATTCCAGGGTTCCGTGACGGATAGTTTTGTCCTCCGGGAGATCCTCATAGAGGCGGTTCAGACCCCGGCGATACCACTTTAATGTGCCCTCCACACGGCCCTCTCTCTGGCAGGCAGCCATAAATCGTTCGATACCCTCCCGGCTCAGGCGCACGCCGACATCCGACGCCGGGCTATGCCGCTGTCGCTGCTGGCTGTAGCCTCGCTGGATGTGTTGTCTTGTTTGCGGCATAACTTTCCCCTTTTCTGGTTCATCACAGACTTAACAAACTGCCCTGTTTCCTTGCGATTTTTACCACGCATGAAGGTCTCAAAAACAACAAACAGCCTCGCGCAGAAAGCGCGAAGCTGAAAAAGGCATGAAAATATAAGCCGATCATCCAACATCCTTGATCGGCAGGATTTGTTATGCGAAAAACAGGGAAAATAGACTTGCAATCCCATGCTTTTTGTGATAGGATGCTTACAGTCTCTCACGTTGTCTATTGTTGATTTGTAAATTTTAAGGCAACTTGTTAATTTTGTCTATTAATTCTTTAAGAAATAAGCCCCAGCCGTTCCAGTTGCTGAGCGTGCTCCACACCTGTAGAAATCAGATAAATCCGTGTGGTCTCAATGCTGGAGTGTCCCAGCACATCTGCCAGCTTGGCCACGTCCCGGCAGGCACGGTAGAACGTCCTGGCAAATAGGTGTCGCAGATTATGGGGGAAGACCTTTGACGGTGCTACATCTGCCTTTTTACATAACGCCTTCATCTCCGCCCAAATTTGGCGGCGGGAGATGCCTTTGCTGCTTCTGGTGAGAAAAATCTCGCCGGAAGTGATTTTTTGCTTCATGGCATATTTTTGAAGTTTTCGGCACAGCTTGCCGGGGATCAGGATGGTGCGGATCTTTCCTTTCAGCGCAATATCCGCTCTGCCTGTCTGGATGGCTTCCACGGTTATGTACTTCACCTCTGACACTCGGATGCCGGTAGCGCAGATTGTTTCAATAAGTAGCGCAAGACGGGGCTTTCCTAGCCGATTAGCCGTTTCCAAGAGGTGGGTATATTCTTCTTTTGTGAGCTCCTTCTCTGTGCCGCGAAACAGCTTCCGCTGGATTTTCAGGTATCTTGTCCGGAGCTCCGGCCATCCCATAAAGCTGAAGAATTTGTTTAGCGCTGAAAGCTTGGAGTTGATCGTCTCCGGCTTGTATCCCTCTGCATATAAATATCTTTTCCATCCAGTCACCGTCTCTGCCGTCACACCTCGTTCTGCCAGCCAGGATCGGAAGAGTCTCACTTCCCGCAGGTATTTCTCAATGGTACTTTCTTCCCGTTCCTCCGATGTTAGATACCATTGAAATAAACCCAATCTGCTCGTGGTCACATAGCGCTTCATTCCTAATGTCTCCAATCTTGTATATTGTCTTTCTATTTTACTTGACTAGAGTTAATATGCTCAAACCCAAGTACGCAACACAGGGTGCCTCCGTAAGGTCTCTATGAGCCGCCGTGTAGTCCACCTACTTATAAACTGTGTCTCTAGCGAAACGCAGGAGCGCAGTACTCAGAGGAGTTCCAAACAGAACGCCAAAAACAAAAAAAGCTCCAAAACCTTGAGGTTTTGGAGCTTTTGGCAGCGGGAGAAGGATTCGAACCCTCACATACGGAGTCAGAGTCCGCTGTGCT
>OFFE01001329.1_pt1 | contig 18128 bp, 17 predicted proteins | sample 1521371 | NCBI WGS metagenome assembly OFFE01 (sample SAMEA3504131, study PRJEB24116) | mouse gut metagenome | biome: mouse gut; feature: mouse-associated habitat; material: faeces | place: Denmark | collected 2011 | reverse complement strand
GCAGGACGGCCGGATTTCTCCGGCCGTCCTGCTCTGTGCCGGAGGGGTTGACAACTGTGTGATAAGATGTAAAAATATATCTTGAAGTGTTTTTGTCGTGATCGACCTAAAAACCGGCAAATTACTCACCAGGATGTGGGTCAGATGCAGATGTATGTCAACTACTACACTGGTAAACTGATGAATGCGGGCGACACGCCGCCCTTTGGTACCGCACTTTGCACTGACAAAAATGACGCGGTCATCGAATATACTCTTCCAATAGATAACAATCAGATTTTTGCGTTAAAATACTTCACATATCTGCCCGCTGAGGAGGAACTCAGGCGGGAGGAGGGCTGCGGCTGGATGGCTTTCGGAAATTGGATGATCAAAACGAGTCCAACGATTAAATTGTACTGTGAAAACCAATAAAATGCTGCCACTGTTCGGGAAACTCTTTTTCCCGGAATTCCTGCATATAATGATCTGCACAGCCAAAGGAGGTACTTTTATGAAACAAATCATTGATTTCCCCTGCATTCCCTTCGCTCAGCTGCCCACGCCCTTGTATAAACTGGAAAACCTGAGCTGGGAGATCGGGAAAAATATTTACATCAAGCGGGACGATATGACAGGCGTGGCCCTGGGTGGCAACAAGGTCCGCAAGCTGGAGTTTCTTCTGGCAGATGCCAGGAGCAAGGGGGCGGATGTTGTCCTCACTGCCGGCGGGCCACAGTCTAACCACGCTATGCTCACCGCAGCCTGTGCCGGACAGCTGGGCATGGAAAGCATTCTGGTACTGAAAAAGCGGGGAGAGCTCACCGGCGGCAACCTGATTCTGGACAGCATCTTTGGCGCGGAGGTCCACATGGTGGACACCGACAGCTATGATGACGTCTATGCGGAGATGGGGCGAATCATGGAGCAGCTCCAGGCGCAGGGTCACATCCCCTACGCCATTCCTGTGGGCGGTTCGGTTCCTCTGGGCAGTCTTGGATACGTCAACTGCGCGAAGGAAATTGCCCATCAGGCTCAAGAGCTGGGCGTCGCTGTTGACGCGGTGGTCAGCGCCACAGGTTCTGGCGGTACTTATGCGGGACTGACACTGGGGGCTAAGCTCTTCCTGCCCGGAACCCGCTCCATTGGCATAGGCGTTTGCGATGACCCCTTCGCTGAGATTGCCATGGAACTGACTGCCGGGGCGGCGGAGCTGTTGGAGACAGACGTCCGCGTCACCCGAGAGGACATCCACATCCACTACTGTATCGGCTCCGGCTATGCCATCCCCAGCCCCGAGGGCTGCGCTGCGGTCCGCCGTCTGGCCAGGACGGAGGGCATCCTGACAGATCCGGTGTATACCGGCAAGGCCCTTGCGGGCTTCTTCCAGCTGTTGGAACAAGGGGCTTTTGATCAGGACGAGAATATTCTCTTTGTCCACACCGGCGGCGCAGGTGCGCTGTTCGCTGTGGAGATGGGTGTAGATATCAGCGTTCACAGACAAAGAGGTGGTTCCGACCTTCTGGGATGAGGCGATGATGGAAGTGCAAGGTGACCGGAGGCCGTTGAAAACACTGGATTGCTGGTTGGACAAGCCTTTTCCGGCTGCGATGGTACAAGGGCAACTTGTTAAAATTTTCGATGGGACAAGCTGTTTCTCTGCTTTTTACTGCATTGTCGAAATAAAAGATTTACTTCCCCATTTCTCTTTTCTGTGCTACAATGAAGAAAATACAGAAAGTGAGGCGAATCCATGAAAAATTTTTGTTTTGTTATTATGCCCTTCAGCGAGTCGTTTAACGAAATATATGAAAAAATATATATTCCAGCCATTCAAGCGGTGGGCTTGGAGCCGCTTCGCGCAGATGCCATTTACGATAATCAATCCATCATACACGACATCATACAGTCAATTAAGGATGCTGCTTTGATTTTGGCAGAAGTAACAGGGCGCAACCCCAATGTTAACTATGAACTTGGAATGGCTCATGCTTTGGAGAAGGAAGTTGTTATCGTTACATCCAATAAAGATGATGTTCCCTCTGATTACCGTCACCTGCGTTACATACACTATAATCCCGGTGGGATCGGGTGGGATAGAAAGTTATCCAGTGAATTAACGGCAACATTGAAAACTGTATTGGACCGTCTTAACGTACCGACTACGTCTAGTCCTGTGCTGCATCTCGATGCAGATGGGTTTTGTCAAGCCAATATTGTAAAAATTTATCATCATGAAAGCAAAGGGCACTATTTTTATAGACTGAATGGGCTGCTACCGCTGTCTAAATTAGGTGGAGCAAAGTCTTATCTTCCAGACGAAAGCCACTGGCTGGTAGATTGGAAACGGGAAACTCCTCGTTTTGAGGTTGGAGATACAGTTAGGTTTAAGGCTACTGGAGCAGGAGAACTTAAAAGCTGGGGTCATGTTCCCAATGCCAGAAATATAGATTTTATTCTTTAATCTTGTTTCATTTTGGGCTTTGAAATGGAGTGGTCACATGAAAAAGAAAATAGTTGTCTGCTGTGGTATTATCCTATTGGCAAGAATGTGATATACTTAACGCCTATTAACAACTTGGAAATTTGAAAGGCATTGAATATGATAAAATTGATGGTACAAGTGATTTCAAAACATTCTCTATTTTGAGCTTACTGCGAAAGATAGGGATGGTAACGAGAATGTATACCAGTTAAAACTGTCTTTAACAGAAATAACAAAAAGTGATGGTGACTAAATCCAGACAACTTGTAGTTTACAAAATGCTTCAAAGCAGGGGCGGTACTTTTCACAGTGCCGCCCCTGTCACGCCCGGCAGCTCTCTCCTGCGATGAACAGCATGAAGCCAAACGAGGAAACCACAAAGATTTCGCTGTCCCTCTTATCGCAAGAGGAAATGTGTCCGACCGGCAAAACAGCTAAAAACAGATCAGTGATTTTGGCAATTCCTCTGATTCTTGCGGCGAAGGCTTGACAGAAGAGAGAAGCGTTGATATACTGCGATTGAAATGGATACATTATCATAGATAAAATATTAAATGTATCCAGGAAGGGAGAAAAAATGAGTCAAAGTACAATTACTCTGCTTTTCCTTGCATTCGCAGTCATCATGTTCGTCCTGGAAAAGATCCCCCTGGCGCTGACGGCCACCATTGTGGCCGTGGGCCTGAATGTGACCGGCGTGCTGTCCGCCTCCGATGCCTTCGCCGGCTATGTCAACAGCAACGTCATCCTCTGCGTCGGCATGTTCGTGGTAGGTCAGGCCCTGTTTGAGACTGGCATGGCCCACCGGATTGGCGGCCTTGTTACGCGCTTTGCCAAGAGCGAGCGAATTCTCATTGTGGCCATCATGGTCATCGTGGGGATCATGTCCGGCTTCCTTTCCAACACCGGAACCGCCGCTGTGCTCATTCCTGTGGTGTGTGGCATCGCGGACCAGTCCGGCTACTCCAGAGGCAAGCTGCTGATGCCATTGGTGTTTGCCGCAGCCCTGGGTGGCAATCTGTCCATCATCGGTGCGCCCGGCAACCTGATGGGTATCAACGCGCTGAATGAAATGGGAGTCCGGACCGGTTTCTTCGAGTATATCGCCGTGGGTGCGCCTATGCTGATTCTGGGCATCGTGTATTTCGCCGTCATCGGCTACAAGTTCCTGCCTGACTCCAAAGGCGAGGGCGATACCGGCACCCGTCACGACTACAGCCAGGTTCCTCAGTGGAAGCAGATTACCTCCCTGGTGGTGCTGGTGGTGGTTATTCTGGCCATGATTTTTGAAGAGCAGATCGGCATCAAGCTCCAGGTCTCCGCCTGCATCGGCGCCGCCTTCCTGGTGCTTACCGGCGTGATCAGCGAGAAAGCTGCCCTCCAGTCCATCGACCTGAAGGTGGTGCTCCTCTTCGGCGGCTCCCTGGCGCTGGCCAAAGCGCTGGAAACCACAGGCGCCGGCAGTCTCATTGCCGACACCATCGTGGGTGCGTTGGGCGAGAACCCCAATCCCATCATCCTGCTTCTGGTAATCTTCATCGTGGGCTGCGCCCTGACCAACTTCATGTCCAACACTGCCACCACAGCCCTTATGGTTCCCATCGCGGTCTCCCTGTCCCAGAGCCTGGGCGCGGATCCCAGGGCCATGATCATCGCCACCGTCATTTCCTGCTCCTGCGCCTACGCCACACCCATCGGCATGCCTGCCAATACGATGGTGGTGGGACTGGGCGGATATAAGTTCAAGGATTATGTGAAGGCCGGCCTGCCCCTGATCGGCGTGTCCTTTGTGATTTGTATGATCCTGCTGCCGATTCTGTACCCCTTCTATCCCTGATGATTTTGTGATATTCTATCAGTATCCATACAAGGAGGACGTTTTATGACAAAAGAAGAAAGCGTTCAGCTCATGACCGATAAAATGGCAAAATTCGTGGCCTATATCGGCATGAAGCTGCCTGATGACGTGATTGCCAAGCTTTCCGAACTGCGGGAAAAAGAGACCAGCGAGCTGGCCCGCACCATCTATGACACCATGTTCAAGAACCAGGAACAGGCGGTGGCTTTGGGCCGCCCCAGCTGCCAAGACACTGGCGTGCTTCAATTCTGGGTCAAGTGCGGCGTCAACTTTCCCCTCATGGGCGAGTTGGAAGTCCTGCTGAAGGAAGCGGTCGTGAAGGCCACCTTTGCCGCTCCTCTGCGCCACAACAGCGTGGAGACCTTTGACGAGTACAACACCAAGCGCAATGTGGGCAAAGGTACGCCTACCGTTTTCTGGGATATTGTCCCCGGTGATGACCACTGTGAGATTTACTCCTACATGGCTGGCGGCGGCTGCACGCTGCCCGGCAAGGCCATGGTTCTGATGCCCGGCGCAGGTTACGAGGGAGTGACCCGGTTTGTCATGGATCAGATGACCAGCTACGGTCTGAACGCCTGCCCGCCCCTGCTGGTGGGTGTGGGCGTAGCCACCAGCGTGGAGACGGCCGCTCTGCTGTCCAAGAAGGCTCTGATGCGCCCTCTGGGCAGTCACAACCCCAATGAGCGGGCGGCGGAGATGGAACGGCTCCTGGAGGACGGCATCAACGCTATCGGCCTGGGTCCTCAGGGGATGAGCGGCAATTGTTCTGTGATGGGCGTACATATCGAGAACACGGCCCGCCATCCTTCCACCATCGGCGTTGCGGTTAACGTGGGCTGCTGGTCCCACCGCCGCGGCCACGTGATCTTTGACAGGGGCCTGAACGCTACTGTGACAACACATTCGGGGGTGCTGCTGTAATGATCGAAGTAAGAAACGGAAAGAAAGTCCTGATTACGCCGGTCAGCGCCGAGGACTTGGCGGATATCAAAATCGGCGACATTGTCTGGCTGGACGGCGACCTGATGACCTGCCGGGACGTAGCCCACCGCCGTCTGGTGGAGGGCGGGCGTGAGCTGCCCTATGACATCCGCGGCAAGGCTATCTTTCACGCAGGACCCATTGTCCGTCCAATTGAGGGGCAGGAGGATACCTATGAGATGGTGTCTGTGGGTCCTACCACCTCCATGCGGATGGAGAAGTTCGAATATGAGTTCACCAAAGCCACCGGTGTCCGGGTTATTGTGGGCAAGGGCGGTATGGGCCCCAACACCGAGCGGGCCTGCAAGGAATTCGGCGCTATCCACTGCGTGTTCCCCGCAGGCTGCGCCGTAGTTGCCGCCACCGAAGTGGAGCGCATCGCCGAGCACCACTGGGACGAGCTGGGGATGCCGGAGACTCTGTGGTGCTGCAAGGTGAAGGAGTTCGGGCCGCTGATCGTGTCCATCGACGCTCAGGGCCGGAATATGTTCGAAGAAAACAAGGTGATTTTCAACCAGAAGAAGGACGCCGCCGCGGCGGAAATCTGCAAGCACGTCAGCTTTATCAAATAGCACAAAAGCGGGGCTCTGTCCCCGCTTTTTGCCGTTCCGGATAAAAGAAAAGCGCCGCCCTTCAGAGGCGGCGGGAGGAGGAAACAAAATGACGTACACCTGCGCCCAATGCGCCATTCACGCCTGCAGCCGGGAAAATCCGGATCTGCTGCCCAAAAACTGCCCCATGCGGGACGGGCCGCTGATGGGGAAAGCGCAAGCAGCCTATCAGCTCCCGGAGAACCGGGATTTTTACATTACCGCCTCAGAGCTGGAGGCCATGGGATACTGCCAGTGGCCCCGGATCAAGGAAACGATTCAGCTTTGCCTGCACATGGGATATACCCGGGTGGGGCTGGCCTTCTGCCGGGGGCTGCGGAAGGAGGCCAAAGTGGTGGATGATCTCCTGCGCCGGGCGGGACTGGAGGTCGTGTCCGTGATTTGCAAGACCGGCGGCGTGGACAAGACCGTCTGCGGCATACCGGAGGAGGGCAAGGTGCGCCCCGGCCGGTTCGAGCCCATGTGCAACCCCATTGCGCAGGCGCTGCTGCTCAACGGGCAGAAGACTCAGTTCAATATTGCCCTGGGCCTCTGCGTGGGACACGACTCCCTGTTTTACAAGTATTCTGACGCCCTTGTGACCACATTGGCGGCAAAGGACCGGGTGCTGGGACATAACCCGCTGGCGGCGATCTACTGCGAGGAGGGATATTTTAAGGACCGGATTTTGTAGAGAGGTTGCATTTTGGAAAAAAGCGTGTATAATGAAAACTGCCCGAAAATGGATATTGTATCCAATTTGCTGACAGGGCGGAGATTCAGTATGGTTGATCCCGTATCCAATTTATCTTTGAAAGACCGCGTCGCGGCTCTGCTGCGGAGGGAAATCTCCACCAGCCGGGTACCGGACGGCGAGGAGCTGACACAGGAAAATGTTTCTCAGGCATTGGCGGTGTCCCGCATCCCTGTGCGGGAGGCGTTTTTGCAGCTGGAGAACGAGGGCCTGCTCCAGCGCCTGCCCAACCGTCACGTTCGCGTCATTGGACCGACGCCCCGGCGGATCCGGCAGAATTTTCGGATGATGGCGGCCATAGAAGCGGAGATCGTCAGCCAGATTTCCGCCGGCTGGACCTCCAGCGGAGCGGAGAAAGCGCTGGAAAGCGCCCGGAGGGCGGCTGGAGAGGGTCCCCGCAATGCATTCCTCCATTGGGAAAACGCCTTCCATCTGGCGCTGAGTCTGGCTCTGGACAATCCCTCGCTGCACCAGCTCCATGAGCTCCGGCGGCGGGGGCTGTGCCTGGATGCAGTCTCACTGAAGGAAGAGGAGCTCCTGCGAAGGGATGAAATGATCCTCACCTGCTTGAAGCGGGAGGATACGCCAGCGGCAGAAGCCGCCGTCCGGGAGTATTACGCGGCGCTCTGCGCGGCGGCAACGAAGAGGTGAAACCATGGAATTGTCCCCCATTACGCTGCTTCCGGCGCGGGAGCGGGTCGCGTCAGCCCTGCGGGAAGCGATCCTTTCCCATAAACTGGAGGCGGGGAGAGAGCTGACGCTGAAGGAGGCCGCGCAGATGCTGGGCGTTTCCGTGACACCGATCCGGGAAGCCTTCCAGCAGCTGACCCAGGAGGGACTCATTGAACTGCGGCCCAACCGGGGCGCAGTGATTCTCGGTGTGGACGCCCGAATGATCCGGGAGCACTATGAACTGCGGGCCATTCTGGAGCGGGAGGCCGCCATGGCCGCCTCCCGGAGCGGAGCGAATCTGAGCCGGGTGCGCAACGCCTTTGATCACGCCCGGCGGGCACTGGAGCGGCACGACTCTCAGGAGTACGGAAATTTCAACCAGGCATTCCACATGGAAATCTGGGAAGCCGCAGGAAACCGGAAGATCAAACAGCTCTTGTCCCAGCTTTGGAACGGCCTGTCCATGGGGCACAAGGTAACAAGGGAGGACTACGCCCAGATTTCCATGGCGGAACACGCGCAGATTATGGAAGCTCTGGAGCGGCGGGATGAAAAAGGATCCGGCGAATTGATGGACCGGCATATCCGCCGCAGTATGGAAAACATACTGACTCATTTGGCTCCGCAACAGAAATAGTTTGATTTGGAGGAGGGGGATATCTTCAGGATGTCCCCCTCCTCTTTTTGCAGTAAAGGCGCCTCGGATCAGAGAATCTGCCGCTTGCCAAGCTCCAACGACATCCGGTCCGTCCTCTTGAATCTCGCAGCATTCTTACAAGTATAGTCGACACACTTGAAAAAGTGTGTCGACTATACCATCTGCAAGGGGGCCGGCGGATACCCTGAAAGCCGGAAGTCTCCAAACCGTTCCCGTTAATGGATTACAGACGCCGGCAGGAGGAGCGCTCAATAAGGGTGGGCGTAAGAATCCGGTGGGTATACCCGGCCAGCTCGCTCTGGATTTTGTCCAGCAGGCTGTCCACCGCCACGGAAGCCAGCATTTTCATGGGCTGCTCGATGGTGGTCAGGTTGATCCGGGGAAGACTGCTGTATCGGATATTGTCAAAGCCCAGAAGCGATACGTCCTCCGGAATGCGGACCCCGCTCTCCTCTGCGGCTTGAATCACCCCCAGCGCGTTGGTGTCCGTGGCGGCAAAAATGGCGGTGAAGTGCCGCTCCTGGGCGAAAAGCTGCTTGGCCAGCTGGTAGCCGTATTTGATGGAGGTCAGAGGGAAGGTGTTGTTGCAGTACTGAGGCGTCAGGCCCAGTTCCTGACAGGCGGCGGCATAGCCCTCGGAACGGAGCTGATGGGTGGTGCTGCCCCGGCGGCGGCCGAAATAGAGAATCTCCCGGTGGCCCAGGCCGTGGAGATATTCCACGCCCATGTACGCCCCGCGGTAGTTGTCCACAGAGACGTAGCTCTCCGGCACCTCCCGGAGGTTCTCTCCCACAAACACTGTGGGCAGGCGGGAGAGATAGGGGCGCAGCTTCTCGTAACTCTCTGGACCTGAGGGGACCAGGATGATGCCGTCCACCTGCCGGCCGATCATCAGCTCGAAAAGCTCCTTCTCCTGCTCCAGGTCCCGGGAGGAGTTGCACAAAATGATATTATACCCCCTGGCCCTGGCCTGCCGGTCAATGTGATAGGCCAGATCCGACATGAAGGGGTTGTTGACTCCTGTCAGAATCAGTCCCAGCAGCTTGGTGCTCTTCATGACCATGGCCCGGGCGACGGTATTGGCGGTGTAGTTCATGTCCTTGCACACCTGGAGGATGCGCTCCCGGGTGTCCACGCTGATCTCCGGGCTGCCGGAGAGGGCGCGGGAGACGGTGGAATAGGAAACGCCGGCCGCTTTCGCGACATCTTTGATAGTTACATTTTTCATTTCTTGCCCTCCGGTACGGAAATAATCTGAATTATTTTTCGTAAATTTATTGTAAAGCTTAACGCACAGAATTGCAAGTGGTATTTGGTGAATTTTGCAAAATTTCTGTAGTTATGCACAGTTGGTATGCCGTTAGATTCGTCAAAAAGACGGAATATGCATAAATTTCGGAATAAAATAGGAATCTCTCCGAATGTTTGCCGGGAAATAAAGGCAAGAGATCGGAAAAATTGCCGGAATCATTCGACGCTTGGCCCGATTCTCGAAAAATGCACCGTATAAGCGGCGGATGAACTGCAAATATGGTTGACGGATGAGAGGATATATGGTATAATCCGAACATAGAAAAGCCGGAAACGTTTGAACTAAAGCGGGCGTTCTGTTTTGCGGGAGGTGGAAAGAATGATCCGAGGCGTCCTATTTGATCTGGGCGGCACGCTGCACGTGGCTGATTCGCCGGAGGGACGGGATGTCTGGTTTGCGCGGCGGCTACTGGAGCGGCTGGCGGATTACGGGATTGCGTTGGACGCGGACCCGGAGACATTGGCCCGGCGGCTCCATGAGAACGGAGAGGCCTACAAGCACGTATCTGAAAAGGACCTGCGGGAGCGGCCTCCGGCGGAGATCTGGAGCGACTGGTACCTGCGGGACTGGCAGATCGGCAGGGAGCGGCTGGCTCCCATCGCGGAGGAACTGAGTTTCCTCTATGACTATGAGCGGGTCCGAGTGATCCGAAGGCCCTGGTTAAAAGAGACGTTGGACGCGCTCCGGAGCATGGGGATGAAACTGGGGCTCATCAGCAATATCATATCCCTGTCGGTAGCGCCCCATTTTCTGGAGGAATACGGCGTCCGGAACTATATGGACTGCATGATTCTCTCCAGTGCTACAGGAATCCGGAAGCCGTCGGCGGAGATTTTCCGGGCGGCGGAAAGGGAACTGGAACTGCGGCCGGAGGAGCTGGCCTATGTGGGGGACACCCTCTCCCGGGATGTGCAGGGCGTCCGGAACGCCGGGTGGAGGCTGATGATCCAGATTCGGAACCCCGGTGCGGCCAAACGGGACCGGGGGCTGGAGAATTCCGGCCTGAAGCCCGACCATATTATTTCAGAGCTGAAAGAGATTCCCGGGATCATCCGTAAGGAGAATGAGGAGGAGAAACAATGAACCGCAACATTGATACCATCTTTTTTGATGTGGGCGCGACGCTGAGATATGTAGTGGAGGACAGGGAGTTCTCCGCAGCTGCGGACAGGGCGCTGATGGAGCTGGTGGGGGCGGGGGAACCCCACGATGTGTTCTTTGAGAAGCTGACAAAGAATTGGAAGGCATACCGGAAGTGGGCCAAGGATATTCTGCTGGATGTGTCGGAGATGGAGCTGTGGTTGCAATATCTGCTGCCGGACTACCCGGCAGAGCGGATTGCTCCCAACGCGGCCCGGCTGACCCGGCTGTGGCGGGACCACGATGGGCGGCGGGTACCACACGACGGCGTGAAGGAAACCCTTATTGAGCTCAAGCGCCGGGGCTACAAGCTGGGCATCATCGCCAACACCATCACGGAGACGGAAATCCCTGACTGGATGTGCCATGACGGGGTGGCGGACTGTTTCAAAACGGTGATTCTTTCCTCTAAAGTCCGGCTGCGGAAGCCCGACCCGGCTATCTACCTGCTGGCCTCCCGGTGCGCCGGTTCCGTACCGGAGAACTGCGCATATGTGGGCGACAACCCGGTGCGGGACGTGGAGGGCGCGGTGGACGCCGGATACGGCAGCATGATCCTCTTCGAGGACGCAGGCACCGCCGACCGGGAGGGTAAGGCGCCCACCGTGATGCCGGACTACCGGATCAAGGCCATCCGGGAGCTGCTGGATCTGTTCCCGCCGAGGAGCTGAGACGATGAAAAAGATCAAGGGCGTGTTTTTCGACCTGGGAGGGACGCTGCGCATCTGCGAGGAGGCCCCGGAGCACCAGAAGAAGGCCAGGGCCCGCATGGCGGAGCTGGTTGGCCGGACAGATGTGCAGGATTTTATCGATATGGTGGAGGAGCGCTACGCCCCCTATCGGGATTGGGCCCTGACGGAAAATAAGGAAGCCGGGGACTTCGAGCTGTGGGACAAATGGCTGCTTCCTGAGCTGGACAAGGAACGTCTGGCGGCTGTGTGCCACGAGCTCACCTACCAGTACCGGCAGGTGAAGGGCCTGCGGCACGTGGTGCCCGGCGGGCTGCAGGTGATCCGGGGGCTCTACGAGCGGGGCTTCCGGCTGGGGATCATCTCCAACCTCATCGGGGAGAACGAGATCCCTGACTGGCTCCGGGAGGACGGACTGGCCCAGTATTTTGACGCGGTGGTGCTCTCCTCCGTGTGCCATATCCGGAAGCCGGATCCGAAGATCTATCATATGGGCTGCGAGGAGCTGGGCCTGGAACCGGAGGAGTGCGTCAGTGTGGCCGACAACCTGGGCCGGGACATCACCGGCGCCAAGGCGGCGGGCATCGGGGCCAATATCTTGTTCATCTCCCCGGAAAAACTGGCGAAAAAGACCATCACTGACGCCAACCGGCCGGATTATATCGTGCATCAGTTCCAGGAGATTCTGGACCTTCCCATTTTGCAGTGACGGAAAGGGGCTGGCACCTATGGAGAGACAAATCGACACTATTTTTGTAGATCTGGGAGATACCTTCCGGGTGATTCGGAAGGACGAGGCCTATCAGCGGGAGGCTAAGGAGACCATTACCCGGCTGCTGGGCGTGAAGGAAGATCCCATCGATTTTTACAGGAATGTCATCGAGCCCCGGTATGACAAGTACCGGGAGTGGGCGCTGACCTTCTATTGCGAGGCGCCGGTGAAGGAGCTGTGGACCCGCTGGCTGGCCTACGATTTTCCCCGGGAGAGGGTGGAGGCGGCAGCGGACGAGATGACCTATGCTTACCGCAAGACCAAGGGAGAGCGGGTCGTCACCGACGGCGGCATTGAGACTATTAAGGAGCTGCACAAGAGGGGATACACGCTGGGTATTGTCAGCGACCTGGTAGGTACGGAAGAAGTGGACGAGTGGCTGGATCATGACGGACTGCGCCCCTACTTCAAGACAGTGCAGCAGTCCTCCGTGTGCCTGATTCGGAAGCCACACCCCGCCATTTACTATTACGCCCTGGCGGAGTGCGGGAGCGACCCCGGACGTACTTGCTACGTGGGCGACAATCTGGACCGGGACATCGTGGGGGCCAAGGCGGCGGGCCTGGGCATGACCATTGGGGTGCAGTACCCAGGGAAGAAGCCCCAGACCGTCACAGAGGCAAATCAACCGGACCGGTTTATCAGCCATTTCGCCCAGCTGTTGGACATTTTTCCGGCCATCCGCTGACCGGCGGAACAGGCCGGCGGCCGCAACACAAATTTATGATGCCGCCCCGGCGGCGAAAAGGAGATATTTCTATGAGCAGCACAATTGGCGGCGAGGCCCTGGCCAGGGCCGTGGAGGCCGCTTACGAGGCCGGTCAGACCGACTATTATCTGGAGCCTCTGGCTCTGACGGACGAACAGGGCGTCCCCGTGGGCAAGATTCAAAACGGGGATCAGGTGGTCTTCTGCTGCCGCAGAGGAGAGCGGGAGATCGAACTGACGGACGCCTTCGTGGACCCGGATTTCAAGCACTTTGAGCGGGACTATATGAAGGACCTCAGCTTTGTTATCATGACCATGTATCATGAGAAATTCAAAAACCTGCCCATCGCCTTCGCCCCTGAGAAGGTGCAGAAGCCTTTGGCCCAAGTGCTCAGCGAGGCGGGACTCAGGCAGTTCCACTGCGCCGAGTCGGAAAAGTACGCCCATGTGACCTTCTTTTTCAACGGTGGGTACAACCAACCCTTCCCCGGGGAAGACGACGTATGCGTACCCTCTCCCAAGGGGATTCCCTTTGACCAGAAGCCGGAGCTGAGTCTGCCGGAGGTGGCGGAGAAGGTGAAGGGGGCCGTGGACAGCGGCTATGACTTCATTCTCACCAACTTCGCCAACGGTGACGTTATCGGCCACACCGCCAATTCCCAGGCCAAGCTTGCCGCCGCCGCCACCGTCAGCCAGTATGTGGGCCAGGTGGCGGAGTATGCCAAAGAGCGTGGCTATGTAGTGGCCGTCACCGCCGACCATGGCAACATCGAAACATTATACAATAAGGAAGGCAAGCCCCACGTGGCCCATACCACCAATCTGGTGCCCTTCATCGTTCTGGACCCTCAGGGGCGGACGGTAGCGCTCCGGGACGGCAGACTGGGAGACGTGGCCCCCACAGTGCTGGGCGTGCTGGGATTGGAGAAGCCGCAGGAAATGACGGGGGAAACTCTCATCGAGACGGCGGACTTCACCAACAAGAAAATGATGCTCGTTATTCTCGATGGGTGGGGGTATGGAACCGGCGACGACAAGGACGCCATCTTCTCCGCCAGCACGCCCGCCTGGGACGCTCTGCTGGAGAAATATCCCAACAGCAGACTTCAGGCCTCCGGAGAGGATGTGGGACTTCAGGCTGGGAAGCCCGGCAACTCCGAGGCCGGTCACTCCAATCTGGGCGCGGGCCGGGTGGTGGCGCAGGATGACGTGCGGATGGACTCTGCCATCCGGGACGGCTCTTTCAAGACCAACCCTGTGTTTTTGCAGGCTGTTGCCAACGCCCGGGAGAATCACAAGCCGCTGCACCTGCTCAGCTATCTGACGGAGAAATCCAGCCACGGGTGTATTGATTATCCCCTGATGCTGGTGGAAATGGCGGAAGGCGTGGAGGAAATTGATCTCCACATCATCTTCGACGGGCGCAGCACCGAGCCGGGTTCCGCTCCTGCCATGCTCAGGCAGCTGGAGAAGCGGCTGGAGCAGTTGGGCCGGGGCCGGATTGTGGACGGTGTGGGCCGTGGCTTCGCTCTGGATCGTGACGGAAACTACGCCAAGGTCCAGAAGGCCTATGCATGCATGACGCAGGGCAAAGGGACCCAGTATACCCTGTGATGGTTCCGGCAATTGACCTTTGGGAGGTAAAGCAACCATGGTATCAACACCTGTAGCGGTAGTGGACGTATCCGGACTGGCCCTGGGGCCTCTGGACATCGGCCTGCGGATGATGCTGGCCATGCTGATCGGCGCGGTCATCGGTACGGAGCGGGAGTATACCCACCGCCCCGCCGGTATGCGCACCCATATGCTGGTTGCCCTGGGCGCCTGCGCGGTGATGACCACCAGCCAGCTGATTTTCTGGCAGTACCGCCCCTACGGCGCCACCCCTGACCCTGCCCGCCTGAGTGCGCAGGTTATCACCGGACTGGGCTTTCTGGGCGCGGGCACCATCATGCGGGAGGGGCCCAGCATCAAGGGCCTCACCACCGCCGCAAGCATCTGGGCCACAGGCTGCCTTGGCGTTGCCGTAGGCGGCGGGTACTATATGGTGGCGGTAGTGGGCGGCGTCTGCATTCTGGTGACGCTGATTGTCTTCGAGTGGCTGCAAAAGAAGATTGTCCATAACCGGTATTCTTTATACATTTTTTCCGTGACTTGCGCGGATGTGGCGGGAACTCTTGAGCTGATCCATACCCTGGCGGGGGCGGTAGACGCTCTGGTCAACAGCATTCATGTGGACGAGGTGAAAGCCGGGTTCAAGATCCGCTTCAAGGCGGATTTCGGTGGCCGCCACGCTGACGAGCGGCTCCATAAGTTTATTTCCGACCTCAGCGCAGATCCCCATACCAACTCTGTCACATCTGACAGGAGCCGGATCTGATCCGGACGCAAATTCCCTTTGAACCACTGACTGGAGGCTGAAAAGCTCCTCCGTCAGTGGTTCAAAACAACAAGAGCCTGATGACTGATCGGATCAGCCCCTCCGGGTGCGCAACCGGAGGGTGGCAATAGATCAATAAAGGGAAAAGGAGAAAAGCTATGAATCAGTATTTTATCATTTTTTCTGCCCTGGGCTCCGTCTGCGCACTGTTGTTTGCCGTTTTTATGGCAAAACGCGCACTTTCTTATTCGGAGGGCACCGACCAGATGAAGAAAATCGCTTCCTTCATCCGTCAGGGGGCCAACGCATACCTCAGGCGGCAGTACAGCGTGGTCCTGGTGTTCTTTGTATGCATGTTCGCAATCCTGTGCGTCATGGCGGCGCTGCAATTTCTGACCTGGTTTGTTCCCTTTGCCTTCATTACCGGCGGCTTCTTCTCGGGACTGAGCGGTTTCGTAGGCATGAAAATCGCCACCGCCTCCAACGCCCGCACTGCCAATGCCTGCCGGGAGAGCCTGAACTCCGGACTGAAGGTGGCCTTCTCCGCGGGAACGGTCATGGGCTTCACGGTGGTGGGACTGGGCCTGCTGGATATTTCCTGCTGGTACATACTGCTCAAGTACGTTTTCCATCTGCCGCTCAATGACATCACCGCTGCCATGCTGACTTTCGGCATGGGCGCCAGCTCCATGGCTCTGTTTGCCCGTGTGGGCGGAGGCATCTTCACCAAGGCTGCCGACGTGGGCGCGGATCTGGTGGGCAAGGTGGAGGCCGGCATCCCCGAGGATGATCCCCGGAACCCCGCCGCCATTGCCGACAACGTGGGCGACAACGTAGGCGACGTGGCCGGAATGGGAGCGGACCTGTACGAGTCCTATGTGGGCTCGCTCATCTCCTCCTGCTCTCTGGGCGTCATTGCCTTCGGGTACATTGATTCTGTGGACGACCTGAGCGCCTTCGCAGTGCCTCTGCTGATTGCGGCGGTGGGAGTGGTTGCCTCGGTTGCCGGATCCCTGCTGGTCCGCACTGGCGAGTCCACCGATCAGATGACCTTGCTGAAGGCCCTGCGCCGGGGCACCAACACTTCCGCCGCCATTATTGCGGTGGCTGCTTTCCCCATTGTCTGGTTCCTGCTGGGCAGCAGCTACATCGGCCTGTATGTGGCCATTCTGGCCGGATTGTTCTCCGGAGTGCTCATCGGCCGATTCACCGAGTACTACACCTCCGACACCTACGTTCCCACCCAGAATCTGGCGGCCTCCTCCGTTACCGGTACCGCCACCCTGGTCATTGACGGCCTGAGTCTGGGCATGCGCTCCACCATGCTGCCGGTGCTGACGGTCAGCGGATGCATCCTCATTGCCTACTACGTCTCCGGACTGGGACTTGAAGATGGGGCCCGGAACGCCATGGGCCTGTATGGTATCGCTCTGGCGGCGGTGGGCATGCTGTCTACCCTGGGCATCACCCTGGCCACTGACGCCTACGGACCTGTAGCCGACAACGCCGGGGGCATTGCTCAGATGAGCGGCCTGGACCCTGTCGTCCGGGAGCGCACCGACGCGCTGGATTCCCTGGGCAACACCACCGCCGCCACAGGTAAGGGCTTTGCCATCGGATCCGCAGCGCTGACGGCACTGGCGCTTATTGCCTCCTATGTGGAGAAGGTGGAGTCTTTGGCTCCGGAAATGGCACTGGATATGAGCGTAATGAACCCGGTAGTGCTGGTGGGCATCTTTGTGGGAGCCTGCTTGGCCTTCATCTTCGCGGCCATTACCATGGGCAGCGTGGGCAAGGCGGCCCACAGCGTGGTGCTGGAGGTCCGGCGGCAGTTCAAGGAGATCCCCGGTATCATCGAGGGAACCAAGGACGCGGATTTTGCCCGGTGCGTGGACCTGTGCACCAGAGCCAGCCTCAAGGAGATGGTGGTACCCACCCTCATTGCCGTAGGCGTACCAATCGCAGGCGGATTGCTGCTGGGTCCTGCAGGAGTTATCGGCTTGCTGTGCGGGGCCACAGCCTCCGGATTTCTGCTGGCGGTTTTCATGTCCAACTCCGGCGGCAGCTGGGACAACGCGAAGAAGTATGTGGAATCCGGCCATTACGGCGGAAAGGGAAGCAAAAATGACAAGTCCGCCATTGTGGGAGACACCATCGGTGATCCTTTCAAAGATACTTCCGGTCCTGCCATCAATATCCTGATCAAGCTGCTGAGCATGGTCTCTATTGTTTTTGCTACCGTGGTTGTAAATTTCCACGTGTTCGGGTAGTTGGAGCATGTTCTATGCCCGCCTCCTTCTGGGGCGGGCATAGGGACATTCTTCTCCCTCGCGGGGCCGCCTCCGGCTGCGCTTTTGGCGGTATGACCAGCCGAAGGCCGGCCCACAGGCGAGGCGAAAATCTAAAAGATAGAAAAGAAAGAGGTATCTATGCGTAAGATTTATGACCTTATGATAGTAGGTCCTGCCACGCGGGATCTGAATATCGACTACACCGGCGCGGAGGACCGCTCCACCGGCGGCGCGGTGACATTCTGCACCCCCGCCGCCCTGGCAGCGGGGGCAAAAGTCTTCGCTTCTGTAAAAATCTCTCCCGAAGACGGAGATATTATCGAGGGCTTCCACATGGCCCCGGAGGATATCGCCCTGCTGCCGTCGGAGAAAACCACCCTGATGAAAAACGTCTACTTCACCCCTGACCGGGAGCGGCGGGACGCCAGCTGCCCTGCACAGTCCGGGCCCATCCGCCCGGAGGAGATTCCGGATGTGGACTGCAAGCTCTACCATCTGGCAGGACTGCTGTATGGAGATTTTCCCAATGAACTCATGGAGTTCCTCCACGGGAAGGGACTGGTTTCCGCCGATGCGCAGGGATTCCTCCGGCATAATGAGGCGGGAAAGCTCTGTTTCCATGACTGGGCGGAAAAGGAAAAATACCTGCCCTATATGGATTTCCTGAAGACCGATGCGGCGGAGGCGGAGATTCTGACCGGCCTGACGGACCGGACGGAGGCTGCCAGACGGCTCTATGACTGGGGTGCGAAGGAAATTTTGATTTCCCACAATACGGAGATGCTGGCTTATGATGGAAAGGAGATGTTTACCTGTCCGGTGAAGGCGCGAAATCTCTCCGGCCGAACCGGCCGGG
>OFFE01001328.1_pt1 | contig 18130 bp, 13 predicted proteins | sample 1521371 | NCBI WGS metagenome assembly OFFE01 (sample SAMEA3504131, study PRJEB24116) | mouse gut metagenome | biome: mouse gut; feature: mouse-associated habitat; material: faeces | place: Denmark | collected 2011 | reverse complement strand
GTCTGCTGCTTGATCCGTTTCAGCGTGTTGTTTCCGTCGTCCCGCATCCGAATATATTCTTTTACCGCATCGTCCTCCGCCGTGGGAACATATACCGCGCTGTATGTGTGATACGCCAGACATTTGCTGATCCGCCGCGCATCCATCCGATCTGTCTTTATCTTTTTCCCGGGCGTCACTGGCATCGTTGACGGCGCCAGGATCACGCACTCCACTCCGTGATACATCAGCTGGTGATACAGGCTGTATCCCAGGCACCCCGCCTCATAGCCGCACAGGATTTCCGCCTCTTTTCCCCGCTGGCTCTTCACTCGGTTGATGTATTTGAGCACCTCCTGGTAATCCGGCTTTACCTTGATCTCCGCAAAAAATCGGTCATCCTCTACGCTATAGCAGCACAAAGTGTAGTTTGTGGTATGGACATCCATCCCAATATACGTTATACTTTTCATTGTGACTCCTCCTCTTGTTGTGGTATGCCTCTCGCCTGTTGGTCTTCCCACCTCAGTATGACTGGCTAATCCACGCTTTTCAAGATTGAGGAGTCATTTCATATTGTCTTATTCCTCTAACCCATTGATATTACAATATGCGTTTACCGCATTTTACGGCCATTACTCCTACCTGTGAAATTCACATTTTGTTTGAGAATAAGAGTTTATTTCGCTGACCCACTGGAGTATATCTAAACGAGTTCTATACGCTGTCTGCATATATCCCATTCTGATGTTATATATAGTCAGCTATCTATAGCATCCGCAACGTTAAGCCCAAAGTACTTCTCAAAAAACGCTGTGAATTTCTCGATAATGCCCTGCTTCTTTTTTGCGCAGTTTCCGCCATCAAGGCTGGAAATCGGCGGCATCAGCTTATCAATATCGGTACTAGTGGTTTTAATAACACCGTCATGGAATACATTTTCCATGAATTTCAGTGTTTCCTCTGGTTTGAGCTTTTCCATTGCTATAATTTCTGCCAAATCAGATTCTTCCTGCTCCAAAGCACACCATCGTCAATCGTTTTGAATAGAACTATTCACATTAATTGGGCTGATAAACTGTTCAATGAGTTCCTTTTTGCTTCGGAGCTGGATGCTGACATCAACCGATTTACGGATGATAGATAGGATCTCTTGGTCCTCACAATTTCCATTGTGGTACTTCTCCACCAGCATCAGAATATAATCGATATTGACCTCTACTTGTTTGATTCGTCCGATTTCAAAGAGAATATCATCATTGATGTTCTCTTTGACGCCACTATCTTTCCTGCGGTATTTGTCATACAGGTCAATATACTGGCTTTGATAATCCTGCAAGTCCCGTGCCGCAAGAGCCCGCATTTTTTCAAACTAATCAAACGAGGACAGGATATTCCGCAAAGATAAAATACTGCCAAAAAGTCGTATGACCCTTTTTCTGCCTGCTCCCCAACAATTTCCGCTCCCAGAGGAAATTCCAATTCCAGCTTTGCAATCAAGTCTACATAGCTGGAGTGATATCTGCCTTTTTCATCCTCATAGCCGTTGTAATAATCCACAAAGCTTCGAAGCAGATACCATTGGCATTTTTCCCCAAACAAGACAATGGCTTCATCGGTGGTCTGCCACAAGTCCCGGAAACAGACGATATTGCCATAGGTTTTATGGAATTGAGGATGCGATTTGTCCGGGAATACGCCTGGATCAGCCTACACACTTTCAGGTTTTGCCCACCCACAGGGTGTTTAGCGTAGTGGCATCGAAGCCGGTCAGAAACATATCGACTATGATCAGCAAGTCAACTTTCCGGTTTTTCACCCACATGGACAAATCTTTGCAATAATTCTGGAATTTGTCGGTGGAGGTATCGAAGCTCGTGCTAAACACCACATTATAGTCCCCAATTGCACTGTCCAGAAAATCACGGAAGTTCTGATCAAGGGCATCGGTATCAAAGCCCTCCTCGCCCAGCACATCATCCGGATCGTCCTCGTTGGCGGTATAATTGAAGATTGTGGCGACTGTAAACTGCCGGTTCTGCTGGACAAGCTGCCTTTTGAATTCTATGTAATACTTTATCGCCATAGTGATGGAACTGACCGCGAAGATGGAATTGAATCCAGCCATGCGCTAACCGTTCACAGGACAATAGCTGCTGCGTTTGGTTTTCTGAGCGAACTGATCCAAAATGTATTTTACAATTTTCTGTGCTCGCTCTGGAGAGCCCATTGCCCTCTCTTTGAAGCCGTTGTAGAGCAGTGTGCCCAGGCCGGACTGGTGAGTGGGCGATTGGTTGTGACAGATTCTACTGAAGCTCACCGGATCCGGATGGTAGCCTACTGCCGGGTCAGTACCATCATGAGAAGCAGTACCACAGTCTGGAAGCATAAGCCCCCTATTACACAAATTATATCAAACGGAACCAAAAAAACATATTCCACTGCAATATAACGCCTCAAACAATCACTGGCTGTTTTCTCTTGATGCTGGAAAAGAAATAATTGCGAAATTCTTTCTTTTCATATTGGCTTTCCTATTTATTAAGTTATCCAGTAACCATCCACGGCAAGACTGTCATAATTCCTTAATTTGAGGATTTCTGGGGTAGAATCTACGGAAGGAAACTCAGCAGCGATTTCTCTACGCAGCCTATGTAGAAGTTCGTCACCAATTTGATCCGCATATTTTCCACGTAATGCTTTTTCATACCAGCTAACCAGGTCATTTTCGGTCACTATACTTTGTATGTGGTTTCGCCAACCAATTTGCGTAAGCAAAGATAAAATAACATTCTTTTCAGCATCTTTGCAAACTATTACAATCCGGTCACTTGAAACACTGCCTACAATATTTTTAGCCAGTTCAACATCGAGGCTCAAATGCTTGATTTGAATCGCCGGTCCCCAGTTAGAGTACATATCCAATCCTCTATCTGCGGCATTGGTAACACCAACACGATAAATTCTTGCATCTTGTGCAAAGCTTGGATTGGAAAAGTCAATACACGTGACCATCTTTGTAAAATCTGAGAACTCAGAAAGCACCTCAAAGTTTTTTTCATCAATCGTTATTTCTACCTGCAAATCAAGAACTTCAACTAAAGTTGAGAACAGGGCGTAGACTATGATTTCGTAAATTTTGTCCAAGCTTCTTTTTAAACCCGGCTCATTCCAAAAGGAGTCAATAAATGCTTTTACCTGAAATGTCTCTTTGGAGGCTTTTAAACAACAATCCAATGCGTCAGATAGTTGGCTGTGTTTATTGGTAAAACGGCTATAGATATAAGCTTCTACGCCTCCGTTTGTCCTTCGATTTTCCTTACCCAGCTCCACAATTAGAGCGGGGGGAATGACCGTTTCATTAAAGAGATCATCTTGGAACTTCGTGCTACTTGTGCATACTCGACCAAGAAGCACTTGGCATACATCATCGCGCCAACGTTTGCTTTTTGTCCTATAATCCTCCAACTGTGCCAAATCTATATCATTAAAAACTCTGTCATGATAGAGAATTTCTGCAATCTGGATCGGTTTATAAAGATGCACCCTTGATTTACGAATGACAGTATCAAGTGCTCGTTTTGCCTCAGCTCTTGTTGCCATTCCGATACCCTCCTTGATTATATCCGGAAGCAAATTGTCAAATGCGATCTGCTCATATTGTCCAGCTACACTTTGTTTGTTAAATGTTTGAGCGTTGATTGGCTTTGTTTCCTCCGCAAGCTCCACAACCAATGATTTGGTATTATCCGTCCCTCTGCATGCCTTTGCCTCTTCATAAGATTTTAACGCTTTGACTATTTGTTCAGCAACCGCTTTAATGACGGGGATCGCTACGGAATTCCCACACTGGCGTTTCATCTTGCCGTATGAAACAATTATTTTATATGACTCAGGAAAGCCCTGAATCCTCAACATCTCTCGCTCCGTAGGTCTTCGCTCATCATTTATCAGAATATAATTTGCGGAAGCACCTGCTCGTAATGCGGAAGAGTATGGGTGGGGTGTTATTGAACCGGCCACATTCTCATGCGAAATATAAGGTTTTGGGTAGTTTTTATCTTTTATTCGCTCAAGACGGGACTGCCGGATTGCATCTCGTACGAAATATTTCTCATCGACATTTGTCTCCAATATGTCGGTCAAAGTCTTTCTTTGATTTTCTGGAATCGGTTCTGGGAATGTGAAGTCGACATCATCTTGGAATCCAACAATAATAATTCGCTCTCGTTTTTGAGGGACTCCGTAATCTAATGCATTGAGCACTTTTGAATGAACATGATAACCGAGTGCTTCCAAGTGGCTGCGAATTACATGGAAGGTGTTTCCATTATCATGTGCCGTCAAGTTGCGAACATTCTCTAACATAAATGCGGGGGGCTGTTTTTCTTTCAAGATTCGTTCTATATCAAAAAAAAGTGTACCGCAGGTTTCGTTTGCGAACCCCTCTTTTTTCCCAATAATAGAGAATGCCTGACAGGGAAATCCAGCCAAAAGAATGTCGAAATCAGGAATGTCTGCCGCATTGATTTTTGTAATGTCTCCGGATGGATGTTCGCCAAAATTTGCTTCATAGGTTTTGCAGGCATCTTCGTCAAGTTCAGAAGAAAAAACACAATGTCCACCAACATGTTCAAAACCTAAACGGATTCCTCCGATTCCAGCAAATAAGTCAATGAATCGAAATGAATTCCAGTCCAAAATAATCATTCCTCGCCATACTCAATTCCTCAATTTAATAAAATTTTGTTTTTGTTATGCCCATGTCAAGAGCTCGATACAAATATCTCAACGCTGCAGAAGGATTCGGTTTCCATAATTTACATATTTTCAATATTATCATGCCTTATAAATGATTCTCGAAATGCCATTGTCAAGAGCAAATACACTCTAACATTGCCTTGACGGCACATTGATGCTGATATGTCCGTGTGCTTTACTTCAAAGCATTACTGCTCTTGGATTGGGCTTACGCTGCAAAACAATGAAAGCACCGGGAAGAAAACCATCAGGCTCAGCAGATCTGAAGCCTATATCAAACCCGATGGTCTCACTGCCCCGTGGCGGGATCGCTGCCTGTTGTGCGGCGGCCAGTTTCGACCGTGCCGCTCTAAACACCTGTGCGCAAACTGAGTCCGTCTCTCCTTAGAATTTTAATTTTTTGCATCTGTATGGTTGTCCATCCCCCTCCGTTGCAGCTGGTAATGGCTTGACTGTTGAGGGGCATGGATATCAGCAGTCTGACCGTCAGAATTATGATGGATCTACCAAAAGCAGTTTAACGGCAGCTTATCGAGAGACGAAGCTTTTACCCATCCTTGCGCAGAATTTTTCCAGAAAGACGTTTCGACAAACTGTTTAGCAGCTCAAAAGATGGGGCATCTTCCTTTACCAGCGATTTGCTCCGTTCAACAAAACCATCTGTCATTGCGCGTTTGGCTGTTTTATCAGAACCTTTCTGAACTGTGGGAGCTGTTCACTAAAATATTCAATCTCTATATCTATTGTCGGCAAACAGTGGAAAAAGTTAAGGAATAACCAGTTAAGCTGTGGGCAGCACAACACTGTAAACCTCTGTAGAAAGCAATTGCTTTGGAAAAGTTCAGATTAAAAGATTGTTGGGGGGGAAATCTACCACGCCATAATCAGCGTGGCACGATTGGCCAAGCGTTCTGAAACTTGGAGATAAGCCACAGGTCGTCAAGGTGCACTATCTCTGCAATAGCCATTGTTTTTCAAGCAAGGACATTGTCTAAAGCCCAAAAGCCCTGTGACAGCATCTGTGAGAGCTCACGTTTCCCCTGTGAGGTTAGGCCTTCAAGGGACTGAGCTGCGGTGTGGGTCTTTTGCACCCTATTGTCGAAATGAGCAGTTTTGCCGTTGAACTGTCAAGATCAGCGACCTTGGTCTCCCGTTTTCATGCGGCCTTGCGGGGGTGGTGTTGGCTCATCATCCGTCACGGTCAGAACGCTGGAATGTTGGCAGACCCAGAAAGCCGGGAGCAGCTTTCTGGGTCTGTTTTCTTGCTGTACCCACCTCCTCCACGATTTTTACGGAGGGGGTGGTTTTTTCTGGGGTTAACTTAATGGCATTGGCCAGGAGGTCTGTTTTCTCAACCCCCTGAACAGCGATAGAGGATTTTTGATAGATCAGCTGGGCAATCCGCCTGCTAATTCCGTCCAGCTCTATACCGTAGATTTTGGAGTCAGCCAGAACCTCCGGGCGTATGCCGATGAAGTTGCCAATACCGCAGGATGACTCTTGCAAATTGCTGATCTTGAAGTCCATGTTCTCCAATGCCCGATAGATGGAGCAGATGACCGTGGACGGGATGTAAAAGCGGTGAAATCCGCTTTCCAGAATTGGATGTGCGGTTCATCGCCATCAATGACGGAGTAGACAGCGAGAATCAGTCCAGCGATGATTTTACACCGTTCCGCAACCTTGTGTAGATAAAAAAGATACAAGCAAAAAACGCAGAAATAAAATTATTCAATGCGAAAGAAAAGACAGATTTGCAATGAGTAAAGCGAGAAAAAGTTGGATTTTTCAAAACGGCCTCTCGTTTCAAAAATTTTACGCACCAGAGATGCAAAAACCGCCTTTTGCGGACGGAGTAAACTCGCTATCCACCACCCCCGGAGCTACCGGCAAAGTCCGGCTGCTCTGGGGGATCTGCATTTCCCGCCACTGTTACATATGCTTCGTTTGTCTCTGGTTGTTTGGTAGTAATGGTAATAGCTTTCGCTATGCCTTTAGGCTATACTTGCTCTACCAACGAAGGGAGGGCGAAAGGGAATGGCAGCCAAAAGCGCATTGTCTGGCGCTGTGTCTCCCGGCTGGAGTTCGGCACGAAATTCTGCCACAACTCCCCCACGCTGGATGAAGATAAGCTGCACCGGGCCATCCTGGAGGCCATCAACGGCCTCGACCAAACCGGGCAGGAGATTACGGAGGAGTTCTTGGACATCGCCAGCCTTGTCCAGCAGGGACAGGAGTGCGGCGGGGTTGATCCCCTCGCCCTGCGGCAGCGGCTGACGGCCCTGACGGCGGAACAGGCGGTGCTGATGGAACAGGCGCTGGCGTTGCCGGAGGATACGGAAAACAAAGAATTGAACGCCCGGCTCAGAGAAATCGCGGAGGAGAGGGAGAGCATCCTGCACCAGCTTGGGACGCTCCAGCAGGCGGATGAGCGGCAGGCTGGCCAAGCGGCCCGGATGAACAGCCTGCGGGAATTTGTTGAGCGGAGGGAAACGAAATTCGCCGCATACGATGACGCCATCACCCGCAAATTTGTGGAGCAGGTCACCGTCCTGGACGCTGAGACCATCCGGGTCAAGTTCCGCTATCCAGGGCTGGAGGTTGACAAAAAACTGAACTGATAGCGGTGCAAGTTCAAATACCACATCTTCGGACATTACCACATGGACAGGGTCATCCAAAAGAAATATGTTCTGCTGTACGAGCGGATCATCAGACCGAAGCTGTGAAAAGTGTCCGGCAGGGCGGGAACAAAATTAGTTCCCACCCTGCCGGACGCTTTTCTGTTGTAGCCACAATTCCAGCAGGTCGAGCAGCATTTCTTCAAACCCGTTGCGCCGCAACGGTTACCGGCCTGCATCTTTTTCCTCTACAGAAGGAATGTTAAGTTGACGAAATTATTTATCAAAAAGTTGCAAGGATTAGAAGAAATATAAGTTTTCAACACAATTTTTGCGATTTTGGTTTTGCTTATTTTTTGGACTTTTCCCGGATATCCTGCATGACCAATGGAGTAAAATCGTACTAATCATTTAGTGGATAATTTAATCATCTGTACTCATGAGCAGCCAAAAGCTGCTCATTTTTATATATTTTCCCTATAGATTGAAATTTTGGGAGGGATATGTTATCATGATTATGACAAGAAGCGATAAAATTAAAGCAGGCTTGCAAAGGAGCTTTCAGAGCGGCAAATCAGCCAAAGCATCCATCGTATGTTATGGGTACAGGGTAGACTCCAAAGGCAAGCTTCAAATCTATCCTGTGGAAGCCGCTCATGTGCTTTTCATTTTTGAGAGGTTTGCATCTGGTAACAGTCTTGGGAAAATATCCGATGCACTGTTCTTGATGGATATTCCCTCACCTACTGGAAAGGAAATCTGGAGTAAAGAAACCATTTCGAAAATTCTTAGCAATGAAAAATACGCCGGAGATGTTACCTTGGGAAAGACCCAGGTTAAAAATGGTGTGCAAGTTAAAACCACTGATCTCTCAACAACTACTACTTTAACAAGTCATCATCCGGCAATCATTTCAAGAGAACTGTTCGATTCCGTTCAGAAAGAAAAGAGCCGCAGACATCGATTACGTGAGAGATAGAAAAATGTGAAAAGAGGCCGTATGGGTACTGTCAAAATGACACCCCCAAAAGCCAATTTCCCACCGAAATCGAAATTAAGGGTAGCGGCATATTGCCGGGTCAGTACCAAAGCTGCTGAACAACTATCAAGTTTGGCAATGCAGGAACAATATTACGAGAAACATATTAAGCAAAACCCTGACTGGATTTTTGCGGGAGTATATTCCGATATTGGCAGTGGAACGAGGATAAAGGGGAGGAGCAGATTTAAAGCGCTGCTCTCTGCTTGCCGGCGCGGCAAGGTGGATATGATCCTCACAAAATCGGCCCACCGCTTTGCACGAAATACAGTAGACGCTTTGAAGACAATCCGGATGTTGAGACGTCGGAATGTTGATATTCATTTTGAGCGCGAGAATATCCATTCTCTCTATGAAACCTCCGCGTTTATGCTGATGCTGATCTGTGCCTTGGCACAGGATGAAAGCTACTCTAAAAGCGAGGATATTAAATGGGGATTGCGCAAATCGTTTCAGAACCCAGACTCCAAATACTATCAGCGAGTATGCTATGGATATACCCATGACCAGGAGAGGAAACTCATCATTTATGGGGAGCAGGCTGAAATTGTTCGATTGATTTATGAGATGTCAGTATCAGGAGTCAGCCTTGCGAGGATATCTGCGCATCTGGAGGATATGGGGATTCCTTCGCCAAGAGGTAAAAGCGTCTGGAGCAAGGAAACTCTGCGGAAGATTCTCAAAAATGAAAAGTACAGAGGCTGTGTCTCTCTGCAAAAGACATTTGTTGAGAATTATTTGGAACACAAGCAGGTCAAAAATATGGGCAATTAGACATTCACCTACTAGTGATACATGTTCCAGATGTCTAGCAGACATCGGATACAGATGAGCGATGTACACTACTTTATAGGGAAAATTGGTTTGTTGTCAAAGTATAGCACGCACAGCAAAAAAAGACAACTGCATGATTCCAAAGTGTCATGGTGTCATATGGCCGTTCTCCTGTATAAGAACTTCTTCATTGGGGGGCACTGAAGAGTTCCTTCTGTTTTGATTATACGTGAAAAATCAGACTGCTCGCAAAGTTGACAATATATTCTACACCTCTCGAGAAATTCTTGTCGAAAACAGCTATGCCCTCTTGACAAGAAGGATGTAAATATGGTATGGTGTGGTATGTAGGTATTCTTCCACAACAAATTTCCCGTTGTTTCTGTTCGCCAGTCTGTTGGAAGGCACCATATGCAAGAAATGGCTAATCAACAGGCTGAAGGGAAGGTGGTGTGGCCAGATGTAGGATTTTTTCCTGCATCTGGCCTTTATATTTTGAGAGAGGTTCGAGTGTGAATATCAGACGATGGCAGGATTTAGAATTTTTCTCCGAGGATGGGGACCCTAAAATTTCTAATGTTGACAAGAAAAAGCCGGAAATAGTGTTGCGCAAGCTCAGTGCTTCGGAAGAGGATTTCTATGCGGAATGTCTGCTGAGTCTTGAGGATATTTTTTCTACCGGTGATGAGAAGATATTTTACCAGGCTTTTGCGCATTCTTATTGGGAAGTGTATTTCAAGAGGCAAAAAAACAAGGGGCGTTACTGGAATTTCGTATCTCTGCTGGTTTCGCTGGTTGGCGCTGGCGGCGGAGCCGTTGTTCTTGCAGGTGTTCTTACGTTTTTGACCAATCTTTTCATTCTGTTGAATACAATTCTCTCGAATTTTGTGGAGTCAAAGCCGAGCACTGCGGAAACAACGGGCATTTGGGACCAAGGCATCGTCCTTGCAAAAATCTACTGGTTTCCATGTTGTGTACTCCTGGTTACGATTTTGGTGGCCTGGGGCATCTTGCGCTTTATCCTCGCCTGTTTTCGGCACGAGGCAGAGCGACGCAACTATCAAGAGGCTTGGGTTCGACATAGCATCACTTATCACCGGCTCAATTCTGCAATGGTGCAATTTTTGTCTGGCATGGTCGAAAAACCAGAATTCATGAAAAGTGTTGTAGAAATTCTTGGAGACAACATTAAGCGGTTTCAGAATAATATGAGAGTGCAGAAAGCGGCAAGCGAGGAAACTGCCCAGACAGGCAATTCGGATGCAGGTAATTAGGGCCGCGTGCATAGACTATAGTTTGGAGGGATGAAGATGTGCGTCAGCACGCTGCGGCTGCTGTATCCTGTTGAAAGCGCACCAGTCAAGGAGGTGCTCAAGGAGTTCTTTCGACTCATCGGCTGCATATTTTGCGAAGTGCCAGTGCGTTCCGAACGAGATGCGGAAAAGGAGCTTCGAGAGTGCGGTGGCACAGAGGTCGATATCGTATTGAACCTAGACGTATTTCAGTGGAGGGCAATCCTGCCCCCCCGGAACAGCAGTGTGGCCGTGCGTGTGGAGCAAGTGTTGCTGAAGGAGCGGGAAAATGCGGTGTTGCTGGTAGACTGCATGCCTCCCCCAGATGGTGAAGGGGAGGGAACCCCCAAGAAAGATTTCTATGAGGATCTGCTGGAAAACCTCATCCAGAAAATATGGGCCAAGGGTTCAGAGAAGGCTCAGCTCTTGGAAATGAAACGTCTCTTCTTTAAGAGGGACCTGCTGGGAAGCCTTCAGTGCAAGCGGGCCCTCTGTGTTGTTAATATGGGTGAGACGTTGGAGCTCAATTTGCCGTCGAAAACTATCCGCCCTCAGAGGTATGTTGGCAAGATATTATCAACCTTCAATTGGTTCTACTGCGAGCTGGGTGGCCAGGATTTTGGCGGTGACTGGGATGAAACTGCCTCCGTTTACGTCCATTACGCACGGATAAATATTGCAAGGAAAATACGAGAAGTATTTGCCTTTCTGGATGAAGTGCCCGCCTTTCTTGAAGAAACGGAAGACTGCCTTTTGCCAATGGTCACATATTGCAGAGCGGATTTTCTGCTGGCAGAGCTGGGCAAACTGTACCGGAAGGAACCGCGATATTTCGGAACGCTGTTCCTGGCGGCTCGTGTTTGTCAAAGCGAGCCGTCTCAGGAGTTGAATGCAGCTTTTTATTACCAACAGCTGTTTGCGTTGCTGGCTGGCAGAGAGCAACGGGTGTATTCCTTCGTATATTATGATTACGGTAGATATATGGAAAAGGTCAAAAAAGAACGGGATCTTGCCATTTTCTATTACACCAAAGCGAATAACTTGAACCCCCTCTGTTATCGGGCGTGCTTTAAGCTCGCCTGCTACGAGGCGCGGGACAGAAATTCCAACGCCGCTAAGGACCTCTTCGGAAGCGTCATCCGCATCATCGGCGGAACCTATTCCGGGGCAATGGAGCCGGATCGGATTGTGTGGAAGTATCTCTCACTGAGATGTATCCAATATTTATTCAAATCTTACGTGTGGCTATGGAAAATTGCGCTGGCCAGCGGTGAATACAGCGCGGCGGCGATTTATTTGCAACAAGCGGAAGCGGTTGCGGAAAAATATGAGGAAAACGCCTGCCTGGAGGAGATCTATGATCAGAACTCTGCGGAGTGGAAAGCCTTGAAAGAGTATCACAAGGACAGTGAGCCGGTGCAGTTGTTGAGCAGCATTGTGAAAAATGGTTTTCAGATGCTGATGTCTGGTGTTCCCTCAAAATATCAGTCCCAGGCTGATTGATCGGACAAAACATCCGGAGAAAGAGAGAGCGGTATATGGAACAAGAAAAGCAGGATTATAGCCGGAAGGTCAAGATTGAAAAGCTGTTGACCAATGGTGTGATTCAAGAAGAAATTCAGGATATCCAGAATTCTTACGCACGGCAGGAATTCATGCAGGCGTTTGGCGTATTGCATCAGATTCTGCGGGAGAACGATAAGCACCGCCTGGGTGCTGACGGCGGCAGCGAGGGCACGAGCCGCAGCAGAATGGGAGAGATTTTTAACGTGATTCCCTTTCTTGGGGAACGGGGGACAGGAAAAACTTCCACCATGCTGTCGTTTGCGCATATGCTGAGGTGCTTTCCTTTAAATCAGCAGGAATCTGCCTCGTTGTTGGCGGAGGAAGAAACCGGCTTGCGGGAATGTTGGAGGAATCAAAAATTCGTTGTCCTGGATTATATTGACGCGGGAATCCTGAAAAACAACGAAGACATTATGTCCATCATCCTAGCCAGGATGCTGAAGTATGTGAAAAATATTGCGGACAAAGGAGGCTATTCTGGTGGCATCCAGGCGGTGCGCCAAGAGGAGCTGCGCCAGCTTTATCAATCCTTCAACCTTGTTTATGGCGACCTTCTGAACCTGACGCAGGAGGAACAGCGTCCGGAGGAAGAATCTGCGCTGCGTAGGCTGCAAAACTTGAACAGTAGCCACTCTCTTTCAGAAGCGTTTCGGAAGCTTGTGCAGTTGTTCCTGGCCTTTTTGAAGCATAATGATGAGGATCCGAGCGAGTATTACTTGGTCATATCGCTAGATGACATTGATCTCTTCGAGACAACGGCATGTGTCCACGGGAGGAAAAAGGATGCATACACGATTCTTGGTCAGATCTATGAATATTTACAGACACGGAATGTGATTGTCTTGGTGACTTTTGATGAAACCCGGCTGGTGTATGCTTGTACAGAACACATTGAGAAAGCATTTTGCAGCATAGGCGGACGGGAATGCATGTCTCAGGCGATTCAATACATCCAGAAGGTAATTCTGCCGAAATACAAGATATATATGCCCAGCTTGGGTTATGCCGACTATTCGGAGAAGCGGCGTCTCAGCATTGATCTAAGCGAGTATGTGGACCTGGAGGAGGCCTTTTTCCCCATTGAGCAGCTTGGGGCTCAGCAGGAAATCACGCTGGAACCCAAGGAATTGATTTTAAAGTATCTTGCAAACATCTATGGTTGCTACTTTGACTCCGAGGGGAAAAAGCAGCACTTTTTCGAGGAACGGAACCTGCGCAAGATCAAGAACCTTCTTCTCGCGTTGCTCGTCGAAAAAGGGAAGCCGTACGAAAAAGTGGATGAGAATTTGCAGGAACAGCGCTACATGCATTTGCTGAGCTATATTTACAACCAGTTCATCAGCGAAAAACTTGCGAACTCCGGAGAGATTACCCTGTTCCGCGAATGGCTCAGCATGCCGGTTGGCCGGAGGAGCAAGGAAATTCTAGGGTATATTCGGTCAGGGCGCTCCAAACTGGACGGGAAGTCGCCGCATCATTATGGACGGGAGCGGGATGAAGGGACCTACAGCTATGGTGAGCTGGCCCATAACCTGTACCACTCTTCCAGGTGCGGTATTTTCTCCAAGGAGATGGTCCATTGCATCCTCGCCTCGTACTCTTTGGTTCTGCCCCGCTTGTACGGTAGGTGCTGCTCTGAGGACCCTGACACTGCATCCAAGGCCTTTGAGTCTCTGCGGAGTGTGCTGGGCACCTCCATTTCGGGCCGTTGGTCCAATGAGATTCTTTATACTACTTTTATGGGAGATAAGGACATGGTGACGGACCGGGCAAACAGCGCCCCAATCGGGTCTGTCAGCACACGGGAATGCAATCGAGCGCTGAGGATTCCGATTTCAGACGAATGGTACCGGGCCATCAATTGTATCCTTTTTCATGGAGAGGATTTGGACGGGAAAAGCAAGGAGAACTTCCGGGATTTCATCCAATCTACGGAGTTGCTGTGCATGTTTTTTACAAATGTCCGCGAGACCGAGCGGGAAGAGCAGAACGAGTGGAAGCGGGCAGATTATGGATTCTCGTTCGAATCGGCCGGCGGGGAGTCAGAGAAGCCCACGCAGGAGATTCTGTTGAACAAGCAAGAAAGTGTTTCAAAAGTGTTTCCGCAAACCAAATATTTGGAGCCGCAAGCCAAGTATGCCTGTTTTAACATTCTAAATTTTGTGGTCAATTCCTTTACATGGGATGAATTCTTTGAAACACTTCATAACAGCTTACTGGACGCACTGCTGCAATGTGGACCGCATGTCTTAGAGGATTTTCGCTACATGGACCAACTACCCATGAACAACTTCAATGTGGACCGACGGGAGTTGTTACGAAAGATTAAGACGCATTCCCTTGAGGCTCGGTTTAGAAGATGGGCCAATACTTATGGGCGCTGCGCCATCCCCTTCCAGCACTTTGACATGACATACAATATCCTGAAACGGCAGAGGGACGCCATTGACCATGGCTTGCCGGGACAGGCAAATGTGTCTGAGTTCTACGCATGCTGCGTAAAGGTGTACGAGAATATTGCCTCGGCGTTGGAGAAGCAGGACGAATTCTTTCATGAACCCCTCGTTTCAATGTACAACTTTAAAGATGCGTTTGAAAAGAATCCGTTCATCGTTGAATTCAAACGATGCGAAAAGAAACCGGTGTTTCGTGCGCTCTTTATGGCGCTTGCCAATGTGCTTGTTGTGGAAGAATCTTCAGCGCGTCGTGATTTCCTGATCTCACAATTCTGATGGAAAGTGCTGGGCGGAAGCGATGAGAGAGAATAGCGGAATCATAGAGGATTTGTGCGCTTTTTCGGATGTCCTGTTTTCCAGCGTAAATGTGGAGCAGGTGCTGAGCGGTAGCATCTACTTTGACAGCATTTCTTGTCCGTATGCTGCGGACCTCCTTTTTAAGAAGCAGGAGCGTTATCGGAGTTGCAGCAGGCTGGAGTGTGCGCATATTGCAGACAGCCTCAGTAGCTATATCTGCGAGAGAGACGGCCTGCGCATGCGCACGTCCAAGCAGGGAACCATTCATGTCTTTGAACTGCTGTCCGACTTGGCGGATCGCTTGCTGTTGCAGGAGAACGGCGAGGTTTTATGCCGCTACACACACATCCTGAACTGGCGGCGGCTGGTGCAGAGCATTGGGGAGGAGCTACCGGTTACGGCTATGTATGCCATCAAGGACATGGAGTACGGCAGGCCTCCCTGTACGCATTTTACCTGGGACTTTGTGGTACGGCAGAATAACGAGCCACTGAATCAGCTCATGCGGCGTGGAATTTCGGAGCACCATATGCACCTCTGGGCATCGGTGCCCTATTACCAGGTGTCGTGGCTGAATCTGATGAATAAGCCTGCGTTCAGTCCTTATGTTCAGAATTTCGACAGAATCAACCGGGAGGATTGGAGCCTGGAACAGTCCTGGCTCCTGGAGAATGGACCGGATGAGACCAGTTCGCTTGTGCTGATGTATCAAAAGGCTGCACTGATTCGTCTCTACCTCTGTGCCCGGCTCAAGGGCTGGTCTCTGAGAGATTGGGAGTCGGAAAAGGACAAGCCCCGCATTAGGGTCAGACGTGCAGAGGAAGTGGAAGAGGAACGGCGAAAAGAACGCGCCTACGTGCTGAGGCTGCTCCAAGAGCCGCAGCAGTTGTGGTTGGAAATGGGGCGCATCCAGTCCTGGATTTCCGCTCTGCGGGAACTGAGCGGCGCGCCGTGCATCGACTACGCCCTGCACCTGTTTTCCAACTACGGATCCTCCGCCCAGGAGGAATACCAGGTTTTCAGCGGGGAGCGCTGGTTCCTCTACTCCACGCTTCAGGATATCTACAAAACCCATTCTGTTCTGGACCGGAAGGAGCAGAACCTCTTCTACGCCTACCTCCTGCTTCAAGTTCAGATCCGCGCCAGGATGGTCCAGGCAGACGACAAAGTCGGTTTTGACCATTTCCAGAAGATTCAGCGGCGGAAGAGCTATTTTCTGGGTAACCCACAGGAGATGAAGATGATCATGGACTTGGCGGTCCGGACGCCTCTGCGAAAGACGCCGCACCTACTGGAGATGGAGGCTCGGATTGTCCCGCGCGATACCCCAGAGGAACTGCATGCGGATATCGCCCAGTTGGAACGTGCCGGGTGCGGGGACTGGGATGCCTCCAGCGGTGAGACAGAGCCGGATGCGCTGGAAAAGCGGCACTATTATGTCTTCAGCTTTACCAAAGAGAGCGACCGGGACGTGAGCTCTGATTTTGGACGGTATCGATTCGAATACCGTCATTATTCGTTCCGAAAAAGGCTGGAGAAAAAGGGATGGGCCGTTCGGGCATTCCGGGAGCGGTTCCCCACTCTTGCATGTAAGGTGCGTGGAATCGACGCCTGCTCCCAGGAGATTGGATGCCGCCCCGAAAATTTTGCCTTCCTGTTCCGGATGCTCAGCAACCACACTTGTGAGCCGGACGCATTTATGCAGCTTCCACGTCCTCCCAGGCTGCGGAAGACATACCATGTCGGGGAGGACTTCCTGGACTTGGTGGATGGGCTTCGGGCGATTGACGAAGCGATTCATTTCTTGAACCTGAACTGTGGCGACCGATTAGGTCATGCGCTTGCGCTCAGCATAGAGCCGAAGAGCTGGTACGACCAGAAAAACGGGCAAGTTTCACTGCAAAAACAGGATTATCTCGACAATGTGGCTTGGCTGTACTATGTCATCCGGCGCTACCAAATTCCGAATATGGAGGCGGCAAACCTGTTTTTGAAAGCGCAGTTTGAATACTATTTCCGTCAGGTCTACTTGAACCATATCGATGAAAAGGACACTGAACTGCTGGTGAAAAGTGGGGAAGTGCATTATCAGGGAAAGCCGTATGCCAGGAATTATAGGGCTCACAAACTCTCGTTTTCAATTGAGGACTACTGCAGAGCCTGGATGTTGCGGGGTGACCACCCAGAGCTGTATGAGTTGGGCTATTTTTGGGAGGATGCGCTTCTGCCCGATGGCTGGTCCCAGTTCAAAGTCAATACAGCATATCCAGTAGATCCGTCGGTCCGCTATATTCCGGAATGTAGCTTTCTGAACTTTTGCTATCATTATAATGGGGATATCCGCAAAACAGGTGAAGAATATATCACGGTGGCGATAGATGAAGAATATTTAAAAAGCGCCGTGGCCGTGCAGCGTGCGTTGCAGTTTGATGTTGCAAACCGGGGCTTATCTGTGGAATGCAACCCGACCTCCAATGTGAAAATCAGCACTTTCCGCAGTTATGAGCAGCATCCGATTACCAAGCTCTATAACAAAGAGCTGGTCCATTCGGGAGAAGAGCTCCGGCAGTGCCCCCAGGTTTCGGTGTCGCTGAATACGGATGACAGCGGTGTGTTCTTTACATCTCTGGAAAGTGAATATGCTGTTGTAGCTCGGGCGTTGGAGACCTTGCAAAAGGATGGAAGACCTCTGTATTACAAGTGGGAGATTTACGATTGGCTGGATAGAATTCGTGAGATGGGAAATGCGCAGAGCATGCAAGGGGAGCAAAGTGGCTGCGTGCCCTGAGTCTGGGGAACAACAGAATGTGGGATGAAAACCGGAACAGGTCTTCAAGGGGGTGCCAGGGAAACCCTCTTTTGATGGATCTTGGGGAGGGGTTCAAGCAGAGATGGTGGCTTGAATGTCGATGCATCCAGCCTGCTCTGTAACTCCAAACGCACTGAGTTGCTATGATTACCGCGGGAAAAATGCCCAGAAGTGAAATTTTTTTGCAGAAAATGCATCAAAACCCTTTTACCTGATAAATCGGTCCTGCTGTTTGGGAAAAATAGCCACTATTTGTCGGTATTTCATCGGTGCGGTACAACTATGTAAGTCTTTTCCGGACATTTTCTGATTCGGTTACTCTCTTTACGAGTTACAAAGCAGGCTCTAATTAGAGATACGAGCAAAGAGAGCATCTGCTGAGTTGATTTTCTCAACTCGGCAGATGTTCTCTTTGCTCATATGCCATAAAACCATTGTGCTGCAACGCTTTTCTGCCTGCATCTTTTTCCCCTACACAAGGAATATCATGAACGAATACTACGCCCGCGATATTTCCAAGAAGCGCCGGATCGTGA
>OFFE01001327.1_pt1 | contig 18172 bp, 14 predicted proteins | sample 1521371 | NCBI WGS metagenome assembly OFFE01 (sample SAMEA3504131, study PRJEB24116) | mouse gut metagenome | biome: mouse gut; feature: mouse-associated habitat; material: faeces | place: Denmark | collected 2011 | reverse complement strand
CCGCCTTGCCCCGCACCATTTTTCCTCCCCTCCTTTTTACCTCTTCTCAAGTGCGCCGGCTATAATATCAAACAGCGCTGAGCGGTGCCAATCCGAAACGGTAGTTTTTGCGCCCGGCATCCGTGGAGAATTTCCGCGGCTCCGGAAAACAGTCTTTTCATTTTTTTAGATCTATGTTATACTGATTTTCATGAACAGATGGGATGTTCTGCTGAGAAAAGAAAGAAGGAAAAATGATATGCCTACTCCACATAATTCTGCCAATCCCGGCGATTTCGCCAAAACCGTCCTGATGCCCGGTGATCCTCTCCGGGCCAAGTTTATTGCCGATACCTTTCTGGAGAACGCGAGACTGGTGAACAATGTCCGGGGAATTCATGGCTACACCGGGACCTATCGTGAGGTTCCGGTTTCCGTCATGGCCTCCGGCATGGGAATGCCCTCCATCGGGATTTACTCCTACGAACTGTTCAGTCAGTATGGCGTGGATAACATCATCCGCATCGGCTCCGCCGGGGCCATCAGCGCCAGACTGAAGCTCCGGGATGTAGTAGCCGCCCAAGGAGTCTGCACCAACTCCAATTTTGCTCATCAGTACGGCCTGCCGGGGCAGTTTGCTCCCATTGCGGACTTCACACTGCTGGAAACCGCTGTGGCATGCGCCCGGGAAACGGGCGTAGAGATGCCCGTGGGCAATCTGCTCAGCTCCGATACCTTCTACGATGCCTCCAACAGCACTTTGAAATGGGCGGAAATGGGAGTGCTGGCGGTGGAGATGGAGGCGGCGGCCCTCTACATGACCGCCGCCAAACTGGGAAAGCGGGCTCTGGCCATCTGCTCCATCTCCGACAGCATTGTCACCGGCGAGGAGCTGCCCGCCGTCGAGCGGCAGAATACCTTTACTGCCATGATGAAAATCGCCTTGGAAACCGCCGTGAAGATGGCGGAAAAATAAGCTTGCCGCAGAGGTAAAATAGGAATAACGTAATATGATCACAAGGGCTTTGCTCTTGGTAAGCTCCGAAATCATCACCACTTATGAAATGGGAGGTAACGTACGATGACCATCACCTGGCTGGGCCACTCCTGCTTTATGCTGGAGTGCAGCGGCTTCCGCGTCCTGCTGGACCCCTACCACGAGGTTCAGGGACTGCCAGATATTTCAGTGGAGGCGGACGCCGTATATTGCAGCCATGACCATTTTGACCATGGCTGGACGGAAAACATTCGTCTGACTGCCAACAAGGAGAACCCCTTTACTGTCAAGGAAATTCAAAGCTTTCACGATGATCAGGGCGGTGCTCTGCGGGGAAGGAACATGATTCGCACCTTCACGGCCGAAGGTCTCACCGTGGCCCACCTGGGAGATCTGGGTCATCAGCTGAGCGCGGCGCAGCTGGCAGAAATCGGGCATTGCGATGTGATTCTCATCCCGGTGGGCGGTTACTATACCATCGACGCCGCCGGGGCCCGGCAGGTTGCGGACGCCATCGGCGCTCCGGTAGTGATTCCCATGCACTACCGGAAGGATGAGGTTGGTTTTGACGTGCTGGGTACGGTGGAAGAGTTTACTGGGCTTTACTCCCCGGAGGAAGTAAAGTTCTGTTCCGGCAGTAGGCTGGAGCTGACGGGAGAGCTTCCCCGGCAGGTGGCGGTGCTGTCGCTGCCAAGGTAACGGCTTCAGGAAAGGGAGGGCTGGACACTGTCCAGCCCTCCCTTTGTAATCTTAATATTCTGTTTACCGGAGAAAGCTGCGGAATCATTACTGCGCGAAAGCCGGGAAGTGATATAGGCGATTTGGCGCAGCAAGGCGAAGGAAGCAGACGGGCTGATGCCAGTCAGAACGGCGGCGCAGGTTTTTGATTCAGGTAAAGGTGTTGGGCAAAGCCTCCAGGGAGGCGAAGGTATACCCCATATTTTCCCATTTGGTCAGTAGCTCATCCAGAATTTCCGCATTAGTCCGGGACGTGGAGTGGAGCAGCACAATAGCGCCGTTGTGGATACGGGGCAGAAGCTTGGAATAGGCCTGTTCCGCCGTCGGCTGGCTGTCGGTGTTCCAGTCCACATAGGCCAGACTCCAGAAAATTGTTTTATACCCCAGTGCCTGCGCCTGCTTCAGGTTTTCCTCGCTGTACTTTCCCTGGGGCGGACGGTAGAACCGGGAAAGCGGCCGGCCGGTGGTCTGCTGGTAGAGCTGGGCCAGACTGTCCAGCTCCTTCTGAAAGGCGTCCTGCTGGGAGATGCTGGACATATCCGGGTGGTGAAAGGTATGATTACCCACCACATGGCCCTCTGCCGCCATGCGGCGGACGATGTCGGGGGCGGATTCGATCATATGTCCCACCACGAAGAACGCGGCCGGAGCGCCATGCTTTTTCAGCGCATCCAGAATTTGCCCGGTATATCCGTTCTCGTATCCGCAGTCAAATGTGAGATAAATTACCTTTTGTGAAGTATCTCCCAGATAATACGAGTCGTATTTTGCCAGATCTGCGGGAGAGGCGTTGCCGGTGGGAGCCTGTCCCTCTGTCGGGAAGGATAAACCCCAGTTTCCCACGGAAGCCGGGATGGCGGCGGGGGCTGCGGCAGAGGCGGCCTCCTCGTTTCTTCCCCAGAGGGCGAGGAACACGGCGGCGGCCAGCAGTGCCGCCGTCATGAGGCTGAGTACCAGCCAGGGTTTCTTATGGGCAGAAGACATATTATTTTTCTCCTTTAGGCGCAAAATTTTTCTTATTTTGTCCAAGGGGAGGGGAATTATTCGGCCTGCGGAGGTGTTTCCGGAAAAACCAGTTGACGCACCGGGGGAAATTTTTTATAATGCAAGGAGCGGAGTTCCCGGGGCTTCTCTATTTTGTAATCGTACTTTTAGATATTTTTTCCTCCAGATTTTCCACTGTGATCTGACGTCCCGGCGCAAATGATGTCCCCAGGGCGGGACGCGAATCTGAAATAAGATAGAAAGCGAAGACGGGCTTCAGGGCCACGGATAAAAATTGAGGCCGCCGCCCGGCGGCGGCAAAGAAGGAGACTGCCATGAACGAAAGAAACCTGGCCTCCGAGGTAGTCGCGGAGGTGAAAAAAGCTGTTGTGGGCAAGGACGCCGTCCTTGTCAAGGTTCTTGCCGCCATTCTGGCCAGAGGCCACATCCTTCTGGAGGATATCCCGGGCGTTGGAAAAACCACTTTGGCGCTGGCGTTTGCCAAAGCCTTGAATCTCCAGTTTTCCCGGGTGCAGTTCACCCCCGACGTCATGCCTTCCGATATCACAGGCTTTTCCATTTATGACAAAACCACCGGGAAAATGGAGTATCAGCCGGGAGCGGTGATGTGCAATCTGTTCCTGGCTGATGAGCTCAACCGGGCCACCAGCCGTACCCAGTCCGCCCTGCTGGAGGCCATGGAGGAGGGGCAAGTGACTGTGGACGGTGTCAGCCGCCCAGTTCCCCAGCCTTTTATGGTAATCGCCACACAGAACCCTGTGGGAGCCTCCGGTACCCAGAAGCTGCCGGACAGCCAGCTGGACCGTTTCCTGCTGCGTCTGAGCATGGGCTACCCCTCGGAACGGGAGGAGCTGGAACTCCTCCGCCGAAGACAGTACGGGCAGGCCATGGACGGTGTGGCCCGGGCGGTGGACCGGGAACAGCTGGAGCAGATGCGGCAGGCCGCGGGAAAAGTCCATGTCAGCGAGGAAATCATGCAGTACATCATCCGGCTGGTGAACGCCACCCGGAAGCACCCCCAGCTGCTCCAGGGGGCCAGCCCCCGGGCCACGCTGGCCGTCACCGCCGTGAGCCGCTCGGTGGCCTTCCTCCGGGGGCGGGACTATGTGGTGCCGGAGGATGTCCATACTATCTGGGTAGATGCTGTGGCTCACCGGCTGCTGCTGGTCCCCGGCGCGGAACGCACCGTCAACGTTCAAGAAATTGCTCACGCCGCCCTGCGTACTGTTAGTGCGCCCCGGATTCAATAACGCCATGCTCAGACGGCGGATTCTGTATATCATTGCCCTGATCCTGGCCCTGCTGGGCCAGCTCCTGGACGTGGGATATCTGTTCCATTTCACCTTTTTCGCGGTGCTGTGCCTTCCCGTTCTGGGACTGCTGGTCAGCCTGCCGGCCATGCTGGGCTGCCGGACCGCACTTACCGCCTCGGCGCTCCGGATTTCCAGGGGGGAGCCTGTATCCTGGACTCTCTCCGTGTCCAACCGGTTCCGCCTGCCTCTGGCTCGGGCCTCCTACCGTCTGCGGGTGGTCAACCTTCTCACCGGGGAGGTCCACTCCGGCCGCTCCATTCTCAGGGACATGGCAGAAGAGGAGGACCGGGTCTGGTGGCTGGAGACAGACCACTGCGGGGCGGTGGAGTGCCGGGTGGAGCGGCTGTGGGTGTGTGACTGTCTGGGACTTTTTTCCCTGCCGGCCCGAGCGCCGGAGCCAGCTGTAATCCTTGTCGCGCCCGTTCCGGAGCACCCGGGGCTCATTGAGCTGCCGGAGGGGGCCGGGACTTCCGTACCCCTGCCCAGGGGCAGGACTGTCTATGGGGAAAACTATGAGCTGCGCCCCTACCGTGAGGGAAACAGTCTGAGAATGATACATTGGAAAATGAGCGCCAAGCGGGACGAGCTGGTGACGCGGGAGCCTCCCGAGGATACCCGCCCTCTGCCGGTGCTGACTTTTGACCACTTTGGACTGATGGATCAGGTGGACCGTACTCTGGACCGGCTGGAAGGTTACAGTCTGGCTCTGCTGGAGCGGGACCGGCCCCACGAGGTCCGTTGGGCCCATCCGGAGACCGGAGTGGTGCGGACCTTCCGCATAACTGGGGAGAGGGATTGGGAAATCTGTCTGGCCGCCGTTCTGTCCGACCATGCTCCGCTGCGGGGCCGCTCCATTCTGGAGAGCTCGCTGACCCTGGGACAGGAACCTGTCTATCAAATCCACATCAGCGGAAAGGAGGAGCCTGATGGGAGCGCTTGACAATCCCAAAACCGGCGGCCGCCTTTTACTGCTGGCCGCAGATTTTCTGACTGTGCTGCTGCTGACGGCGGGCACTGCTTTGGCGTTTCTGTCCGGGTACCGGGTGGATGTGGACCTGGGGGCGGTGATCGCCTTCTGCGTGTTTGCTTCGGCGGCGGCCGCCGTTCTGCACAGCTTGTCCCGGCCCTGGTGGGCCCTTGCTTCGGCAGCGGTGATTGCCGCTGTCTTCCGGGTGATATGGGAGGATGCGTTCCCCGTTCTGGAATGGATCGGACAGAAGATGAATCTGCTGTCCCGCAATTCTGCCGGGTGGAGCGGCAAGCAGGAGAAGTGGCTGATGCCCGTTCTGCTGCTGCTGTGCGCCGCTCTGGCGTGGCTTATGGGTTGGATGACGGTGCGGGCGCGGCAGTGGTATCTGCCGGCGCTGCTGAGTTTTGCGCTGCTGCTGCCTGCCATTCAGGCGGGAGTGCTGCCCGCCTGGGGCGCTATGCTGGCGGCGTTTACCGGCTGGGGATCCCTGCTGCTCACCGCTCTTTACGGCCGGAAGGACTCCGGCGGACTGGGCCGGGCCCGGCTGCTGAGTCTGGGAGGGATGCTGGCGCTGATTCTGATTTTGGTGATGGCTCTGCCCAGAGAGGGCTACCTTCGCCCCCAGTGGGCCACTGACGCCCGAAACAGCCTGCTCCGGAGCGTCTCGGACCGGATGGAACGCTTTTTCGACATGGAGACGCTCAACAGCGTCCTCCTGACGGAACTGGGACTGGATCTGAGCATCCCGGAGGAGAGCGGCGGTACCGGAACCGGAGCGCTCAACACCGCCGGAGCCTTCGGCGGCGGACAGAGCCGGGTGGAGAACCTGCTGTCCGTGGGACCCCGGCGGTATCGGAACCGGGAGATCATGGAGCTGGAAACCGATGGGCCCGGCGGGGAGCGGATATATCTCCTGGGCGGTGCGCTGGGGGTCTACACCGGTGTAAGCTGGGAGGAGGGCGAGGCGCTGCCGGAGGGACGATGGGCCTCCTCCTATCCCGCCTTGACTGCGCCGGGAGGAACGGTCTTCACCATGACCATCACCAATACCGCCTACCGGGGCGTCAATTATTACCCGTACCGTCTGATAATCGGCGGGCAGAGAGATGAGAACGGCGTGCTCACTCTGCCGGAAAGTCCGGAGGACGGACCGCTTTCCCTCCGGACGGAAACCTATCAGGTCGGCTACATTCCCGGCGGGCCGGAGGACGGCTTCACGCCTCTGCCGGAAGCATACCGGGAAGAGGAGCGGACTTGGAGCAGCAGCGGCGCCTTCCATGCCCGCTATCTGGACGTTCCCGAAGCGTCCCGGACGGCGCTGGAGCCTCTGCTGAGCAGAGAAAAGCAGGAGATGCTGATCACTTCTCTGGAACAGGAGCTGGATACGCTGGAGGGAGACGCGCGCATAGAGCGGGAAGAGAGCCTGCGCCGGATGCGGGAGACGATGAACGCCAGGCCCACGCTGGACAGCGTGGGAGGCATGGTGGAGGTCCCGGACGAAATGGAGTTTGAGGAGCGCTATGAAGCTGCGATCACGGCGGCGTCCCGGACGGCGGAGCTGCTGGCGAAGTGGGCCGTCTACGACCTGGACGCTCCCGCCATGGGAGCAGGGGAGGACTTTGTGGCGCATTTTCTGGCGGAGGGCCGGGGGTACTGCGTTCATTTCGCCACCGCCGGAGCCATGCTGCTGCGGATGCAGGGAATTCCCGCGCGGTATGCGGCAGGCTATGTGGCGGAGCTGGATGGCCGTGGCCGTGGCCGGGTGATGGACAGCGGCGCTCACGCCTGGGTGGAAATTTACCTGGACGGTTATGGCTGGTACCCGGTGGAGATGACGCCCGGCTACGCGGGAGGCTCGTCCGGCGTGGAGCTGTCCGGCACGCCGGACGCGGAGACTTCCGGTGAGAAAGAGCCTGAGCCCGGCGAACTCCCGGAGGAGGAGACTCAGAAGCCGGACAGCCTTCCGGAAGAACTCCCCGGGGAGCTCCAACCGGAGGAGGAAGCCCTGGAAACTGCCTCCATCCCCTGGAAAGCTTTGGGGAGAGCGGCTCTGATTCCCGGAGTTCTGGCGGGGCTGTACGCTCTGGCGCTGCTGGCCCGGCGGAAAGAGCGGCTGGACGCGGACGCCAACCGCTCCGCCATCCGCGCCTACCAGCGGTACAGCCGGGCGCTGCGCCTGGGCGGTATGGAGAATGAGACCATGGAGGCGCTGGGCCGCAAAGCCAAATTCAGCCAGCATACGCTGACGGAGGAGGAACGGGCCGCCGTCTGGCAGTGCCTGGAGGAAACCGTACAGACTGCGAAGCGGGGGCAGAAGCGTCCCAGGCGCTGGCTGCTGTCCCTGCTGCGGCCGCTGTTGTAGTCGGAGCGGCTTCCGCCAAAGATGTCATAGGCAAGGGCACGTATATTGCGCCCATGGGTTAAAAAAGCGCAAATAAGCCTTTTCAACTGCGCCGGCCATATAAGGAGAAGCAATGGAAGAAAAAGTTTTAACCGTCAACGGAAAAGCCTTTACGGTCCTTCGCCTGCTGGGTAAAGGAAAGGGCGGCTATTCCTATCTGGTGTCCGGCGGCGCGGGAGAAGCCGTCGTCAAGCAGATTCACCACGAGCCCTGCGCATACTACCAGTTCGGCGATAAGCTTCAGGCGGAGCTCCACGATTACCGGCGGCTGCAAGACGCCGGCATCCCCCTGCCGGCGTTGCTGGATGCGGATGTCTGTCAGGAGCGTATTTTGAAGGAGTACATCGCCGGAGATACTGTTTTTGATCTGATCTGTCAGAATGAGATGCGGCCGGAGTATTTGGAGCAGGTCAGGGCCATGTGCCGCCTGCTGTATCCGGTGGGACTGAATATTGACTATTTTCCCACAAATTTTGTGGTACGGGAGGGAAAAGTGTACTATATTGATTTTGAGTGCAACGAATATCAGGAGCAGTGGGACTTTCAGCACTGGGGTGAGAAATACTGGTCCAGAACCCCGGAATTTCTGGACTATCTCCGGCAGCATGGTTCCTCTTGCCAATCCACGTGATTTGGTATAAAATGGTACGGAACGCCGGCGCGGCCGCGCCGGGAGGAGGAGCTTATGAATATTGTAATTTTGGATGGATACTGCCTGAATCCCGGTGATCTGAGCTGGGACGGCTTTTCCGCCATGGGCCGGGTGACGGTTTACGACCGCACCCCCGTGGAGGACGTGGATGAGACCGTCCGGCGCATTGGGGACGCCGGAATCGTCCTGACCAACAAAACCCCCATTACCCGCGCCGTTCTGGACCGCTGTCCGCAGGTGCGCTATGTGGGTCTTCTGTCCACGGGATACAATGTGGTGGATACCGCCGCTGCCCGGGAACGAAACATCCCTGTATGCAACGTTCCCGGATATGGCACCGCGTCGGTGGCCCAGCTGGCCATCGCGCTGCTGCTGGAGATTTGCCACCGGGTCGGACACCACAACCGGGCGGTCCACGAGGGACGCTGGAGCGCTTCCATCGACTACTGTTTCTGGGACGGCACGCTCATTGAGCTGGCGGGAAAGACCATGGGCATTGTGGGCTACGGAAGCATCGGCCAGGCCGTCGGCGAGATCGCCAGGGCTCTGGGCATGACCGTCATTGCCACCGGGCCTCATCCCTGGCAGCCGGGCCAGCGGCCTGCGCCCTATGTTCCTCTGGAAAAGCTGTTGGCGGACAGCGACGTAGTCAGCCTCCACTGCCCCTTGTTCCCGGAGACAAAGGGGCTGATCAACCGAAGCACCATTGAAAAAATGAAGGAAGGGGCCATTCTGCTCAACACCGGCCGGGGCCCTCTGATTGTGGAGCAGGATGTGGCCGACGCTCTTAACAGCGGCCGCCTTTATGCCGCCGGCGTGGATGTGGCGGAAATTGAGCCGCTGCCCTCCGGCAGCCCTCTGCTGACTGCGCGGAACTGCGTCATCACGCCGCACATCGCCTGGGCTCCTCTGGAGGCCAGACGGCGGCTGATGGATATTGCCGTAAACAACCTGCGGGGATTTCTGGCCGGAGCGCCAGAAAACGTCGTAAACTGAGCGAAAAGTGTGATAAAGTGAAGAGGGCGTCTGACGCTCTCGCAGGTCTTCCGGTATTGCGGCTCATTTTGGACGTGTTCATCCGCCGCCGGAGGAAAGGAGGACAGTCTGTTGCCACAATGGCTGAAAAAGCTGGCAAGGAGCTGGCCGGGCAGATTCCTGACGAAGACGGTGGAGCGCTATCTTATCCACGGGGTTGCTCAGGAGGCGGCCGCCCTGGCCTACTATCTGCTGTTTATGATATTTCCCCTGCTGATTTTCCTCAGCAGTCTTCTTGGTCTGCTGGATCTGGATGTCTCGGGTATTTCCATGGCGCTGGGTACCCTGCTGCCCGCCGGGGTGGTAGATCTGGTGGAGAGCTATCTCAGCTATGTCAGCCAGACCTCCAGCCGGACCATGCTGTGGTTCGGACTGGTGTTCACCATTTATTTCCCCATGCGGGCGGCGGACTGCCTGATGATGGCTGTGCGGAAGGCCTACCACCTGCCCCGGCCCAAAAACCAGATTCTCTATATGGCAAAGGTGCTGCTGTACACGGTTTTCCTCTTAGTGACCATCGCGCTTACTCTGGCGCTGGTTACGGTGGGCCGCGCGGCGCTGGAATTTGCCGGGCGGTTTGTGGTGGTGCCGGCGGCGTTTATTGACCTGTGGAGCGATCTGCGTTTCCTGATTCTGGGCGGGGTCATGTTCGGCGCGGTGGGACTGCTGTACGCCGCCGCCCAGGACAGCCGCCAGCCGGCGCGAAATGTGGTCCCCGGCGCGGTCGCAGCCCTGGTGGGCTGGATGGTGGTGTCGGCGGCGTTCTCCTTCTATGTGGAGAATTTTGCCAACTATTCAGTGATTTACGGAGCTCTGGGTACCATAATTGTATTGATGATGTGGCTGAACCTGACAGCGGTAATGCTGATCATGGGCGCTGAAATCAACGGCGCGCTGGTCTCCCTGCGGGGCCGGAGGCCGCCGAACGCAAGAAAGAAAGGCAAAGACGGATCGGACGTCCGGAAGGACGTCTCTCCCGCCGGAGAACACGGAATATGAAAATTATCATCATTGGCTGCGGCAAGGTGGGCTTTACCCTGGCCCGGCAGTTAAGCGGAGAGAATCACGATCTGGTGCTCATCGATCACCGGGCTGAGGCCATGCAGGTGGCTGACAGCACTTTGGACCTTATGTGCGTGGAGGGCAGCGGCGCCTCCATCCAGACCCTCCGGGAGGCGGGAGTGAAGGACACAGAGCTGGTGGTGGCGGTAACTGGCTCCGACGAGCTGAATATCGTCTGCTGTCTCATTGCGAAGAAGCTGGGGGCGCGGCACACCGTGGCCCGCATCCGTTCTCCGGAGTATTACCGGGAGGCTGGCCTGCTCAAGCGGGAAATCGGCCTGAACATGATTATTAATCCCGAATATGCCGCCGCGCAGGAGATCAGCCGTCTGCTGCGGGTGACATCTGCGTTCAGCGTGGAGACCTTTGCCCGGGGACTGGTGGAGATGATCGGGTTCCCCATTCTGGAAAGCGACGGCATTGCCGGCATAAGTCTGTTTGAATACAACCGGAAGCATCCCAACGGAGTGCTCATGTGCGCCGCAGTCCGCGGCAAGGAGGTCTTCGTTCCCAACGGCCGCTTTGTGCCGGAGGTGGGCGACAAGGTCTACATGGTGGGCTCCCAGAAGGAGATCGCCAAATTTTTCCGCACCATCGGCCGGGACGGCAACCGTATCCGTCAGATCACAGTCCTGGGAGGCAGCAAGATTGCCACCTATCTCACCTGGGCCGTGGAGCGGGTGGGCATGAAGGTGCGCATTGTGGAGCAGAATCCCGAAAAATGTATCGCTCTGTCGGACAAGCTTCCGGAAAGCCTGATTATCCAGGGAGACGGTACTGACAGCGCCGTTATTGAGAGCGAGGGCCTGCTGGACACCGACGCCTTCATTGCCCTGACCAACCGGGACGAGGAGAATCTGCTCATGGCCATGACCGCCCAGCGCCACGGGGTGAAGAAGGTCATCGCCAAGATGAGCCGTCCCAACTATATCGATATGATGCGGGAGAGCGGCGTGGACAGCATCATCAGCCCCAAGGACATCACGGCCAACCAGATTTCCGCTTATGTCCGGGCCATGGCCCGCAGCGCGGGCAGCGCGGTGGAGAATGTGTACAAGCCGCTGGGCGGCGCGGTGGAGGCGGTGGAATTCCCCGCCACCGCCACCGCCAAATTCCTGGACACCCCTCTGAAGGATCTGGGCCGCCGCCTCAAGCCCGGCATTCTGGTGGCCGCCATCGCCCGGGAGGGCAGGACGATTATTCCCGACGGCTCCACCTCTATCCGGGCCGGGGACAAGGTCATCATCATGGCAAAGAGCATCTTCCTTCAGGATTTGGACGAGATCCTGCAAAAGTAGAGCGCGGCAGTGAAAGAAGGCGTTAACAGACGAGATGAACTATAAACTGGTATTTCACATTCTGGGCCTGATTCTTCGGGTGGAAGCGGTGCTGATGCTGCCGGCCATGGTCATTGGCTTTGCCACCGAAGGAGGGGATGGCTTTGCGTTCCTCTATGCCGCGCTCATCACCCTGGCGGTGGGCCAGATGCTGAGCCTGCTGCCCAGCCGGGGCAGCAAAATGCAGGCCCGGGACGGCTTTGCGGCGGTGGCGCTGTGCTGGATGGTGCTGTCCCTGTTCGGTGCGCTGCCCTATGTGTTCAGCGGCGTGCTGCCCAACTACGCGGACGCAGTGTTTGAGACGGTGTCCGGCTTCACCACCACCGGGGCCACGGTATTTACCTTCATAGAAGGGCAGCCCCTTGGCGTACTTTTCTGGCGGGCCCAGACACAGTGGATGGGGGGCATGGGCGTTCTGGTGCTGGCCTTGGCTCTGGTGCCCAAGCTGGGAGAGGGCAGCGTGTACCTCATGCGGGCGGAATCCCCCGGCCCCATCAAGAGCAAGCTGACTCCCCGTGTCAGCGACACGGCGAAGATTCTCTACAGCATCTATATCGGCCTGACAGCGGCGGAGGTGATCTGCCTGCGTCTGGCCGGGATGCCTTGGTTTGACGCGGTCATTCACGCCTTCACCACCATTTCCACCGGCGGCTTTTCGGTGAAGGACGCCAGCGTCGCAGCCTATGGCAGTCTGGTGATTGAGTGGATTATTATTGTCTTCATGTTTCTCTCCGGCATCAACTTCGCCCTGCTGTACTACGCCATTCTGCGAAACTTCCGGGCGGTGCTGGAAAGCGAGGAGCTGCGCTCCTACACGCTGATGACTGTGGGTGCGTCGGCGCTGATTGTTGTCAATCTTGTGATTCACGCCGCTTGGGCTTTGGACGCCCGGACGGTGACGGACAGTGTGTTCCAGGTGGTGACGCTGATGACCACCACGGGGTATATGACCTATGATTACGTGCTCTGGCCCACCTTTTCTCAGGTCGTTCTGATTCTGGTGATGTTCGCCGGGGGCTGCGCCGGCTCCACGGCGGGCGGCATCAAGCAAATCCGGGTGGTGCTTCTGTTCAAGACGCTCCGCAGGGAAGTGCAGAGGATCCTTCATCCTCGAGTAGTGACCACCATCAAGTCTGATGGCGACCGGGTGGACGAGCCGATTTTATCAGGGATCACGCTGTTCTTTTTCGCCTATATCTTTCTTTTGCTGCTGGGAACTCTGGTTGTGGCATGGGATGACGTGGGGTTCAGCGCCGCGTTTTCCGCTTCGCTGACCTGTATCAGCAACGTGGGACCTGCCTTTGACGTGCTGGGGCCCACATGCAACTTTTCGTTTCTTTCCGGAGGGAGTAAGATTTTTCTCAGTATCAACATGCTGCTGGGGAGGCTGGAGATTATGCCGCTGCTGCTGCTGCTGTTCCCCAGTCTGTGGAAAACGAGATAAGAGAAGAGCTTTTTGAATTGCCTTTAGCGCTCCACGGCTCCGGCGAGGGGCGAAGCCAAAACAAGATTAGAAAGCGGAGGCGGCCCTCAGGGCCGCAAGGGTAACTGCCATGGATGTTGTAAACAATAAAGAAGGAAAGCCTCTGGAATTCTACCTGGAGAAGTACAGGGAAATGGACCCCGCCGGTATGGCCGCCCGGTGCGGTCTCCCCTACGACGGGGAGACCCATGCCATCACGATGAATCTCCTGGGGGAACAGTTTCTGGTTTCCCACCCGGACTACACCATTGTGGGTCCCACGCCGCTGACCAACGCGGAGAGGATCCTTTTCCTCCGGTACCTTCTGGACGGCCGGAAGGCCCAACCGCTGGGCCAGTACCTGACCTATAGAGAATTTCCCTGGGGAGAGGTCTACCTCCAGCAGTTCACAGGCCGGTGCATCAAGCGCTTTGCCTTTTCCTACGGCAGCAGGCCGGAGCTGTTGGGCAAAATCATGGAGAGGCTTCCCGCCAGACCCTTGAGCCGCAGCGACTGCGGCTGGGAGCTGGAACTGATGGAGGGCCTGACCATTCAGCTCCTCCTCTGGGTGGGAGACGATGAGTTTCCACCGAATGCCCAGATCCTGTTTTCCGACAACTTCCGCCATGCCTTTACGGCGGAAGATCTGGCCAATGCGGGAGATATCGTGCTGAACCGGATGAAGAAAATCGGAGCGGAGCTATAGGAGAAGCCCGCAATGCATTGACCGCTCCGTTCGCCATTACCGCTGTCACAGATGTTTCGGGAATCGCGTTGATTGACGGTTCTTTGAGTTGACCGGAGGCTGCGGCCGCAGAAAAACAAGGAGGATGACGGCAGCTGAAAAATTTCTGCAAAATCTTTGTGAAAGAACTTGCAATCTGCGGCCATATGGTGTATGATAGCTCTGTTGCCGGGAAGAGGGTTCCGGCGGCAAATCAAATAGGATTGGTAGAGTAAATATTGCGCGTAAAGTGGCAAGCGGCTGGGAAGTTGCCCTTGCACGAAAGGCCCCCGTGAAATAGGGCCTACGATGTAATATTGCATCCGCTACCAGGCGGCGTTCTGCGCCGCCGGGACGGTCGTTCAGCCAGGAGCTGAATGATGTCCCCGGGCATTTTCCGGGATGTATCCATGCCAATCTTGGCCGCTTTCTGCGGCTTGGATTGGCATGTTTTTTCTGGACGGAGCCCTGGGGCAGCCTACTTTACCTCCTAAAAACAGCCCCATTGGGGCGGAATTTTAAGGAGGAAACGCAAATGGAGCGTAACCCGAATCAGAAAACAGCCCTCAAGAAGATCTTTTCCACCCAGAACCTGGTCATGATGGCGGCTTTGATCGCCATGCAGATCATCCTGGCCCGCTTTCTGAGCATCCAGGTCAGCGACACCCTCCGCATCAGCTTTGAGAGTATCCCCGTCATCCTGGCCGGTATGTGGCTGGGTCCCATTCCCGGCGCGATTGTGGCCGTCCTGGCCGATTTCCTGGGCACGATCCTCAGCGGTTACGGCACGTGGTTCCCGCCGCTGGTGCTGGGTCCCCTTTCCGTGGGTATCATCAGCGGCCTGAGCACCAAGTATATTTTCCGCAGTCCTCTGGCGGAGACCAGGGATACCTGGAAGGTGGCTGCCATCGTGATCGTGGTGGGCATTCTGAACAGCTTCGTGTTTGGCCTTGTGGGCAGCACCCTGTACAGCTGCATCATGGTCAAGCAGGATACCACCATTTTCTGGGTCCTTCTGGGGACCAACTTCCTCCAGCGTCTGGCAACGAAGCCGCTGACCATCGCCGTGAACGCTGTGGCGGTCACTATCGTCAACCGCGCGGTCTACAAACCCGTGGTGAGTCATATCCTGTCAAAGGCGTAATTTTAAAAGAGAAATCAGGTAAAACCAACATGACCTATGAAGAAGCGCTCAAGTACATCCACTCCGTCAACTGGGTGGGCAGCAAGCTGGGCCTGGAACGGACCCAGGAGCTGTTGGAAAAGCTGGGCAGCCCCCACAAAAAGCTGAAATTTATTCACATTGCCGGAACCAACGGCAAGGGTTCCACCGCCGCCATGCTCGCCTCCATTCTGGAGAAGGCAGGGCACCGGACGGGCTTGTACACTTCGCCCTTTATCAACCGTTTCAACGAGCGGATGCAGGTCAACGGGAAGCAGATTCCCGACGGCACTCTGGCGGAGCTGACCGACCTGATCCAGCCCTATGCCGATGCCATGGAGGATGCTCCCACAGAGTTTGAGCTCATCACCGCCCTGGCCATGGAATACTTCCTGCGGGAGAAGTGCGACATCGTCGTGCTGGAGGTGGGTATGGGCGGAGAGCTGGATTCCACCAACGTCATCGGCACGCCGGAGGCAGCGGTTATTGCCGCCATGGGGCTGGACCATGTGAAGGAGCTGGGCCCCGCCATGGCGGACATCGCCCGGGCCAAGGCCGGCATCATCAAGTCTGGCGGCAGCGTGGTCAGCTACGGCGGCAACCCCGAGGCGGATCCGGTGTTCGAGGCCGTCTGCCGGGAAAAAGGCGCGAAGCTGCGTCAGCCCGATTTCTCCGGAATCGTCCCCGGGGAATTTGACCTGGACGGGCAGAGCTTCTCCTATGGCGGCTGGAAGGACCTGCGCATCCCCTTGGCGGGGCGCTATCAGATGAACAACGCCGCCGTGGTGCTGGAAACTGTGGAGGTCCTGCGGGAGCGGGGCTGGCGGATTTCTGAGGAGGCCGTCCGCCAGGGTATGGCGGCCACCCGCTGGCCCGCCCGGTTTGAGATACTGCGCCGGGACCCGGTGTTCATTGTGGACGGCGGTCACAACCCCCACGGCATACGGGCCACTGCCGGGAGCCTGCAAAGACTGTTTCCCGGCAGAAAAATCACGTTCGTTACCGGCGTGATGGCCGACAAGGACGTGGAGTCCATTCTGGGAATCATTGTCCCGCTGGCCTCGGAGTTCTTCACCGTCCGGCCTGAGAATCCCCGGGCAATGGCGGCAGAGGAACTGGCCGGGCGCATCCAGGCTCTGGGAGCCAGAGCCACTCCCTGCGAAAGCGTGGCCGAAGGCGTGGCAAAAGCCATTGCGGCGGAAGGGCCGGAAGGCGTGGCCTGTGCCTTGGGGTCGCTGTACATGAGCGGCGAGGTGCGGGAATGCTTTGCACAGAACCTTTGACAAATCTGGGCCGCTTCCGAAACCCTTGTGGGTTTTCACAAGGATATTGTTAAAAGTTTGTCATTCTTGACACTTGCAAAAATTTCCGGAATTTGTTACAATTTTCAAGTAAGCTGGGGCAGATTGAACGCGCCCCTCTTTCCCGCGGCGGGACCGCGGAAGTATTCTGTTATTGGCGCCGGGGTCGCGGACGATTGAAGCGCGGCGTCAAAATATAATTTTTCCCGGGGGTGGTGAAATATCCCGGGAACAAGGAGGATTCCTATGGCAATCGAATTCAAGGACGGCAAGTATGTGGACCCGGAAACCGGGCATGTAACCCTGGACCCCACCGAATACAAGGATTGGCAGATCGCGGAGGAAGCGGAGCACACTCTGCCCCCTGTGGAGGAGTTCCGGAAGAAGCTGGGCCTTCTGCCCGAAGAGATCATTCCCTATGGAAAAACCCCGAAGCTGGACTTCATCAAGATCATGAACCGGCTGAAGGACAAGCCTGACGGCAAGTTCATCGAAGTCACCGCCATCACCCCCACTCCTCTGGGCGAGGGCAAGAGCACCGTCTCCCTGGGACTCGTCGAGGGCCTGGGCAAGATCGGCAAGAATGTGGGCGGCTGCCTGCGTCAGCCTTCCGGCGGCCCCACCATGAACGTCAAGGGTACTGCGGCCGGCGGCGGCAACGCCCTGCTGATGCCCATGACCGAGTTCTCTCTGGGCCTTACCGGCGACATCAACGATATCATGAACGCCCACAATCTGGCCATGGTTGCCCTCAACGCCCGTATGCAGCATGAGCGGAACTATGACGATGAGCAGCTGGCCAAGCGGGGCCTGAAGCGTCTGGACATCGACCCGAAGCGGGTGGAGATGGGCTGGGTGCTGGACTTCTGTGCTCAGGGCCTGCGCAACATCGTGATGGGTATCGGCGGCAGCAAGGACGGCTACCTGATGGAGAGCAAGTTCGGCATCGCCGTCGGCAGCGAGCTGATGGCCATTCTGGCCGTTGCCAAGGATCTGAAGGATCTGCGCGAGCGCATTGGCAAGATCGTGGTTGCCTATAACCGCAAGGGCGAGCCTGTGACCACCGAGGATCTGGAGGTCGCCGGCGCCATGACCGCTTGGATGCGCAACTGCATCAATCCCACCATGTGCTATACTGTGGAGCATCAGCCTATGCTGATCCACGCCGGTCCCTTTGCCAATATCGCTATCGGCCAGTCCTCCGTCATCGGTGACCGGCTGGCTCTGAAGCTGTTTGATTACCATGTCACCGAGTCCGGCTTCGCCGCCGACATCGGTTTTGAGAAGTTCTGGAACGTGAAGAGCCGCCTCTCCGGCCTGACTCCCAATGTGTCCGTACTGGTGGCCACCATCCGCGCTCTGAAGATGCATGGCGGCGGCCCCACCGTGGTGGCCGGCCGTCCTCTGCCCGAGGAGTATACCAAGGAGAACCTGGAGCTGCTGGAGAAGGGCTGCGAGAACCTGTTCCACCACGTGGAGACGATCAAGAAGTCCGGCATCGTGCCCGTGGTCTGCATCAACCAGTTCTATACCGACACCGAGGCGGAGATCGCCCTGCTGCGGAAGCTGTGCGCCGAGAAGGGCGTGCGCTGCGCGCTGTCGAACCACTGGCGTCTGGGCGGCGAGGGCGCTATCGAGCTGGCCGAGACGGTTGTGGACGCCTGCCAGGAGTCCAACGAGATCAAGTTCCTGTATCCTCTGGAGATGCCCCTGCGGGAGCGGGTGGAGAAGATCGCCAAGGAGGTCTACGGTGCCGACGGCGTGGATTGGGCTCCCCTGGCTCTGGAGAAGGCCAAGCGGTTCGAGAGCGATCCCAAGTACGCCGACTACTGCACCATGATGGTCAAGACCCATCTGTCCCTGAGCCACGAGCCCAGCTGGAAGGGCGTGCCCAAGGGCTGGCGGCTGCCCATCCGCGACATCCTGGAGTACGGCGGAGCCAAGTTCCTGTGCCCCATGGCCGGTACCATCTCCATGATGCCCGGCACCAGCTCCGACCCGGCCTACCGCCGCGTCGACGTGGACACCGAGACC
>OFFE01001324.1_pt1 | contig 18210 bp, 29 predicted proteins | sample 1521371 | NCBI WGS metagenome assembly OFFE01 (sample SAMEA3504131, study PRJEB24116) | mouse gut metagenome | biome: mouse gut; feature: mouse-associated habitat; material: faeces | place: Denmark | collected 2011 | reverse complement strand
GTTGGACTTCTTATCTATTCCTAAATAAACTGGGTCCAAACCAAGGGATCTGCATCTTTTAAGGACCGGAACTCTATTCACTGCCATGATATATTTTCCTCCTATATTTTCTGCTGCATGCTGTGGATGTTCTTCTTCCTTCGTCAGCTACACTCTTCTGCGCTTTGGTGGGCGGCATCCGTTGTGTGGTACCGGAGTAACGTCCTTGATACTTGTTACATCAATTCCGCATGCCTGAAGGGCACGGATCGCTGCTTCTCTTCCTGAACCTGGTCCCTTTACCATAACGTCTACAGATTTCAGGCCATGTACTAATGCTGCCTTTGCAGCAGTCTCAGCTGCCATCTGTGCTGCATAAGGGGTAGATTTCCTTGAACCTCTAAATCCCAGACCGCCTGCACTTGCCCATGAAAGAGCGTTACCCTGTGCATCTGTCAATGTAACGATCGTGTTATTAAAAGATGACTGGATATGTGCTTGTCCGCGTTCAACGTTTTTCTTGACACGCTTTTTTGTCACTTTCTTTGTAACTTTCTTTGCCATAATAAAACTAACCTACGCTTTCCTTTTTTTATCTTATTATTTTGCTTCCTTTTTCACGCTGCCCTTAGCAGCCTGCCGTCGCTAAATGCTTATTTCTTCTTATTAGCAACTGTTCTCTTCGGACCCTTCCTTGTTCTTGCATTGGTCTTAGTCTTCTGACCGCGGACCGGAAGTCCTTTTCTGTGACGGATACCTCTGTAGCATCCGATCTCCTGTAATCTCTTGATGTTCAGAGCGATCTCTCTTCTAAGATCACCTTCTACCATCTGTGTCTCATCGATCACTGCGCTGATCTTCTTAACATCTTCATCTGTAAGATCTCTGCAGCGGATATCAGGATCAACTCCTGCCTCTGATAAGATACGTGTTGCGCTCGGTCTGCCGATCCCATAGATATAAGTCAGTCCGATCTCAACGCGTTTGTCTCTTGGTAAATCTACACCTGCAATACGAGCCATGTGCTTTTGAACCTCCATTTGTTCTGCATTGTTCTGATTAATAAATCCATTCCATAAAACAGGCAGGCCACACGACACCGTGACCTTACGGCGCAACCACTCCCACTGCGGAAATTCGCACACTGAATGACTGAATGTTCGCACCTAAAAAGAACCCTCTCCGGCAGCTCCGTTGTCCTCCGGCCTGAAATGTGTGCCTTCGCGGTTCTTTTTCTTATTTGGATGAATCCCATCCGCATCCCCGGTATACGAATACGGACGGGCAGCTCTCCCTGCTGTTCTTATGATAACAGTGCAACAACCCTTCCTGGCGTTCCACTGCAGCCGCACATAACAAAAAACTGCAAAACAGAAAACAGGAACTTTTTAGCCCTGTCTCTGTTTATGCTTCGGATTCTCACAGATAATCCGGATACTGCCTTTTCTCTTGATAACTTTGCACTTCTCACAAATAGGCTTGACTGATGATCTTACTTTCACAGCAAATCCTCCTCTCTATAATGCCTTTTCTGGTATTTATACTGGCGCTTCTTATGCAGACATGCACAAAAAGGCACTATTCAAAAGTGTCCGACTCATATTTTAGCACAGACACCTGTTGAAGTCAACCATTTTTTAACACATGTTCCCGGTACCATTCACTATTTATCTCTCCAGATAATCCTGCCTTTCGTCAGATCATACGGTGACATCTCGATCGTCACGCGGTCTCCGGGAAGGATACGGATAAAGTTCATGCGGAGCTTTCCGCTGATCGTTGCCAGTATCTGATGACCGTTTTCGAGTTCCACTTTAAAAAACGCATTGGGAAGCTTCTCCACGACCGTTCCTTCCACTTCGATGACGTCTGCTTTTGACATTTATAAATCCTCCTGCTTTTGGTTTCTGAATTTCTGATAGATCTTTAACGCTCTTTTGATTGTGATATCATTTACGGGGTCCGTCAGACATTCCCGCACACTGGCCGGAAGCTTCCTGATCGGCTGTACATGTTTCCGGTTCTTCTTTTTCGGTGACGCCAGCAGCCTCGTCGTCCCATTGACCAGCCAGACGTAGTCCCCCTCTGCTTTCACAACCAGATAAATCCGGTTCCTGTCATGTCCTGCCCTTGACTCTGCAAATTCCATATTCATATCCGCACCTCTTATTCCGGACCGGCCTCGCGTAGAACCTGCGTGCTCAGGCTCCGGTCCTTATCCCCTCTGCAAGCTCCGAATCCGTCAGCGTCAGAATCTCGGGCTCCCCTTCTGTGATAAGTATGGTGTTCTCATAGTGCGCGGAGAGGGACAGATCTTCTGTCACCACCGTCCAGTCGTCCTCCAGCCAGATCACCCCCGCCGAACCGGCGTTGATCATCGGCTCGACAGCCAGTGTCATTCCCGGGCGCAGACGGATTCCTCTGCGGATCTGCCTGAAATTGGGAACCTCCGGATCCTCGTGCAGCTTTGTGCCGATTCCGTGCCCGCACAGATCGCGCACCACTCCATAGCCGAATTTCTGCGCATAAGAACTGATCGCATTCGAAATCTGATGCAGATGGTTTCCCGCCTTTGCATACGCGATTCCCTCAAAGAAGCTCTGACGGGTTCTTTCTATTAATAAGCGCGCTTCCCCGGAAATCTCCCCGATACCGTGTGTTCTCGCCGCGTCCGCATGATACCCTCTGTAACAGACCCCGGCGTCCAGACTGACGATATCGCCCTCCTGAAGCCTGCATTCCTCACAGGGAATCCCATGCACGACCTCCTGATTCACGGATACACAGATCGAGGCCGGATAACCGTTATAATTTTTAAAAGATGGCTCACAGCCAAAACTCCGGATCAGCTCTTCTCCCAGCCTGTCAATATCGAGCGTCGTCATTCCGGGCTTCAATTCATTTCCCAGCGTCTCATGAACCTTTGCAAGAATTTTTCCTGCCTGTCTCATTAATTCAATTTCACGGGATGATTTAATTGTAACAGACATCTTACTCTCCCAGAATCGCAGTGATATCCGTAAATACCTTTTCCATCGGCTGTGTGCCGTCCACCGTCTTTAAAATATTCTGATTTTTATAGTAATCAATTAACGGCTGTGTCTGCTCGTGATACACACCCAGACGCTTCTGCACCGTCTCCGGCCTGTCGTCGTCTCTTAAGACAACCTCGCTTCCACAGCGGTCACAGACTCCCTCCACTTTTGTCGGAATGGAGACAATATGGTACGTCGCACCGCAGTTTAAACACGCGCGTCTGCCGCTCATGCGGTTCACAATGTTCCCGTCCGGAACATCGACGTCAATCGCATAGTCCATTTTCTGATTTATGTTCGAAAGCGCTGCGTCCAGAGCCTCTGCCTGCGGAATCGTTCTGGGAAATCCGTCCAGCACAAAGCCTTTTTCGCAGTCATCCTGTTGTATTCTGTCCATCACAAGATCACAGGTCAGCTCATCCGGCACGAGCGCTCCCTGATCCATATACTGCTTCGCCTTTCTGCCAAGCTCTGTTCCATTTTTGATGTTTGCACGGAAGATATCTCCTGTCGAGATATGCGGAATACCGTACTTATCCGCGATCTGTTTTGCCTGTGTCCCTTTTCCGGCTCCCGGAGCCCCTAACATGATAATTTTCATAATTACCTCCATGTGCACACGCATCTGTGCATACCAGGTCTGTGCGTGTGCACGCAAACCTGTGGCTGAAAAAAGTTCGAAAGTTACTTTCACCGATACAAAAGCAACGCTGAACCTGCAGTAGCCCAGCGCCGCCCTCCGGACCAGACCTGTCCCGGCTGACCGGAATCAGAATCAGTCATTCAGAAAACCTTTATAGTAACGCACGCGCATCTGCGACTCAATCTGCTTTAAAGTCTCGATCACAACACCCACGATAATAATGATGGATGTGCCGCCAAACGACACGTCTGCGCCGAATACACCGTTAAAGAAAATCGGCACGAACGCGATAAATGCAAGTGCAACCGCCCCCACAAAAACAATATAATTCAGGATCCGGTTCAGATAATCGCTGGTCGGCTTTCCGGGTCTCACTCCCGGGATAAAGCCCCCCGCTTTTTTCATGTTATTCGCAATCTCCAGCGGATTGAACGTAATCGATGTATAAAAGTAGGCAAACGCGATAATCATCGCGATATACACCACAAGGCCAATGGAATACACCGGTTCGGCCGGATTACACCAGTTCGACTGCGACATTCCTTTTAAGATCCTGCTTCCAATCCCCGTCCCGTTACCTTTGCCGATCAGTCCTGCGATAATCACAGGCGTCTGCAGAAGCGACTGTGCAAAGATAACAGGGATCACACCACTGGTATTCACTTTCAGCGGAATATGCGTTGACTGACCGCCAACCTGCTTTCTCCCCTGAATCTTCTTGGAGTACTGCACCGGAATTCTCCGTTCACCGCCCTGTAAAAACACGACAAACAGCACCATCGCGATAATAATTGCAAAGATTATCACTGCGGCAAGAATTGCGCGCGGCACAATTTTTCCTGAGATAAACTGCTGGTACAGGGTTCCGATATCATTGGGCATGCGGGAAACAATATTGATCGTGAGCACAATGGAGATTCCGTTGCCCACACCTTTTTCCGTGATGCGCTCACCGATCCACATCAGCACTGCAGAACCGGCTGTCAGAGTGAGCACCGCCAGAATCACAGCCAGCACACCCTTTGCACCGCTGTTGTATTCCAGATAACCGCCCCGCTTAATTCCAATTGTCATCGCGATGGATTCGATCAGCGCAAGCACAATGGTGAGATAGCGTGTAATCTCCGCGATCTTTTTGCGCCCTTCCTCCCCGTCACGCTGCATCTCCTCCAGCTTGGGAATAGCGATGGTGAGGAGCTGCATAATGATTGAAGATGTGATATAAGGCGTGATATTCAGGGCAAAAACGGACATATTATAAAAAGATCCGCCGGTGATCGCATCAAAAAAGCTCATCCCCTCGCCGACCTGCCCCGCAAACCAGTTTGCAAATACTTCACTGTCCACACCAGGAATCGGAAGCTGGCTTCCTATCCTGATGACAATCAACATAAAAAATGTAAAAATAATCCGGTTACGGATATCTTTAATTTTAAATGCATTACGGAGTGTTTCCAGCATTAAATCACCTCTGCTTTTCCGCCAAGAGCCTCGATCTTTTCTTTTGCGCCTGCGCTGAACGCATTTGCCTGCACGGTAAGCTTCTTTGTCAGTTCGCCGTCACCGAGAATTTTCACCCCGTCCCTCGGATTTTTTACGATCCCTGTCTCTTTCAGGGTCTCAATCGATACCACCGAATCATTGTCAAAGCGCTCCAGCACAGAGACATTGACCCCGATAATTGTTTTGGAATTCCTGTTTTTAAAGCCTCTCTTCGGAAGTCTCCTGTATAACGGCATCTGGCCGCCCTCGAAACCGATCCTTGGAGCTCCGGAACGTGCTTTCTGTCCTTTATGGCCTTTTCCGGCAGTCTTACCATTTCCTGAGCCGTGTCCGCGCCCTTTCCGGAAATTGTTGTGCGTGGAACCGGCTGCTTTCTTTAAGTTCGATAAGTCCATTACCGACACCTCCTGTCTTTCTGATTATACTTCAATTTCCTCAACTTTCAGATACGGCGCAACCTTGCGGATCGCTCCCGCTGTTCCCGGATTGTCCGGCAGAATTACGGATTTGTTCATCTTCCGGAGTCCCAGGGCCTCGATCGTCTTTTTGTTCTTCGGAACCGCACCGATTGTTGATTTTATGAGTGTAACCTTAAGCTTCTTCTCTGCCATCTGAAACTCCTCCTTAACTTACGATCTCTTCGACGGATTTTCCGCGAAGTCTCGCCACTTCTTCCGGGGACTTTAACTGGCCCAGCGCGTTGAGCGTAGCGAGAACGACATTCTGCTTGTTGTTGGAGCCAAGGGATTTTGTACGGATATTCTTAATCCCTGCCAGCTCACACACATTACGTGCAGGACCACCGGCGATGATACCGGTACCTTCCGGAGATCTTTTCAGCAGCACGGATGCTCCCGTATGTTTTCCGGAAATGTCATGTGTGATGCTGCCAGCCTCATCCAGTTTTACCCGGATCAGTTTCTTCATCGCGTCCTCTTTGCCTTTGCGGATTGCCTCCGGAATCTCGGCCGCCTTTCCCAGACCCGCGCCGACATGCCCGTTGCCATCGCCGACAACAACCAGAGCAGTAAAACGGAAGTTACGTCCACCCTTGACAACTTTTGTTACACGTTTAATTGATACTACTTTTTCGCTTAATTCTAACTGACCAGCATCAATAATCTCACGTTTCATGCTTTCTCCTCCTAAAAATCTAATCCAGCTTCTCTCGCTGCATCGGCTAAAGCTTTCACCTTGCCCTGGTAGATCATCCCGCCGCGGTCAAAGACAACTTTGGTGATGCCTTTTTCCAGCGCTTTTTTTCCAATAGCAGCGCCGACCCGTGCCGCCGCCTCGACGTTATTGGTTTTCTCCAGACCTTCCTTCACGCCCGTCTCCAGTGTGGATGCTGCGACAAGTGTGTTTCCGACCGTGTCATCAATAATCTGAGCGTACATATGATTATTACTCCGGAACACAGCTAAACGGGGTCTCTCTGTCGTTCCTGCAAGATAATGGCGCATTCTTCTATGCTTTTTCTGGCGAACTGCCGTCCTTGATTTCTTTTTAATCATTTTTACCTCACTCCTTTAGTTATAAAACCACCCTACTTCTTACCGGTCTTACCCACTTTACGCCGGATGACTTCGTCAGCATATTTGATACCTTTTCCTTTGTAAGGCTCAGGTCTTCTCTTATCCCTGATTTCCGCTGCGTACTGGCCGACTTTTTCTTTGTCGATCCCCGTCACCGTAATCTTATTGCCCTCCACTTTGGACTCGATCCCTTCCGGATCCGTCATCTCAACCGGATGGGAATACCCGAGACTGAGTGTCAGAACTTTGCCGGATTTGGAAGCTCTGTAACCCACACCGTTGACTTCCAGCTCCTTTTTATATCCGTCCGTAACGCCCACAACCATATTGTTTAAGAGTGTTCTGGTTAATCCGTGCAGGGATTTCATTCTCTTAAGATCGTTCGGTCTGGACACATGAAGCACGCCCTCCTCCGATGTGATCTCCATCTCCGCCGGAAGGGTTCTCTCCAGTGTCCCCTTCGGACCTTTCACAGTCACATGATTATTTTCTGCAATATCCACTGTCACACCAGCCGGAACTGCGATTGGCATTCTACCTATACGTGACATGCCCGTACCTCCTGAAATTTGTATTTGATATAAAACTGCTATTGTGCCGACTTCGATATTCTACCAGACAAATGCCAGTACTTCGCCGCCGACTTCCAGTTTTCTTGCCTCTTTGTCTGTCACAATCCCCTGATTCGTGGAGAGAATCGCAATTCCAAGACCTCCGAGCACCCTTGGCAGCTCTTCCTTGCCGGCATACACGCGAAGCCCCGGCTTGGAAATTCTCTTAAGCCCTGTGATGACTTTCTCATTCTTATCCGCGCCGTATTTGAGCGTGATGCGGATAGTCCTGAATCTGCCGTCTTCCACGATATCATATTTTACGATATATCCCTCATTTACAAGAATATCTGCGATCGCGATCTTCATTTTCGATGCCGGAACATCAACCGTATCATGTTTGGCAGTGTTTGCGTTACGGATTCTTGTAAGCATATCTGCGATTGGATCATTCGTTGTCATGATGTATATTTCCTCCTTCTATCTATACTGCGAACCGTTTACCAGCTTGCTTTTCTGACACCCGGTATCTGACCTTTATATGCCAATTCACGGAAACATACCCTGCAGATCCCGTATTTTCTCAGAACAGAATGCGGACGGCCGCAAATCCGGCAACGAGTGTATTCCCTGGTAGAGAATTTCTGTTTGCGCTGCTGCTTTATTTTCATAGATGTTTTAGCCATTAGAATTTCCCTCCTACTTATCTGGCAAACGGCATGTTGAACTGAGCCAGTAATTCACGAGCTTCTTCGTCTGTCCCCGCAGTCGTGACAAAAATGACATCCATACCGCGTATTTTATCCACTTTGTCGTATTCGATTTCCGGGAAAATCAGCTGCTCCCTGATTCCAAGCGCATAATTGCCGTGACCGTCAAATGCGTTCGGGTTCACGCCGCGGAAATCGCGGACACGGGGCAGAGCCAGATTAATCAGACGGTCCATAAACTCATACATACGCTCGCCGCGCAGCGTCGTCTTGCACCCGATCGCCATTCCCTCCCTGATCTTGAAGTTCGCGATGGAGCGCTTCGCCTTCGTCGGCACTGCCTTCTGTCCTGTCACGGTCTCCATATCTTTCATGGCAGCTTCCAGAAGCTTTGCGTTTTCCTTTGCCTCGCCGACGCCCATATTGACGACGATTTTTTCAAGCTTCGGCACTTCCATGATATTTTTATATCCGAATTTTTTGATCATCGCGTCCACGATCTCATTTTTGTACTGATCCTTAAGTCTGCTCAACTGACTGACCTCCTCTCTCTCAATCGATTATTTCCCCTGTGGATTTTGCGTAACGCACTTTTTTCCCGTTCTCAAACTTAAAGCCGATACGGGTCGGTTTTCCCTTATGGAGATACATCACATTGGAAACATCGATCGGCCCCTCCTGATGAACGATACCGCCCTGCTGGTTCGTCATGCTCGGCTTCGTGTGCTTTGTCAGCATGTTGATGCCTTCCACCAGAATCCTGCCTGTTTTCCGGTTAATCGCGATAACCCTGCCCTCTTTATCCTTGTCTTTGCCGGCGATAACTTTTACCATGTCGCCTTTTTTGATTTTTCTTATTTTCACCGCTGTTCTGGGTTTTTTCATGATTGCCATATCCTGGTCCTCCTACAATACTTCCGGAGCCAGAGAAACAATTTTCATGAACTGTTTCTCACGAAGCTCTCTTGCTACCGGTCCAAAAATACGTGTTCCTCTCGGCGTCTTATCTTCCTTGATAATCACGGCCGCATTCTCGTCAAAGCGGATATAGGAACCGTCCCTGCGCCGCGTGCTCTTGACAGTACGCACAACAACAGCCTTCACGACATCTCCTTTTTTGACAACACCGCCTGGTGTTGCATCTTTGACCGTAGCAACAATTATATCACCAATCCGCGCATACCTTCTGGTAGAGCCACCCATAACACGGATGACCAGCAGCTCCTTCGCTCCTGTATTATCAGCTACCTTAAGCCTGCTTTCCTGTTGTACCATGCCTTAAAGCCTCCTTTAACTATTTTGCCTTCTCCATGATCTCCACAAGTCTCCACCTCTTGTCCTTCGACAAAGGCCTCGTCTCCATGACCTTCACTTTATCGCCGATTCCGCACTCGTTTTTCTCGTCGTGCGCTTTCAGCTTATAGGTTTTTTTTACGATTTTGTTGTAGAGCGGATGTCTCACATTATCCTGGATGGCTACAACGATGGTCTTATCCATTTTATCGCTTACAACGACGCCGATACGCGTCTTCCTCAAATTTCTTTCTCCCACGATAAGTTCTCCCTTCTGGACTTCTACTGCGCAACTCTTTCTTTCTGGGTGATAATGGTCTGGATTCTTGCAATGTTTTTTCTGACTTCACGGATTCTGCCCGTATTCTCCAGCTGGTTCGTTGCGTTCTGGAATCTCAAATTGAAAAGCTCTTTTTTGGCCTCCACTAACTGTGCCTGTAAGTCTGTGACAGACTGTGTTCTTAATTCTTCCAAATATTTACTCGTTTTCATCTGATCCACCGCCTTCTAAATCTGCACGCGAAACTACTTTACATTTACAAGGTAATTTATGTGTGGCAAGACGCAGCGCTTCTCTCGCGACGTCTTCCGGAACTCCGGAGATTTCAAATAATACACGACCCGGTTTTACAACTGCCACCCAGTACTCGAGAGAACCTTTTCCGGAACCCATTCGTGTCTCTGCCGGCTTGGCTGTCACAGGTTTATCCGGGAATATCTTAATCCAGACTTTACCGCCACGCTTTACATAACGCGTGATTGCGATACGGGCAGCTTCAATCTGATTTGATTTAATCCAGCACGGTTCCTGCGCAACGATTCCGTACTCACCGTAGGTGATCTTATTGCCCCTGGTTGCTTTTCCCCTGATGGAGCCGCGGAACTGCTTGCGGTGTTTTACTCTTTTTGGCATTAACATTACTGAGCTCCCCCTTCCCGTGAAGCCTTCTCACCGGCATTCGCCTTCACCGGAAGCACTTCACCCTTATATATCCAGACTTTTACGCCAACTTTTCCGTAGGTCGTATCCGCCTCTGCAAAACCATAATCAATATCAGCCCGCAGAGTCTGAAGCGGGATCGTTCCCTCGCTGTAGAACTCCGTGCGCGCCATATCCGCACCGCCGAGACGTCCGGAACAGGAGGTCTTGATTCCCTTTGCCCCCGCCTTCATGGTTCTGCCCATGCAGGACTTCATGGCACGGCGGAAGGAAACACGATTCTCCAGCTGCAGCGCGATATTTTCCGCTACCAGCTGAGCATCACGGTCCGGTCTCTTTACTTCTTTGATATCCACAATTAATTTCTTGTCCGTGAGCTTCTGGACTTCCGCCTTGACTTTCTCAATCTCAGCGCCGCCCTTGCCGATCACAACACCCGGCTTTGCGGTATAAATAATGACCTTTACGCGGTCGGATGCGCGCTCGATCTCTATTCTGGAAATTCCTGCCGCATACAGTTTTTTCTTGAGAAATGTTCTGATATTATAGTCCTCAATCAGGAAATCTGCAAAATCCGCTTCCGCGTACCACTTCGAGTCCCAGTCCTTAATGATACCGACTCTTAAGCCATGTGGATTCACTTTCTGTCCCATTATTTACTCCTTTCATCCAGCACAATCGTGAGGTGGCTTGTTCTCTTCTCGATTCTGTAAGCCCTGCCCTGCGCCCTCGGTCTGATTCTCTTCATCGTCGGTCCCTTGTTTGCATAGCACTCCGCAATGTAAAGATTCTCTTCTTTCAATCCATTATTATTCTCTGCATTCGCAATCGCCGACTGCAGCAGCTTTTTGAGCAGGCTGGAAGCGTACCGCGGGCTGTATGTGAGGATGGCGAGCGCCGTCCGGACATCCTTTCCACGAATTGCATCTAACACGAAACAGGCTTTCGTGACAGATACCCTTGCGTAAGACAGCTTCGCGGAAGGTCTGGTATCTTTTACTGCATTTCTCTCTCTCTTAATCTGACTTCTGTGTCCCTTAGCCATGGATGAAACCTCCTTTCAAAATATAGTCTTTATCTGACACCCGATTTCTTTTCGTCTTTTCCATGTCCCCTGTAGGTCCTCGTTGCGACAAATTCGCCGAGCTTGTGCCCTACCATGTCCTCTGTCACGTATACCGGCACATGTTTTCTTCCGTCATGCACCGCAAATGTGTGACCTACGAACTGCGGGAAGATTGTAGAACGACGTGACCATGTCTTAATCACGGATTTATCGCCCGATGCGTTCATCGCATCCACTTTTTTCAGCAGACTTGCATCCGCGAATGGTCCTTTTTTTAATGAACGAGACATAATTAACCTCCTAAATATTTCGCAGCCCTTACACGCAACCGCGTGTTCCACAGAGCCGCATATCTCTTTTTCTGTCAGAAAGTCCCCGAAGAATCAGGCAGCTGATTCTCCGGAGTGATAAAACATTCCGGAACGGATTATTTCATCGCCCTTCCGTCTCTTCTTCTCACGATAAGCCTGTTGGAAGCCTTGTTCTTCTTTCTTGTCTTTAAGCCAAGCGCCGGCTTGCCCCACGGTGTGGACGGGCCCGGACGTCCGATCGGTGCGCGTCCCTCACCACCGCCGTGCGGATGGTCATTCGGGTTCATAACAGAACCACGGACAGTCGGGCGGATACCCATATGACGTTTGCGCCCCGCTTTTCCGATATTGATCAGGTTGTGATCGCCGTTTCCGATGACTCCGATGGTTGCGCGGCACTTCAGCGGAACCATGCGCATCTCTCCGGACGGCAGTCTCACCGTCGCATATTTTCCTTCCTTTGCCATCAGCTGCGCGCTCACGCCTGCAGAGCGGACCATCTGACCGCCTTTGCCTGGGTAGAGCTCGATATTGTGTATCTGCGCACCGACAGGGATATTCTCAAGCGGCAGACAGTTGCCGACACGCACTTCCGCTTCCGGACCGCTCATAACCATCATACCGTCCGTCAGTCCTGCCGGGGCGAGAATATAAGCCTTCTTTCCGTCCAGGTAGCAGATCAGCGCGATATTTGCCGAGCGGTTCGGATCATACTCGATTCCGATTACCTTTGCCGGAATACCGTCCTTGCTGTTTCTCTTAAAATCGATGATTCTGTATTTTCTCCGGTTGCCGCCGCCGCGATGTCTGACAGTGATTTTACCCTGATTGTTCCGGCCGGCATTTTTCTTCAACGAAACCGTAAGAGACTTTTCCGGCGTTTTTTTGGTGATTTCGGAAAAATCAGACCCCGTCATATGTCTTCTGGACGGTGTATACGGTTTATAGGTCTTGATTCCCATGGTTGTTCTCCTTTCGCTGTTTCCTGCTGAAATTCGGATTATAAGCCTGTAAAGATCTCAATGTCTTTGCTGTCCTCAGTCAGCTTCACAATTGCTTTCTTTCTCTTTGCAGTCCTTCCGACTGTCATGCCGCGCCTTTTTTTCTTGCCGGGCAGGTTCATCGTGTTGACGCTCTGGACCTTTGTCCCCTCAAACATCTTCTCAACAGCCTCTTTGATCATTGCCTTGTTTGCTTCCGGATGAACCAGAAACGTATATTTTTTCTCAGCCATGGCGCTCATACTCTTCTCGGTCACCAGCGGTTTGAGGATTACATCATAATATTTGATGTCAGCCATTATGCATACACCTCCTCGATTGCTCTGAGTGCATCCTTTGTCACGACAAAGGTGTCATATTTCAGAATATCGTACACGTTGATCGTGTTCACCTGAGCCGTCTTGACCATCGGGATATTTCTCGCGGAAAGAATCACGTTCTGATCCACCCCGTTCATCACGACGAGTGCTTTCTGAAGCTTTAAGTTGTTCAGGATTCCCACAAACTTCTTTGTCTTAATCTCATCCAGCTTCAGCTCATCAAGCACAATAAATTTATTTTCCGTCACCCTGGAAGTCAGAGCGGATTTTAAGGCGATCCTCTTCTCTTTCCGGTTCACCTTAAAAGAATAATCTCTCGGCACCGGCGCGAATACCACGCCGCCGTGTCTCCACTGCGGTGCTCTCGTCGAACCCTGCCTTGCATGTCCGGTTCCCTTCTGCCTCCATGGTTTTCTTCCGCCGCCGCGCACTTCAGCGCGCGTCTTTGCCTTCTGCGTTCCCTGGCGTTTGTTTGCAAGCTGCTGAAGCACGGCCATGTGTACCAGATGCTCGTTGATCTTCACTCCGAAAATCGCATCACTGATTTCCACGGTTCCGACTTCACTGCCTTCCATATTATAAACAGCTACGTTAGCCATTGTTCATTTCCTCCTTTCCTGTCCCGGTGTTATTTCCCTGATTTGACTGCTTCCCGGACCGTTACCAGACCCTTCCTCGGCCCCGGCACGCAGCCCTTGACCAGCAGAAGACCATTCCCGGCATCCACTTTCACAATCACAAGATTCTGGGTCGTCACCTTCACGCCTCCCATACGTCCCGGCATCCCCTTGCCCTTGAACACACGGCTCGGCGAGGAACATGCACCGTTGGAACCCTGGTGACGGTGAAATTTGGAACCGTGCGTCATGGGACCTCTGTGCTGTCCGTGTCTCTTGATCGCACCCTGGAATCCTTTTCCCTTGGAAATCGCACTCACGTCAATTTTATCGCCTTCCGCAAAGATATCCGCGCTGATAATATCGCCCAGTTTGTAGTCACCGGCGTTCTCCAGCTTAAACTCCCGCACAAAGCGCTTGCCGGATACGCCTGCTTTCGCGAAATGCCCCATCTCGGCCTTGTTCACGCCGTGCCTGTGGTGAACCTGTTTTCTGCCATTTGCATCCCTGCTGACAGCGCGCTCTTTCTTGTCGCCGAACGCCACCTGCACCGCACTGTACCCGTCATTTTCGACTGTCTTAATCTGTGTCACCGCGCACGGACCTGCCTGTAACACCGTCACCGGCACCAGCGTGCCGTCCGCGTTGAAGATCTGGGTCATCCCGATCTTGGTCGCCAAAATTGCTTTCTTCAATTCTTTTCCCTCCTGTTTTCTCTACAGCGGAACGCCTCATACCCGTTTCCGGGGGTAGCGGAACCGTTCATCCTAGAAAGTTTATAAAAGCAGCGCCTCACCGGACCGCTCTGTATAAAACCCTTTCAGGATATCTGCCTACTTATTTTTCATTTTGATATCAATAAACACTCCGGCCGGCATCTCCAGACGGGACAGCGCGTCCACTGTTTTCTGGGTCGGCGCCGTGATATCAATCAGTCTCTTGTGGGTCCTCTGCTCAAACTGCTCGCGGGAATCCTTGTATTTGTGGGTCGCCCGCAGAATCGTGACAACTTCCCTCTTTGTCGGAAGTGGTACCGGACCGCTGACCTGCGCCCCGTTTTTCTTCACCGTCTCAATGATCTTCTTCGCAGAAGAGTCCACCAGTTCATGATCATACGCCTTGAGTACAATCCTCATTACCTGTGTTGCCATAAAAAAAGCCGCCTCCTTTTCGCACTCTTGGTACGACAAGCGGTGACTGTACACATCCCCGTGCGTATCGCAAAGCCTCTATCCTTACATCCGGCTTTGGATTGCACGCCTTTTCTACTCCCCTGGGGAGTGCCCGTGTTACAGTGACTTGTCGCCAGTTTCCTAACTTGACATTCGCTCCACGGAAAACCTGCAGTCTGCCTGCAGCAACCTCTCGCTTCCACGCTATCATGTCACAGCAGTATTTAGTATACAGGATGATTTCTGTAAATGCAAGCATTTTTTTCATTTTTTTCTATTTTGTCAGACCGGAACCCGAACTTTTTATCCCCATTTTCCGGGGAATGTGCTATAATACCGTCAGGCATGATACCTTCCGCCACAGAGCGGAGAATTCACCGCCTCCCGCGGCGGATGCCGCACGCGCGGAATAACGGTACAACTAAGGAGTTATTGTTATGAACATTATTATTGTGGGGTGCGGCAAGGTTGGCTACACCCTGGTGGAACAGCTAAGCAGCGAGGACCATGATCTTGTGGTCATCGACGAAAATCCCGAAAAAGTCCAGGCTATCACCGACAGTCTTGACGCTATGGGAATCGTCGGAAACGGCATCAACCATCAGACCTTAATCGACGCCGGAATTACAACCGCCGATCTTCTGATCGCCGTGACGGGCGACGACGAGAAAAACCTTCTCTGCTGCGTGATCGCCCGCAAAACCGGACACTGCAAGACCATTGCCCGTGTTCGCAATCCGATCTACAACGGCGAGATCGAATTTCTGAAGAAAGAATTCGGCCTTGCCATGATTATCAATCCCGAGCTGACTGCGGCGAACGAGATTTCAAGAATTTTCCAGTTCCCATCCGCCATCCGCGTGGATTCTTTTGCCAAAGGCCATGTGGAGCTTCTTCATTTTAAGGTGGGGAAAAATTCTCCCCTGATTCACCTGAAGCTTATGAATCTGCAGCAGACCCTGCGCACAAATGTGCTGGTGTGCACCGTAATGCGCGGCGATGAGGTAATTATTCCGAACGGTGAGTTTGAATTTGAGGAAAATGATACGGTGGCCATCGCCTCCCAGCGGCGCAACGCGATCGAATTTTTTCAGAAAATCGGTATTATGAAAACAAAAGTCGGACGCGCCATTCTGGCCGGCGGCGGAAAAGTCTCTTTTTACCTGGCAAAAATTCTGCTGCAGACCGGCATACACGTCACGATTATCGAGCAGAGCAAAGCGCGCTGTGAAGTGCTGAGCGACCTGCTCCCGAAGGCAACCATTATCTGCGGGGATGCCACCGACCAGGAACTCCTGATGCAGCTGGGACTTGAGAAAGCCCAGGGATTTGCAGCCCTCACCGGGCTCGATGAAGAGAATATTCTTCTGTCCCTGTTTGCCAATGATGTGTCAAATGCGCGAACCGTCACCAAGATCAACCGGATCAGTTTTAATTCCGTGATCAACGAATTAAATCTCGGCAGCGTGATTTATCCGCGGATCATCACGGCTGACTACATATTAAAGTATGTGCGCTCCACCATCAATTCCAGAAACAGCAATGTGGAAACGCTCTATAAACTTGCAAACGGAAAAGCCGAGGCGCTGGAATTCAGCATCAAGGCCGACTCTGTGGTAACGGGAATTCCTTTACAGGACCTGCATTTTCGCAAAAATACACTGATCTGCTGCATTTTCCGCCGCAGAAAGGTCATTATTCCCAGCGGACAGGACATTATGCAGGCGGGCGATTCCGTTCTGGTTGTGCTCTCCGGCTACCGCGTTTCCGACATCAAAGAGATTCTGGAGGATTAGGCTGCGATGAATTACTGGATTGTTTTATATATTCTGGGCTGGGTGCTGAAATTTGAAAGCTGTTTTCTGCTGCTCCCGGCCCTCACAGGCATTATTTACCGGGAGCACACCGCGCTGGCCTATTTTGCCGTCGCCGCGCTCTGCCTGATCTGCGGACTGCTGCTCACCCGCAGAAAGCCGAAATCCACCAGCCTTTACACAAGAGAGGGATTCGTCTCGGTCGCCTTAAGCTGGATGGTGATGAGTATTTTCGGCGCTCTTCCGTTTGTACTGACCGGCGATATCCCCTCATATGTCGACGCGCTGTTCGAGACGATCTCCGGCTTTACAACGACCGGAGCGAGCATTCTGCCTGAGGTTGAGTCCCTCTCCCGCGCAGGTCTGTTCTGGCGCAGTTTCACACACTGGATTGGCGGAATGGGCGTGTTTGTTTTTATCATGGCGATTCTTCCGCTTATGGGCGGCGGCACAAATATGAACCTGATGAAAGCGGAAAGCCCGGGCCCGTCTGTCAGCAGGCTGGTCCCTCACGCAAAAGATACGGCAAAAATCCTGTATATCCTGTATTTTTCGATTTCCCTGTGCGAGATTATACTGCTGTGCGTATTCGGGATGTCCCTGTTTGATTCCCTGACGACCACTTTCGGCACCGTCGGGACAGGGGGATTTGGCATTAAAAATGACAGTATCGCGGGCTATTCTCCCGCGCTGCAGAATATTGTGACTGTTTTCATGATTTTAAGCGGAGTCAATTATGCGGCTTATTTTTACCTGCTCTCCCGCAAAATAAAGGACGCCGTGCACATGGAGGAAATCCGCTGGTACTTTTTACTGATTTTCGCATCTGCCGGTGTGATTGCGGCAAACACCAGAAGCCTCTACCCTACTGTCGGCGAGACCCTGCGGCATGCCTTTTTTCAGGTCGGTTCCATCATCACGACCACCGGATTTGCCACGACAGACTTTGACCTGTGGCCTGAAATGTCCAAGTGTATCCTGGTAGTTCTGATGTTCGTGGGGGCCTGTGCAGGAAGCACCGGCGGCGGCATGAAAGTATCGCGGCTGATGATTCTTTTTAAAGCCATCCGCAAAGAACTGCGGCTGATCATTCACCCGCGCGAAGTCCGCAAAATCCGCATGGACGGCCACCCCGTCGAACACGAAGTCATGCGGTCCGCAAATGTTTTCCTGGTCATCTACTTTCTGGTGCTGCTGCTGTCAACCCTTCTCATCAGTGTGGATGAATATAATTTTACCACCAATTTTACCGCTGTCGTATCAGCACTCAACAACATCGGACCGGGCCTCGACCTCGTGGGACCGACGCAGAATTTTTCCATTTTTTCTGCGTTCTCCAAATTTATTCTGATGTTTGACATGCTTGCCGGGCGTCTGGAACTGTTTCCAATGATGATACTTTTCATGCCGACAACCTGGAAGCACCGGTGATCATGCCGGAAATCGCGAAAATATTACTATTTCAGAAAGGATCGGTATAATCTATGTGGGCTTCCCGGAAATGGAGTGATTTTGAAGTAATCGACTGCTCCGAAGGAGAGAAACTGGAGCGCTGGGGATCTTATCTCCTCGTGCGCCCTGACCCCCAGGTGATCTGGAACACCCCGAAAACACACGCCGGCTGGAGGCGCCCGGACGCGCACTATCACCGGAGCAAAAAGGGCGGCGGCGAGTGGGAATTTTTTGACCTGCCGGAGCAGTGGAGCATCCGCTACGGCAG
>OFFE01001323.1_pt1 | contig 18211 bp, 18 predicted proteins | sample 1521371 | NCBI WGS metagenome assembly OFFE01 (sample SAMEA3504131, study PRJEB24116) | mouse gut metagenome | biome: mouse gut; feature: mouse-associated habitat; material: faeces | place: Denmark | collected 2011 | reverse complement strand
CGCGCCCTTGCGGACAAACGGTTTTCAAGACCGCCTCGTTATGACCACTTCGATACCTCTCCGGATTTGTTTTGCGCCTGCCCTCTCGGTCAGCGCGAAATTTATTCTAGCAAAAATGGAATTCATTGTCAACCTGTTTTTTAACAAATTTCAAAAAAATTTTTCAAAAAATAAAAAAGTGCGATTTTACAAGGTTTTCCGGACACAAAATATCCTGCGTTTCTTTCGATTTACCCATATTTCTGTCATAGCAGCCGCCCATACTGTGTCATCCGCCGCTCTTTTCCAGGATATTGTAATGACATAAAAATGCCTCCGCCGTTAACAGATCCTCGGGCGTAGTGATCTTAATGTTTTCATAAGAACCCTGCACCAGCCTGACCGGCAGATTCATCAAAGTCTCTACTACCATAGCATCATCTGTGATGCGGATTCCTTCTGCTGCCAGCCTGTCTTTCTCCTGCATCAGCTTTTCGTAGGCTTCTATGATCAATGCGCTCTCAAATACCTGAGGCGTCTGAATCTGCCAGACAAGACTGCGATCCGGCGTCCGCGACGCAAAGCCGTTCTGGTCGGCAATCCTGATCGTATCTTTCACAGGCATCCCCGTCACGCAGGCCCGGAACTTCTCCACTGCCTGATACCCCCTGTAAAGGATTTCCTCTGTCAGAAACGGCCTTGCACCGTCATGAATGAAAAGATATCCATCCCGGTTCGGCACCCGCATTTTTCCGGCCTTGACCACCTTAAGCGCCTGCTGAACAGAATCATAGCGCTCTTTACCGCCTGCCGTGACCGCCTCCACCTTCCGAAAGCCATAGCGCTCCACAATCTCTTCCTTCACATAAGGAATATCTTCCGCCCCCGCAACCAGAATACAGTCATCAATCACGGCCGATTCCTCCACCGCCCGCAGCGCATACCAAAGCAGCGGCCTGCCCCGCAGCAGCATATACTGTTTCGCCACATCGCTTTTCATCCGGCTTCCGCTTCCCGCTGCCAGCACGATTGCCGTACATCGCTTCTTCTCCATCTTTCCCTCTATTCCGAAGCGTTTTACGCGAAGTTTTCCGAAAGAATACTTTCGGACGCATGAGCAGAATTCAGGAGTTTTCCGAAGGAATACTTTCGGACGCATGGGCAGAATTCAGGAGTTTTCCGAAGAAATACTCCGATTCTGCTCTGCGGTCAAGGAGTTTGTGACGCTTCAGCACAAACTCTAAACTGAACCTGTTCAGTTTGTTGAACTAAATTACACTACATTCTCTGTCCCAGCCTCAAATTCGGCACCGCATTCAGATCATAGCCGTGCCGTACGCCGTTACGATACTCGTAATAAGCGGCCGCTCCGATCATTGCAGCATTATCCGTACAAAGAACAGGTGAAGGATGATAAAATGCTATCCCTCTCTCCTCACACTCCTTTTCCAGCGCGCTTCTAAGCGCCGTATTCGACGCCACACCGCCCGCAATGGCAAACTTACGCATACCGCACATTTCCACAGCCTGCATGGAATGCTCCACCAGCACATCTACTACCGCCTTCTGAAAAGATGCCGCCACATCTGCCTGGCAAATGGGAATCCCTTTCATTTCACAGGAATTCAGATAGTTCAACACTGCCGATTTCAGGCCGCTGAAACTGAAATCGTAAACAGAATCCGCCACTTTCGCCCGGGGAAATCTGACTGCATCCGGATTCCCTTCCCGGGAAACTCTGTCGATCTTCGGCCCGCCGGGATATCCAAGTCCAATGGCTCTCGCCACCTTGTCAAAAGCCTCCCCCGCGGCGTCATCCCTGGTACGCCCCAGAATTTCATATGTTCCATAGTCTTTCACCACCACCAGATGAGAATGCCCGCCCGACACCACCAGACAGACAAACGGCGGTTCCAGCTCTTTATTTTCTATGTAATTGGCGCTGATATGGCCTTCGATATGATGCACGCCAATCAGCGGAAGGCCCGATGCAAAGCTGATGGCCTTGGCTGCCGACACACCCACAAGCAACGCACCCACAAGCCCCGGCCCGTAAGTCACCGCCACAGCATCCATATCCTTCAGCTTTCTGTCTGCCGTCTTCAACGCCTCTGCGATCACCTGATCAATCCGTTCGATATGCTTCCGCGAGGCGATCTCCGGTACCACCCCGCCATACAGCGTATGTAGATCTATCTGGGAAGAAATGATATTCGACAAAACTTCCCTGCCATTTCTGACAACAGCAACTGCCGTTTCATCGCAGGAACTCTCTATGGCAAGTATCGTCACATTCTTTCCTCTGCACGTTTCCACCGTCTGCATGTCCCTGTCCTTTCCGCCGAAACACTCCTGGCATAACTCATAACGGCCCCAAATGTGAGGGTACTGCAGACGACAGATAAATTTCCCGTCCACCATAGCCCCAGGGGATGCCCGCACCGTTTTCTACTAAATAATGCGGCATCGCGTCTGAATCCGCCATACCGCATCAAAACTCTCTCCTGAAAAACAATACCAGAACCGCCGGCTCCGGATTGCCCCGCTTACTCGTTCACCAGATCCCATCCCATGATCTTCCAGTGCCCCGCCTCATCCTCACGCAGAACAAACTGCTCCAGGGAAGGCACATTGCCGGCCCCCTGCTTTACATAGAAATTGCAGTACAGTCTGGCACAGGAATCTTCCTTTTCCGTAAAATATTCCACATCCGTACTGGGCGAAACATCATAACCGACTATCGTATATTTATTATCCTTCATGCTGACGATCTCAGAACGCAGATCTTCCAGATAATCTTCCTGAGACTTATTGGCAATCAATTCTTCATCGTACAGCAGCTGAATCTGTTCCGCCAGATCCTCCAGATCTTCCTCAGAATATTCTTCATTGTAGAAGCACTTTGTGATCTCGGCAAAATATTTCACCACTTCCTTCGGCGTGGGCGGATAATTCCGCTCCAGGTCTTTCTGCAAAACTTTCTGCACCGCCGTCGATTCCACCACTTCTTCCCCTTTCGATTTGGACTTATGGGTCAGAAAAAAGGCAAATCCTCCAATAACTGCAGCAAGAATCACACAGGTTATGACTATACTGATTACTCCGGAACGCTTCATGTTATCCTCCTTCCTGAACGTACTTTCGACAGCAGCCTCGATTCTTTCGCTGCCGCCTGCATTCAATCGTGAACAACCTCACAGCCTGTCGAATGCCTACGCTTCCTCAAACATGAGATCTATGCTTCTGCCGTCTTTGGCGGCAACCGCATTAGGAAATATACTGCGTACATCGTGCATATATTCCTCCGGCCGGGTCAGTGACGGACTGTAGTGCGTCAGCCACATCTCCTTCACTGCCGCCCTCTTCGCCAGCTCTGCCGCTTCATAGAAAGTCATGTGCTTGTATTCTCTCGCCTTCTGCTGTTTCTCAGGCTCTCCGTACATGCCCTCACAGATAAAAAGATCGGCTTCTGCCGCGGCGCGCACAATGCTTTCCGTCGGCCTGGTATCCGTGCAGTACGTTACTTTCAATCCTTTGCGCGGCTTCCCCAGCACCATTTCCGGCGTGAAGGTTCCCTCCTCTGTCTCTATTATCTCACCTTTTTGCAGCCGATTCCAGTAGTTTTTCGGAATATTTCGTTCCATTGCCCTGTTAACGTCAAATCGTCCGATACGATCCACCACTATATTATAACCATAGCAAAGCACATTGTGATTGACTCTGTATGCCTCAATACGAAAACCGTCAAAAACAACGGTCTGTTCAGTCTCCGTCAGTTCCATGCAGTTCACTTCAAAAGGAAGCTCCGGCGCGATCACGCGCAGAGAGCTGACCACCTTGGTCAATCCCTTTGGTCCTATGAGCAGCAGGGGTTCGGTGCGTTCCGCATTACCCATCGTGAGCAGCATTCCCGGCAGACCACTGATATGATCCGCATGATAATGGGTGAAACAGATGATATCGATGGGCTTCGGACTCCACCCCTTCTCCTTCAAGGCGATCTGCGTCCCTTCGCCGCAATCGATCAATATGCCTGTCCCGTTATACCGCGCCATCATCGATGTGAGCCACCGATACGGCAGAGGCATCATGCCTCCTGTACCTAATAAGCAGATATCTAACATGTGTGCTCCTGTTCTGTAGAATTCTCAGGAAGGCCGGAAAATTATGGTAAACAATGCACGTATTTGCTGTTTACCGTTCCTGCCGCGATAAGACCGCAATAGAAAAGACCACTGTCACAACAGCTCTTCCCTCTCTCTTGCCTCCACAGGAACTGCAAATCCGGCAGTGATCTTCTCATAACATTCCTCACACAGATCAAATGTATGGCTTGTGCCGTCTTTTTTCCCGAAAAAGCCAAAATCATGCGTTACATGAACGCATTCTTCCTTCAAAATTCCATTTTCTACCAATAATTTTCTGCCGCAGCAGTTGCAGACTGCCCCGGTTAACTGCTTTGCTTTCTGTTCTGTATAAACGCGCATGAAAAACCTCCTCCATCGTGTTACACTTCTTCTATCGTTCCATCTCATTTTATCAGACAAAACGCGTCACAACAGTGGTAATTGTTCCATGCCGTTCCTATCTCTTCCAGAAGATCTCCGCATCCTCCGCCGGCTTCTCATAAAATCCGGGACGAATGCCCGCCGACTCGAATCCAAGCTTCTCATACACATGAATGGCCGCCGCGTTGCTGACCCGCACTTCCAGCGTATAGGCCGTCAGCCCCTCCTGGTTACCTTCCGCCATCAGGTGCTGCAGCATGGCCGTTCCGATCCCCCGGTTCCTCGCCTCCGGCGCGATGACCACATTGGTGATATTTCCCTCCCCCGCGATCATCAAAACACCGCAGCCGCCCAGAAGCCGGCCGTCCTCCTCCGCCACATAGTATCGGGCGTCCTCCTTACTGATCATCTCCAGAAAGGAATCCGCAGACCAGGGCATGGAGAAAGTTTCTTCCTCCAGCCTGCTGATAAAAGGGACATCCTCCGGAGTCATTCTTCTATAAATAACCATGGGAATCCTCCTGCCACCCTGTCATCTTCCTGCGCTGCTGCACAGCCTATGCGGATCCGGCATCCGATTTCTGCCCGCCGCTGCCAAATCCGCGCTCCCGCTCTGCCTGAGAGAGCCGCAGATACTCCGGCACATGTTCCGCACCGTTCACGGCCTTTCCCTGCTCGAAATAAATCCTGCCAAGCGCGGCAATACACGCGGCGGACTGCCTGTTGCGGTGTGCCGGCGCCAACATATAGGAAACCCGCAGAACCTCCGGCATCCTTTCCCGGAAAACAGGAATGCCATCCCCCACAAAGATAACTTTCCGGCCGATCCGGTTGATCTCCTGCGCAATCTCATCAAAAGCGACAGCACATTGTTCTTTCACGACACGCATGTCATATCTATTCTCCGACGTTTCCCCTTCCGACATCACAGTCTCTTTCCCATCCGGAAACGCCGAAGAATCTGCTGCTTCCTTGTGAGACCGATCGACAAATTCATAGAGTCCCGTATAGACCTGGCTCCTTCTTGCATCCATAATGGGACACACCAGCGCATCCGTACCATACATCTGCCAGGCCAGCCCTTCCAAAGTCGGTACCGGAATGACAGGCTTCTCCATGGCAAAAGCAAGTCCCTTGGCCGTCGCAGAACCAATCCGCAGTCCGGTAAAAGAACCTGGCCCTGCCGCCACCGCGACGGCATCCACCGTATCCATATCCAGCTCCACCATCCGCCTGATCTCTTCCAGCATGGGCAGCAGCGTCTGGGAATGGGTTTTCTTATATTGTATCGTATATTCCGCGATCAGAGCGTCCTCTTCCGTAAGTGCCACGGAAGCCACCAGCCCAGAACTGTCCAATGCCAGTATCTTCATACACAGTCTCCATTCCGCCGCTTTACCACCGGCGGCACAAACAGTTATAGGTCCTCTCGTCTAATTCCTTCGTTCTTCTATCGTGATCCTGCGATAATCGAACCCCCTGCCGGGATCCTTCTCGATGGTGATCTGCCGATACTCTCCAGGCAGGATTTCTTCGATCAGATTCGCCCATTCGATCAGGCATACGCCCTCGCCGTAAAAGCAGTCCTCATAACCGATCTCCTCCATCTCCTCCACATCACCGATGCGGTACACATCGAAATGGTAAAAAGGCAGGCGGCCCTCTTCATAGATCTGTACGATCGTAAACGTAGGACTGTTCACCGGCTCTTCTATGCCAAGCCCGGCAGCCACCCCCTGCGTCAATACGGTCTTGCCCACACCCAGGTCCCCGATCAGGGTATAGACTTCCCCTGCCTTCGCCTGCTGTCCGATCTGTCTGCCAAGCGCAAAAGTCTCTTCTGCGCTGTATGTCTCTGTCGTCTTCATAGCTCCCGTCATCAACCTCTGATCTTTACTTTCTTCGGCGGCATATGCGTCGAGATGATCTCGATCACCTTATATTTGTTCTCACCCAGATCCTGCTTTGGAAAAATACAGGCATTGGTGCGTGTCGTATACACAATAATACTGCGGGAAGTGGAAACCGCCCTGTACATGCCGTCCCACCCCATCCTCTCTGTCGTCTCGTCCTGGGATACCTCAATCCCCTCATCCGACAGGCGGTAATGCAGCGGCTTCCTGAAAGCCGGTGTATTCAGCGCCTGCTGTTTCGACCTGATAAAAAGCGTCCACGGAAGATACAGCAGAATTACCACGCCGACGATCAGACAGATCGGGTGCCTGTTAGATGCAAAAAGCATCAGCATCAACACACCCGTCAACGATCCCATCAGACCCGACAGACTGCTGTAAGTATGACGCAGCATGTAATCATATAAAATACCGGAAGTTATTTTCACGTCAAATTCTAATTCCATATCAACACTTCCCATTAAAAACCTTCCTGTAGAATTTCCGCCGGCGGCGGGTCGCTTAGACGACATAATCCCGTTCCGCCGCAGTGCGGCCACTGTCTTAATCATATGGGAAATTCGAAGAAGGTTCCTATATGATTAAGAAAACACCTACATTGTAGGTGCTTTCTTCACTTATATTCTATTATACAAATTTTCACATAAAGTTCAAGTAAAAAGCACATCGCCGTCTTTTTATTTATAAGAATCCGTCCCTGTTACCTTCCGGGCCTGCCGCTTTGCCGCCTTTCCCCTGCTGGTCTTTATCCATAGTTTCGGCGCACACAGCCACATACCCACGGTTATCCACATTAAACAGCAGACTGCAGACCGGAGCCTGCCCGTAAAACACTTTGGAAAACCATAGCTTCTATTCTCCCTGACTCCTTGATCCATAAATACTGCACACCGGCAAAATGCCGTCAAACGCTGCATAACAGCTTCCTAATAATTGATTCCGCTGATCCCCAGCTTTCCATCCTGTACCCCGAAGGTAATACTCGGCTCCCCGTCTTCACTGCAAAGAGTAAATCCCGCCCTGCTGGCGCTTAAGCCGCTTTCGTCCGCACCTGCGATGGAATTTACCAGTTCTTCCGTAAAAAGCGCATCTGCTCCCAAAGCAATGAAGTCCTCCCGCGTCTCCACGATTTCTCCCTCTTCCGACAAACCTACATACACGGGAAACGTCGTCAGATCCGCCAGTTTCTCAATATCCTTACCGGCAACAGCAGCCTTGATCGCGGCGCCGAATTCCGCCGCCGATGCCGCATCCACTGCAAAGTTATCCTCCCAGTTCTCCCCCTCCTGTACTCCCTGAAAGGAATACCCGGACGCCACATTCTCCTCTTCTGCCGTTTCCTCTTCCTGTGTCTGTTCCGTTTCAGTATCCTCATTTTCCAGAAGCGTACCGCCTTCCGGCACCACATTATATGTCGTTTCTTTCTTCTGCCCGCAGCCCGTCAATGCCAGCATCAGCGCACCAACAGCCAAAAATACCCATCTTTTTTTCATAATCTTCTTCCACTCTCTTCCTTTCAGAATTTCGTTTTTCATCTTTACCCCCATTTCTGCGCTGCTTTTGTCTCAACTATGTTGAGACGTCGCATGAAACGAGTTTGTGGCAGGCAACGCGCAGACACAAATCTCGAGATTGAAAATTTTAATTTTCAATCTTATGCCTCCTTCTTTCTTTTGATTTATTCGGCTTTTGATGCTGTCAGACAGATCACTGCTGCTAGTATGGTTGCTGCCAGCCATGTTAATATTGTAATATGCCAGTCATATTTTTGCACTAATAATCCTATCGTGTATGTCGAAACAGCCGTGCCAAGATAAGCCATGGCATTTAGAAAACCGGATATGCTGGATACCCGTCCGTATTTCTGAAAACGCAGCGGATAGATATTTACAGCCAGTGTATTGATTGCCATCATGGATGCCGTGATGACAGACAAAAGCAAAACGGACAATAAAGGGTGCCATGTGCTGCCGATGTAGAGAAAGACAAGGGCAGCTGTGGCAGTCAGAAAGAACAAACCGATTGAGAGAATGATTCTTTCATTGGTTTTGCGATAAATGTATCGTGCAATATAGGCACCGGACAGATTAATGATCGGTAAAAGTGTAGTCAGCAGGATAGAAAAGGAAGCGCTGACTTCAAAAGAGGTGTTGATATAAGTAGGGACCCATGTTGTCACACCATCTTTCAGCATACCATGTATGATCACCGGAATGAGAATGACCGGTATCGTGGAGGAAAAGATCAGACTGTTTTTTCCGGTTAAGGATGCCGTATATTCTGTAGTATTGGTATCCGGTTTTACTTTACTGTTTATGTCTTCGAAGTTTTTTTCTCCATGGCGGCATACATTGGAAAATCCGCCGTTCCATATGAAAGCAGCCAGAAAGAGCATAAGCGCGGCAGCTCCGAAAACTCCCTGCCATGGAAAAACTGTCAAAACTGCGGCAGAGAGAATGTAGGAGAGAAGTGTGCCTATAAGCTGGCTTGTGACGATATTGACACAGCAGTTTACTTTGTTCTTTTCATCAAGCATATCGGCAAAAATACGGATGATGGGAGCCCAGATCATTGCTTGGAAATAACCGTTGATTCCCCATATGACAGCCATACCATAGAAATAAGGACATATTCCCATGATGATATTGGCAATTCCCGACCCTGCCAGACCTGTAAAAATCATCCACTTTGGATTGATCCTGTCACCGAGAATGCCGTTTACCAGTTGACCCGTACCATATGCAAAGAAGTAGATCATGCTGATAAAACCGGCCTGTGAAGCGGTCAGGATATTGTCATTGATCATCAGCATCATGGCGGATGAGTAATTCAGCCGGCCGAGATATGAAGTACAATATACCATCCAGCATAATCCGAACAGAAGTCGAATGTATTTCTTCTCGTAAATTTTTATTTGTTTTATTTCATTTTTTGTATGTAGCATGTGTATGATAACGCAGCCTTTCATGAATTATTTTGTTGATCAGCCTTTTACTGCACCGTTGGTCAGTCCGCCGATGATCTGTTTCTGCATGAAGGCATAAAAGACCATAACGGGAAGCATGGAGAGAAGAAAAGCGGCAAATACCATCGGATAGTTGACGGCATGTGTTGTTTTGAAGTTATACTGGAATAAAGTCAACGTCCAGTTATCCGGAGACTTATTCAGTGCCAGCAGCGGTAAGAGAAAGTCATTCCAGAACCATAAGCCGTTCTTGATCAATACAGTGGATGTCATCGGAGCCAAAAGCGGAAAAATGATCTTATAATAAGTAGTGAACGTCGATGCCCCGTCAATATAGGCGGCTTCTTCCAGTTCTGTGGGAATTCCCTGTATGAAAGCGACGTAGAGGAAAACACCTTCACAGACTGCACTTGCCACATAGACGACGATCAGTCCAAAAATATTGAGCATGTTCATCATGGACATTACTTTGATCAGGGGCAGCATTTTTACTGTAAACGGTACAAAAATACCCATCAATAAGAAGAAATAGAGATATTTATAATATTTTTTGTCTTTCATATTTCTGGCGATGGCATAGGAGACCATGGGTATGAAAAGCACAACGCCGAGACTGGAAAAAATGGTAATGACCAGTGTATTTAAGATCGTTCTCGGATACTCTGAGTCTGTCAGAATTGATATGAAATTGTCAAGCATTAATCGCTCCGGCAGTGCAAAAAAACTCCGGCTTAATTCCTGCGGTGTTTTTAAGGAGGTGATCACTGTCAGGATCATCGGATAGACAATGAGAAGCACGCCGATCATCAGAAAAATATAAATAAAAATATTGACCTTTTTTTTCATCATGCAGTCCTCCTAGTATACACTTTTTTTGTTGCTGAAACCGATCTGCAGGAAAGAAATGCTGCAGATAATGATGGTCACGATCACTGCTTCCGCAATACCGAAGGAAAAATTGACTTCCTTGAAACCATGGTTATAGATCAGTAAAGCAGTACTTTCCGTTGCTCCTCCGGGTCCTCCGTTTGTCAATGCAACGATGTAATCATAAATTGTCAGGCCGTCTTTGATAGTCAATACCATAACTACGGTCAGAACCGGGAGCAGAAAGGGAAATGTGATGTAGCGGAATATATTCCATTTGCCTGCTCCGTCCAGTTTCGCAGATTCTGTCAGTTCTGAGGGGACGTTCTGCAGACCGGCCATCAGAAGTACAGTAGGAATGGCAATTCCCTGCCATACGTTTGTAATCAAAATCGCATAGATCGCGGTTTTGGCATTGGAAAGAATACTTCTGCTCAGCCATTCAATGTGAAGAAACTGTCCGATCTGGGGAAGTACCTGGAAAAAAACTTCATTGAAGATCAATCCCACTGTGAGCATACTGACAACGGCAGGAAAGAAATACATTCCTCTGAAAAAGCCTTTGAATTTGATCTGACTGTTGAGGATCAATGCCATGATCAGACTCAATCCGACAATACAGATGACCAGCAGGATCGTATATTTGAAGTTGAAGAGGATCGCATTTTGAAAGCGGGTACTCTTAAGTGCATTTACGTAGTTCTTGAATCCTGTGAATTGATAGTTATTCGTAAGTCCGTTCCAGTTAGTGAGGCTGTAGTAGATACCTGCTGCCACAGGATAGATGAAAAACAGCAGATAAAGGATGGTAGCCGGTGTGGAAAAGAGAAACATGGTAACAGTACGTTCATTTATGGTTTTCTTTTTTTTCAAATGATTCACAACCTTTCTGTTCAGAAGTGGTTAAAGGGTACAAAAAGGGAAGGCCAGTGTATAACGGGCCTTCCCTCCTGGCATTATCTGTTATTGCGCAGTATATTTTTCTTTACAGATTCTGTCTGTTTCTGTCAATAATGTATCAATATTTTTGTCAGAGATCAACTGCTGTACATATACGGACCATTCAGAGCGCCATCCTGACGGCCAGAAGTTAACCATTGTAAGGAATGTATTGCCGTTATCAATCGTTTCCTTGATCATTTTCAGCGGTTCAATGTTGTAATTCACGCCTTCGATCACCGGAGGTGTACCTTCTTCATCGGCAACCATCTGATAGATTTCCGGACGGGAAAGGAATTCGATAAATTTTTTGGCTTCTTCCTGATGAGGCGTTTTGCTGGATACACCATATGCAATATCTACATTGATCGGCAGCGACTGTACATCACTGACCGGATTCGGATAAGGAATCAATGTAAATTTCAAGTCAGGATTGTTCTGTGATATCACCGCATATTTTGCAGTAATGGAAACATACATGGGATATTTTCCATTTGCAAAGTCTGAGGTTGCCTGTTCTACGCCGAAGGACAGTGTATCGCCTGCATATTCACGGGTTTTTAAGATCGCCTCAGCCATTTGACGGAAATAAGGCTTATCTTCACTGGTGAAGGATGCATCGCCTGTTCCTACTTCTTCACAGTCTTTGTAGATGTCGTTTTTCACGATACCGATCAGACGCTCCGCTTCCTGTACCAGGTTACCGGGATCTTTGTCTACGAAAGTGAATGGTGTGATACCATTGGCCTGGAATGCCTCACATACTTCCATCAACTCATCCCAGGTGGTAGGAAATTCAAGGCCGGCTTCCTCAAACATTGCGTCATTACAATAGATGCCAAAGGAATTCAAGGCAAAAGGCATCGCATAATATTTGCCGTTCCAGGATGAAAATTCAAGAGCGCTGTCAGAAGCTCTGTGAAGCCATTCTTCATTTGACAGGTCTGTATAAACGCCGTCATCCATCATGGTATGATAAGCTGTCTCCGCAGGATATACGGACATTACGTCAGGAACGTCGCCGGTGGAGATTCTTGTGAATAATACGGTTTCCGCATCTGCAGGAGCTGTCTGTTTCACGACGATGTTGGGATTTTCTTCCTGGAATTTCTCAATCACCTTGTTAAATACGGCTTCCCCTTCCACCTTACAGTTGAAAAATTCAAGTTCGACTTTACCGTCGCTTTCTGCTGCAGATTCCTGCTGCTGTGTACCCTGCGTCTGCTCTGCATTCTGGCTGCTGTTGTCGGTGTTTTGACTGTTCTGTCCGGCAAGTCCGCATCCGGTCAGACTGCCGGCGATCATAGCAGTGCCGAGAATCAAACTGAGTAATTTCTTTTTCATTTGTCAATCCTCCTGAAATTTTATTTGATAAACTTATCATATATGACTTCTTCATTTTAGGCTTGCCATATTTTCTTGTTTTATTGCCATTTCTTCATTCCTTGTCTAAAGTTTTTGCTATCTGAAACTGTTTTATATATAATGTGATTGTGATAATGAAAGTCATAGTAAACGACATAACAAATTTCTGTTTCCGGCTCTTACAGAATCCATATACGACAGCTTCTGCAAAGCCGAAAATGAAATTTCTAATGTCGTTAACTATAAGGAACTGTAAACTGATTCTTGATAAATATAGAGAATATAGAGAAAGAGGCATTGTAATGAGTATTTCCGATTTCCATCTTGCTCCGTCTAAAATGAATAAGTACCTGAAGATTATGATCGCTCTGGAGGCTTTGCTGCTTTTTGGCGCTTATGGCATAATCATGGGTATGTTCAGTAATATAGAACGGCAGAAGACGGAGCGCTCGATCCAGCAGATGAATTATACATTGACTACAAATATTCGTCATACTCTTGATATGCTGGATACCCTGACGAAGGCTCCGATCAGCAGTGATTCCTATGCGGCTGTTCCCACTTTGTGGAGTTATCTGATATCTCCGGCGAAACAGAAAGAGAATCCATACAAATTTGAGGCGTTGTTCATTGATAAGTATCATCAGATGAATTTATTGTTTCCGCAGATGAATGCCTTTTTTATTTTTGATCCGCATGGAAAAGTTCTCAGTTACAAATATAATAATATGAAATATTTCATGTTGGATGATCTGTCGGAAGAAGAATGGCTTGCTTCTCTGAAAGAGAGCGGAGGGGAATTGCAGTTATATCAACAGGAAAAACTGGATTCGATCGGATATACTGTTGATGCGAACGTACTCTATGCGGGACGATGGTTATATGATATCTATTCTTCCCAGCCTGCAGTTATAGTCATTGTTGGAATCAATATTTCAGATATCTATACTTCTTTTGAGAGTCAGAAATTATTTGAAACGCAGGAATTCGCCTGCTTTGATCATGAGGGGACGATGCTTTTTGCTTCTGACGGTATGCAGGAGGTTTCTTTGCAGCAGATTTTACATGCGGAGGAGAATTCTGAGATCAGTTATCAGGTAAATTATGATAAGACCTATCAGATCTACAGTGTGATCGGGACGGAGCGCAAAGATATTGCGGGTATTTCTTTTTATTTAAAGCTGCTTTTCTTTCTTCTGATCCCTGTGATCATTATTTTCAATCTGATAGTGGCCATGACGATCACAAAGAATGTTGTTCGCTCGTACAACAAGATGACGGAGGAGGTTTATCAAAAGACAATTTCGGAAAAAGATTTAAATCTGCAGATGCTCCGTTCTCAAATCAATCCTCATTTTCTGTATAATACGCTGGACAGTATGCGGATGGCTGCATTGAATGTTGGATATGACTATCTGGCGAGTATGTGTGAACTTTTGGCGAAAATACTTCGTTATGGAGTTTCCAGTCCGAAGAATCTTGTCACAGTGGAAGAGGAACAGAATCATTTATGTGAATATATTGCACTGATCAATCTGCGGTATTCCAATATTGTCATACAGAGGAATATCGATCCTTCCATATTACAGTATCGGATGTTGAAGCTGCTTTTGCAGCCATTGGTGGAAAACAGCGTCAATCACGGTATCGGTGATGATACGGAGAATGGCATGATACAGATCTGGGGATTTCAAAGGGAAGATATGCTGGTGTTTATGGTAACCGATAACGGGAATGGAATGGATGAAGAACATCTGCAGCTTTTGAGAGATTATCTGGATGGTAAGAACAATGCTTTTAAAAGCATCGGATTAAAAAATATCAAGAAGAGAATTCAGCTTTACTATGGAGAAAAATATAATCTGTCGATTGACAGCCGGCCGGGACAGGGTACGTCAGTTACCGTCACCCTGCCGCTTATAACAGACAACGATTGAACTTAATTTGCTGACAGGAAAGGAACCGGTGTAGTCGTGATAAGTAATTATATCTTAATTGTAGATGATGATCCCAATATCAGAGAAGGAATTACGAGAGAGGTTGAGAAGGAATTTGAAAATAAAGCGGTTGTTTTGAATTGTAAGAACGGACTGGTCGCCGCTAACCTTTTAAAATGTAATACGGTAGATATTGTGGTGACAGATATTAAAATGCCTTATATGAATGGAATCGAGCTGCTTGAATTTATCCGGGAGAATAATATTTCCTGTAAGAGCGTAGTGCTGAGCAGTTATGATGATTTTAATCTTGTCAGGGATGCCATGCGTGCCGGGGCTTCCGACTATCTGCTTAAGCCGGTGGATTTTCCGGCTTTGCATCATATTCTGTATAAACTGCTTACGGAAGTGATCATGGAACGCAGCAATGCTTTCGGAAGTAATGCTCCGGTCAATATGCAGAAACTTCTGGAGTCGTATCTGAAAGAGCATGTTATAAGAGATGCCGATCTGCTGGCATTTGAGGAAAAAAACATGCTGCGGCAGGATTCACCCTGTATTCTTGGCTGTGTCAAAATGGAATATCCTTCTTCTGAACGACTTTTCAAACTGCAGGAACAGATTCGGGAAGATCTGTATAATTGTCTGAATAAAAATCATATCCGATATAAGACAATATTGAGTGGTGAGGTTGCTTCCTGTTTTGTCTTTATGGTTTTTGTTGATGGTATGCCGTTACCCTGTCTGAATGCACTGACTCATTTTAAGGATATTCTGGTAGATAATGAATTAAAAATATGCATCAGTGAGGAACATTTGATTCTGGGAGAAATGTTTCCTGCTTTCTGCGAATGTATCTCCATGTTCGAGCAGGGATATTATGATCTTCCTCTGACGGATGTTCCGGTTTTGTATAAAGATGATGATATGGAGTCTGCTCTCGTCTCTATTACGGAAGCCTTGAATCTTTATGATATGAAAGATACATGGCGTCATCTTGTTCATTTTTTTGATATGTGTAACACGGTGAAGCCTTCTGTGAAGAAGGTACATAAATTGTTGAATGATATGCTTTATGAACTTCTGCGAAAGAATGCAAGGTATATTGAACCGTTGAGCCGGTTGAAATTTACGGAGCATGATATTTTTCATCAGATTGAGACGGCTCCCAGTCTGTCGATTCTGGAGAGAGAACTTTTTGAATCTCTGAATCATCTGGTGGAGACGGTGATCGCAGGACTGCCTGATAAAGACGATCATATCATTGAGAAAGCAAAACGATATATTGAGGATAATTATAATGATTATATTACCCTGGACGATATCGCCGCTCATGTCTATTTGAACAAGAGTTATTTTTCTACTTTTTTTAAAAATAAGGTGGGACTTACGTATCGGGAATACCTTCAAAATTACAGGATTCAGAAAGCGGTTGAATTGATCAGGAATTCTGACAGGAAGGTGTATGAGATCGCGCAGGCGGTGGGCTATAATGATTCTGCGCATTTTATTCGTGCCTTTAAGAAGGTGACAGGAAAGAATCCGGGTGCTTTCCGATAGGAAAAGGGCGGCAGCAGGTATTCAATTTCAGCAAAGTTATTAAGGTTGAATAAATTTTCTGATGAGCAATTAATGGAGGGAAAAATGATTTCATAATAAGACATTAAGCGCTTTTTGTTATATACTGTTTTTACCGAAACAATAATCTGCAAAGAGTAATGTCTTATTAAAACAGTATTGATGGAGAGGAGAATTTTAGTTATGAAGTGTTATGTGAAGGATTATCCCAGGCCGCAGTTTGTGAGGGATCATTGGGAGAATCTTAACGGGGCGTGGGATTTTCGTTTTGACGATGACAATGTCGGAGAGCGGGACAAGTGGTATGAGGGCTTTGAGAAAGAGTATGAGATTCAGGTTCCTTTTACCTATGAGACGAAGCTGAGCGGTATTCAGGATGAGAGACGTCATGACCATATCTGGTATGCGAAGAAGATCAACGTTGACGGCGGCAGGTTGGAGAAGGAGAATTTTGTTATTCATTTTGAAGGAAGTGATTTTCTGACGACACTGTGGGTGAACGGACAGAAGGCGGGCAGTCACAGAGGAGGCTATGCGAGATTTTCTTTTGATATTACCGATCTGGTGAAAGATGGGGAGAATACGCTGGTAGTCAGGGTAGATGACAGTTTTGATATGCAGCAGCCGAGAGGAAAGCAGCGCTGGTGTGATGAGAATTATCAGTGTTGGTATGTGCAGACGACGGGATTGTGGAAAACTGTGTGGACGGAGTATGTGCCGAAGGTGAGCTTAAAGACAGTTAAGATGACGCCGAATCTGGAAGAATGTACGCTGGAAGTGGAGTATCAGGTTGATGCACCCGATTGTATGTGGGACGGAAGCCTGAGTGTGGAAGCGACGGTTACTTTTGACGGTAAATTTATCAATAAAGTGTGTACGGCGGTAGTGTCCGAGCATGTGAATACAACGATTGATATTTCCAAAAAGAACAGTGGCTTTGCTTGGATTGTAAAAATGTGGAGCCCGGAAGAGCCGAATCTGTATGATGTTACTTTTAAGGTTATAAAAGATGCGGAAGTTTTGGATACGGTTGGTTCTTATTTCGCAATGCGTGAGATCCGGATCGAGCAGAGAAATATTCTTTTGAATGGAAGGCCGCTTTATCAGAGATTGATTCTGGATCAGGGTTATTGGAAGGATTCCCACCTGACGCCACCCAGTGAGGAGGCGTTGATCGAGGATATTGATAAAATCCATGCGCTGGGATACAATGGACTGCGGAAACATCAGAAGACAGAAGATGAGAGATTTTTATATTGGTGTGATGTGAAGGGTATGCTGGTATGGAGCGAAATGGCGGCGGCTTATGATTTCTCTGATTATGCGGTGGAAGAGTTTACAAGAGAGTGGTTGGAGATCGTGAAGCAGAATTACAATCATCCCTGTATCATTACATGGACACCATTTAATGAATCCTGGGGGATCAGTCAGGTGGAGACCTGTGAGAAGCAGCAGCATTTTACGGAGGCTATTTATTATCTGACCAAGAGCATTGACAAGTATCGTCCTGTGATTGTCAATGATGGTTGGGAACATACGATCTCGGATATCCTTACACTGCATGATTATGAGGAAGTGGGTAAGCTTTTGAAGAAGCGTTATGTTGATTGTGAGGAGGAAATTTACAGTACAGAAGTATATCACAGTCTCTTCAAGTCAGCTATGGCAAATGGTTATGACTATATTGGTCAACCTGTTATTATCAGTGAATATGGCGGTATCGCGTTTAACAATGATGACAACGGATGGGGCTATGGCAATAAGGTGAATACGGAAGAGGATTTTGTTAAGAGATTTGATAAGATTACTACCGCTGTTAAGGAAATTCCCTATGTGTGTGGTTATTGTTATACTCAGGTTTCTGATGTGCAGCAGGAGATCAATGGTCTGTTGGATAGTGATCGGAACTTTAAGGTCAATGCCGCTGTGATCAAGGAGATTAATGAGCGTCAGATTGGTTATTGGCGACAGATGTATGTAAAGCCTGCATCAGAATAGAATTAGTGACGAGTTACGTAAGGAAGTGGAAGATAGTACATTCTACAGAATAGTATAATCGGTATCAAAAAGCGGAGAGACACGAAACGTGATTGTTGTCTCTCCGCTTTTATGTGTGCCCGGTGGGCACACGTTCTAACGGGTGAAAGTCCCCAATCTGCC
>OFFE01001319.1_pt1 | contig 18220 bp, 16 predicted proteins | sample 1521371 | NCBI WGS metagenome assembly OFFE01 (sample SAMEA3504131, study PRJEB24116) | mouse gut metagenome | biome: mouse gut; feature: mouse-associated habitat; material: faeces | place: Denmark | collected 2011 | reverse complement strand
TGCAGTGCAACCCGACTGCAGACCGCCAGCCAAATACTTTCCCGAAGACTCCACTGTAAATCCTGGCGGTCTGGAGTATATATCGGCATGAATCCAGGATTTATGACTGCTGTCTGCGCCCCGCCTCCTGCTCCGCCTGGCTTTTGCGCAGATATACGGGGCTGTGCGCCGCGGCGGGCACGATCCTGCCCTGCCTGAAATACACTGCTCCCAGCGCCGCTATGGAGGCCGCCCGCTGCCTGTTGCTGCCTGCCGGCGCCAGCGCGTAGGGCACGCCGCAGTGCGCTCGGATAGCTTCCCTGTAGACGGGAACCCCATCCCCCAGGAAAGTCACGGGCCTGCCCAGGGCCGTGAGCTTCTCCAGCAGCTCTTCTATGTCGATCGGAGTCTGGGGAATGACCGTGTGCAGCGCGAAGCCCTCCCCCTCCGGCAGGAATTCGCAGGCCGCGGCGTATACCTGGTTCCGCCTGGCATCCATCAGAGGGCAGACCAGCCTGTCCGTCCCCCAGAGGTTCCATGCCAGCCCCTCCAGGGTGGGCACCTCCACCAGAGGCTTCCCCAAAGCAAGGCCCAGCCCCTTGGCGGTGGCGGAGCCGATGCGCAGCCCCGTGAAGGAGCCGGGGCCGGAGGCTATGGCTATGGCATCGATGGTGTCCATGTCCAGCTCCACCATGTCCCGCAGCTCCTCCAGCATGGGCAAGAGGGTCTGGGAATGCGTCTTCTTATGATTCGTGGTGTATTCCGCCACCAATGCATCGTCCTCCACGATGGCTACGCTGGCCACCAGGCCGGAACTGTCCATCCCTAATATCTTCATATCTTCCTTCCCGCTATGTCCTCTAACAGCACATCCAATCACTTGGAAAATCTTTTCACATGGATGCGTCTATAGTCGAAGCCTTTTTCCAGATCCTTTTCTATGGTCACCTGTATGGAATCCTCCGGCAGAATCTCCTCTATCAGATTGGCCCATTCTATGAGGCAGACTCCCTCCCCGTAAAAGCAGTCCTCATAGCCGATCTCCTCCATCTCCTCCACATCCGCGATGCGGTAGACGTCGAAATGGTAGAATGGCATCCTGCCGTCCTCATATACCTGCAATATCGTAAAGGTAGGGCTGTTCACCGGGCCTTCCACGCCCAGGCCTCTGGCGAATCCCTGGGTGAACACGGTCTTGCCCACCCCCAGGTCCCCGGTCAGGGTATAGACCTGCCCCGGCGCGCATATCTCTCCCAGACGCTGCCCCAGCGCGGCCGTGTCCGCTGCGGACCGGGACTCCAGAACCACCGTCTTATCCGTATCAAGTTCTTCTATTATCTTTTTTACGTCTATATCCATTCGTTTCCCTGTCTGTCCGAAGCCGTGGCCTGCGTGGACGTGCGGCATCGTGCCCGCCCGCTTCCGCCCTGCAGTTTATTTCCAGCCCGTGCCCTGTCCCTCTGTGCTCCGCCGTCCCGCGGCCTGTCTCCCGCTTCCCTGCTGCCCCGAAAGCCTCAGGCGCGTATCTTCACCTTGGCCGGGGGCATATGAGTGGAAATCATCTCGATCACCGCCGCCTGCCGGTCTCCCAACTGGCGCCTGGGGAAGATTGTTCCATTGATAGGCGAGGTGTAGAGGATGATGCTCCTGCCGGTGGACACCGCCTTGTGCATGTATTCCCATGCCATCTTCTCCTGGGCATCCCCCTGGGAGATGGTCAGCCCCTCGTCGTCCAGAGTATAGTGAAGCGGCTCCTGGAATGCGGCATTGGAGAGAATCTGGCTCCTGCTCCTCAAAAAAAGCGTCCATGGCAGATAGAGCAGCATCACCAGCCCCAGAACGATGAAGATCCACTGCTTCGTGGCCAGGGCGAACAGAATCAGAACCCCGCCGAAAGCGCTGCCCAGGATGCCCGCCGGGCTGTTGTAGGAATGCCGCAGCATGTAGTCGTATAAATCCCCTGCTTCTATCTTGATGGTCAGTTCCAGCATACTTCTCCCCTGCCGCCCGAAATCGGCCTGTCGCATTTTATTCCACGAAAAAGCACCCACAGAGCAGGTGCTTTTGTGTCCATCTGTCATTTTACTCTAAAAATCCGAAAAAAGCAAGAAATTTTACTGCAGCCTTCCCTCAATGCGGCGGATCTCAGCCGTATCCTGTCCGGCTTTGATGATGGGGCTCAGGGGTTTGTAGATCAGCAGCGTCACCAGAGACACGCCGGCTCCCTTGATCAGGTTCAGAGGCGCGACGCAGGCCACCACGAAGCTGATGATGCCTCCCTCCGCCAGGGGGTTCACGGCGCTGCCCATCTCCAGCAGGCTGTCCAGAGGCATGCCGTAGAGCTTGGAGAACGCCGGGAGCAGGTAGACGGCGTTGAAGGCGGTGCCGAACACGGTGAGGATGGCGGTGCCGACGGCGCAGGCCGCAATCGCCGTCTTCCTGCTCTTATGGAAGGCATAGATGGCGGAGGCGGGCAGGATGAAGCTGCAGCCGATGACGAAGTTTGCCAGGTCGCCCACAAAGGCTGTGGAAGTCCCCTTGATGAAGAGCTTCAGCAGGATCTTGATGAACTCCATCATCACCCCTGCCGCCGGGCCGAAGGCGAAAGCTCCCACCAGAATGGGCAGCTCGCTGAAGTCCAGCTTGTAGAAGCCGGGGGCGAAGGGCAGCGGGAAGTCGAACAGATGCAGGATCATGGCGATGGCAGAGAACATGCCGATCATGGCCAGCTTCCTGGTGGTGAAGACCGGCCCTGTCACACCGTTCTTTTTCCCGGCGGCCTTCTCCAGCAGCAGCGCCGCGATGAATACCAGCATGATGATCATAAAGAAGCTCAGGACATACATGGCGTTCTCCGCCACATTTTGGAACAGTTCGTTCATTTTACTTTTCCTCCACTTTTCTAAAGATTGTTTTGGAAAATTCTCCTCTGCGCGGGCCTGCGCATGAAAAAGCCCCGAACCGTGACGATTCGGGGCGGGTTTCCATACCTTTGTGCACAGGATGTACTTCCAGGGCAGCCTGCTGCAGCCAGGACATGCCGCCTGAAATAAACCTGTGACAGATACTTCTTCTTTCATCCAGACTTTACTGTTGGTTCCGGACTTTCACCGAATCAGCCGTGACAAAAATCTGCTTCCATGCAAATCTCCTGCCCCGGGTCGCGGACTATACCGCCAGTAGGGAATTCTGCCCGCCAAACCGTCAAGATTTCGCAGGAGTCACCCGACCCCGAAGAATTTTCTGTTAAATTTTTGCAGAAGACTTCTTTTGTCTTCTGTCAGGTACAAAACATATTATAATACAGTTTCTTCCGGAAATCAAGATTTTTTTACGTTCCTGCCGCAAATCCGGGCAGCGCCGCAATATCCTCCCGGGTATATTTTTTTGCCGGGAAAACAATACTTTGTTCCCTGAAAACTTCCTCCAAAATTCTGTGTTCCAGTTCCCTTCTTCGTTTCAGGTGTTCCAGCAATCCTTCCGGTCCGGACAGGGCATTGGCCTTTCCAAAAGGTGACGTCTCCAGGTACTGCAGCATCATGGGAAACCACAATTCCCTTCCCTCCTCATCGGAACGTTCCTTTCTGATTATGTCAATTCCCTCCGCAATATTCTCCACGTCCAGATAGATAATTCTGTATGTTTTTCCGGCCAGAATATCCTTTAAATTTCTGTAAAATTCCAGGATTTCAGCATCCGTCATCATAAGATACAGCATCTGGTTTTCCACAATATTCTGAAAAATGGAGCACTCAAAAATCTGTCCCTGTCCGCTCCATCTCCCGAAGCGTGAAAAAATGACACGCTCAAAAGCTTCCCTGTCCAGATTTCCGTTATAAATCTCATACCGCTCCAGATCCTTGTGGAATCCCGGAATATCCGTCAGTATCCGGGTATAACAGATAATCTTCCGCTCCCCTTCCGCCACGGTTTTTTCCCGGATTTCTTCCCGGAGCGCCGGATATCGTTCCAGCACCTCCCCATACTCTTTTTCCGTGGTATAGGCACACCATGCCATTTCCACCGGAGAAAAATCCCCTTCCCGGAAGACCTGGTACTCTTTCCCCATATCTGCCAGGCGCTGCACGAAAGTGGTTTTTCCCGCCCCCTGTATTCCCTCCACAAAGTAACTTGTCTGTGCATTCGTATGATCCATAAGTCCTCCCTTGTAAAAACAAAATGACTGCCATCCATTATGCGACGGAATTCCGGGATTGTCAATCCTGCGCTGCCCTGTCCCCGTTTACTGCTTTTACAGCCATCCGGAAACAATGTTTTGCGGCCTTTTTGAAACCAGTTCCCCAATATCTGTCAAAAGCAGGCCGGCGAAAAAGGGATTGACAGATGTCCTGAAGGGTAATACCATCACAATAATACAAATTTTCTGCCCCAGCTGGTACCCGGAGGCAGGAAAGAAAACGAAAAACCAGGAGGAAGGCCATGTTTCGCTTATGGGCAAAAATTTTTAAAGACAATCGTATGTTAAAGGACACCTGCATAGAAGATGCCGGCACGGACACACGCACCCATAAAGTGTTCCATGCCCTGGATGAAATCTGTTATCAGTTTGATCTGGGAAAACCTGTCTGGCTGGACAAAACCATCTCGGATTTCAAGCGTTACCGCAAGGCACGCTTTACCCAGGACAGCTTTATGGAAAGCATCGACTTTGATTATTTGGAAATTCAGATAATTGAGGAAGATTAGGGTTGACATTTTCCCAATCCGGGTATAATATTTATTGTAATACGTGGTTTTGAAAACTATGTGACAAAGTTATTGTAATCGTAACATAGTTTACATTACTCCCATATATTGATTATGTATGCTGAAAGCGTACGTCCCCGGCAGCCGGAAATGCCGGACCGGGCCGCGGAAAGCGTACATCACCGAAAAGCAGTTCACAGACAAAAATATGCATTTTTCAGGAGGTGTCAATATGCAGATTACAATAAGAGAGCCCGGAAGCGCCATCACACATTTTGTAGGCATGATGCTGGCCGTGTTTGCGGCAGTACCGCTGCTGGTAAAGGCCGGTGTTTCTTCAGACGGAAAACATTTTGCCGCCATGGCCATTTTTATGGCAAGCATGATATTGCTTTACGGAGCCAGCGCCGCTTACCATTCCGTAAACCTGAGCGGAAAGTCCCTGCGGATTTTCCGGAAGCTGGATCACATGATGATTTTCGTGCTGATCGCCGGTTCCTATACCCCGGTATGTCTCATTGTGCTGGGCGGGAACCTGGGATATACCCTGCTGACTCTGGTATGGGGTATCGCCGCTGCAGGCATGATCATCAAGGCATGCTGGATCACATGCCCCAAATGGTTTTCTTCCATTATTTACATCGCCATGGGCTGGGTATGTGTCCTAGTGTTCGGAAAACTGCTGGATACCCTTTCCACCGCGGCATTCCTGTGGCTGCTGGCCGGAGGCGTGATTTATACCGCAGGGGGCATTATTTACGCCCTGAAGCTCCCCCTTTTCAATTCCAGGCACAAAGAATTCGGTTCCCATGAGGTATTTCACTTATTTGTCATGGCGGGAAGCGTATGCCATTTCATCTTCATGTATTCCTATGTGGCATAACAAGGCCGTCCGGCCCCGAACCCTCCTGACAGGAATCCGAACCCGGAGAGAAACTTTCCTTCTCCCGCTTACCGCGCTCCCATCTGGCGGCATCCTTCCTTGTAATCCGGCAGGGGAAGGCCCCTCTCCGCTGCTTGCGCGCAGGGGGTGCATATGAAAATATGCACCCCCTGCGTCATTCTTTTGTATCGTCAGCTTCAGTCCCGCAGAATATGGATTCTGTCCCTCTCCCGATCTGTCTCAGTCCTCATATCCATTGGGATTGTTCTTCTGCCATCTCCAGGAATCCTCACACATCTCCCGGATGCCGTACTGGGCTTCCCATCCCAGCTCTTCCTTTGCCAGGGCTGCATCCGCATAGCAGGCCGCAATATCGCCTTCCCTTCTGGGCTTAATCACATAGGGCACTTTCACCCCTGTGGCTTCCTCAAAGTTTTTGACCAGGTCCAGCACACTGTAGCCCACGCCGGTGCCCAGATTATAAATGCGCAGACCACCCTTCTCCTGGATCTTTTTCAGCGCCTTCACATGTCCCAGCGCCAGGTCCACCACGTGAATATAATCCCGGACACCTGTTCCGTCCGGCGTGTCGTAATCATCACCGAATACGCCCAGCTGGGGAAGCTTGCCCACTGCCACCTGGGTGATGTAGGGCATCAGATTGTTGGGAATTCCGTTGGGATTCTCCCCCATGGTGCCGCTCTTGTGCGCACCGATAGGATTAAAGTAGCGAAGCAGTATCACATTCCACTCCGTGTCGGCTTTCTGGATATCCGAAAGAATCTGCTCCAGCATGGATTTCGTCCAGCCGTAAGGATTTGTGCACTGTCCTTTGGGGCAGTCTTCCGTGATGGGAATCACGGCAGGATTTCCGTATACGGTTGCGCTGGAGGAGAAGATAATGTTCCTGACACCATGTTTCCGCATCACATCCACCAATGTCAGGGTACCGGAAATATTGTTCTCATAATACTCCCAGGGCTTCTGTACGGACTCGCCCACCGCCTTCAGTCCCGCAAAATGTATCACTGCATCAATGGATTCCCTGGTGAAGATATCCTCCAGGGCATCCCGGTCCAGGATATCCGCCTTGTAAAAAGGAACTTTTCTGCCGGTGATGGCTTCCACCCGCTGAAGGGATTTTTCACTGGAATTACATAAATTGTCAACCACCACAACTTCATAGCCCGCATTCTGCAGTTCCACCACCGTATGGCTGCCGATAAATCCGGCGCCTCCCGTCACCAAAATTTTCATAGCGTCCTCTTTTCTGCCCGCCGCCCGTTGTGCCGGGCCACAGCGGGCCAACTACTGTATTATGTTTTCTTTACAGTTACAGAATACTAATTATTTCCGCTTATCTCAATATTTTTATGTTGCAGGAAACTGTCGAAATGTTATATGGCTGCTGTACCTCCGCTTTTTACAGCTCCACTCCGTTCTCCTGAAGAAGCTTCCTGGCGCTTTCCACGGAATCCACACCCGTTTTATTTTTAATGGGCGCAAATTCCTTTTCCCGCACCACTTCAAAAGGAAGACAGCTCTCCATCTGGTGGATCATGTCCAGCACAAGATTCTCATATTTATAACCGTTGGCCGCCTCCGGCTTCACCAGACTGCCAGTCTCGTCCAGATAAGGAATCTTTTTCTCCACAAGATGCAGGGGAAGGCTCAGTTCCAGCACTCTTTCCAGCTCCGCCACACTGAACAGATAGTTCAGGATTACCCCGAAATTGTAAGAAGGCTCCCCGTTTTCGTCCTTTGCCTCCATCAGTTCTTCCGTCATATCGTAATATTCCACAATGGAAGGCCTGCCATCTTCCAGACACACGGCTCCCACCTTCTCGTCCGGCGTCACCTTGCGCACCACCTTGGCTCCCACCACACAGTTTTTCTGAATGGTAGCGCCGATAAAGCAGGGATCCGCAATCCTCTGGAGTACATTGTCCACCGCAAAGACATTCAGCCACTGGATTCCCTCTCTGTGCACCAGGTCCAGAAGCCCTGCATCCTTCAGGGAGATAAACCAGCCCCCGTTCCCGTTGGGAGAACTGGCCAGCTTTCCCTTGCCCTCCAGGTAAATCTTCCCGTTATAGTCTGTGGCTACCGCCATTTTCTGCATGAAAAAGTGCACATATTCCTCTTTATACCCAAAATAAGCATGTTCCTTCAAAAAACTGACAGTCTTGTCATTATTCTTGTCGCTGGTCATCACAAACAGATGCAGCCAGGTTCCCGTCTGACGCACCACATCCATAAGATTATGTACCAGGCACTCAAAAATATACAGTTCCCTGGTAATTCCCACATTATATACACCCTTTGGATCATCAGATCCAAGCCGGGTTCCCATTCCTCCTGCCAGAAGCACGGCTCCAACCCTGCCTGCCCGGATGGCCTCGGTTCCCACCGCGGTGAAAGCTTCCCGGTTTGCCTCGATCTCAGGAAGCTGCATGGACGCCAGCGGCGTGATCACCCCTCTTTTCAGCAGATCCTCCTGATGCCTGCAGGAATCCAGAATGCTCATATCGGCAGACTCGATCTGGGCAAGCAGATTTGTCTTTTCTTCCTGGGATAATTCCTCATAATACTTCAGGACATGCTCCTGACCATATTTTTCCACTTTTTCCTTCGCCTGTGACAATGTCATGCTCATTTTCTCCCTCTCCTTTCTCCGGCACCGGTCCTGCGTGCCACTCCCTTCTACTGCCGTGTCAGAGTCCGGAATCCACAGCAGTTTCCTGATCCGTGGAGGGAAATCCGCACGGGATAATCCCTTTCCGGCTCCCTTCGCGCAGCCCGGCAGCCTGTCTGATATCACATAAAAAGTATATCATAAAACCAACTGTTTTCAAAGTGTTTTCGCCCTTTCAGGGCTTTTTTTCACGGCAGTTCCAGCTCCCGGAAAAAATCATCTTCCCCGGTGCACGCCTCTCCCGCGTTCAGAAAATAGGCCTTCATCTCAGGGTAATTCTCTCCCATATCGGCAAGAATGCCATCAAAATTATCGCGTGTAATGCAGCCCAGGCCGGCGAACAAGGCATAATAGGCCCTCTACCCGCCATACCCCTGCCACACCACCTGCCAGGTCTCTTCCCCGGCCCGGCCGCCCCTGGTGAGGCTGCGCAGATATTCTTCCAGTTCCTTTTGCAAAAAAGGCTCCAGACCCTGGGGATGCAGCAGGCGCAGCAAAGCCAGTCTGACCTTCTCCTTCCGTTTTCCGCTGGCATAGGCTTCCGGCTCCATGCCGCAGAAATCTTCCTCCCCGCACACGGCCTGGTGAAAGTACCCTTCCCGGTCCCGGGTTTCCAGCAGGGTCCGCAGTCTGGCATCCCATTTTGCAAGCCATTCGGCGCCACCCGCCCCGGGCAGGTCCAGCAGCCAGGGGGCATCCATCATTGTCACCGCCGCTGCCAGAAGCTGTGACACATCGCCCCCGGCCGGACACTCCTCCTGCTTTCTGTCTCCCACGACTATCTGCCGCAGCGCCCGGCAGCCCTGAAACACCGATTTTCCGAAGCGGATGTTTTTCCCGGGAAAGCAAATCCGCACAAGGCCGCTGCACTGCGCAAAAGCCCAGTCTCCCACTTCCTCCGTTCCCTCAGGCACACAAATACTGTAAATCCCTTTCTGTCCCAGAAATGCCTTCCTGGCAATTCCCCTGACCGGGCATCCTTCTATCTGCCCGGGCAGTTCCAGTTCTGTCCTGGCGCCTTCATATCCTGTGATGTACGCTTTCCCCTTCCGGATTTCGTAATGCAGCACACCCTTTCCCATATCCGCCCCCATGGGCCTCACTCCTTCCCGTCATCCGGCTCTTTGGTCAGTCAGATTTCAGAAGCTCCGCCTCAATCTGTCCCAGCAGTTCATTCCTGCGTTCGCTCAGCATCATTGCCTCGCTGTATTTTGCATAATCATCACTGCCGAAAGCCGCCAGGAACCGCGCACCGTAAGTATTTCCGGTGAGTTCCGTCACCAGCACAAGCATCTCGTTTCCCTGGCCGAAAGCCCTCTCCGTGAATACAAACAAAGCGTGCAGCCGGGACTTTGTCAGATCTGTTTCCCTTTTCAGCTCCAGGATCCGGTCATGATACATTTGTTTCAGATGTGAATATACCCCTTCCCAGTTTCCGCATTCCCGGCTCTCCCGGATTCCCTTCTCCAGGAATCCGATGACGGCGCTGTGTTTTTTCCGGTTTTCGTCGGACAGGGAATTTGCGTTCCGCAGTCTCTCCAGCAGCTGCCTCCTCCCGAAAATCATTTCCTCCAGGCCGGGCAGCACCTCTCTCTGCGGCTTGCCTCCCAGACTCGTCAGACAGTTTTTCAAATCCGTGAGAAATGCCGCCTGTTCCATCACGGACTGCATCTGTGTCTCAACACTGTCCAGAAGGATTCCCATAAGGGAAATCCTCTCGTCAAACGGGGCCTTCCGGGCCTTTTCCAGGATACCGGGCGAAGGTTCCCCCTCCAGAATGGAAGAGATGCCATAATCCCTTCTGTATTTCTGATACAGCTCATAATAAGCAGTAAATTCCCGGACAATCCCTTCGTTCCGAAGATACTGCCCCACCAGCGCCTCGTCCACAGGGAGCTGTTCCTCTTCATGAAGCAACAGGATTTCCGACAAATCCTCCCAACCCCTGGCCGTTACATACCCCCATCCTCCGGGCGTCATCTCCATCTTGTAAAAATGGTCTTTTTTCAGGTCAAGGTAACCGGTAACGGAACCGTGGATATGCTTTCCTGCAGCATATTCCTTCCACACCCCATAATCCGGCTCCACCTCCATAATCTTCAGGCGGTCCATGGTGGCCACGTCAAATTCCCGGACGGATCTGTTGTATTCCGGAGGATTTCCAGCCGTCACAATAACCCAGCCCGGGGGAACCTTATGGCGGCCGAATGTCTTGTACTGCAGAAACTGCAGCATAGCCGGGGCAAGCGTCTCGGACACACAGTTGATCTCGTCCAGAAACAGAATTCCCTCCTCCATGCCTCCCGCCTCCATGGTATCATACAGAGACGCGATAATCTCGCTCATGGTATACTCGGAAACGTTTCTCACATTTCCCCCATAATTCTTCTCCGCGATATAGGGCAGCCCCAGTGCAGACTGTCTGGTATGATGTGTCATGGAATAAGACACCAGCGCAATTCCCAGCTCCTGGGCAATCTGTTCCATGATGGCGGTCTTGCCGATGCCGGGCGCCCCCAGCAGAAAAACCGGACGCTGTCGGACTACCGGTATTCTGTATTCCCCCAGATTGTCTTTTTTCAGATAAAGATTTACCGTATTTTTGATATAACTCTTCGCCTGCTTTATATTCATGTCAAATATTTCCCTGTTGCAAAATATCTAAAGTCTGTTCCTCCGGAGTGCAGGCCGGAAGACGGCTTCCGGAACATCCCGGGCCGGGTTCAGGAAAGCCGCACTTTCTCCCCGCTGTGCACATATTCCAGTTTGGCGCCCATGATCTCCTTCATCATCCGGTAGGGGATCTCCCCCGTACAATGTCCTGTATAAAATCTGGTATTCATCTTACACAGTTCCGTGGCAGTCTGTCTGATCAGCTCCAGATCCGCCTCCCCGTAGCCGTTCTTTCTGTTCATATGGAATCCGCTGACCACCGCCTCCGGGTCGCCGCCGAAAATCTCCCGGTACCTGTCCAGAATATTGAGAATCCCATTGTGGGCACAGCCTGAAATTAGCACCCGTTTTCCCCTTTCCTCCACCACCAGATACTGTTCGTGAAGAAATTCGTCCTGGATAAAAGTCCCGTTTTCTTTTCGCTTCAGCTCCCTGTTGCCCCGGGGCCACAGCCGTCTTCCCCTCACCTGTCCGAACAGAAACAATTCCCTGTCAATTCTCCTGTCCCCTTCCAGCCACACTGCCTGCGGAAGCTTCTTTATCCCGGAAGCCATGCCGATATATCTCTCCCCCGCCCCGTTTATATGATAATATGCTTCTCCCGCCAGCCGCTGCAGGTAAATCACTGCCTCCGGATATTTCTCCGCAAAAAGAAGCAGGCCTCCCGTATGGTCATAATGGCCGTGGCTCACAATCACCGTGTCTGTCTGCCCCAGGTCAATTCCCAGCTTTTGGGCATTTTCCAGAAACGCCCCCGTGGCACCCGCGTCTGCCAGAATTTTGTGTTTCTCCGTCTCAATATAAAAACTCAGACCATGTTCACAGTGACATCCGGGATGTCCTTCCGTGTTTTCTATCAAATTGACAATCTGCATTTTTCCTCACATTTCCATATCCAGCACTGCCTTTATGCCCCAGGGCGGCACCGGGGGCATATTCCCATCCTCCCTGGGAAAGACGAAAATCACCTGGTAATCCGGCATCCGTTCCGGATAAATCCCGTAGCCGTCCGTAAAATAAATCAATCCCTTCAGGTTCTCAAATTCCCGCCGCGCCCGCAGACTCTCCACATAGGAAAACGCAGGCCTGAAATCCGTTCCGCCGAATCCCCTGAGCTTTCCCCTGCGAAGAAACGCTTCCAGGTCTTCCGCGCAGGTCAGTTTCGTATCCTCCTGTACCTGGTGGTCACACTGAATAATATGCACATTCATTTTGTGAAAAAAGTTCTCCCTGGCCTTCAGGATGGAATATGTTTTCCGCAGAAAGGTTTTCACCGTTTCTCCCCTGCAGGAGGCAGAAGTGTCAATGACAATGGCAAATTCCCTCACCTTCCGGCTCTCCCTGTATTCCAGCGGTTCTATCAGGGGAAGATTTCCGTAGTGCTCCAGCCCATAGGTGTAGTATATCAGGTCAAACTCTTCCTGACTCACCTTCAGTTCCTCCCCGGTCACCGCAAAACGGCCCAGCATTTGAGCGTAATCATATTTTTCCCTTACGGCTTCCTCCAGATTCTCTTCCAGACTCTCCGTCCCCCGCTTTGCTTCCGCAAAAGACTTTAGCTGTGTCTTCACCCGCTGGCTGATCTTTTTCCACTGTTCCTGCGTCATTTCCAGCCCTTCCGCGGATTTCCACAAAAAATGCCGGTCCCTGGTAAACAGCATCCGCAGTTCCTCTTCCTGCCCTGCGGACAGATTTTCGCCCAAATACCGGTAAAGCCTCTCCGCGGTGAGCGCGCCGGCCCGGTTCTTCAGAAGCTCCAGAGTCTTCCTGGCAGAGGCATCCTGCCTCAGCTCCATCCCCCCGGGCTGCATCTCCAGAATCACGTTCTCCACGGCAATATCCGCCGCCAGATCCCATCTTGCCGCATCCATTTTATCATACTGGTAATTGTGGAAAAAGACACAGTGCAGCATCATGTGCAGACAGGCCCGGGACACTGACCGGGTGTCCGCGCGATAACGTTTCAGCGTATCCAGGGGATCGTAAAAACAAAAGCTCCCGTCCGTTGCAAAACCCTCCAGCCCCGGACGTTCCCGGCAGGGCAGCCCGGCCAGCGCCCTGTCAAAAAAACGCAGGTGCATCAGAATGTCGTCACGGGCAATGCCCATAACCTGACGGGCCAGGGATGAAATTTTAACGGTATCAGCGCCCATGCCATTCTCCCTGCTTTGTCAGTTTTCCACTCCGGCATCCAGCAGCAGTTCCACAATCTCGGTATATCCCGCCTCAGAGGCATAATAGAGGGCACTGTGCCGGTCATTGTCCACTTTGTTTCCATCGGCCCCCTTCTCCAGAAGCATGGCTGTAAAATCATTCCTGCCGTTTCTGGCCGCCAGAATCAGGGGCGTCTCCCCATCAGAATTCTTTTGATTGATATCTGCCCCTGCCGCCAGCAATGCCTTCCCCACAAAAAGCTCTCCGTCGGAGGCGGCTATGTGCAGCGGCATAATGCCGTCCGCATCGGCGCAGTCCGGACTGGCGCCGGCGGACAGCAACAGTTCCGTAATCATCAGGTTGGATCTGCGCACTGCCAGGATCAGGGGCGATTCCCCATCGTCATTGAGTCTGTTCACACTGGCCGGGTCTTTTTCCAGCAGAACCTTCACCACCTCACTCTGCTCATTCCAGCAGGCGTGGTGAAGCGTGGTATTTCCGTAAGCATCCGCATGGGCTTTTGCCTGGGACAGCGCGCCCACCAGCTCCCGCAGTCCGGCCGATGTGGCATAATCCACGGCCATGCGGCTGTCATTGTCCCTGATGGTGATATCCGTCTCCGGAAGCGCAATCAGCTTCAGGGCAGTGTCGCTTTTTCCGTTCTCCGCCAGCACCATCAGGGGTGTCACCCCATTGTTGTCGGTACAGTTCACATCGGCCCCCGCGTCCAGCAGCAGAGAAATAATCTGGAAATTTCCCTTCTCCGCGGCATAGTGCAGCGGCATCCGGCTTTTCTGATTTCCCAGACAGGCATCCGCGCCATTGTCCAGCAGCAGTTTCACCAGATCCCTGGAACCTTTCGCACAGGCATAAATCAGAGGAGTATTGCCGGATTCATCCCTCTTATTCACATCCACGCCGCCCCGCTTTAAAAAGGTCTGGACGACCCCTTTCTGATTATTCCTGCATGCCTGCAGCAGCAAATTGTCCAATTGCATAATTTCTCTCCTTCTGTCCTGTCTGCCATCGTTGGTCTCCTCCGTGCCCCCTGCCATGCAAAGCGAAAATGGGATTTAGCGCTGCAGGCTCTCCTCCTGCAGTCTGTCAAATTCTGCCAGACACTCATCCACCGTGGCGCCGTTCAGCAGATTCCTCACAATGATACATGTGTTTCCCCACTGTTCCACTTTCATTCCCGCATTGGATCCCAGTACATATACATTTTCCCTGATTCTGTCGTTCAGGGGCTTTAACGCAGGAATACAGTCCACCTCCACATTCCTGGAGGGCGAAATCACTTTGTTTGTCTCGGTATAGATCTGCAGGCACTCATCCGAAAGAATCTCATCCAGAACATCCAGCGCATCCTCCAGATGCTCGGCGTTGGCGCCAACGCCGTACCCGGTCATGGAAACCACCGGCATCTGTCCCATACTGCTGGGAAATCCGATGACCTGCAGTTCAAAATCTGTTTTTCCATAGGCAGTCTCCGTGTTTGCAGCTCCCCAGTAAGCCATCACTATGGGCGTCCTGCCGGCCAGGAAATCCGGTCCCTCACCATCGATGGCCTCGCTGACAAGCGCGGTTTCGGCATCAATATAGCCATGGTCCATCAGTTCTTTCAGAAATTCAAATCCCGGGCGCAGATAATCACTGTATTTTTTCTCTCCCCGGTTCAGTGCCTCTATCTCTGCCTCCGTATTTCCTCCGTTATATAAATCCGCATACCCCAGGGCAAATACAAAATTCTCCAGCCACCACCGGTTGGCGCCGATAGGTGTTTCAATCCCGTTTTCCCGGAATACCCTGCAGCACTCCAGCAGGTCTTCCGGTGTCTCCGGCAGTTTCAGGCCATACTTGTCAAACAGATCTTTATTGACAAACAAACCGTGGGCTACGACTTCCTGGGGAATTGCCACCAGTTTTCCGTCCACCGTGTTGGCAGTGTGAACCACATCCCTTAAATTTTTTGCGCTTTCCAGCCCTGACAAATCTGCCAGCAGCCCTTCCGCCCCCAGCATCTGGATGGTATCGGGATTTAACAGATACAAATCGTCCATGTTATTCCGTACTCTGTCAATTGTCACCTCGTCATAGGTCTTCTCCTGATGATTTTCTGCGGTATAAGTTCTATAATCCACCGTCAGGCCCAGTTTCTCCTCTGCCCGGCTCACCGTCAGGTCAAATGCGCTTCTGGCCAGATTATCGGCATCCGGTTTTGACTTCTCCATTGGGCCAAACAGATTCACCACTTTTTCCAGGTTATCTTCATATACAATCAGTGTGGCATCGTCCTCCGTCTTTTTCCCGCAGGCTGCCAGATTCAGCGCCGCCATCCCTGCCAGGCATATGATTATCAGTTTCCTGAAAATTACTTTTTTACTTCCTGTCATCTTACATTCCTTCCCCTGACACATATTTGCTTATCACTTGCTTCAGCAGATTCACATCAATGGGTTTTGACAAATGGACATTCATCCCTGCAGCCAGGGCTTCCTTCTCGTCTTCCGCGAAGGCATTCGCCGTCATGGCTATGATGGGGATCTTGGCCGCATCCCTGCGCTGCAATGCCCGGATAGCCCTGGTTGCGTCATAACCGTTCATCACCGGCATCTGGACATCCATCAAAATCGCGTCAAACTCACCTTCCCCGGCCTCTGCAAATCGTTCCACGGCCAGTTTTCCGTTTTCCACGATCTCGCACGCAACTCCTTCCATCATCAGAATCTCCCTCAGAATTTCCGCATTGATCTCATTGTCTTCTGCCGCCAGGAAATGCAGTCCCTTCAGCAGGCTCTCCTCTGTCCTGTCCGGTTTATTTTTGTCTTTTTGTTCTTTCTCCATTTCCGCAATCTTTTCTTTGAATGCAGAAACAAAAAACGGTTTTGGAAGTATCTCTGCATTTTTCAGGCATGCCGCAGCCTCCAGCCCCTCCGCGTCAGAAGCTGCCAGGAACAGAATCCGCGTCCTGCACTGCATCATCTCCTGTATCTTTTTGGCTGTATCTATATTGACCGTCCCCTGCAAATCCCAGTCAAGCAGGACCACCTGGTACTCTTTTCCTGCCTCTGCCCCCTGCTGCACCAGAAGCAGGGCCTCCTCCGCATCCTCTGCAGTATCCACTGTCACATCATTGTCTGACAGCAGCATTTTAATATCCCTGCAAAGTTCCGCCTTATTCTCCACTGCCAGAATCCGGGAAATACCATGCTCCTCCCAGAACTGTTTATCTACCTGGCTCTCCGGAATGCGGAATTCCAGTTCCACCCTGAAAAGGCTCCCTTTGTCCACCTGGCTGGTAACATCTATGGTTCCTCCCATAAGTTCTATGATATTCTTCGTAATTGCCATGCCCAGTCCTGTTCCCTGGACTTTGTTTGTGGTACTGTTCTCCGCTCTGGTGAAGGCATCAAAAATAACTTTCAGATATTCCTGCGTCATTCCGTAGCCATCATCTTCCACCTCAATCCTGATATGCTCATACTGGGCGGAGCGCTGCTTCAGCCCGATAATCCGAAACCAGATATTTCCTCCCTCAGGGGTATATTTCACCGCATTGGAAAGCAGATTGATCAGGATCTGGTTGATTCTGGTCTCATCCCCCAGAAGGCATTCATGCCGGATTCCCGTCACATCCACATGAAACCTCTGATTCTTTGCCTTTACCATGGGCCGGATTATGGCATCCACCGCGGAAACCAGGTCGCTTAAGGTAAATTCTCCCACCGCCAGAACAACTTTCCCGCTCTCAATCTTGGAAATGTCCAGGACATCATTGATCAGGTGAAGCAGATGCTGTCCGGACGCTATAATTTTTTTCGTGTATTCGCGCACCTTTTCCGGGTTTTCCGCATCCCTTGTCAGCAGACCCGCAAACCCCAGAACCGCGTTCATGGGAGTGCGGATATCATGGGACATGTTGGAGAGAAACATTGTCTTGGAATTACTTGCAATCTGTGCCGCCAGCAGCGCTTCCGCCAGCTGCGCATTGTGCTGCTCCCTTTCTGCCTCCTGCTCCTTCCGGATCTTGTTCTGCTGTCTCTGGTTTAAATAATATAAGAGACAGCACAGGAAAAAGGCAACCAGCATCACAAGAACCACTATAAATATATTCTGGTTTACCGTCCTTCCTTCCTGCTGGATGGCCTCTATGGGCACATAGCCGATCAGGTAGATGGCGCCATCGTTCACGGCCCACATATAATTCAGGGCGTTTTCCCCCCGGATATCGTGGTAAAACAGAATATCCTTCCCTTCGCCCACACACCGGGCCACCTCTGCCTGTATCCCGGGTTCCAGAATATTATTTGCCCGGTAAAAGTCCTGCAGATTCAGGTGCCCGGCATTGCGCTCTCCCATACCTTTGGGTTTCAGCACAAGTCTCTCGCTCTTTGCATCCATGATATAGAGTTTTGCATGTCCGTTATAAAACCCGTTGGGAAGGGATTTTTCAAAGGAATCATACACATATTCCACATATAATGTGCCGATTTCCTGTCCTTCGCTCACCACAGGACATTTCATGGAATACGCCCACGTTCCCATGTAATTCAGATAAGACTGGGAAATCGGCAGCCCTCCCACTGTCCTTCCCAGAGAAAAATCCAGCTCGTCTTCCGAAAATACTTCTCCTGAGTTGGAAATGCCTTCTGTCTCCCCTGCCCTGATCAGCGACATTTTTACCATTGTCTGGTTCTTATCATATGAAAGGATAAACTGTTCCGGATCCTCTATCACGGCGATTTCCCGGGCCACCATCTGCTGAAATTCCGCTTCTTTTGTCAGAATGGCCTCTATCGTTCCCTTCATAAGGTCCAGGCTCTCGCTGAGATTCTGGACAGCAGACGCGGACATTTCCTTCGTGATTTTAGCTGATACAGAAAATACAATAACTGCGAGAACGCAAAAAACCAATATAATAGAAAAAAGCAGGGACCCGCTTTTGTCTCTCCCGCTTCTGACTTGTTTTGTTTTCATTGTAATACCCCCTGCACACATTACCAGTCAGATTACCTATTTTATTATACTAAAAAACGCGCTTTTTTTCAATGCTTAAAGCCTGGCCATTTTAAAAACATATGACCGGGGTCTTTCTCTTTTCCCGACAATTACAAAAAACGGAAACTATG
>OFFE01001303.1_pt1 | contig 18361 bp, 17 predicted proteins | sample 1521371 | NCBI WGS metagenome assembly OFFE01 (sample SAMEA3504131, study PRJEB24116) | mouse gut metagenome | biome: mouse gut; feature: mouse-associated habitat; material: faeces | place: Denmark | collected 2011 | reverse complement strand
CCTCCATGGCCTTGGCGAACTCCACACAGTTGATGGAGCCCTTGTCCCAGCCCAGGCGGAATTTTACCGTCACCGGGCATCTGGCCCCCCGGATGACCGCCTCCGCCACCCTGACGGCCAGATCCGGATTTCTCATCAGCCCGGAGCCGTCCCCGGAGTTGGCCACCTTGGGGACGGGACAGCCCATGTTGATGTCGATGATGTCCGCGCCGGACACCTCATGGGCGATGGCCGCCCCCTCTTCCATGCACACCGGGTCGCTGCCGAAGATTTGAGCGGCGGCGGGAGTTTCGTTCTCTCCCATTTTCAGGAGGGGAATGGACTTCCTGTCCTGATAGCACAGAGCCTTGGCGCTGACCATCTCGGTACAGGTCAGCCCCGCCCCCTGCTCCCGGCAGATGGTGCGAAAGGCCATGTCCGTCACCCCGGCCATGGGGCCCAGGGCCAGGGGCGTTTCGATTGTAATTCCTCCAATGGTGACCATAGTTACCTCACGTCAAACTATTTTTCCCATTCTATCATGTCTCTTGACCGTTGACAAGGCCGCTTTTACCCGGTAAAATGGAAAAAACCGCAAAAGGAGACAAAGCTATGGAATTGAACGCCTTGCGCGCCGCCCTTCGGGGCATATCCGCCTACCGGGAGCTGACCAACACCACCATCATGCGCAACGTTCGCGCCCTTCTGGACGCCCTGCACCGGACCAGCGGCGAGGAGGCCCTGGAGGCCTACGTCGCTCTGTTTCACGTCCTGCGCTCGGACGGCCGCGAGGGCCTGGGGGACTGGCTGTGGGACTGGCTGCGGTACAACGAGGGGCCCTACTCCCGCCTCATCGACCAGGGCAAATCCGACCCGGCCCTGGAGAACGCCGCCCGGCGGGACATCGACACCCTGGTCCTGCTGGCCGAAACCGACTGCGACCGGTTCATCGACGCCATGAAGCCCCTGCTGGGCAGCGAGTACGCCCCCGTTCTGGCCGGCCTGCCCCGGTGGCGGGCGGCCGCCCCCTTCGACTTCGACCGGGTCGCCCGGTTCTACCGGGACCACGGGGCGGGGCTGTTCGCCAAATACCGGGCCTTTCTGTGGGAGGACGGCAATCTTATCCCGGTGGCCGACCCGGACTGCCCCCGCCCCGTGGACCTGCTGGGCTATGAGCACCAGCGCGGCCAGGTGGAGCAGAACACCCGGCTGATGCTGGCCGGGCGGCAGGCCAACAACGTCCTCCTCTTTGGCGACGGGGGCACCGGCAAGTCGGCCACGGTGAAGTCCATGCTCTACCTGCCCGGCATGGAGGACCTGCGTCTCATTGAGGTGGAGAAGGAAAACCTCACCGGCATGCCTGAGCTGATCCGCTCCCTGGCCGGCCGGCGGCAGAAATTCATCCTGTTCATCGACGATCTGGCCTTCGACCAGGACGACAAGACCTACTCTGCCCTCAAGACCATCCTGGAGGGCACCCTGGAGAAGCGGCCCGTCAACGTGTGCATCTGCGCCACCTCCAACCGGCGGCACCTGGTGCGCCAGACCTTTGCCGACCGGGCGGGGGACGAGGTGGACACCTTTGAGACCATCTCGGAAAAGACCGCCCTGGCCGAGCGCTTCGGCCTGCGCATCCCCTATCTCACCATGAACAAAACAGACTATCTGGCCCTGGTGGACCATCTGGCCGCCCAGGCGGGGCTGGACATTCCCGTTGACCGCCTCCACGCCCAGGCCATGACCTGGGAGATCCGCCACGCCGGACGGACTCCCCGGGTGGCAAGGCAGTTTGTGGCCAGCCTGGTCTGACACTTATCCAAAGGAGAAGCTATTATGAGGAAAACCGTTTTGACGGCCTGTCTTCTGATCCTTGCGCTAGCTCTGGGAGCGTGCAGTCCCGCGCCTGTGAGCGGCAGCGGGGGCTTCAGCGCACCAGCCGCCAGCCAGGCAGCCGACCTATCCGCTTCCGATACCTCTCGATTGGACGCACATGCGCTCCAGACCGAGGCAGAGCGACAGCTGGCCGTTTTTGCTGATTGCTTTTCCAACTGGCGGGTGGAGGATGCCCATGACTGGTGGGGCTATGCGGTCACAGACCTGGACCAGGACGGGGCGTGGGAGATCATCTCCTCCGAATGTCACGGGACGGGCCACTATATGACCACCTCCGTCCATGAGATCGACCCTGTCCACCCGCCCGTCAGCGTCCTAACCCGGACCCAATCCTACGATGAGGAACCCACGCTGGAGGCGCTGTCTCACGGCAGGCTGGTGGAAGCCCTCCCCCTCCTGGGGCCCTATCTGGAAAACAGCGGGGAAACCCAGACATACCCCGCCTATTACGACCCCGCGGAACATGTCTACTTCTACCCCTATATAGACACCATCACCGTAAAGGACGAGTGGCACGGCACCTTTACCACCCTCCGGGCCTTCTCTCTGAACTGCGGAGAACTTCCGGGAATCTCCCTGGGCGGAAAGCCGTCCGGCGTTCTTCTGGGATGTGAGCGCGTCACATGGCATGGGACCTATACCACCGACGACCACTGGAACTGGAACGGGGCCTATATCAATCACGAAACCTATGAAAGCCTTGCAGAGCAGTGCTTTTCCGGCTGGGAGGCCAAGGAGGTCCAGATCAAATGGATCGAGTGCGAGGACCTGGACGGGATGGACGCCGATCAAATTTATCTTCTGCTCAAGGAATCCCAGGACGCTTTTTCCGTCCAATAGCACTGCCGCAAACGGTCCTTGACAGTCCACCAGTCCTATGCTAAAATAATACAGACCGTTGGTCTGTATTCGAGAGGAGGGGCCCGCCATGGCCCGGAACAAGCACCCTGAGCAGACCGTACAGCTCATCCTGGACACCGCCTCCGCCCTCTTTTTCCAAAAGGGTTATGACAAAACCACTCTCCAGGACATCATCGACGCCACAAAACTGTCCAAGGGGGCCATCTATCACCATTTCGCCTCCAAGGAGGCCATTATCATCGCCGTGGTGGACCGGGTGGGAGAAGCACAAAGCGCTATGCTGGCAGAAGTTCGGGACCGGAAAGGCCTCACCGGGGCGGAGAAGCTGCGGGAGATGTTCCGTACCTCCTTGCGAATGTCTTTCCAAGGGAAAATTCTCCACATGCTGCCTTTCATCATTGAAAGCCCCAAGTTCATGACTCTCCAGATGCAGAGCATTTTGGGGGAGGCTGCCCCGGATTACGTCCTGCCTGTTCTGCGGGAAGGCATCGCCGACGGCTCCATCCAGGCTGATCACCCGGAGGAACTGTCTGAGGTACTGCTGATTCTGGCCAACCTGTGGCTCCACCCCATCTTCCGCCCCAGCACCCCGGAGCAGGTCCGGACCCGGTGCGCCTTCTTTAACCAGTTTACCCGTCAGTATGGCTTTGAGCTGCTGGACGAGGATATTATCGAGGCAATGGCGGGGTTTTGCCGCTCATAAATAGAACTGCCTATGGGCAGTTTTATTTAGGCTATATACAAACCGACGGTCGGTTTATTTGGAAAGGAGTACACTATGAACACACAAAAAAGCGCCCTGTTCACCCGGGATTTTACCCTGGTGGTCATCGGACAGATCATTTCCCTCTTCGGCAACGCCATTCTCCACTTCGCCCTGCCCCTGTACCTGCTGCGGGAGACGGGCTCCATCACCCTGTTCGGGGTGGTGAACGCCTGTTCCTTCCTGCCCATGATCCTCATGGGTCCCATCGGCGGCACGGCGGCGGACCGGGTCCACAAGGGCCGCATCATGGTGGGGCTGGACTTTCTCACCGCCGGACTGACAGTATGTTTCTGCCTGCTGTGGGGCAAGGCCCCGCTGGTGCCCCTGGTGATCGGCACGCTGATGCTCCTTTACGCCATCGCCGGGGCCTACCAGCCGGCGGTCCAGGCCAGCCTGCCCCTGCTGCTCCCTCCAGACCGGCTCACCCAGGGCAACGCGGTGATCAACATGGTAGCCACCCTGTCCAACCTGCTGGGGCCCGCCCTGGGGGGCGTCATCTTCGGCCTGTGGGGACTGGGACCCATTCTCACCATCGGCGGGGTCTGCTTCTTCTCCTCGGCGGTGATGGAAATTTTCATCCGCATCCCCCACGAGAGGCGCCCCCGGTCCGCCGGGGTGCTGGCCACGGTGGGCCAGGACCTGGGGGAGAGCTGGCGGTATATCTCCCGGGAACAGCCGATCTTTCTGCGAGTGACCCTGGTGCTGTCCGCCTTCAACCTGATTTTGTCGGCGGTGATGATTGTGGGCATCCCCGCCATTGTGGCCCAGGTGCTGGACATGAGCGACGCCTATCTGGGCCTGACCCAGGCGGTCATGGGGTTTGGGGGCCTGCTGGGCGGACTGCTGGCCGGGGTGCTGGGCCCACGGCTGAAGCCCCGGCACGGGTCGGTGTGCCTGCTGGCCTGCGCCGGGATGGCGGGCGTTATGGGGCTGGCTGTCCTCCCCGGGGTGCCCACGGCGGTGAGCTACTGGCTGATTACCGGGATGGCTATGGCTGCCATGGCCGCCGCCATGCTGTTTACTGTGGTGATGCTCACCCTGGTCCAGGCCCAGGTGCCCGGCCAGCTGCTGGGCAAGGTGATCGCCTGCATCCAGGCGGTGGCCAACTGCGCATCTCCCCTGGGACAGGCGGCCTACGGCCTTCTCTTTGACCATCTGCCCCCCTGGACAGTCCTCCTGGCCGCCGCCGCGCTGTCCGCCCTGGTCGCTTTGAGGTCCAAACGGGTATTTTGCCGGCTGGAGCGTGAGGCCCACTGAACGGCCCGCGGACAGAAGGGCCCTGATTTCTGCTTGAATTTTCCGCCCCGCGTGTGGTATGCTTAGGACAGCGGAAAATTTCGGACAAATATCAGGAGGTACTGCCATGGACCAGGCCATTGTCATCCACCCCGTCTTCCCCGCAGGGCGGCGGATCATCGCTGTCAGCGACATCCACGGCAATCTCCCCTTCTTTACAGCCCTGATGGAAAAAATCCGGCTGACCCCTGAGGACATCCTGATCCTGCTGGGTGACATGCTGGAGAAGGGCCGGGACAGCCTGCCCCTGCTGCGCCAGCTCATGGAGCTGTCCAAAACCCACACCGTATACCCCGTCTGCGGAAACTGTGACGGGTTGGTGCTCCGCTTCTTCGAGACCGACGAGCTGGACAGCCGCTTTTTTGCCTCCTACCTCCCCCGCCACCCGGAGTCCACCCTGCGCCAGCTGGCCCGGGAGGGCGGCATGGGGCGGGTGCTGGTAAAGGATATCGCCGCCCGCCTGGGCTGTTCCGTCCAACCCATCTATAGTTACTGCCGGAGCATGGAGGGCCTGCGGTGGGAGGTGGAGCGGCGGACGGCGGACTTTACGGCGGACTACCTGTCCGCCCGCGTGGACTGGGACAACCTGCTCCAGAGCACCGGGCGGGCCTGCGTCCAGTTTGCGCGGGACGAGCCGGAGCTGTTCAAGCTGTATGCCCTCCGCCGCCGGGAGGGGGTATCCTCCCTGGACGAACTGTACGGGCAGGAGGCGCGCCCGGAGGTGGCAAAGGCCGTCGCCGCCCAGCTGGGGCTGAGCCGGGAACAGGCGCGGCAGCTCCACCTGGATATGCTGATCTACACCGTGGGGCTGGCCGCCATCTTCTCCGTCACCACACCGGGAATTCCGGCGGAGGAAATCCTCACCCGGCAGGAGCGGGCCTATCAGGCGTTTTTAACTCAAATTAAGGGAGAAAACAGCGATGGAATCTAACATGATTATTCTCTACAACAGCAAAACCGGCTTCACCCGGAAATACGCCCAGCTGCTGGCGGAGGAACTGGGCTGCCCCGCCCTGCCCCTGGGGGACGCCCCCGCCGACCTGTCCGGATATGCCGCCGTGGCGTTCGGCTCCCGCCTCCACGCCGGGACGCTGGACGGCTGGAAGAAGGCCCGGAAGCTGCTGAACAGCCGGGGCGCGAAAAAGCTGGTGGTGTTTGCCACCGGGGCCATGCCCAACGGGGCGGGGGAGCAGATCCGAAAAGTCTGGGAACAGAACCTCACCCCCGGGGAGCTGGACGCCGTCCCCCACTTCTACCTCCAGGCGGGGCTGTGCCTGGAGAAGCTGGGCGCGGGTGACCGGGCCATGCTGAAGGTGGCGGGCTGGGCCATGGGCCGCAAAAAGGACAGGACCCCGGAGGATCAGGCGTTCCAGGACGCAATCTCCCGCTCCTATGACATCAGCGACCCCAAGTACATCCGCCCTGTGGCGGACTGTCTGCGGGAGCTGGGGTGAACATTTTTCGCAAATTTTAATTTGCGTTTGGCCCCGGCTGGGTGTATACTTTCCTCAAAGGGGCGCAGCCCCAAGAAGAAGGAGGAGTACATATGCGCTATAATATCACCGGCGAACCTATGCCCGTGGTCATCTGCGACGTGGAGTCGGGCGAGTCCATGATTACCGAGAAGGGCTCCATGGTGTGGATGTCCCCCAACATGGAGATGCAGACCAGCGCGGGCGGCATCGGCAAGGCCTTTGGCCGGATGTTCTCCGGCGAGTCCATGTTCCAGAACATTTACACCGCCAGGGGAGGGCAGGGCATGATCGCCTTTGCCTCCAGCTTCCCCGGCTCCATCCGGGCGGTGGACATCACCCGGACCGGCCCATCGTGGTGCAGAAGTCGGGCTTTTTGGCCTCTGAGGCGGGGGTAGAGCTGTCCGTGTTCTTCCAGAAGAAGGGCATGGCGGGGTTCTTCAGCGGCGAGGGCTTCATCCTGCAAAAGCTCTCCGGCCACGGCACCGCCTTCCTGGAGATCGACGGTTCCGCCGTGGAGTATGACCTCCAGCCGGGGCAGCAGATCATCATCGACACCGGCAATCTGGCCATGCTGGACGCCACCTGCACCGTGGATGTGCGCTCGGTGAAGGGGGTCAAGAACGTGCTGTTCGGCGGCGAGGGGCTGTTCAACACTGTAGTCACCGGCCCGGGCCGGGTGGTGCTCCAGACCATGCCCATCAGCAATTTCGCCGGGGCGATTGCGGCGATCCTCCCCTCCAAATAAAAACGAGCCCCCCGCCTCGGGGCAACTCCCGTAAGGAAGTTGCCCCGGACGGCGGGGGCCGCAAATGACAAGTTACCTATTTGGATGGCGTAGCTTCGGCTACGCTGTCTTTTTCTTACGCTTCTGCATGGAATTATAGTAGGTCAGATATTCTCGTTCCAGCGTTTCCGGCTCCGGCGCTACCCACAAACCAATAGTGTTGTAGTAGATGTCCGCCCGCTGGTGCCGCTTGCCGTCTACTTTGTCAGGCTTGGACACCACAATTTTGTCAATGAACTCGTGGACGATCTCAGGCGTCAACTCCGTTAGCCGGGTCACCTGTCTGGCCCGCTCGATGAACCGTTGCAAGTCAGCGGCCTTGTCCGTGGTGGCGTCCAGATGTGCTTCCCTCTCCGGGATCGTCGCTTTCAACTGCCGCTGCTCGGCTTCCAGAGATACCGTCAGCGTGGCAAAGCGTTCCTCGGACAATAGGCCCTTGCTCATGTCCTCGTAGCTTTTTTGGATAAGCTGGTCAATCTCTGTCACCCGCTGTTTGGCTTTGTCCAACTCCCGGCGTTTGGCGGTCAGGGCCTTTTTCTCTTGTAGGCCAAACCGTTCCATCTGTTCTTGGGCAAACTGCTTTTCATAGACCTGGACGTACCACAAAAGCCGTTGCAGTCCCTCAAGGACAAGCTGTTCCACAACTTTCTCCCTGATATAGTGAGCAGAACACAGATCAGTATTCTTGCGGTAGCCGGAACAGAAAAAGAAGGATTGTTCCCGCTTGTAGTTGTTGGTGGCGCTATATCCCAGTTTGCTGCCACAGTCGGCACAGTAGAGAAGCCCGGAGAACATACTCACAATGCCCGTTCTCGTGGGCCTACGGCGGTGCTGGCGGAGGTTTTGAACAAGGGCAAAGGTTTCCCGGTCGATGATGGCGGGGTGGGTGTTGGCGAACACTTTCCATTCCTCTTGGGGCCTGTCTAACTGCTTTTTCTGCTTGAAAGACTGGCGGTAAGTACGGAAGTTCACGGTGTCGCCCACATACTCCTGCCTGTCCAGAATTTCCGCTACCGTGTGCGAACACCACTTATGCGGATATTCGGGGAGTTTTGTCGGACAATTCACGCCGTTGCTGCGCTGGTACTCGCTGGGCGTCAGCACACCGTCAGCCTTTAGCCGCTTGGCGATTTGGGTCGGCCCCAGGCCGCTGACACACATCTGGAATATCCGCCTGACGATTGCTGCTGCTGGTTCGTCCACGATCCATCTGTTCTTGTCCAGTGGGTCTTTTTTGTAGCCATAGGGGGCATTGGTGGTAAGAGGTATCCCAGCATTTCCACGGCTCTGCATAACACGCCGCACCTTGTCACTGGTATTTTTCGCGTGCCACTCGTTGAACAAATCCTGCATTGGAACAATATCGCTGACGCCGTTTGCGGTATCGATGTTGTCCATAATGGCGATGTACCGCACATTCAGCCGGACAAAATCTTCTTCCAGCAGTTGGCCCACCACAAGGCGGTTCCGGCCCAGCCTGGAATGGTCTTTCACCACAAGATTTGCCACAAGTCCCTGTTCAGCCAGTTCCATGATCTGCATAAAAGCCGGTCTTGCGAACGTGACTCCTGAGTATCCGTCATCAAACATAAACCGGGGATTGGGTAGATGGTTGTCTGCGGCGAATTTCTCTAAAATGGCCCTTTGATTCTGGATACTGCCCGAGATACCGTCTTTTTCATCATCACGGGACAATCTGGCATAAAGAACAGTAATCCTCTGCTCGTTTGGCTGCTTTTTCTTCAAAATACGCTCCTTTCCGCAGCCGGATGTGATATGAATTGCAGGGTATCATTATCATACCACATCCGGCGCTAAACTTCAACACTTTACAGTGTGATATTTTGATTGAGAATGCGATTTACTTTTTCTTCCGTGAGTTCAGTGGCTTTGTCACTGAAGTGAGCGTTGACGGTATAGACGGTGCCGTCAATCTCCCGCTCAAAGCTGATTGGATAACTATACTGACGCTCTTTCAGCCAGTCCAACCGTTCCTCGTGAGATAGGCCGGCCAGGAAAACTGCTGTTTCGTCCATCTTTTTCACCACTTCATCGTAGATTTCTGCTTCTCGCCCGGTCAATTCCAGCCTGATAATATTCATCTGCTTCTCTCCCCCTTCATTCTGCTCTGCGCCATCTGGCGGTGCTGCTCCTCGTTGGTATAGACCATATCCATCGTGTTCTGGATTTTGGCGGAGCGTTCCTCCACGCCGACATTCAGCTTCAATTTCTTGCGGCAGGCTGTAATTTGAGCGGTCACAGCCTGTTTTTCAGCCCGCAACTGTTCTTTTTCAGCCGGTGACGCTCTACGAATTTTGTTTTGCAACTGCTTCCGTTGATTGGTCAACGTTTCCATCTCATTTTGGAGCGTTTCACGGACTGAAAGAAGATCATCCAGCGTTTCAATACGGTTTTTCGCCAGATAATCCACCTGGGCGGTGATTTCACCCAGTTTCCGCAGTTCTTCTTTCAAAAATGGGCTGGTGGGATGATAGGCTGTCCCCTTTGGTAAAATGCCGAGCTGATACTCCCAGTAGAGGAACAGCCGGTAAATGCGGGAGGTGCGTTGAAACGGCACATAGACACGCAGTTCCTCCGGCAGCTCCGGGGCGAAGTTGACGGTGGAGCGTTTATTGCCGAAGCTGGCCCGTGCGTCCAGGCCACGCCTGATGTTCTCCGGCGTCCACCGCTCGTCCAGGGTGTCTAAACGGGTGAAGTGTTGATACTGTGGCAGGCGTATCTTCCAGTGCTTGCCCGTGAAGTCGGTGAGGTAGCCTTTGCGCCGGAGATACCGCTCCATCATCTCCACGGTTCGGCTTCCGTTGACCGCTTCCCGCACGTCCGCCCGGTAGATGTTGTAGCGGGTGGGCTCGCCGCTCTGCTCATCCAGCCAGACGGGACGGCTGGGAGCCTTGCGGCCATGCTCGATAACGGATAACCCGTACTCCCGGCAAAGCCGGTCTGAGGTATCCCGGAGGCGCTGCTGTTCCGCTTTGGAGTAGTTGTACTTTTTACCGTCTTTGAACGACACCGAATTGAAACAGAAATGGTTGTGCAGACGTCCTTTGTCCAGGTGGGTGGTGACGATGACCTGAAACCTGTCGCCCCACATTTCACGGGCCAGCTTCACGCCGATCTCGTGGCACCGCTCCGGGGTGACTTCCCCCGGTTTGAAGCTCTGGTAGCCGTGCCAGGCAATATAGTTGTCCTCTTTGCCGTACCGCTGCTTGGTTAGGATCATCTGACGGAGCGCCGTCTGCTTTAGGCAGTTGATAGCGGTGACATAGGAGCTGTCCGCCGTTTTCTGCGGGTTCTGGATGTACGAAAATACGTTGAAAAAATCCTTGGTGCCCTTGGGTACGGTTTTCTCCGGGTTTTCAACGTAGGCGATCAGGTCGCTGAGCCGCCCCTTGATGTGCCATAGGCTGGTGGTAGCCATCACGCCACCCCCTGCAAAAACAGGACGAGTTGTTCAAGCCGGGAACATTCTTCGGCGGCTTCTGGATAATAGGCGGTCAGCCGTTCCAGCTTATCGTGGATTTCATATAGGGCGTCCAGTAGCTCCCAGAACTCTGGCGGTTGCTTGGGCCAGGGTCGCTTACCCAAACAAATTTGCCGGAGATACTTGGCTTGGGTCAGGCCGCACAGAGCGGCGTCATGCTCCAGCTTGGCCTTTTCTTTTTCGGTCAGTCTGATTTTCAGCCGTACCTTTTCATCGTTCGCACTCAAAATAATTCCTCCGTTCTGTCAAATTTCCGTTGCGGGAGGGGGTATTCAGGGGTCTCCCCTGGGAATGGATTTTGCCCCGTGGGGGCATAAATCCGATGCTCGCTATCCCTGTGGACAGGGATAGTTCTGTTGCTCCTGGGGCATGGGAAGCGGGCGGGGTCGGCTTCTTTCTGAGGGGGTGTGCTGAGAACATTTTCTCGCAGTTACGTTTGGCCCGCCCCATGTCTGGGCTATGGCATCATGGGTGATGCCATTCTCATGGATAGCTTGCACAAAAGCGGCATTACCTGTGATGCCACGCACAGGTGACGGCAAAACTGCCGTCATGGTTGGTTTCAGTCGGCTGAGTGACGGCAATTCTGCCGTCACAGTCAGGACCAGGACAGATAGACGGCAAAATGCCGTCAGGGTGAATTTTTGGGAGGTTAAGTGACAGCGTTTTGCCGTCACGCTGTCTTGCCGATTGCCCTGAATGGCGTTCCTGCCCCTTTTCAGCGGCGTTATCTCGCTCGTTCCACGGCGGAGGTCATAGCGTAGTATCCCATTCAGACGGTCATTCAGTTGTCAGGGCAAAAAAGAAGCCGGCACATCAAAACCAGCCCCAGCGGGATTTTCGTTCCGCTGAAGCAAGTTTGATGTACCGGCCTTGTATTTCACAAGTACCAAAAGGGATGTGCTTATGTGTTATTTGGTTGATCCACCTATATGGGAATACAGTTTACCATATAGAACTAATGTTTGTCAACTGTGTATTGGGAAATTTTATGTCTTTTACGTTTTTTACACTTAATATACTTGACATTCATTCAATTTTTGATATCATTATATGAAAATATAATGATATCAAATTGGGGTGAAAAGCCTATGGATGAAAAAACAAAGCAAGTGCAAGTACGTCTAACGCCAGAACTCCATAGCAAGTTAAAGGGAACCCTTGCTTTTGAAGATCGGAAGCTTGTCGATTTTTTTAACGAAGCAGCAGTGGCATATCTCACAGACCAAGCTAAATATAAAAAGTGCATTTCTGAAATTATAGGGGGACGTAACTATGACAAAGGCTAAAAAGAAGCAGGAAGCGTTATCTGTCAGCCGATTAATAAACGAAGTGTTAGTTGCCCAACTAAGTATTCCTTTTCGCCAGATAGTAAACGATACCAGTTTTGCGAAATACACTGGCTCAAAGCGCCCTGATATTCTTATCTCTGAATTTGAATATGATGGCACTAATGATGACCAATTTATTCAGAATTTGGTTGCATACGCTGAAGCTAAGGATGATTGTGCCGTAGATGATAAAGACTGGAAAGACGCCGTTGCGCAAGGTAAACTTAAAGCTTCTAAATTAGGGTTGCCGTATTTTATTGTAACAAACTGTAAAACCACATACTTTTATAATGCAAAGAACCTTAAGCAACTGACCCTTAACGGCAATCCTATTCGTGAATTTCAAACTATTGATATATACCGTCTGATAAAAAACAAGCTAATTGCTAACCCTAATTTAGCTGCAATTAGCACCAATGTTGATTCTATTTCTACAATATCTGAAGCTATTTTCAATAAAAAGTTATGGGAACTTGCTGGAGTTTATCGTGGAATAAACTTTAAAGACAATGTTCAAAAAATTGACTTTACTGTTGGTTTTGTTGCACTTGAATATTTTGAAGAAAAAGAAGAAATTGACGGAACTAAAGATGCTTCAAAAGTATACTGGTCAACTTGTAATGATAACATTGCTGAAAAAATTAAAAACAATTTAAGCGGTTATATCAGTAGGCTGGAAGAAGAAACCACCTTCAAAGAATTTAAGAACGTTATGGAAGTTGTCCGTATCGCAATCAGTGGAGATGGAAAAAGTAAGCCCTTAATTGGAGTAGATGATGTCAAGCAAATTTATGATATAATAGATTCTATGAAGCCATTACATGGTACTGGATTCGACTTATTTGGGGCTGTTTATGAAATGTTCGCTTCCTCAAAAGAAAAGAAAGACTTTGGCGAGTACTTTACCAGACGGCATTATACTCATATCTTTGCTAAGCTATTATTGCAAAATGAAGATGTTTATAATTCAGAAAAAGAGTTTTCAATTATTGATCCTGCCTGCGGCACAGGTGGTTTTCTTACAGAAAGCTTCAAAGTTTTAATTAATAACTATGAAAAGAGCGGAACTCTAAGTGATGATGCAAAAGAATTCTTGGCTAAGAGATGTTTCTATGGTGTTGACGTAAGAGATGAGAATATATCAAGAACCAGGTTAAATATGTTTTTGGTTGGTGACGGCCACACACATATGTACTCAGACAATTCACTCAAACCGTCGAAATTCCAAGGAAAGTCAGTCCTTGGAAAGACATATCAATATGTTATCACAAATCCCCCATATGGAAGTGGTACAATTAAGGCGAATACTAATTCTATAACTACAAATCGAACTGAAATTGCGTTTATTTGTAAAGTAATTGATTTGCTGAATGTTGGTGGAAAGGCTTGCATTATTACTCCAGATGGCGTTTTAGAAAATCCGTCATATAAAAAGTTTCGCAAGGAGTTACTCGAACAATGTGAAATATATGCAATTGTTTCCTTGCCCAAGTTTGCATTCGCTCCATATACAAAAGAAAAAACGTATGCCCTTTTTATTAAAAAGCGCAGTACAAAAATAACAAAAATTCAAGACAAGCCTATATGGATGTATATTATTGATAACGATGGATTAGCAAACTCTGATAAACGTTTCCCCACAAAGCTTCGTAACAATCGTAATGGGTGGATGCATGATGAAATATCTGGTTGGGTTAGCACTGATGGTATAGAAATGCCTGGAATTTTGGAAAAGCGCTGGCTGACTTTTGATGATAGCGAGGCTCATACGAGTTGGATTGACGAAAAAGGTATTTCTCAGTGTTCAAGGAAAGGCGGCTTTGTTGCAATACAAGATGTTTGGAACGATAACTATATTACGCTTCTTCCCGAATACTATCTACGTCCATATTCACCGCACTACATAGATGAAAAAGATTTTCAGCAAGAATTGGATGCAATAGAGGCTGAGGTCAGGAGGCTTTTAGATGAGATTCCTTGACGTTTTTAACGAAATTCAAAAAGGGGATTATGCTTTAACCGATGAGGCTGTTTATCATTCTTTGCAAAATGGAGATGAGTTGATCCCTCTATATGGTGGCAACAAAAGCCACAATCGAACTGATCGAAAGATTTCTATTACTGCAAAGACAAAAAAGGGAGTGCCTATTACTGTTTTTTGGGGAGAGGGAATTATTATAAGTTTGGATGGCAGTGCAGGAAGCATGACTTATAAATGCAATGAACAATTCTCACTCAATCATCATGCCGGATTTATCACCCTTCGGGATAGTGTAGAAGATGAAGTGTGTCTCGAATTTTTTGCTCTGTATATGCAGAATTTCTATAAAAGCCTGAGCGTCAGCAATGGTTCCAAGACCTTATCTTTAGAGCAAATATACTCCGTAGAATTTGATCTACCTGATTTTTCGATACAGCAGAGCATATTGGGAAAGCTAAAGAAAATCAAGAATTTCCTTGATATTTTGCAAAAAGTGGAGGAACGTTATTTATCAATTTATGAAAAAGAGATTGTTTTTGAATATAAAGACTACCAAGCAAAAAACATTCCACTTTCCTCATGCATAGACTATTTAAGTGGAAATACTGGGTTAACTGAGGAAATCATATATCAGATGCAACAGAATGAAAATGAACGCTATTCGGTTTTGTCAAGTGCAACTGAAGAAAGAACAATGATGGGCACTATTCCTCTTTGTAGCATTAATAACAAATTGCTAAAAGTTTTCAAGGGGCAAGAAGGGCTTTTAGTAACTCGAAATGGGAAAGCTGGGCAAATAAGGTTTCTTCCAATCGGGAAATACACAATCAACGATCATGCATACATTCTTTATAAAAGAAAGGATTCGCCGTATCTGATTGATTTACGATGGTTAGCTCTTCAATATCGCCCACAATTTTTACAATATTCTTCAAGTGCTGATAATGGAACGTGGAATATGACGGGGTTTTTTAAATATACAAAAATTGATATCCCATCTATTACTGAGCAGCAAGCTGTTGTTGCAAAATATCTTCCCATCGAAAAACGTATTGAGGAGATTCATAGGGTTATAAACGCTTATGATATACTTCTTACCAAAGAAATAGCTTTTGCATAAATTGAGGCGGCAGGGATTTCTATTCCCTGCCGCTGTTGCTGTCAACTATAAATTAACTCACTATAAACTATTTCCACCGCCTGACCTCTGATGACGTTCATTTGTTTCACCCATTCCATCTGATTTTCTACTTTAAGCTGTTCAGAGACACCATTTTGCGCTGCCAGTTGTATGACCAACTGAAAAAACATAGCGTCTGCTTGAGTGTCAACCTCAACCAAATGGTCATCCAGCTTGCCGCTAAGAAGCAGGGCGTTGTAAAGTGGCTCCCGCTGCGTTTTCAGGTAGCGCTTCCGCCGTTGCCCCCAGATACCAACAGGAGGGCTTTCCGGCACAGTGAGGTTGGGGAGAAGGTAATCTCCCTCTCGGTGGTAGGTTCCATCCATTTGCTCAAATGCAGACTTTTCCATTATAATTACCTCCGAAGTGTTGGATTCCCCACAATTCAATCACATCTGGCTGGCTATAAAAATGAGGGAGAGGTAACATCTTTACGTTACCTCTCCCTCGCGGCGGGGGGCTTCTTTGTGCGGTGATCCGGCCTTAGCCCAGGCGCCAGATGTCCCGGTTATACTCCGCGATGGTGCGGTCACTGGAGAAATAGCCGCTGCGGGCGGTGTTCACGAGCATCTTGCGGGCCCAGGCGGCGCGGTCGCCGTAGTCGGCGATGGCCCGGTCCCGGGCGGCGGTGTACGCCTCCACGTCCAGCAGGGCCATGAACCAGTCCTTGGTGGTCAGGTCGGTCCACAGCGCCTTCAGCGCTGCCTCGTCCCCCAGGGAGGTGAGGGCGGGGGAGATGAGGAAGTCCACCAGGGGCTTCACCGCCGGGCGCTCATAGTACACCCGGGACTGGTAGCCCTTGGCGCCGTCCTTCATCTTTTGGTCGTACAGCTCAATGACGTAGTTGCTGCCCGCGCCAAAGGTGTAGATGTTGTCCGGCCCCACCAGCTCGGCGATCTCCACGTTGGCCCCGTCCAGGGTGCCCAGGGTGACCGCGCCGTTGGCCATGAATTTCATGTTGCCGGTGCCGCTGGCCTCCTTGGAGGCCAGGGAGATCTGCTCGGAGATGTCGCAGGCGGGGATGAGCCGCTCCGCCCAGGTGACGTTGTAATTTTCCACCATAGCCACGTGGAGCCAGGGGCGGACCTGGGGGTCGTTCTCAATGAGGCGGCGCAGGCACAAAATAAGGTGGATGATGTGCTTTGCCATCACATAGGCCGGGGCGGCCTTGGCGCCGAAAATCACGGTAACGGGGCGCTGGGGGGTCTTGCCTGCCTTGATCTCCAGGTACTTGTGGATGACATACAGCGCGTTCATCTGCTGGCGCTTGTATTCGTGCAGGCGCTTGACCTGGATGTCGAACACCGCGTCGGGGTCCAGGCGGATGCCGTACTGGTCCCGGGCGAACAGGTCGGAGGCGGCGCGCTTGTTGGCCGCCTTGATGTCCAGCAGCTTTTCCAGCACCGGGCTGTCGTTGTAATAGTCCATCAGGCGGCTGAGCCGGGTGGGGTCGGCGCGCCATTCGGGGCCCACGCACTGGTCCAGCAGGGCGGCCAGCTGGGGATTGCACACCTCCAGCCAGCGCCGCAGGGTGACGCCGTTGGTCTTGTTGTTGAACTTGGCGGGGTAGATGTCATAGAAATGGCGCAGCTCGGAGCCCTTTAAAATCTCCGTATGGAGGGCGGCCACGCCGTTCACCGAGTAGCCGAAGTGGATGTCCAGGTGGGCCATGTGGACAATCTCTTTGCCCTCCTCCCCCTGGAGTATGGCCACCTTGGGGTCGGGATGGGCGGCGCGGGCCCGCGCGTCCAGCTCCCGGATGATGGGCACCAGCTGGGGGGCAACCTTCTCAATGAAGGTGAGGGGCCACTTCTCCAGCGCCTCGGCCAGGATGGTGTGGTTGGTGTAGGCGCAGGTTTTGGACACCTGCTCCACCGCCTGGTCCATGGTGAGGCCCCGCGCGGCCAGCAGGCGCACCAGCTCGGGGATGACCATGGAGGGGTGGGTGTCGTTGATCTGGACGGCCACGTGGTCGGAGAGCGTCTCGGGGCCGCAGCCCCGCTCATCCAGCTCCTTTAAAATAAGCTGGGCCCCGGCGGACACCATGAAATACTGCTGGTACACCCGCAGAAGCCGCCCCGCCTCGTCGCTGTCGTCGGGGTAGAGGAAGGAGGTCAGGTGGGCGGGCAGGTCGGTCTTGTCAAAGTCAATGCCCTCCCGGGGGGCGGGGGCGGGGTGTTCCACGTCGAACAGGTGCAGCCGGTTGGCAATGCCTGTGTTTGCGCCGGGGACGGCGATGTCAAAAAGCCTGGCCTTTACGGGGCCGAAGCCGAAGGGCACCTCAAACTCCGTCCCGGTGGGGATGAGCCAGCTGTCGTCCTCAATCCAGGGGTTGGGCTGCTCAAACTGGTGGCTCATATGGAATTCCTGCTTAAACAGGCCGTAGTGGTAGTTGAGGCCCACCCCGTCCCCCGGCAGGCCCAGGGCGGCGATGGAGTCCAGGAAGCAGGCCGCCAGACGGCCCAGCCCGCCGTTGCCCAGGGAGGGCTCCGGCTCCTGCTCCTCCACCGCGTTCAGGTCATGTCCCCAGGAGGCCAGCAGCTCCCGGACCTGGTCCCGCAGGCCCAGGGCAAGCAGATTGTTGTCCAGCAGCTTCCCCACGAGGAATTCCGCGGAGAAGTAGTAAAGCTTCCTTTCCCCTTCCGGGGCCGGCCGCTCCTGGGTCAGATTCCGGGTCAGAACCAGCAGGGCCTCGTACAGCTGCCGGTCGCCGCACTGCTCCGGCGGCAGGCCGAACCGCTCCCGGGTAATCTGTCTAATACGCTCCTTCAGATCCATGGTTAAAACAAACTCCTTTCAAAACATAAGGCGAATTCGCCTGAAACAACGTTGAAATGTTTTATTACCGCGCCTTCACGGTATCGGCGTATTCCTTCAATTCCCGCTTTTTCTCCTTGGAGAGCGCGCTGAGCTCCGTCTGACAGACCGCGCCCTCCAGGGCGTACAAATGAACCAGGCAGACCTGGGGATACGCCTCCTTCAGTTTCCGGAACGCCTCCCTCGGCCCCTCCGCCATCAGCGCTTCGGCGGAATCGATCCCCACCGCCGCCAGCTTCCGCGCCATTTCCTTTCCGATATTCATCATAGATGTCAATTCCGCCATATACAGGCCCTCCCGCGCAGTATGTATAGTTTCATATCCGGCTCCGGTTTCCGAAAAATTTGCAAAATCTCGCAGAAGTAAAATCCGTTCCGGCGCAAATACTACCTCCAGCGCGAATCGTGCGCTATTTTGGGAAGGAGGAAGATTCAGATGAAAAAAGCAGCTCTGCTTGCAGCCGCCCTGGCCATGGTGCTCTCCCTGGCGGCCTGC